>Ga0315268_10008365_pt1 | contig 10818 bp, 9 predicted proteins | sample C1_top_MG_FD_204535 | JGI IMG/M metagenome (GOLD analysis project Ga0315268, IMG submission 204535) | Sediment microbial communities from Yellowstone Lake, YNP, Wyoming, USA - C1_top | ecosystem: Environmental > Aquatic > Freshwater > Lake > Sediment | place: USA: Wyoming | collected 2017-08-01 | reverse complement strand
ACCTTGCTCAATGCCCTCTCATTAATCTGAGAAAACTTCTCATGAAGCAACTTCTCAAAACTGAACTTCTCAATGTCCACAAACTCACCCACAGGAATTCTTTCACGCGTAATCTCGGCTTTAGCTGGATCTGAGAAATTCTCCACCACCGATGCCTTCTTGAACCACTCCATGATCTCAAGCCCTGACCGCATCTTGTTGTACCGACCATAAATCTCAGGGCAAGCCGAAACCACCTCGATAAAGCCAAACCCTTCTTTCTGCAACAACTTCGTGATCGACTGCGTCAACCTTCTCACATGCAAGTTCGTCCACCGAGCCACATACACCGCACCTGAAGCCGCTGCAAGATGAACAAGATTAAACGGATGCTCAATGTTTCCATATGGGCTTGTCGTAGTTATCGATTCTAGCGGAGTCGTCGGTCCCACCTGTCCACCAGTCATCCCATAAGTGAAGTTGTTCGCACAAATCACCTTGACTCCAATGTTCCGCCTAGCTGCATGAATGAAATGATTCCCACCTATAGCAAAAAGATCGCCGTCTCCACTCACAACAACAACCTCCAGCTCTGGGTTCGCCAACTTCACGCCAGTTGCAAAAGCCAAAGCACGACCATGCGTCGTATGGAACGAGTCTGTGTTAATGTACCCAGCCGTGCGCCCAATGCAACCGATACCTGACACGACCACAATCTTGTCCAAGTCCATCTGCAACTCATCCAGCGCATGAACAAAACAGTTCAGCACAATACCATTACCGCAACCTGGACACCAAATGTGCGGCATCATCGGTTCTCTCAAATATTTCGCATAAGGATGTACAAGAGCCTGCTCAACCACTAGCAATTCCTCCTAATCGCTTCCAAGATCTCCATAGGAGTATGCGGATCCTCACCGAGCTTACCCAGGAACGCCACAGGAGTCTCCTTTGCTGATCTCTCAACTTCCCGGACCAACTGCCCACAATTCATCTCAGGAACCACAATCGCCTTCACCTTTTCAGCCATTTCCGCCACTTGCTCTTCGGGAAACGGCCACAACGTGATTGGACGCAAAAGACCAGCCTTGATACCTTTCTCTCTGGCTTTTCTCACAGCGCTCAATGCAGCACGGGCAACAATGCCATACGCAACAACTCCAACATCAGCATCTTCCAACAAGACTTGCTCAACCTTAGTTATTTTATCCACATTCCTAGAAACCTTCTCACACAATCTCCTAACAAGTTTTGTCTGGGCTTCAGAACTTGATGTTCGCGGAAAACCACGCTCATCATGCGTCAAACCCGAGGCATGAAAATGATAACCTTCACCAAAACAAGCCATAGGTGGAACCAAATCATCATCAGGTCTGAACGCCATATACTTGTCGGGTCCAACACTCGGCTTTTTGCGATTCACTGTCCTTATCTTTTCAGGCGGCGGAATCACAACCTTCTCCCACATGTGCCCAACAATCTCATCACCCATAAGCAACGTCGGAACTCTATACGCTTCTGCCAGATTAAACGCCTCAATAGTCAAATCAAACATCTCCTGCACAGAAGAAGGCGACAAAGCAATAATACCATAATCGCCATGAGAACCCCACTTCGCCTGCATAACATCCTGCTGCCCAGGCATCGTAGGCTGACCAGTACTCGGTCCACCACGCATAATATCCACAACCACACACGGCGCCTCCGTCATCACAGCCAAACCAATATTCTCCTGCATCAAACTGAACCCAGGCCCAGAAGTAGCCGTCATAGCCTTCAAACCCGCATAAGAAGCACCAATAATGGCAGCCATAGAAGCAATCTCATCCTCCATCTGAACATAGATACCGCCAAACTCTGGCATTCTCTGAGACAGATGCTCAGCAATCTCAGTCGCAGGCGTAATCGGATAACCAGCAAAGAACCTGCAACCTGCAGCAATCGCGCCCTCAGCACAAGCCACGTCTCCATTCAAGAAGTGACTACCAGTAAGCAACGCCCGTTTCAAACTCATGCCTTCTTCTCCTCCTTACTTGGTTTCTCAGTAACATAAATCGCAAAATCAGGACACACCGCAGTGCAAAAACCACACAATGCACACTTGCTCTCATCCACAATCCTCGGAGGATGAACACCTCTAGCATTTATGTCCTGCGACTCCTCCAAAACCTTCTTTGGACAAAACTCTATGCAATAGCCGCAGCCCTTACACTCGTCTGAAATCAAGTAAATCTCAGCTTTCAAAGGCTTAGTTTTCTTCTCATCAAGCGGCGGATGCTTAATTCTCTCCGGCATACCTAACCTCCTTCAAGAGCCTTTTCAAAAACCTTTTTACCCTTTTCTATTTCCTGCGGCGTAACCTTATCAATAATAGACTGTATTTCGCGAATTTTATTCGCAAATTTCTCGCCCTCCGCGGCGGATGCCCAAAGCAACTGCAACCTTTCGTTATTCATGCCATTCTGCTCCATTTTCTTCCACAACTTTTCAACACGCTTCTGCGTCTGATAATTCGCATTAATGTAATGGCAGTCGCCGAGATGGCAACCAGCCACCAAAACCACCGCTGCACCCCTCGCGAAAGCTCTCTCAACGAATTTTGGACTCACCCGTCCAGAACACATGGTTCTAATGATACGCGCACTAGAAGGGTACTGCATTCGACTCACGCCAGCAAAATCCGCACCAGCATAAGAGCACCAGTTACAACAGAAAGCCACGACCTTCTTCTCAGGCTCAAGCTCAGTGACAGCATCCACCTGTGCCAAAAGCTGCTCATCCGTAAAGTGACTCTGAGTCAACGCTCCAAACGGGCACTCAGCAGCACACGTCCCACAACCACCGCACGCAGCCTCAACCACATGAATAAGCTTCGAATCCTTATCAAGACTGATGGCATTGTACGGACAAACCTTCACGCAAAGCCCACACGCCTTACATTTTTCAGCAGAATAAATAGGTGTGATTGCCTCAACAGTCACCTTACCCTTAGCCATCAAAATGCCCGCCCGTGCAGCAGCTGCACCAGCCTGAGTGACACTGTCCTTTATGTCCTTCGGAGCCTCAGCACAACCCGCAAAGAAAATCCCACCAGTAGCAGCATCAACAGGCCTAAGTTTCGGATGCGCCTCCATGAAAAATCCGTCCTGCGTCCTTGAAAGCGTCAACAGCCGCTGAATAGCCTCAGCGTCTTTTCTAGGTTCCAAGCCTATTGAAAGAATAGCCATGCCCGCACTGATTCTGTATAGCCCTTGCTGTAGAGTGTTTTCGCCAACAAGCCACAACTCATGCGTCTTCCTGTCCTCGATAATTTCGGCTGGAAGCCCCCGTATGAATACGACACCTTCCTTTCTCGCTCGCTTGTAGAGATCTTCAAAACCCTTTCCATAAGCCCGAATGTCAACATAGAAAACGTAGATTTCTGTTTCAGGCCAATGCTCCTTAATCAGCAAAGCATCCTTAATTGTATTCATACAACAAACGTTACTGCAATACAGCTTTCCGCTGCGGTCAGATCGCGAACCGACACATTGAATGAATGCCACCCGCTTGGGAATTTGCAGGTCACTTGGCCTCAATAGGCGTCCGCCAGAGGGACCACCCGCATTAATCAATCTCTCAAACTCGAGAGACGTGATGACGTTCGGGAACTTGCCATATCCGTAATTCGGCAGAACTGAGGGATCAAACACATCCGCGCCAGTTGCCACAATGATAGTACCCACTTCAAGATCAGCGATCTCAGGTTTCATTTCGAAATCTATCGCTTGTCTCTCGCAGGCTTTCAGGCACTTGTCACAAACGATCACGCCTTCTTTGTTCAGGCACAGGTTCATGTCAATTATGTATGTAGATGGAACTGCTTGTGCGAATGGAGAGTAAATGCCACGTCTAGTTGCCAAGCCAACGTCAAACTCGTTCGGAGCAATGATGGGACACACCTTCACGCATTCACCGCAGGCTGAACAGTCCTTCTTGACGTAACGTGGCTTCTTCAACACTTTCACATGAAAGTTGCCAATGTATCCCTTGACCTCAGAAACCTCACTATTAGTCAACAACTCAATATTAGGGTGATGCCCAGCATCAGACATCTTGGGAGCCAAAATACAAATCGAACAATCCATCGTCGGAAAAGTCTTGTCAATCCTCGCCATCATTCCTCCAATGCTGGGTTCCTTCTCAACCAAGTAAACCTTGTAACCAGTTTCGGCAAGATCTAGAGCTGCTTGTATGCCTGCCACACCTGCGCCTATGATTAATGCCTTCCGAGTTATCGGCACCTCAATCTCATCAGCAGGCTGAAGACGAGAAGCTTTAGCCACAGCCATCTTCACAAGATCTTTAGCCTGCTCTGTAGCACCCTTTCGATCATACAAGTGCACCCAGCTGCATTGCTCACGAATGTTAGCCATTTCAAAAAGATACTTGTTCAAACCTGCCTCTTCACATGTCTTTCTGAAAGTTGGCTCGTGCAAACGAGGTGAACATGAAGCCACGACCACACGATTGAGCTTCTGTTCCCTGATGTCATTTTTGATAATGTCCTGTCCCTGATCGGAACAGGTGTAACGATTGTCTTTTGCCAAGACAACATGTGGTAGAGCCTGCGCATATTTGGCGACTTCTTCGCAATCTACGGAACCAGCAATGTTCAAGCCGCAATGGCAAACATAGACGCCTATCCGAATTTCGTCAGTTTTTCGCTCTGCCTCTGGTTTCTTGTTTTCTGCCATCTAAGACCCTCTTGCTGATTCTAAGTAGTTTTCAATTGATTCTGCTGCTTGTTTTCCAGCCCGAATTGCTTCAATCACTGTCGCAGGTCCCGTGACAACATCGCCGCCTGCAAACACTCCCGGAAGACTTGACTCCATGGTAATGGGATTAACCCACAAGGTTCCATCATCATTCAGCTCCGCCTCTTTAGGAAGAAAATCCAAGTCTGGAGCTTCACCTATCGCAAGAATGACCATGTCAGCTTCACGCGTGAATTCAGAACCTTCAATGGGCACAGCCCTCTTTCTGCCGCTTTCATCAGTTTCGCCCAGCTGCATGCGCACACATTCAAGCCCAGACACTTTCCCCTTTTCGCCAAGGATTCTCTTGGGCGAAACGAGAAACTCGATTTTCACTCCAGCATCCTCAGCCTCCTTGACCCCCCACGGAATCGCTGGCATCTCATCCTGTGACCTGCGATACAAAACGGTCACTTGACTTGCACCCAGTTCAAGCACTGCTCTGGATGCATCCATAGCGACATTTCCACCACCAATGACGACCACGTTTTTCCCAACCCCTAGCTTTTCCCCACAATTGACACTCCAAAGAAAGACAAGCGCATGAATGACCCCTTTCAGTTCGTTACCCTCAATCTTCAGGTTCTGGCTTTTCTGGGCACCAACACCAACGAAAACTGCTTCATACCCATCCTTCCACAAGTCCTCGAATTGCACATTTTTACCAATGCTCACGCCAGTCTTCATCTCGATGCCCAAGTCCTTCATGAATTGAATTTCCTTAGCAAGAACCCTTTTCGGCAAACGACTTTCAGGAATGCATTTCCTTAACATGCCACCTGGCTCAGGAAGAGCCTCAAAAACCGTGACACAATAACCTTTACGCCTCAGTTCATAAGCAACCGTCAATCCCGCAGGACCAGAACCTAATACTGCAACCTTGTGACCCTTAGCTGCAACGTCATGCTCTTTTGACTGAAAATCTTTCTCACGCATCTTCTCAGCTTTTTCCAACACCTTCTTCTTATCCATTCCAGCACGTTCTGGATGGAAACAAACTGAAAGTGTCACAAGCGGCAAAGGAATGTTTCTTACAATTTTTCGGAGAGCACTGTCAAACGGCTGCGTCTGACCTTGCTTAGTTGAGACTATCCGCATAGACAGAAAGATTTCGGGAAGCTTCAAAGCTTGTGGACAGCGCCTCTGGCATCTGTAACACCAAGCGCAAAGCCAAAGCTGATCTGAAGCCAAAGCTTTCTCAGGGTTCAGAACCAGATTCTCCAGAAGACGCCTTGGATTGTAGTCGTCTCCAAGCATTTCTGCAATGGAACAGCTGGCAGTGCAGATTCCGCACTCAAAGCAGTACTTGAGTCTTTCAGCATCCAGAAGCTCTTCCAGAACTTCCTTAGCGACCATGGTCTTTGCAGGTTCCAAGCTTTGCCCTCCGTAGTATTGGGTTTCATCCAAAATATAAAAGTTTACAAACGTAAAGGTTTTTTCCAAACGAAAAAACCGAAAGCTGAAGTGAGCACATTTTTATACGCTATACCACAAATAACCAGCAAAAGGAGATCGAACAGATTGCGAAAGGTGAAAGTCGCTCTCTACGGAATTGGCGCCGTCGGAAGCATGATCGCCAAATTCCTGCTCGAAAAAGACGGGCTGGAAGTCGTAGCAGCTATTGATGTAGCTAAAGACAAGGTCGGGAAGGATCTGAGCGACGTACTGAGATTAAGCAAAAAACTTGGCGTGAACGTTTCAGCAGGGATTGATCCGGTGCTTTCGGAGAAACAAGCAGACATTGCGGTTCATGCCACTTCATCTTATCTCAAAGACACGTTTCAGCAACTAGCATCAATAGTAGAGCATGGAGTGAATGTCGTCTCCACCTGCGAAGAACTTTCATATCCTTATCTAACTGAGCCGAAACTTGCAAAACAACTTGACACACTTGCAAAGAAAAACGATGTAACCGTGTTGGGAACGGGCATAAACCCAGGCTTCTTGATGGATGCGTTAGTAATAACTCTCACAGCGCCATGCCAAAGAATCGACAGCATCCAAGCAACCAGAGTCATGAACGCAGCGACAAGGAGATTACCATTTCAAAAGAAGATTGGTGCAGGCTTGACAGTTGAAGAGTTTCAGAGAAAAATGAAGAAAAAGGAGATCACAGGACACGTTGGACTGGAGCAATCAATTGCTATGATTGCTGACGCTCTAGCATGGGAGATGGACAAGGTTGCCGCTGAGCAAGCGCAACCAGTGATAGCCAGAAAACCCGTTGAAAGCAAGGATATCAGAGTCAAGGCAGGACAGGCGGCGGGTTTGAGGCAGAAAGCAATGGGTTTCATTGGAAACAAGCAAGTCATAACGCTTGACTTTCAAGCTTACATAGGGGCAGAGGAAGAATACGACGCAATCACAATAGACGGCATTCCCAACATAAGGCAGAAGATTCAGCCATGTGTACATGGAGATGCAGGCACTGTAGCAATGGTTGCCAACGCAATTCCAAAGGTAATCAATGCACCTGCGGGTCTGCTCACAATGAAAGATTTGCCGATTCCTTCTGCTGCAGTAGAAGATTACAGAAGCTACGTTTCACTTTAAGCCAGACTTTGGAGGAAAATTTTGGGAACCAAAATCGATCTGAACTGCGATCTGGGCGAAAGCTATGGCGAGTTCAAAGTTGGAAATGACGAAAAAATAATGCCCTACATAACTTCCGCAAACGTCGCCTGCGGCTTCCACGCTGGCGATCCCGTCACAATTTCTAAAACCATCAGCATGGCAAGAGAACACAACGTTGCCATCGGCGCACATCCAAGCTTTCCAGATCTCATGGGCTTTGGAAGAAGAGAAATGCAACTGACCTCCGAAGAAACCAAAAACTACCTAATCTATCAGATAAGTGCCCTTCAAGGCTTCGCAAAAATAGCCAGCACCAACCTCCAGCACGTAAAGCCGCACGGAGCCCTCTACAACATGGCTGCAAAAGACGAAAAACTCGCCAAAACAATAACCGAAGCCATACAGACTTCAGATAGCACCCTCATCGTTTTTGCACCACCAAAATCGATTCTGACCAAAGTTGCTGAAAAAGCTGGCTTGATCGTCGCATACGAATTCTTTGCCGATAGAGCCTACAACCCAGATGGAAGCCTAGTCTCAAGAAAACAATCGAACGCCATAATTGAAGAACCAGAGAAAGTTGTTGAAAGAGCAGTCCAAGCAGGCATAGAAAAGAAAGTCTTGGCTATAGACGGAAGCTCAGTCAAGCTAGGCGAAGTGCACACGATCTGCGTGCATGGCGACACACCTTCTGCGGTCAAGCTTGCACAAGCTTTGAAAAGAGGATTAACAAAGGCAGGCATTGACGTTGAGCCAGTGGGCAACTTCATCTAGATTTCCACAGCATTGAGCGTGAACACCAGTTTGTATGCAACCCCGCGGTACTTGCCATTTGGCGACTGCGCATTACTAGTCGAATTCGGTGACACAATAAGCCCGGAAGTTAATCGCAGAGTCATTGCACTGAACGAAACAATCGCACACGCAAAAATCCTAGGAGCGAAAGAAACTGTTCCGACTTATCGATCTCTACTCATCCGTTACGACCCATTGGAAACGACTTATGACCGGCTCGTGTTCCAAGTCAGAGATATTGAGCAGAAATCGAAAAAACCAAGCCTAGAAGCGGTCGTTGGCAAAGTTGTCACTATTCCCGTTGTCTATGGCGGCAAATACGGACCTGACTTGAGTTTCGTCGCACAATATCACAGATTGACCGAACAGCAGGTTGTCAAGCTGCATTCCGATCGAGAATACCGAGTCTACATGCTCGGGTTCGTCGCAGGCTTTCCTTACCTAGGAGAAGTTGCAGAGGAGATTGCGACGCCACGACTAGAAACGCCTAGACTAAAAGTGCCCGCAGGCTCAGTAGGTATAGCGGAAAAACAGACAGGCATATATCCATGTGATGCGCCGGGCGGATGGAGAATAATAGGCAGAACGCCACTCATGTTGTTCAACGCACACAAGCAGCCGCCAGCGTTTCTAAAGCCTGGAGAGACTGTGAAATTCAAGCCAATCTCCGAAGACGAATATGAAATCTTCTCTGAAGAAGGGAAGCAACGATGATCTTCAAAGTGCTGAAACCTGGGCTTTTCACAACCGTCCAAGACTTAGGAAGACATGGCTACCTTGAATTCGGTGTTCCTGTTTCTGGAGCAATGGATCACTTTTCTTTGGCAGTAGCCAACCTACTTGTTGAAAACGATCCAAACAGCGCATGTCTTGAAACAACTCTTGCAGGTCCAGAACTTCAGGCTTTGAAGAAAACAGAGATCGCTATAACTGGTGGAGAATGCTCTCCCAAGATCAACGATCAAAACGTTCCAATGTGGAAGACACTCAGTATTCAGAAAGATGACGCCATTTGTTTCGGCAAGATGGAAAAAGGATGCAGAGCCTACATGTCAATAAGAGGAGGAATCAGCACGCCCAAAATACTTGGAAGCAGATCAACCTATGTGCGAGGCAGCTTCGGAGGAATAAACGGAAGACCCTTAAGAAGCAGAGATGTAATCAAGGGATTTGATGTTTCACCATTAGAAGTCGAGTATGAAATGCCAAGTGAAATGGCGCCACAATTTCCAGACAATCTCGTTGTGAACGTGATTCTTGGGCCACAGGTAGACATGTTCACTGAAAAGGGCATAGAAACCTTCCTATCAAGCCAATACACTGTCACATTGGAAGCAGACAGAATGGGATACCGCCTCGAAGGACCAAACATTGAGCACAAAGCGAAAGCAGATATAATATCAGACGCGCTTCTGCCAGGAGCAATTCAAGTTCCGAAGAATGGAAAGCCAATTCTAATAATGCGAGACGCCCAGACAACTGGGGGATATCCGAAAATAGCAGTTGTAACATGCCCAGATTTAGATCTCGTTGGGCAAGCTAAACCCAACATCAGAATAGAATTCGCGAAGGTGACAATTCGTCAAGCCCACGAAAAACTCCAAGCCTATACTAAGCTTCTCAACACGCTTAGCCTCACATTCAAAAGGAAAACATAAAACCAAAGAGAACCACCTCACATAATCTTGAAAAATCTGAAAGCAGTGAGACGACATGTCAACTAAAGCTGGTGTTCACGAAAAAGGAACAATCTCTCTCCAAGACATGATAAGCAGCACAAAGAACAAAAAAAGCTTCGAAAAAGCCGGAGCAATCGCACTCTTCATCGGTGTAGTCAGGAAAGAAACTTCCAAGAAAGAGAAAGTCCAAAAGCTAACATTGGAAGCCTATGAAGAAAAAGCAAATGACACACTTGCAGAGATCTGCCGCGACCTAAAAAAGAGAACTGGAATAGTCGACGTTCAAATCCACCATTTACTAGGAGAATTCAAAGTCAGTGACGACCTTGTCTACGTGTTGGTTGCAGGTTCACACCGCAAAGACGTGTTTCCAGTATTAGAAGAGGCTGTAGAGAGATACAAGAAGGAAGCCCCGATTTTCAAGAAAGAGGAAATCGTGACTAAAAATGGCAAGATCAAAGCGTATTGGAAAGAGGAATCGGGCAATCAGCACGGGAGAACTTGATCAAACACGAAAGCCTCAACTATCAGATTTTGATTTCGATAAGTGTTAATAAGGCAATTATCAAAGATAGTGTAAGGAGATTCGAAGCTTGGAAAAAAGAAGTTACACGTGGTTCGAAAGACGACGCAAGTCCAAGGCCTTGGATTTGGCTCATGAACAGATTATTAGAGCCCTTGACACGGTTACCCTGCTCCATCAAGCGATAAAGAACGTTTCGGAAGCGAACAAGAAAGAAGCACTTCAACACATTCAAAACCTTTTCAAGGCAGAAGAAGAGGTTGACAGGTTACGTGCTGAGGTTTTCAAAGAACTATCAAAAGGAGCTGCACTGTTTGCTGACTACCGCGAGGATTTGCTTCACCTGGTAAAACGCCTTGACACACTTGCAGACCACGTAAAGGATGCTGCCAGATGTACAGAAATGCTTGCAGACGCCAAAATCCCCAAGGAACTATGTGAAAACACAGTACGCATGACAGCGGGACTAGTA
>Ga0315268_10008364_pt1 | contig 10819 bp, 5 predicted proteins | sample C1_top_MG_FD_204535 | JGI IMG/M metagenome (GOLD analysis project Ga0315268, IMG submission 204535) | Sediment microbial communities from Yellowstone Lake, YNP, Wyoming, USA - C1_top | ecosystem: Environmental > Aquatic > Freshwater > Lake > Sediment | place: USA: Wyoming | collected 2017-08-01 | reverse complement strand
CAGAACCGACCCGATGTCGAACGGTGTTGTTCAACTTCGTCCTCGTCGGCAGCTCCCCGCTGCCCAGAAAAACCGAGAGGCCTGTTTAAGAAAAGCAGTTGACACCGGCGCCTCCCTCATAGATGTGGTCTCTGCGTTAGGTCTTTCGTTTTTCGTCTTTCGCTTTGCGGCTCCGCTTTCCTTTTTTCTGATTCCTAATTTCTGCTTTCTGATTTGTGCTTTCTGCTTTCGCCACCTCACGCCCCTGACCCCTATCTCTCCCCCCTGCAATGGCTCTAAAATGGAATCTCGATGAGCTCTCCGGGCAAACCCTTGGTCACCCGCTCCGCGCAGCGTGTCGTGGACGCGCGTTTCCACGACTTGCTCGAAAAGTTGCGCCAGTTACGCCCGGGCGACGACCTCGACCTGCTCCGCCGCTCCTACGCCTTTGCGGCCGAGCAGCACCAAGCGCAGCTCCGCCGCTCCGGCGAGCCGTTTCTCTCGCACCCGCTCGAAGTTGCGCACATCCTGGCCGACATGCGCCTGGACGTCACCACGCTCTGCGCGGCCCTGCTCCACGACATCGTCGAGGATACAAAGATCCCCATCGACGAAATCCGCGCGCGCTTCGGTCCTGAGGTGGCCCGGCTGGTCGAAGGCGCCACCAAGATCAGCCGGCTGGATTTCCTGGCCCCGGAAGCCCGCCAGGCGGAAAACGTCCGCAAGATGCTGCTGGCGATGGTGGACGACGTGCGCGTGGTGGTCATTAAGCTGGCGGACCGCCTCCACAACATGCGCACGCTGCGCTTTCTCCCGCACGAAAAGCAGCAGCGCATCGCCCGCGAGACCCTGGAAATCTACGCCCCCATCGCTCACCGGCTCGGCATGGGCCGCATCCGCAGCGAGCTCGAAGATCTTTCCTTCGGCTATCTCGAGCCTGCCAACTTTCTCGAGTTGCAGAAAACGGTCGCTTCCAAGAGCAAGCCCCACGATAAATTCCTTCACGCCGTGCAGGATATCATCCGCAAAAAGCTGGTCGAAAACGGCATCCCCGCCGAAGTCGAAGGCCGCATCAAACGCCTCTATTCGATCCACCTGAAGATTCAGCGCCAGCAGCGCGCGCTGGACCAGATTTACGACCTGCTCGCCGCCCGCGTCATCACCGACACGGTGAAAAACTGCTACGCCGCGCTCGGCGTCATCCACCAGATTTGGCGCCCGGTGCCGGGCCGCTTCAAGGACTACATCGCCATGCCCCGGCCCAACCTTTACCAGTCGCTGCACACCACCGTCATCCATCAGGGCCAGGCCTTCGAAGTGCAGATCCGCACCCAGGAGATGCACCGCATCGCCGAGCAAGGCGTTGCCGCGCACTGGAAGTACAAGGACGGCAAGGACGTTTCCGAACCCGATGATCAGCGCATCGTCTGGATGCGGCAGCTCATCGAGTGGGTCAAGGAGATGCAGGAGCCGTCGGAATTTCTCTCCACCCTGCGCGTGGACCTTTACCCCGACGAGGTCTACACCTTCACGCCCAAGGGACGCGTGATCGTCCTGCCGCGCGGCGCCACGCCCCTGGACTTCGCTTACGCCGTCCACACCGAAGTCGGCCACACCTGCGTCGGCGCGAAAGTGAACGGCCAGATCGTTCCCCTGCGCCACGCGCTGACGAACGGCGACGTCGTCGAAATCCTCACCCACAAAGGCCATGCGCCCAGCCGCGACTGGCTCAACTTCGTTCACACTTCGCGCGCCCGCAGCAAAATCCGCAATTGGATCAACGTCCAGGAACGCCAGCAGGCCACGGAAGTCGGCCGGCGCCTGCTGGAACGCGAAGCCCGCCAGTGCGGCATCAGCCTGAAAAAGATTCCTGACGCGGAGATGGCCCGCGTCGCCGAAGAGTACGGCTGCGCCCGCGCGGACGACCTGCTGGCCGAGCTCGGCTACGGTCGCTACTCGCCGCGCCAGGTGCTCGCCAAAGCCACCGGGCAACCGCTAGTCGAAAAGCCGCAGGAAGAGCCGCCGAAAATTGTCACTACGGTGAAGCGCTTCCTGCGCATCAGCGATTCCACGTTGCGCGTGCGCGGCCACGACGACCTGATGGTCTATCGCGCCAAGTGCTGCACGCCGATTCCCGGCGACGAAGTCATCGGCTACGTCACCCGCGGCCGCGGCGTCGCCGTCCACAACAAGGCCTGCCCCAACGTCCAGAACCTGCTCTATGAAGCCGAGCGCCGCATCGAAGTCGAGTGGACCGGCACACCCGACGCCACCTTCCCGGTGCGCCTCGTCATCCTCACCAAGGACCGCCCCGGCATGCTCGCCGACATCACCGCCGCCATCAGCGATGCCGACACCAATATCCGCGCGCTCGAAACCCACGGCGACAAGCTCCAGGCCCGCGTCGAAGTTCAACTGGAAATCGCCGACCGCAAGCAGCTCGAGCGCATCCTCACCAACATCAAGAAAATCACCGGCGTCTTCGACGTCCAGCGCCAATACCGCGTCTAGCCCCCGGCTCTTGTCATTCCGAAGGAGTCCCGGCCTCCCCAATGGCAGCGGCTGACTCTTTAGGCGCGCCCAACTGAATGCTAACTTCTACCAGTCGCACGACAGGCCTAAAATCAGACTTGCAGCCCCGAAACCAGGAAATTATCATGAACAATCGAACGGCCCGGAGAGCCCGGCTTTCTCGCTTCGCCTTTTTGTCTTCCCTTGCAGGAGTTTTGTTGCTGGCCGCGTGCACAAAGCGCGCGGACATGCGCCCGCTCGGCGAAGCCGGAATGGACTCGCCGAGCGTCGCCGAGCTGCGCAAGCTGGATCCCACCGACGCCGAAGTCGCCGAGCTCGTCAAAGTGAAAAACGCCGGCTTCGCCGACTCCTTCTGCATTGACTTGGTGCGCGCCGCACGCAGCCACAACCACGCGTTCACCGCGGGCGACGACGTGGCCACGCTCCAGCGCATCGGCCTCGCCGACGCCACCATTCTCGAGCTCGCGCGGCTCGACCAGTTCGGCCCGTGGACCGACGAAGTCCGCGCCATGCGCCTGGCCGGCGTGACCGACGCGACCATCCTCGCCCTTGCCGAACGCCACGCCGCGGGCAAGCCTGTGCTTTCGTCGTTCGCGTTGGCGCGCCTGAAAAACGCCGGCTTCAACGATTTAATGCTGCTCGAACTCGCCCGCCGCGGCCTGACCGACTCCGACGCCAATGAAATCCTCCGCCTCCCTCCGGCCCAGCGCTCTACCACCGAACTCTTTCGCCGCTATCCGCCAAAATAGGGGCAGGGGCCCGAAGGAAAACCCATCTCCTCCGGCTCCGCGTTCTCTGCCTCGTACCGTACGGTACGGGGCTCTGTGCCCTCCGTGTTCTCTGCGTGCTCTGCGATAACGTCTTTGCTGTTCGCTTTTCGTTCTTCGCTTTTCGCTTTTCGTTTCTCGGCAATTCCCTGGCCCCTAGCCCCTCAACCCTTACGACAACCTGCCACCTACCACCTACAACCTGCTGTCAGCTAGAATGCCAACGCAATGAAGAGCGCCGCCACACTCCTGACACTATTCCTCGGCATGACGCTCGCCGGGTGCGCCGTGTCGCTCGGCCCGGGCTACACCATCGAGCGCCAGCAAGTCCTGCTGACCTATTCGCCGCAGGAGCCCGGCCGCGTCCACGTGCGCGGCGACTATCGCTTGAAAAACACCGGCAACCGCGAGCTGGACGGAATCCGCGCCGCGGTTCCGCTCGGCGCGCAGAATCTGCGCGTCAGCGTCAAGGGTGCGCCGCTCGCGCTGGGCCCCGCGGAAAAGCAGGAGGATGCGGCCATTGTTCCGCTGCCCTTCGCTTCGCCGCTCGCGCAAAAGGCAAAGCTTGAATTGACGCTGGAATTCGACCTCGCAACCCGAGGTGACACTTTCTACTTTCGCGACACCGACTGGTTTTTCAAGCTGCGCCCGCCCGACGCCTTCCGGGCCAAAGGCGCCCCGCGCGCCGACAAGATCGATTTCACCGCCCGCGTCCCCGAAGACTTCCGCGTCCTTTCCGGCGGTCTCGCGCGCGGATCGAAAAAACGCTCGCCCCGACAGAGTCGGGGCGGCGCCGAGCGCGAATTCCGCTTCCGCTACCGCGAAGACGACTTCGACTTGTTCGTCCTCGCCGGCCCCTATGTCGAACAGCAGATCCGCGCCGACGGGGTCACCATCATCTTCTGGACGCTGCAGCCGGTGCCCGCCGCCCAAGCCCAGGGCGTCGCTTCCGACGTCGCGCAAGCCATCCGGGCGTACGAAGAAACGTTTGGCCCGCGCATCAATCCCCGTTCTCCGGTGTGGGTGACGGAGTTCCCGACCTCCGCGCGAGTCACGGACTCGATTGGTCAGCCCGCACGCATCAGCTCGTTCCCGCACGGCGTGCGGATTACGTCCGACTGGCTCCACAACGGCGCGGCTGAGCCCGGTTTCGCTGCGAGCTTCGATGTGGCGCTGGCCGAACTCTGGTTCACTCACCTGGCCACGCCGGATCCCTACATCGGCGTGCTCGACTTTGCCTTGCCGACCTATGCGCAAGAGGTGGTCCGCGAATCTCACGGCCAGCCCGCCGAACGCCGCGCCTACCTCGCCGAACGAATTCGAACCTTTGAAGGCTTGCTCGCGGGCAGCAAAGAGACGCCCATCATTTCTCTGCTGCGCCCTATTCCCGCAGCGCAGCTCGAGCCGGCGCGAATCAAAGCTCTGCTGTTCCTTTTCGCCATCGATGAAAAGGTGGGCAGCCAAAAAATCCGCCGCGCCATGCAACGCGTGGCACAGGCCATGCGCGGCTCCACCTACAGCTGGAATGAATTGCGTTCCGCGCTCGAAGCCGAATCGGGGCAGGACCTTGGCGAAATGTTCCGCACCTGGCTCACCGAGCCCGGCATTCCGGAAGACTTCCGCGCCCGCTACGCTTCACAGAAGGAAACTGGAAAATAGAAATTGGAAAATGGGAAAGCGAAACAAGAGCTTGCCCGCGTCGCCACGTGGCGCCGGCCCCTTTTTCCACTTTCCATTTTCCCTTTTCCATTTTCTAGCTCTTTGACACTTCGACTCTTCGACGCTTAGACTCTTCGACTGCTGTTCCCGGAGGCACTCATGATAGAACCCCTCTCCACCGACCGCGCCCCGAAAGCCATCGGCCCTTACACGCAGGCGATTCGCGCCAACGGCTTCCTCTTTGTTTCCGGGCAGATTGCCATTGATCCCGTGACGAACCAGATGATCGAAGGCGACACCGCCGCGCAAACTGTCCGCGTGATGGAAAATCTGAAAGGAGTGGTCGAAGCCGCCGGCTCTTCGATGGCCCGCGTGGTGAAGACAACCGTCTACCTGAAGGACATCGCCGACTTTCCAGTGATGAACGAAATCTACGGTCGCTATTTCCCCGGCACGCCGCCCGCGCGCGGTACCGTCGGCGTGGCCAACCTGCCGCGCAACGCCCGCGTCGAAATCGAACTCATCGCGCTGGCGTGAGAGGGGACAGGAGCCAGGATTCAGGGGTCGGGGGTCAGGGAAGAACCCCGGCGTCTCTACTCTGGTCGTGATCTGCTCCGCGCCCTCTGCCCCGTACCGTACGGTACGGGGCTCTGCGTTCTCTGCGATAACGTTTTGGTTTTTCGGCTTCCCCTATTCCCTGTCCCCTAATTCACGGTGAGGGTCACGACAATCGTGCGCGTGATGGCTCCGCTGGTCGCGGTCACGGTGATGGGATAGACGCCGACCGGCGTCCCCGGATTTCCGCCGCCCCCGCCGCCACCACCTCCACCGCCGCCTCCCCCTCCGCCGCCACCACAACCAGCCTGGAGTGCAGCGACCGCGATGGCCAGCGCCAAGAGAAGCCCCAACGCCCACCGAGGTTTCCGCATTCGCATCAACCGCACCCAGAGCAGCACCGCGGCGAGCGCCAGCGCCCAGGTCCACCAGCGCAGCCCGTCGGCGCGCGGCGCTTGCGGCAGCGGCGCAGACATCGAGGGTGCGGTAGTGGCGATCGACAGCGTCGCGGTCACCGCGCCCGAGCCCGGCGTGAGCGTCGCCGGCGAAAGCGTGCACGTGCTCTGGCTCGGCGCTCCAGAACACGTCAGCGAAACGCTGATCGGAAAACTTGGGTAGGGTGTGATGCTGAGCGTGGCCGTGCCCGATTGCCCGCGCTGCACCGTGATCGCCGCCGACGATGAAGTCACGTCATAGTCCGGCCCCGGCGCGGGTCCGCCATTCACGCGCAACGTGCTCGCGCCTCCGCTGCCGTCGAACGCCGTGACCATCGCCAGATACGCCGTATTGGCGGCGACGCTGAAGGTCACCTGGGATTGCAGGCTGCTGCCGTTGTCGTCGTTGCAGGCAACTTCTGTCAGCGTTCCGGCGGACGATTTCGTGTACACGCTCAGAATGGTGTCATACGCGCTGCCGAGGGTATCGACGGTGGCGTTGCCTGAACCGGTCGGCATGTAGCGCCACCAAACGCTCTTCGCCCTCCCGTTGCTCACCAAGCCGGGCTGGCCCACCACGCAGCTTGGCGCCGGATCGGTGGCCTCGGTGGTCGCCACGGTGGAATCCACGGCGTCGCTGTACGGCATCGCAGTCACCGCACGCGCCGCAACCAGATTGTCGTTCGGCGGCGGCGCGGTTTGGGTCACGGTAAAGACCGAGGCACCGCCGTCGGTCGCGCCGTAGCCGGTAATCATGAAGTAGTAGGTCGTCCCGGCGGTCAGCGAGAGATTTACGCGCGACGCCCCGCCAACTCCCAGCGCGTCATCGTCGCAAGCAAACGCCGTGAGCGATCCCAGCGCCGGGCCTGTCCACACCGAGAGCACGGTATCGTAGGTGCTGCCAGCCGTGTCGGCGACCGCCGCGGCGTTCTGCGCGGGCGTGAGCTTGTACCAGATGGTGTGGTTTCTTCCGGCGCCTGTCGCGCACGTGGGCTGCGGGTCCAGGGTTTCGGTCGTCGCCCCTGTCGTGTTCTGCGAATCGCTGAACGGGTTCGCGCCCACGGTGATGGCGGCGGCGAAATTATCGTTCGGCGGCGGCGCGCTGGCCACAGTAAATGTCTGTGGTGATGACTGCCCTCCGCCCGGCGGCTGGTTGAACACGGTGACGGGGAAAAATCCGCCGGTGGTAAGTGCGCTGGCGGGAATCGTCGCGCGGACCTGCGTCGCGCTGTCCAGGATAGTCGCCAGGTTTTGGCCGCCGAACTGCACCAGCGACGTGCTGTTGAAGTTCGCGCCGGTCGCGGTAATTTGCGTATCGCCGCTTCCGGCGGCCGCGCTGGTGGGCGAAATGCTGGAAAGCGTCGGCGCCACTCCCAGAATCGTGAATTTCAGGGCATTCGTCGAGCCCAACAAGAGGGTGTAGACGCTCACCTGCGCTACCGCGGACGACGCGAGGTCCGCCGCGGTGATGGTGGCCGTCAGTTGGTTCGCGCTCACAAACGTTGTCGCGCGGTCGCTTCCGTTCCAGCGCACCACCGACGAGGCAGTGAAGCCCGCGCCGTTCACTGTCAACGTGGTGTCACTGGCGCCTGCCGTCGCGCTGGTCGGCGAAATGCTGCGCAGGGTATAGGGGGGCAGGCCGGGCAGCTCCAAATCCCACACGCCGCGGCCGTGCGTCGCCGCGCGCAGCGTCCGCGAGGTCTGCCGCAGCCTCAACGACAACACCGCAATGCGCGGCAGGCCCGTCACCAGCGTGGCCCAGTTCACGCCGGCGTCGCTGGTGAAAAACACCCCGATGTCAGTGGCGATGTAGAGCGTGTTCCCGGTCAAATCGCTCGGGTCGATCACGAGATCGTTCACCGGCGTATCGGGCAGCGCCCCGGCTCCCGTCCCGCTGATGTCGGTCCAGTTCAGTCCGCCATTGATCGTGCGGAAGACGTGGCCCTTGCCGTCGCACGGCGAGATGCCGGTGCAACTCCCGAAGCCCGAGAAGGTGGCGTAGGCAGCAAAAGGGTTCGTCGCGCTGATGGTGATTTGGGTCACCAGGCGCTGCGGCAGGGCCCCCGTGCCGGTGATTTCCTGCCAGGTCGCGTTGGCGCCTTGCCCCGCATTCGAGGTCATATGGATACGCCCGTCGCTGGTGCCCGCGTAGACGAAATCGGAGTTGCTCGCTGCCACGGTGATGGCGCGGACCGTGCCCGCGGTGAGGCTGGGCGAGATGGGCGTCCACAGGTCGCCGCTGTTTTTTGTCTGCCACACGCGGAAGGTTCCGAAGTAGAGCCGCTGGGACAGGATGAGGTCAATCACGTACGGCGGGATGAAGGCCACGCGGTCGGTTTGGTCGATGCCGTTTTCAATCGTGGCGAACGTGCCGCGATTACCGTCTTGCAGCGACCGGAACAGGCAGATGTACTGGCAGCTTCCGAAGACGGTGCTGGGGACCGCCGTATCGATCGCCGTCCAGCCGCCGTCGGCGCCGATGACGTTGGTCCACGCCAGCGCGCCGGTGTATTTCTCCGAGCCGTTGTCCTGCGTGCCGCCGAAGCCGATGTTTTCGTCCGACGGGTGAATCGAATGGCCGGGATAAAACTGGGTGATGTTCAGCGTGGCGTTCAGGTTCGTCCAGTTGATGGCGCCGGTCGGGCTGCTGACGTCGGTGCTATAGGCTCCGCCGTCGTTGCCGATGTAGAGCCGCGTGGCCGAGTTGCCCACGAAGCCGAAGGCTATCGCGTGCTGGTCCACATGCGGCCGCACGCCGTTCGTTCCCTGGATGATCGAGCTCCACGAGCTTCCGCCGTCGAGCGACCGGATCAGGTAGTTCGTTGCTGCGCCGCCCGCGTACACCACGTTCGCGTCGTTCGGGTGCACGCGGATGACATGGTCATACCAGCACTGCGGCGTGCAGAAATTCGGGGTGCTGGTGAGCTGCGTCCAGCTTGTGCCGGCATTCGTGCTGCGCCACATCCCCAGCAGGTCTACTGAACTGCCGGTGGAATTGGCAATTGAGGCGAAAATCGTGCTCGAATTCGATTTCCCGATGGCCAGTTCCACGCGCCCCACGTTTGTCGTGGGTAACCCGCCCGCCAGCTTGGTCCACGTCACGCCCGCGTCGGTGGACTTGTAGACGCCGTTGTCCGCGTCGCCGGCGATGGTGCCCAGCGCCGCGTACGCAACTTGCGAATTGTTCGGGTCGAAGACAACTTCCGTTCCCGCGGCGCCGGGCAATACGTTCGTCCAGGTCACGCCGGCGTCCGCCGAGCGGTAAATCCCCGACGAAGCGCCGCTGTCGGTTCCCGAGCTCACGAAAATCTGCACGCCCGCCAGCAGCACATTTGGGTTGGTGGCACTGACCACCAGCGACCCGATGCGCGCGCCGCCACCCGGAGAGAACCCGCCGCTGAACGGCCCGACGAACACGCTCTGCCCCAGTTGCGTCCACGTCGCGCCGCCGTCGGTGGACTTCAGCACGCCCGCACCGTAGTAGCTCGAGACGCTGAACGTTTGCTCACCGGTGCCCACGTAGATTGTTTTGCATGGGGCCGGCGAGCAGCTCGACGGGTCAATCGCAATCGAGCCGATGGCCAGCGTTGGCTGGTCGTCGGTGATAGGCGTCCAGTTCACCCCGCCGTTGGTAGTCTTCCACACGCCGCCCTGTGCCCCGCCCAAGTACACAATGTCGGGGTTCGTCGGATCCACCGCCATCGCTGAGGTGCGCCCCGCCCAATCTCCCGACGACGCCGTCTGCACCGGCTGTGGCCCGATCGGCGTCCACTGCGTCTGCGAGATTTGGATTGCTTCCGCGCCGAACAGCCGTTCGCGCTGTTGCTGCTCTGCCGCGCGCATCTCCTCCAGCCGCTGGATGGCTTTCAGCCGCTCCGCTGCGGGCACCTGCCCGTTGGGCAGCTTGCGCTGGTCGTAAAACCACTTTTCGCGCGCCAGCGGGTCGTCTCCGCGCTCGCGCTTTTCCTCCGCCGCCTGTGACCCCTGCTTCTTGGGAGCCACCCTTGATTTCGTCTGCGCGGCCACCGGCACGGGCAGAGTCAAGGTCACAACACACACCGCCGCAAGCGCCCGCAGCAGCCAGAACTCAACTCGCTCGACAAATCGTGGCCCTGGCCTCTGCGGCCCGGGCATGTGCTGATCTGGTGTGCCCAACGGAATGCTCCTTCTGTCGTTGGATGCAGTAAGAAGCAAAATCGTTGATGGGCCCCGGCCTATGTTCGGCTCGCAGAACTTACCAGTCGCCCCTCCAAAACACAACGCTATTCCCCGCGGCGCCCCACCTCGACACACCTCGCCCACCGCGTCGACCTTTGAGGAAATGGATTGGCGACAGCGAGAGGAAAAGGAAAATGGTGGGCCTGGGTAGACTCGCCTGTCCCGAGCGAACGCAGCGAGCCGAGGGAAACTACCGACCTTCCCGATTTCATCGGGACGCCCTAACCACCGGTTCCACCCAACGTCGTTTAGCTGCGCAGCAGGTAAGCAAAATAAGGCAAGAAAAAATATGGTGGGCCTGGACCGAGTCGAACGGTCGACCTCACCCTTATCAGGGGTGCGCTCTAACCAACTGAGCTACAGGCCCACAACGAGGTTGGCCTACGGGGCCAAAGCAATTCATCTTAGCCCTGCCAGCCGCGCAGGGTCAAGGCGCAGACTCCTCCTCCTTGCTTCCGTTCCTTTCCGAGTCTCCCTGCACGCGCTCTGTGTTCTCTGCGTTAACGTCTTCAGCTTTCGCTTTTCGCTCTTTTCTGTGCGCTCCGCGACTCTGATGTCATGAGGGAGGCGCCTCCTCGGGCGAGCGTTGGTACGCTTGCCCCTACCGTTCGACAAGGGTCGAAAGGAGGCGCCCATGCCAGTGTATCTCGGAGTTGATTTTCATGCGCGCACGCA
>Ga0315268_10008363_pt1 | contig 10820 bp, 8 predicted proteins | sample C1_top_MG_FD_204535 | JGI IMG/M metagenome (GOLD analysis project Ga0315268, IMG submission 204535) | Sediment microbial communities from Yellowstone Lake, YNP, Wyoming, USA - C1_top | ecosystem: Environmental > Aquatic > Freshwater > Lake > Sediment | place: USA: Wyoming | collected 2017-08-01 | reverse complement strand
ACTGATCGGGCCGCATCCGCTCGCCGCCTGCGCCGCCGCCACGCGGGGGCGCGTCGAGTTCACCATCGTCACCGACGAAGAGAGTGCGCCCCGCTTCGGGCCGCCGGCCGGCGACCTGGTAACGGCGCCGCTCTGGCGGGTGATCCCGCGCGGACGGCTGCAGGCGCGCCCCGGCGCCGCCCGGCTGCAGGCCGCGCTCGCCTGCTTCGCGGCGCTCGCCCCGCGCGCGGCGCGGGGGGACGGCGCCGGCTGGGACTGCGTGCACGGGTGGGACGCGGCGGGGGCGCTCGCGGCGGCGGCGGCGGCGCGCGCGCTCGCCCTGCGCTGGGCCTGGACGCCGCCGCTGGCCGTTGCCGACGAGCACGCCCGCTGGGTGGGCGCCTGGGCGGCGCGCGAGGCCGACGTCCTGCTGGCGCGCGATCCGGCGCAGCGGGCGCGGCTGCGGGACGCCGGCACGCGGTCCAACGGACGGCTCGCCGCGCTGCCGTGGCTCGCCCCGGCCGTCTGGGACGAACCGGTCGCCGCGTCGGCCGCGCCGGAGCGCGAGGCCGGCCCGCGGATCGCCCTGCTGCTGGGCCGCGACGCCACCGACGCGCAGGCGACGGCGGTGATGCAGGCGGTCGCCCGGCTGCGCGACGCGATGCCGCAGGGGGCGGGCTGGTCGGTGATCGGGGTCGGCTGCCGGCTCGGCCCGGGGGCGGCGGCGGTGCGACGGGAGGCGCGCCGGCTCGGTCTGCTGCCGCGGCTCGCCTGGCGCGACCTGGCGCCCGACACGCCGCTGCCGCGGGCGGGACGGGCGCTCGGTCGGCCCGACGCGGCGGTGCTGCTGGGGGGCGAAGCGTGGCCGCCGCCGCTGCTGGCCTGGCTCTGGCGGCGCGGCACGCCGGCGCTGCGCATCGACGGTGCGGAGTCGCCGGAGCTGGCGCGGCGGCTGGCCCGCCTCGCCGGCGATCGACGGTCGCAGCGCCGCGCCTGCCGCGCCGCCTGGCGCGACTGTGCCGCGGACGAGGCCGCGGCCACCAAGGGCCACGCCCTGGCGCGGGTCTACGCGCGCCTCGCCGCGTCGGCCGGGCACGGAGGGCGGGGAGAACTCCGCCTCCCGGAGAGGGGGTGATGACCATGATCTTTGAGAAGCCGCAGGCGGTGCTCGTCGGGCTGCAGGTGCGCGAGTCCGCGCTCGATCTGCCCGTGACCCTGGCCGCGGTCGTGTCGACGGTCCTGGTTGCCGTCGGGACGACGCTGCAGAAGTAGCGGTCGGACTGCCCCCGCCGACGTGCCCGGCCGAAGCGGCGCGGCTCTCCGCGCCGCCGGGAGGAGGATGGATGGCGCGAACAGCCCGCAACCGCGGCGCGGACCGCCACGCGCGGCCACACCGGCTGGCGGTCTACTGGACCTGGACGGACGAGGGGGGCGGCGCGCGCGGCTGCGAGATGATGGTGCCGGCCGGGGTGCTGCGCCTGAACGCCACCGCCGCCGCCATCTGGGAACTGCTGGACGGCCGGCGCGACCTCGCCGCCGTGGCCGCCGCCCTGGCCCGTCTCTATCCGGGCGCCGGCCCGGGCGAACTGGCCGACGCCGTCGACCAGCTTCTGGCGCAACTCGAAGCGGTGGGAGCGGTTGTGAGGCAATGGTCGCCGCTGGACCCCTGTCCGGCGCTGCGCGCCACCCGGCCGTCCGCCGAACCAGGAGCCTAAAGCTCCCCCCCGGGGAAGCCGAATCCTCTCCGGAGGGTAGAAGACGGCGCGTCTTCGGATGGTGGGAGCGCGCTGCCGCCACGGCATGACGTCCGACAAGAGCAACATCGCAGCCAATGCCAACGACACGACGGCGCGTCGTGGACGGGTGGAGCCGACGAACGTCTGCCCCTCGCCCGGCGTCTTCAACGGCCTCGGGCTGCCGATCGTGGTCATCGACCGCGAGACCTGTCTCCTGCTCGACTGCAACGACCTCGTGACCGACATCTACGGCTGGACCCGCGAGGAGCTGGTCGGACAGCCGATCTGGCTGCTCCACGCCTCCGACGAGGAGAAGCTGGTCCGCGAGCGGGTCGTCAAGGGGCGGACCGGACGCTACGGGCACCCGAACCTCTACCTGCACCGCACGCGGGGCGGACGGGAGTTCGCCGTCGAGGTCTGCTCCACGCCGATCGTGTACGGGGGGAGCCCGGCCTGGGTCAGCGTGCTGCAGGACGTCAGCCAGCGGTTCGCGGTGGAGCGCGACCTGGCCGAGAGCCGGCGGGCGCTGGCCGCCATCCTCGACTCCACGGCCGACGGCATCCTCGTGGTCGACAATGCCGGGCACGTCGTCTTCACGAACACGCGCTTCACTGCGATGTGGCGCATCCCGCAGCCGCTGCTCGACCAGCGGGACGATGCGAAGCTGCTGGGCCACGTGGTCGGACAGCTGGCCGATCCCGACGCGTTCGTACGCCGGGTGCAGGAGCTGTACGGCTCGGACGAGGAGGAGACCGCCCTGCTCCATTTCCTGGACGGGCGGGTGTTCGAGCGCTTCACGCGCCCGATGGTCCGCGAGCGGTCGATCGCGGGGCGCCTCTGGAGCTTCCGCGACATCACCGACCAGGTGCGGGCCGAGCGCGCGCTGCGCGAGAGCGAGCAGGAGCTGCGCATCGCCCGCGACGACGCCGTGGCGGCCAGCCGCGCCAAGAGCGCGTTCCTGGCCGGCATGAGCCACGAGATGCGCACGCCGCTCAGCGGCCTGCTCGGGCTGACCGGCCTGGTGCTCGACACCGAGCTCACCGCCGACCAGCGCGACTGCCTCGAGACCGCGCGCCAGTCGGCGCTGCACCTGCTCGAGCTGATCAACGATCTGCTCGACCTCGCCAAGATCGAGGCGGGCCGGGAGGAGCTGTGCCTGGCGCCGCTGTCGCTGCGCCGGCAGCTCGACCAGGTGCTGCGTCCGCTGGCGGTGCAGGCCGATCACAAGGGGCTGGCGCTGACCTGGAGCGTGGACGCCGCGGTGCCGGAGTGGGTGGTGGGCGACGCCAAGCGGCTGCGCCAGGTGGCGGTCAACCTGGTCGGCAACGCGATCAAGTTCACGCCGTCGGGAGGCGTGGAGGCGTGGGTCGACCTGGCGGGGCGCCGGGGCGACGCCGTCGAGTTGCGGCTGCGCGTGGCCTACACCGGGACCGGCATCCCCGCCGCGCAGCTCGAGAGCATCTTCGCGCCGTTCGTGCAGGCGGCCGGCGCCGCCGGCGGCCACCCTGGCGGCACCGGGCTCGGCCTGAGCATCTCGCGCGATCTGGCGCGGCTCATGGGGGGCGACCTGACGGCGGAGAGCGTCGAGGGGCGCGGCAGCATCTTCACCTTCACCGCGGTCTGCGCGCTGGCGGAGCCCGTCGCCACGCCCGAGGCCGACCAACCGGCGGCCGCCGCCGGGCCGGCCGCCCCGTCGGCCGGAGAACGGTCCGCGCGCGTGCTCGTGGCCGAGGACAACCACGTGAACCGGAAGTTCATCGAGCGCCTGCTGCAGCGCCGCGGCTACACCGTCGGCCTGGCCGGCGACGGCCGCGAGGCGCTCGCCGCGATCGCGCGCGAGCCGTGGGACGTCGTGCTGATGGATGTCCAGATGCCGGTGCTCGACGGCTTCGGCGCCACGCGCGCGCTGCGCGAGCGGGAGCGGACGGACGGCGGGCACCTGCCGGTCGTGGCGCTCACCGCGCAGGCGCTCAGCGGCGACGAGCAGCGCTGCCGCGAGGCCGGCATGGACGCCTACGTGGCCAAGCCGATCGATCCCGACACCCTCTGGCGCACCCTCGACCGCCTGCTCGCACCGGCGGCGACAGCGCCGGTTGTCACCTGATCGCCCCATCTGCTCCCGCCAGGTGACGGTGCGCGGTCACTGCCGCGCGACGGCGCTGCCCCGCCGGGCCTTGCCGGCCCTTCAGGCGACCCCCGATCGCCCCTGTGCGCGCGCCGCCGCCGCGCGGCCCCCCGCTTGCAGGGCGGGGCCGGGCCGGCGACCGCCGGCTTCCCTCTCTCCGCGGCCGCCCGGTCGCGGGGATCCCCCGTGGCGGGGTGGAGCGCAGACCGGCGCGCCCGCATCGACCGGCGCCCGAAACCGGAGCCTGGCTTCATGGTCTGAAAGGGGACACCGTGCTCGACGTCGTGCTGATCGCCGTCAACGCGCCCCACCCCGCCAACGTCCTGGCCGGCGCCGCCTACCGCGCCACGCCGCTCGGCACCGCCTACCTCGGCGCGGCGCTCGCGCGCGCCGGCCTGCGCACCGCGCTCATCGACATGAACGTCGCCCCCTGTCCGTCGGACTGGGTGGTGCGCTTCGTGGCGGCGCAGCGGCCGCCGCTGATCGGCCTCTCCTGCGCCACCGAGAGCGCCGGCAACGCCGCGCGGCTGGCGCGCCGGCTGCGCGCCGCGCTGCCGCAGGCGCTGCTGGTCACCGGCGGCCCGCACTTCACCTTTCTGCCCGGCTCGGCGCTGGCGGGCGGCCTGTTTGACGCGGTCGCCCTGCGCGAGGGGGAGGAGACGGTGGTCGAGCTGGCGCAGGTGGCGTGCGGCGGCGGCGACCTCTCGCGCGTGGCGGGGCTGGCGCTGCCCGATCCGGACGGCGGGCCCGGCGCGGTCCGGCGCACCGCGCCCCGTCCGCTCGTGGCCGACCTCGACGCGCTGCCGTTTCCCGCGCGCGACCTGTTCGTGCCGGCGGCGCCGGGCAACCAGGCGTCGGTGCTGACGGGGCGCGGCTGCCCCGGCCGCTGCGCCTTCTGCGCGGCGGCGGCGATGTCGGGCGGACGGCGGCGGGTCCGCTCCGCCGAGAACGTCGTGGCCGAGCTGGCGGAGCTGCGCGGCGCCGGCGTGGAGGGGGTCTTCTTCGTCGACGACACGCTCACCGCCGATCCGGCGCGGCTGGAACGGCTGCTCGACCTGATGGAGGAGGCGCGGCTGGGGCTGGCGTGGGTCTGCGAGTCCCGCACCGACAGCGTCTCGCTGCCGCTGCTGCGCCGCATGGCCGACCTCGGCTGCGTGTCGGTGCAGTTCGGGGTGGAGAGCGGGAGCCAGGCGCTGCTCGACGCCATGGGCAAGGACACCACGCTCGGGCAGGTGGAGCGGGCGGTCGGCTGGGCGTCGGCGGCGGGGTTGTCTCCGGTCTGCAGCTTCATCATCGGGCACCCGTGGGACACCGAGGCGACCATTGCCGACACCGTGGAGTTCGCGGCCGGCCTGCAGGCGCGCCACCTGGCGCGCTGCGGCTTCGCGCTGCTGGTGCCGTTTCCCGGCACCCGGCTGTGGCGCGGCGGCGGGGAACTGGGGCTGCGGCGGCTCACCGGCGACTTCGACCGCTACAATATGCACACCCCCGTCTGCGCCACCGCGCGGTTCGGCCCGGAGCGGCTGCGCGCGCTGCAGTACGGCGCCGTGCGGCGGCTGGCCGCGGAGACCGGCGAGGAGCTGGGCGCCATGCTGCCGCTGCGTGGCGTCGCCGCCGGGGCCGACCACAGCCTGGCGTCCGGCCTGTGGCGCGACTGGTACTGACGGGGCGCCGGGCGCGCCCGCCCGCGCCCGCGCCGGCCGCGGCAGCGGCGTGGCTCGCCGCGGCCCGCCGCGGCACGGAGTGGGTCTGGCCGGCCGGCGTGCCGCTCACCCCCCGGCGGGCCTTTCCCGACGTGGCGCGGCTCGTGCTGCGGAGCTGGGCCCCGGCGCTGGCCGGCGCGGCGCTGGCGGCGCTGGCCGGGGTGGCGCCGTGGGGGGCGGCCGCCACGGTGACGGTGAGTGCGCTGCTCGTGGCGGTGGAGGAGACGGCGCACCTGGCGGTGGCGGCCCGGCTCGCGCCGGCCGCCCGCTTCGCGCTGGTGACCCGCTTCCCGCTGCGCGCCGCGGCGCGGATCCGGCCGGCGCTGGCGCCGCGGCCGGCGGCGGCGGCGGCGCTGGCCGGACCGCTGGCCGCCGCGGCGGCCGGGCTGGTCGTGGTGACCCTGCCGCTGGCGGCGCGCAATCTGTTGCCCGCGACCCCCCGCGCCGACTACTCTGCGTGGGCTCCGGCGCTCGTGCCGCCGCTCTGGCTGATCGCCGCCGCCGTGCCGCTGCCCGGCTCCGACCTCGCCGTGGCGCGCGCGGCGCGGGCCCCGCTGCCGGCGGTGCTGCGGGAGAGCGTGCGGCTGCTGTGCGCCGTCTGCAGCTCCGCCGACAGGAGGTAGGATGCTTCCGCCCCATGCCCGGCGCCTGGCCGCGCCGGCCCTCGCGCTCCTGCTCGCGGCCGGCGTCGCGCGGGCCCAGGTCGACCCGCCGGCCGCCGCGCCCGACGCCGCGCCGCCCGACGCCCCCGTCCTGTTCCTGGCCGCGGAGGACACGTTCGCCTTCGTGGCCGGCTCCTCCGACACGGTGCTGGTGGACGCGCCGCGGGTGAGCGTGGCGGAGGTGGTGCGCCGCATCGGCGAGCGGATGGCCGCCGACGAGGCGCGCATGGGAGACCACGCCTGGACCCAGGTCACCCGCGTCGTGGCGCGCGAGCACGCCGGCCGCGACGACGACCGCACCGAGTTCGAGCAGGTGGAGCGGCTGGCGATCCGGCGCGACGGCGCCTTCCAGCGGGTGCGGGTGCGGCAGGTGGAGCGGAAGTACCGCGGCGGCCGACTCGAGAAGGAGAAGGCCGACGCCGACGTGGAAAGCGACTGGGAGCAGATCTCCGACGTCTCGTCGGCCATTCCGTTCACGCTCGAGGGGGCCGACCAGTACAACTACACGATCCGCGAGCGCGACCTGGTGGGCGGGCACCTCGTCTACACGATCGACTTCGCGCCGAAAAACCGCTTCAAGGGGCTGCCCACCGGCACCGTCTGGCTCGACTGCGGCGACTTCGTCATCCGGCGGATCGAGGCCGGCATGACCGATGGGGCGCCGATGCCGCTGATCGTGAAGTCGATCCCGTGGTTCAAGGTCCGGCGCGTGGCGAAGGGGGAGTTCTGGGTGGTGGCCGACGCGATGGCGAAGATCGTCCTGCGCGGCGGCTGGCCGGGGCTGCCGGACGAGGTCGAGCTGTACGTGCGCACGCAGGACCACGTCATCGGCGGCACGGCCTACCCCGACGACGCGCCGACGGCCGGGGAGGGGGCGCGATGAGGCGGACTCCGCTCGTCCGCGCGCTCGTGCTGGCGCTGGCCGGCCTGGCGGCCGGCGGCCTCGCCACGGCCGCTCCGGCGCCGCCCGACACCGCGACCGCCGCGCCGGCGCCGCCCGATTCGTCGTCGGTCGCGGCCGACTCGCTGCGCGCGCGCGACGAGGCGGCCGTCAGGTCGCTGAACGAGTACTGGCGCCGGCTCGACGACGGCTGGTACGAGCCGCTCACCCCCGACCTCCTCACCACCGGCCTCGACGAGGCCGCCCTCGACTCGCTCTCGTCTGTCGGCGACCGGGAGCTGACCGCGCTGCTGGGGGGGCGCCGCTGGAAGCTGGCGCTGCGTCCGCTCGCGGGCAGCGGTTTCAATCGCTGCGAGGGGTGGCGGCCGGCGTCCGGGGCGGTGCTGCGGCGGCTCGGCCGGCAGGGGGCGGTCGTGACGCTGGGCGCCGGCTACGGGATCGCGCGGCGGCGAGTGGTGTGGAACGCCGCCGTGGCGTGGCCGCTGGCGGAGGCGCGTCCGCCGGAGCTGCCCGGACGGCCGCCGGGTCGGCCCTGGACCCGCTGGGCGCTCGCGCTGGCGGGGGGGGACGGCGTGGCGCGGTTCGCCGGGCCCGGCGGCGCGGTCCACACGCTCGACGCCATCCTCACCGGCGAGGATCCCGGCATGTACCACGCCCGGCGCTGGGCGGAGGCGGCGGTGGCGTGGCGCCCGGCGCGGCGGCTCGAGCTGCGGCTGGGGGGGCTGCGCGAGCGGCACGGCGCGCTGGCGGTGGCGACCGACTGGAACCTGGCCGGCGACGCCGACCGCGTGCCGGTCAACTGGGCCGCCGCCCCGCTCGACACGCGCGCCGCCACGGCCGGCCTCGCCTGGACCGGCGGCCGCCTCGAGGCCGACGCGCGGGCCGAGTGGCACAGCGCCGCCCGCCTCGCCCCCGACCGGCTGAACTTCCTGCGGCTCGCCGCCGGCGCGCGCGGCAGCTGGCTCGACCGCCACGGCAACGAGCTGGCGGCGCGCGTGGCCTGGAGCGGCGTCGACCGCGCCGCCCCGCTGCAGTGGCAGACCTTCCTGGGCGGCTCGCAGAGCCTGCGCGGCTACCCGGCCCGCGAACTGGCCGGCGACCGCGGCCTGCTCGCCGCCGTCGACCTGCGCGCCGGCAGCGACCCGCTGCGCGCCCTGCGCGTGCCGCTGCTCGGCAGCCTGCGCCTGCAGCCGCTCCTGTTCGCCGACTTCGGCCGCGCCTACGCCGCCGGCGCGCCCACGGCGCCGGAGGGGGAGACCGGCTGGCGCGCCGACGCCGGCTTCGGCTTCGGCCGCCTGCTCGGCGCGGGGGGGCAGGGCAACCTGCGCCTCTACCTCGCCAAACCGGTAATGAACGGCCAGGCCGATCGCCCCTGGCGGGTGCAGCTGGAGTTGGAGCTGTAACATCGGAAACGCTCCGGCGACCCGCTTGACAGGCGGGTGCGCCGTGTGTCACAATTGTTACTTCTCACGTCGGGCCGTGGCCAGGCCCCCTCCTCCCTCCGTGAGGACTCTTCACATCCCATCCTCGCCGTCGGAAGCGCGCGCCCGTTGCGGGCGTGTCGCGGGATGTGTACGACGTCACGTCCTCCCGAGAGAGCGAGGCCATCATGCAGGACATCCATGCCGTTCACCGCCCCCCGCTCGGGGAGCGCCGCCGCGGCGATGCGCGGCTCCCCCTCCCGGCCGCGCGCCGTTGCGCCGCGCTGCTGCCGCTCGTCCTGCTGCTGGTTGCCGCGGCCGCGCCTGCCGGCGCGATCCAGTTCGATCTCAGCAGCGATCCCGCCGCCAGCCTCAGCACCGGCGACCCCGACGACGGCGATCACCGCGAGCTGCCGTACGCGAGGCAGACGGTCGAGGTGACGACCACGCTGCCGGAGCTGGCGACGACCGTGGCCGTCGTCGCGCCGGCGCCCGCTTCGCCCGCCGCCGCGCCGGTCCGCGCGCGCGCTCTCCTGCTCGTCCGGCTCCGCGCGGCGGCGTGCCTGTGGCCGCTCGTGCGGATCTGGTTCCTGCACCGCTAACGGCGTCGCTGAAGGGAGGCGAAAGATGCTGAGACGACATGACCAGGCGCCGGCCCGCGCGCGCCGGGCGGGCTGTCCGGTGGATCCGGGCGGCTACGCGCTCGCCGTGCTCGCGCTGCGCACCGAGAACTACCGTGAAGCCGAGACCCGGCTGCGCGACCTGCTCGCCCACGCCGCGCCGGCCACCGACGGCCCGCCGTGCGGCCCCGATGCGCGCGACGCCGCGCGCCAGCTGGCCGAGGCGCTCTACCTGTCCGGACGCCACGACGACGCGCTCGCCGCCTGCGCCGACGCCCGCCGCCGCGGCTGGCTCGACCCCGACGATCCGGCCGCCGACCTGCTCGCCGGCTGGGTGCTGCTGCGTCGCGGCCAGGCCCGCGCCGCCCGCGACCTGGCCGCCCGCCACCTGCGCGACCCGCGCGCCGCCGGCGACGCCGATGACGCGGCCGACCCGGCCCAGCGCGCCCGCCTGCTGCACCTGCGCGGCATGTGCGACCACCGCCTCGGCCGTCCGCAGGCGGCCCGGCGCGCCCTGCGCGACGCCGCGGCGCTGTTCCGCGCCGCCGACGATCCGGCCGGCGTGGCCGAGGCGCTCAACGCGCTCGGCGTGGTCGAGAAGACCGCCGTCAGCCTGCCGGCCGCCGCCGCCCGCTTCGCCGAGGCGCTCCGCCTCAACCGCGCGCACGGCCAGCCGTCCCGCTGCGCGCAGAACATGGTCAACCTGGCCATCGTCCGCCTCAAGAGCGGCCAGACCGCCGCCGCCCGCCCGTCCGTGGGCGAGGCGCTGGCGCTGGCCGAGGCGCGCGACCTGCCGCAGACCGCCCTGCGCGCCCGGCTCGTGCTGGCGCGCATCCACCTGCAGGACGGCGACGCGGCCGCGGCCCGCTCCGCCGCCGCCGCCGCTCTCGCCGACGCCACCGCGCGCGGCTTCGCCCGCGAGCGGGGGCTCGCCCACGAGACCCTCGGCGACGCCGCCGCCGCCGCCGCCGACCTGCCCGCCGCCCGCGCCGCCTACGCCGCGGCCCTGGCCGTGGCCGCCGCCACCGCCCCGGGCGGCGACCTCGAGGCCGAAACGTTGCGCCGCCTCGGCGAGCTCGACCTGCGCGCCGGCGACCCGGCCGCCGCCGTGACGACGCTGCGCCGCGCCGTCCGCGCCGCCCGCCTCTGCGGCGAGCGCTACGAGGAGGGGTGCGCCCGCCGCGCCCTGGCCGAGGCGCACCTCGCGCTGGGCCGGTGGGGCGAGGCGTATCGTCTCTGCCGCGCCGCGCTGGCGACATTGCGCGAGCTCGGCGCCGCCCTCGAGGCGGCCCGCTGCCTGCTGCTCGCCGCCCGCGTCCGCACCGCCTGGTGGCGCGCCCACCGGGGCGACGAGGAGTGGCTCGCGCCCCTGCCGACCGGCGCCGCCATGACCGCCGCCCACCCCCGCGGCCACCTCGAGGCGGCCTGGAGCTACGCCATCGAGGCGTTCCACGCCTTCGACAGCCTGGGTCGTCCCGCCGACCGCGCCGCCTGCGCCGCGCAGATGGACGAGCTGCGCGCCGCCGACGGCGGCTCGCGTCTGCGCTCCCGCCCGTCCGCCCCGCCGCCCCCCGCGCCCGACGCCGCACCGCCGACGGCGCCCCCCGGCGCCACCGCGGCGGGCGACGACACGTTCATCGCCGCCGCCCCCGCCATGCGCCGCCTGCTCGAGC
>Ga0315268_10008362_pt1 | contig 10820 bp, 10 predicted proteins | sample C1_top_MG_FD_204535 | JGI IMG/M metagenome (GOLD analysis project Ga0315268, IMG submission 204535) | Sediment microbial communities from Yellowstone Lake, YNP, Wyoming, USA - C1_top | ecosystem: Environmental > Aquatic > Freshwater > Lake > Sediment | place: USA: Wyoming | collected 2017-08-01 | reverse complement strand
GGATAGTGATTTACCAATCTTCCAATTGCTTTTTTAAAATCTTTAAAAATGCGAAACCGCCGAAAATAATTAACCAAATTATAAATAAATTGGAAAATGCAAATTCCTTTATCATCAGACTCATAACGCACTCCTATCAGTATTTATAAACATATTAAGCAAGTCTTATGCCAACCAATCAAAACACATGTAATTTATTGAAATTAAATTGGATTTTAAAATTCAGGAGAGAAGAATCGGGTTTCCAGAAAGGCACAAAATGTCATAATTTTGTAAAAAATTCCATTATTGGAAATTGGGGACGGGTTCATATTTTTCTTGAATTCCAAATACAAATTTGATAGAGGTGCTTTATGGCAAGGCAAGCGAGGCAGGCAATTGCTGACATCCCTTACCACATCATCCATCGTGGTAATAATCGTCAAATCATCTTCTTTCACAAAAAGGATTACAGATTTTTTATTGATTCCCTCGCATTAGCAAAGGAGAAATATCCGTGCAAAATTTATAGCTTTATCCTAATGCCCAACCATATCCATCTTCTGCTCGAGGCTATTGAGGAGAGTCGAAATCTTCCCTATTTTATGAAACATATCACTCAAAGATATGCACAACATATAAACAAACGTTACCAAAGGACAGGAACCTTGTGGGAGGGACGGTTTAAGAGTAGCCCTGTTTCTACGGATCATTATCTCCTGGCCTGCAGCCGATATATTGAAATGAATGCTGTTCGGGCGGGTATTGTGAAACTGCCAGAACAGTATGAGTTTAGTAGTTATAAGGCCAAAATAGGAATTAAAAAGTTCGATTTCTTGGATTACGATCCCTTGTATTTAAGTTTAGGGAAGACAGATGGGGAGAGACAGAACAAATATCAAAGATGGTTTCAAGAAAGCATTTCAGAGAGCGAATGGTGCTTGATTCGGGGAGCCATACAAAGGAATTGGCCCTATGGAAATGAGGAGTTTCAAGAAAAAATTGAAAGTACTTTGGGTCGGAAATTTGAAATCAAAGCAGCGGGAAGAAAACCAAAAATGTGAACCCGTCCCCAATTTTATAAGTGCAGGATTTTTCTTGATTCCTGTGGAGTCGCAATCTCTCTTCCAAACTCTTTTGCAATCCTAACTACTCTCTCCACCAATTGGGCATTGGTCTTAGCCAGGACACCCTTTGAGTAGTAAATATTATCTTCTAATCCAACCCGGACATGTCCTCCCATTGAAATGGCTATCATGGCCATGGGAAGTTGGCCTGTTCCAATTCCAATCACAGACCAGGTTGAACCCTGTGGGAGAATTTCTGAAAGATGGAGAAGAGACTTAGCAGTAGCAGGCATACCCCCCAGGACCCCCAAAACGAATTGAAAATGGAGTGGAGGTTTGAGAAGGCCCTTTTTTAAAAGCCGGTGGCAGGTCTCAACCATCCCAACTTCAAATACCTCCAGTTCTGGTTTAATTCCCTTGGCCAGCGTCTCTTTAGCCAGCATCTCCAAAAACTCCGGAGGATTGAGAAAGACATTCTCTCGCATATTAATAGAACCAGCATCAAAGGAAACCAGTTCTGGATTGAAGGATAAAGGGACGAGCCTTTCTCTAAACTCAAGGTTTCTACCCGGAATACCGCTGGTGGTCAGACAAAGAATAGCATCCGTTTCACTTCGAATACGGTCCACCACTTCCTTAAAGATAGAATAATCCTGGGTTCCTAACCCTGTCTTTGGATCTCTCACATGAATATGCAGGATAGAGGCCCCAGCCCTCCAAGCTTCTATTCCCGATTGGGCGATCTCCTCCGGAGTAATCGGAATATAGGGTGTCTGTTGTCGCGTGATCCGAGATCCTGTGATGCCAACCGAGATGATCAGTTTTTCCATGACATTCCCCTCATCCTTTTGAATCGGCATCCAAATTCAAATTACATTCCTAAGTATGCCTTGCGGATATGCTCATTTCCCAAGAGCTCTTGCGATGTTCCCTGAAGCGTGATTCTTCCGGTCTCTAAGATATAACCTCGATGACTATGACGAAGGGCAAGGGTAGCATTCTGCTCAATCAAGAGAAGGGTGACCCCTTCCTGATGAAGTTTTTTAATCGTGCCATAGATCTCCTTGGTGATCTTTGGTGAAAGCCCCAGAGAAAGCTCGTCAAGGAGTAACAATGCTGGTTTTGACATCAAGGCCCGACCAATCGCAAGCATCTGCTGCTCTCCTCCACTCAAGGTACCCGCAATCTGCCCTCCCCTCTCCCTCAAAACAGGAAAAAGTAAATAGACCCACTCGATGGTCTCTTTGATGGAGGAACGAGCCTTCTTCGGATAGGCTCCCATTTCAAGATTCTCAAAAACCGTCATGTCTTTAAAGATTCTCCTGCCTTCAGGCACACAGGAAATGCCCATTCTGGCGATAAAAAAAGGGGGGTTAAAGGTGATCTCCTCACCCCGGAAGGTGATCTTACCTGTTTTGGGATGATGCAGGCCGAGGATCGATTCGACCAGAGTCGTCTTTCCAGAGCCATTCGCCCCCAGCACGGTGACGATCTCTCCTCCCTCAACACTCATATTTAAGTCCCAGAGGGTCTGGGCCTCTCCTCGAAAGACATTGATCCTTTTAACATCAAGCATCCGATTCCCCCAAGTAGGCTTGAATCACCCTTGGATCAGAGACCACTTCTTCCGGTTTTCCTTCTTTGATCTTCTCTCCCAGGTCGAGCACAATGATTCGATCTGAAGCCTTCATGATGGCACCCATCACATGTTCAATCCAAAAAATGGACATTTTAAGCTTGCTCCGAATGGTTTCGATTAACTCAAGGGCCTGCAATATTTCAGAGGGATTGAGCCCAGCCAGAACCTCATCAAGAAGGATGACCCTTGGTCTTGTGGCCAACGCCCTTGCCATCTCAAGCTTCTTCTTTTGAATCAATGTGAGATTTTCTGCAATCGTTTCCTCATATCCTTCGAGTCCAACAAATTTTAGAAAATCCTTTGCCTCTTGATGGATTTCCATTTTTTCTCTGTTTCGTTCATTTCTCCCAATAATGCCCACCACCACATTTTCAAGGCACTTCATCTTCAAAAAGGGTCTGACGATTTGAAACGTCCTCCCGATGCCCAGACGACAGATCTCAAAGGGCCTAAGCCGAGTGATCTCTTTTCCGTCCAAAAGGAGTTTCCCTTCATCAGGAGGAAAGATACCGCTGATGAGATTAAAAAGGGTTGTTTTTCCTGCTCCATTTGGGCCAATGAGACCAACAATCTCGCTTTCCGCCAAATGAAAATCCACCTTCCTGACGGCTGCCAAGCCTCCAAACGATTTACTCAGTCCTTTCCCCTCGACAATTATGCCCACGCTCTTTTCCACCTTCTCCCTAAGACCCCCATCACGCCCTCCGGGGCAAACCGAGAGATTCCCAATGCAATTAGCCCAAAAAGGAGGACATGATATTCCCCATAGATCCGAATATATTCAGAAAGAATCTCTAAGATGAACGATCCCATAATGGGTCCGATAAAACTGCCCATCCCTCCGATGACGACCATGGCTAACACCAAAAACATTTGCCCTAAGGAGGGGATATCCGGAGTGATGAGCATTAAATAATGGCCGTAGAGTCCTCCTGCGAGACCTGCCATAGCGCTTGAAATTGTAAAAGCGAGGATCCTCACCCGGATGGTATTGATTCCAGAAGAGGAGGCAGCCAATTCATCGTTCAACACAGCCCGGAAGGTTAGCCCCATCTCGGAATGGATGATCCAGTAAATGATTAAAAGAATCAAAATGGCAATGATCAAAAATAAGTAATAATAACTGGTCTTGGAGTATTCGGTGAAGAAACCCGGAACCTGGAGCCCCATGGTCCCACGCGTCCATTGATCTTCATTGGTGATGATGATTCTCAGGATCTCTGAAAACCCTAAGGTGGTGAGCGAGAGGTAAATCCCACCCATCCGAATACAGAGATAACCTAAGGCCAAACCCAGCAGGGCTGCCACTCCCATTCCAACGAATATACCCAACCATGGCGAGAGCCCCAGATACACAGCCAGCATCCCTGAAACATATGCCCCAATCCCAGAAAAAGCGGCATGGGCAAAAGAGACCTGGCCTGTAAACCCTGCAATCAAGTTCCAAGAAGAAGCCATCATCACATAAAAGAGACTGATGATCATTACATGGAGCCAGTATTGTGATAGGAAGAAAGGAGGAAAAAGAGCAAGGAGGACGAAAAACCCTATTATCCAGAGCTTTTTAAAATTTCTCTTCTGCTGTGCGTTGGCCATGGTCCGTCGCCTTTTAATCCTTTCTACTGCCTTCCACTTCCTACTTGCCGTTCACTGATCACTGAGGGTGGTTTATTGTTTATTGGGTCTTTTGTCCAAATATCCCCCAGGGTCTAAAGACCAAAACCAGAATCAAAATGATAAATCCAAAAATATGACGATACATGGTGGAGATATAGGCCGCGCCTAAGTTCTCTATCATCCCTAAAAGCAATCCTCCCACCACACATCCTTTGAGAGATCCCATCCCACCTAAGACCACCACCACAAAAGCGTTGAGGCTAATGGCAGAGCTTCCCGTGGGTGTCACCGGAAAGATGGGGGCAATGACCACCCCTGCTGCCCCGGCCAAAGCGGCTCCTAGACCGAAAGAAAGCATGTTCACTCGGAAATGATCCACCCCCACCAAAGAGGCCATCCCCCTGTCCTGCGAGACCGCTCGAATACTCTTCCCGAACCATGTCTTTTTGATTAAATAAAAAATGAAGAGAAGAATCCCAATCGAGATGAAGAAGGTCAGGAGCCTTTGATTCCCATAATGATAGAGGCCGAAGATATTGGTCGCACCACTGACAAGATTGGGCGGTTTGTTGGGATAAGGACCGAAGATCAATAGGGCTGCATTTTGCAGAACAATAGAAAGCACAAAGGTGATGATCAAGGAATACATCTCGTTGCCATAGGTAGGTCGAATGAGCGTCCGCTCCATCCCAATCCCGACCAGAAAGATGAAGAAGACGGAGAGGGGCATGGCAATGAGGGGTGGCACGCCAAGGCTGGTACTTAAATGATAACTGAAGTAACCTGCAAAGATATACAATTCTCCATGGGCGAAGTTGACCACCCTCATAATCCCTACAATCAGAGAAACTCCGATCGCAGAGATGGCATTGATCACCCCCATGACCATTCCATTGGTCAAATACATGAGAAACTCAGACATGGTTCTACCTTTACGAAATTAGGGATGAGAGGTTAGTTCCAATTGAAAATCTAACCCCTCATCTCCTATCACTTTCCCTTTTATTTGCCCTTTTTCAGGGTTCCCGTCGCCGCTTCTTTAGGATAGACCACAACCTGTTTTTGATCCTGCCATTGGACGATGAGCATCGGTGGCATCCATTGATGATATTCATAGGTCCCTTGCTTTAATCCAAATTTGACGTTCCCGGTGGTCACTTCGAGGTTGGTCTTCTCTAAGGCAGTTACGATAGCTTCGTTGCCCATTGACTTTGCTCGACTGATCGCATCAGCAGCGATCAAAACCACATTGTAAATCGACCGCGTTTTATAATCGGTGGGTTCTTTCCCGTATTTCTTTTTATAATCGTCCCAGAATTTCCGACTGGTGGGGGTCAAATGGACTTTCTCATGCATGCTGGACATAAAGAGTTCCAATTCCCCAGCTTTGCCCACATTTTTCCAGAAGGTATCCCAGAGGCTCGGCGGCCCTGCACCATCCAAAATCAGACATTTTGGACTAAGGCCCACTTCATTGGCTTGGGCGACAAAGAAATGGAGCCCTGTTCCATAAATATAAGCAAGAATGATATCAGGCTTTTCTCCTTTGATCTTTGTCAATTCGGTGTAAAAATCTTTGCTCTCCCGTTCCACCTTCAAGGTGATGAAGGGAATTCCAAAATTTTTAAGGTCCGTTTCCGTCCGCTCGGCAATGCCAACTCCCCAGTCAGAATTCTCTCTCACAATGGCCACTTTTTTAAAACCATTGTCTTTGACAAAGGGCGCAATATAAAAATCGACTACCCCGCTGTTTACAGGTCCTGCTCGAAAGACCCATTTGTAGTTCTTTTTGGTAATGTCATCATGCCATGCTTCACAGATGATAAAAGGTACTTTATAGCGGTTCGCCACTTCAATTTCTGCCAAAGCCGAAGAAGAATGACTCTCTCCCACGACAATGGGGACCTTGTCGCGAGTCGCCAATTTTTCAAATGCGGAGGCCGCTTTCTCTGGAACACCTCCTGTATCCTCAAAGACCACTTCGACCTGTTTACCTAAAACGCCGCCCTTTGCATTGATATGATCCAAAGCAATGGCAATGCCCTCCTCAAATGCCTTACCGGTTGCCGCTGCAGGGCCTGTCCTGGGTCCAACCACACCAATTTTAATCGTGTCTGCTGCCCAACCCGATGAAACCATTCCCAAAACGGATAAAAACATTAACAAAATCATCCAGCGTTTCATTTCCATCCCTCCTTGAAAAATTTTTCTATTTGAACCTTGGATTTTGAATTTTGAAATTCCAACCTCCCCTTCACCTCCTTCACTTTAGAATTTCATCTTGCCGTTATTCCACAATCTGCTTTCAATCGATTTTGCCCAACCTCTTTAAATCTTCCGCCACCTTTCCCAAACCTAAATCCCTTAATTTAGCCTCCATCGGGATGCCATTCTGATTCCATCCGCGGAGTTCATAATATTCATCCAGCATCTGATTGACCTTTTCCTCTGTTAAATGCAATCCTTTCCCCGGGCCCGATGGCATGGGTTCATAAACACGACCAGGCGGAAGATCATATTTTCGACCAAAATCCTCTACCTCCCTTACCCAGAAGGCGCGGGTTAGATTCCAGACTTTTTCAGAAATTTGGAAAAGTTGATCTTTACTGTAACCCAAACCCGTGACCGCATTGAAGGCTTTTACATATTCTCCAAAATCAAGTTTGACTTCTAACCACGGAAACCTGCACACACCAAATATCTCCATGAGGGGCCGCAATGTCTGAAGCTCTTTCACCAGTTTGGCTCGCCCTTCAATGTTATCCCTTCCCATATCCATGTCCTGGACAATGGCCCAGGAGCGGGTATGCTGGGCCCCGATGTCCGATGTCATGAAGGAAAGAAGCATAGCCGGTGCCCCTCGGCATTCGTAGGCAGAAAACTCCAACCCTTTCACCTGGATGGCAAAAACTTCACTCTTTTGGCCTAACCTCTCTGCCATTGACTTCGAACCTTCTGCCAAGAACTTTCCAATCCCTTCTTTATAGGCAGTCTTGCTCAGGACTGTCCTGACCGCTTCGAAATTTCCGAAACGAAGATCGATTCCATCCAAATCTTCTTTTTTGAGAATGCCCTTTTCAACGCACTCCATGGCAAAAGCGACCGTTCCTCCAAAGGCGATCGTATCCACCCCATAATCATCACAAAGGGTGTTGAGGTATTGGACCTGTTCGATATCCTCTATGAGGAGGTTCGAGCCGAGCATGCCAATCGTCTCGTATTCTGGACCATCGATGAAGGTGTTAAATTTTTTGGAATGAGTATAGTTGGCACAATTGAGAGGGCATCCAAAACAGGCTTTATCCCGGACGAGGATCTTCGCCCTCATGGGTTCGGGAGCTAACTGCTCCTCTTTCTCATAAACGCCGTACATAAAATTCTTTGTAGGCAACACTCCCATACCCTGACACCAATCCGTGATATCCGTCGTCCCATAAAGGCGAAAACGCTTAAAGTAGGGTTGGCTGGTGATGTGTTGGAGGGCAGATTTGGTAATCTGAATCAAGCCATCCGGGTCATAAAGAGGAATACCCCCTGTTCCATGGACTGCGATCGCCTTCAATCCTTTTGCGCCCATGACCGCACCCATGCCACAACGCCCCGCTTGTCTCCCGAATTCATGGTTGATATTGGCATAGCGGACTTGGTTTTCTCCAGCGGGTCCAATCGTCGCAATCTGAAAAACTTCTCCCAACTCTGTTTTTAGAACGACCTCTGACTCCAACGCCCCTTTTCCCCAATAAGGACGGGCGTCCCTTAACTCCACCACCTCATCATCAATAAAAAGATAGAGAGGGTGTTTTGATGCCCCTTCCAAAATGATCAAATCATAGCCAGCATACTTCAACTCGGCCATGAGAAAACCGCCAAGATTGCTATCCCCATAACCCCCAGTCAGAGGAGATTTTGTCCCGAATACGATTTTTGCCGCACTGGGCCAGAAGGTTCCGGAGAGAGGACCGGCTGCGATTACAAGCTTATTTTCAGGACTGAGAGGATCCACTCCTCGTGGAAGGTCATCATAAAGAATTTTGGCAATAAACCCTCTTCCCCCTATCCATTGCCTGACAAACTCAGGATCTAACTTTCCCTTTTCAATCTTCCTGTCTGTCAAATTGATCCGGAGGCTCCTTCCACCGTATCCAAACATGTCATTCTCCCCATTGAATCGCTTCGGGAGCGCAAACGGCAACGCACTCTCCACACAGATCACATTTTATAGGATAAGAAAAGTCTCGATGGGTAAACAGAACCCCTAAGGGACAATCGTCAATACATATCCCACAGAAGGTACATTTTTCTGGTTGGATGAGATAGACCCCATCCCGTTCAATGATGGCATCGCTTGGACAGACCTCTTTGCATCGGCCGCATTGATTGCAAACGTGGATCTCAAATGTCCCAGGGGATGGAAATTTTCGCTCAATATGAATGGCTGATTTTTTTGGATTGTTCTCCTTATAATGGGCTAAGCCGCAAATTAATTCACAAAGAGAACAACCGGTGCATTTCTCATGATGAAGAACCAGGGCTTTCATAAATCCCCTCTCCTGATTTGGGAAAAGGTTTTTTTCAAGAGGTCAATGACCTCATCAATCTGGGCCTCTTCGATAATGAAGGGAGGGCCTACCATCACCATGTCTCCCCTGACACCATCCACAAAGCCTGTTCCAGGATAGAGGACAAGGCCATTCTCAAAAGCCAGGTCGATCACCCTCTCTGTGAATTTAGTTTCCCTGGGAAATGGCTCTTTGCTCTGTTGATCCTTCACAAATTCGATCGCAGTCATCAATCCCTTTCCCCTCACATCGCCCACAAAGGGAAAAGTTTTTAACTCCTCTAGTCTCCTCAGTAGGTAGATCCCTCGCCTGGCGCACTGTTCAACAAGATTCTTTTCCCGGATGTATTGAAGGGCAGCCAAACCCACAGCACAGGCCACAGGATGATGAGAGAAAGTGTGCCCGTGAACAAAACCGCCGGACCGCTCTTTCAAAAGATCCACGACCGCTATTTGGGTGATCATGGCTGAGAGAGGGAAATATCCCCCACTCATCCCCTTGCCTAAAATCATGATGTCAGGGGAGATCCCCCAATGTTCAATAGCAAACCATTTTCCAGTCCTGCCCATTCCAGCCATCACTTCATCATCGATCAAAAGAATTCCATAGCGTTGGCATATCTGTTGAATCGCTTGAAGATACCCATCTGGAGGGACGATCGCTCCGATGGTAGCTCCTCCAACAGCTTCAAGGATCACTCCTGAAATCGTCTCAGGCCCCTCCAATTTGATCAGATTTTCCAATGCCTTTGCGCACTCCAATTCGCATTTGGGATAGGTGAGGCCAAAGGGGCATCGATAACAATAGGGAGGTGGGAAATGAGGAAAATCGATGAGCAGAGGAAGGTAAGGTTTTCTCGCCCCAACCCTTCCTGTGAGCGAGAGGGCTCCCAGAGTGTTTCCATGGTAACTGTGCCACCGGGCAACCACCCGCCATCGCTGTGCCTGACCGGATTCCAAATAATATTGCCTGGCCAATTTAATTGCGGCCTCCACCGCCTCTGAACCCCCTGAAAGGAAATAGATCTTTTCCAACCCTTTAGGTAGGATCTTTGTTAAGGCTTCAGCATACTCCTCAATCGATTGGGTAGTGAATTGGGTTCCATGGACATATCCCACCTGACCCATTTGATCCAGCATCTTTTGAAGAACTGCTCTTTGGCCATGACCGATGTTTGCGACGAGTGCTCCACCTGATCCGTCGAGGTAACGTTTCCCCATCTCATCATAAAGATAGATTCCTTCTCCATGAGTGATTAGAGGGTAGGTGCGCTTCAATTTCCGGTAAAAGACATATCCTTTAGGGTAACCGTATTGCATTTAAAACTCCACTGGGTTATGGATAGATTCCTCTCAATTTCGTTGCATTGGCCACCCGGCCAATTCCAAGTACAAGGGCGGCAGTTCTCATGGGAATCTTCTTAGAGAGTGAAATCTCCAAGACCTCATGAAAACTCCGCTGCATGATTCGGGTGAGTCGCTCTAACACCTCTTCCTCGCTCCAGAGAAGTTCCTGTAGATTCTGGACCCATTCAAAATAGGAAACTGTCACGCCTCCGGCATTGGCCAGGATATCTGGAATAATGAAAATCCCCCTGTCATTCAGGATTTCATCGGCTTCTGGGGTGGTGGGTCCATTGGCCCCTTCTGCGATAATTTTGGCCTTGATCCGAGAAGCATTTTTCTCAGTGATTTGATTCTCGAGAGCAGCAGGGACTAAGATGTCGCAATCCAACTCCAATAACTCTTGATTGCTAATCTCGTATTCCTCTTTTCGATCGCAGACAAAACAGGAATATTTTGTTTTGCAATCTAACACTCGATCGATCTCCAAACCTTTCTCACAATAAATTCCGCCTCTGGAATCACTGATCGCAATGACTTTCGCCCCAAGGCGTGCAAAATGTCTTGCCGCAATGCCTCCGACGTTTCCACATCCTTGGATGACTACCGATGCCCC
>Ga0315268_10008361_pt1 | contig 10821 bp, 7 predicted proteins | sample C1_top_MG_FD_204535 | JGI IMG/M metagenome (GOLD analysis project Ga0315268, IMG submission 204535) | Sediment microbial communities from Yellowstone Lake, YNP, Wyoming, USA - C1_top | ecosystem: Environmental > Aquatic > Freshwater > Lake > Sediment | place: USA: Wyoming | collected 2017-08-01 | reverse complement strand
ACCAGAACCTGCAACTGGTTGTACAGGCCAGGCACCACCACCCTCTTGCCTGCCATCAAGGCGCGATAGCCAATTTCCGTTACGGTGTCGGCATTCATGGCACCGTATCTGAGCCATTCGACATCGTTCATCTGGCGTCTTTTTTGAAGCTCTGTTTTTGTCACTCCAGGACACAAGGCAGTGACCGTTACGCCGCTGCCGTCAAGTTCTTCCGCAATTGCTTCTGAAAGGCTTAACACGTAAGCTTTGGTGGCGCAGTAGACGGCATTGAGCGGGGCTGGATTGAATGAACCGGTGGAGCCGACGTTGAGGATTCTGCCGTATCTCTGCCGAACCATGTCGCCCAGCAGCAATTTTGTCAGCAGCGTGAGAGTCACCAGATTCACCTGAATCATGTGCAACTCTCGCGCCAGATCGGTTTCGTAAAAGTTGCCGTATGCGATCAGTCCTGCATTGTTGACGAGAATGTTGACCGCGATGGATTCACGCTCAAGTTCGTCAACAATTTTCTGGGCAGCGGTGGTTGGGTAAGATGATGGTTTTGCGTTTGCCATAGTCGTGTGTCTCCCGCTTTCGGCGATGAACCTCGTCTATCGTAGCGACTGCGTCGCCTGGCTGGCAGCCTGGAAAAAAAAGACATCCTATGGTTAGGGTATGCCGGTTGGCAACCCTGTTGGAATGCCCGTCGGAATGCCGGCTGGAATCCCAGTCGGCATGCCACCCGCTGCCATCGTCGCCACAAGGGTGGGCAGCATCTCGGGCGAAATTTCTTTAGGCAGGAACGGGATCAATTGTTTTTCGTCAATCACACGCGGCGCGCCGTTCAAGCTGCCGTCGGGATTGAACTCTTGCGCCCAGGCATAACCTGCGTAACGGAACACCGAGCCGCGTACCCATTCCTGGTTGCTCATCACACCGAACCACGTCCAAGTGACTTTTTGCCCCTTGGCAATGGTCGGTGGTCCTTTGCCGCCGCCATAATCTTGCAGGTCGGCCTGGCGCATCTTGCCCTTCGTATCGGAGATGATAAAGTACGGCGTGTAAGGCGGCTTGATCTCCGGCAAGCTATTGTTCTGAATCGTCAGGTCACTGCTCATCCGGCGACCTTCAGCCCAGCCCTCGTAACGACCGGGGCTCCACATGACGGCGAACGCTGGCGCTTGAGGCGTGCTACTCGGTCGCGCTGGCACGGCGGCTGGCGCTGGCGGTGGAACGGTCGGAGTAATGGGAAGCGGTGTAAAGGTCATAAACAGTTCAATCAACGGAGTCGGCGTTGGGCCACTTGGAAAGAGTGTGCTCGGTGCAGCGGCCGTCGTCGCTTGTTGCCCGACAGTTGGCGTGGCCTGCGCTGTGAGCGTCGCGAGCGCGAGCGGCGTGCCGGCAGCCTGGCTCGTCGCCTGCCCGCCGAGACGCAGGACCAGAAATGCTACAGCGGCGACGACAGCCAGCAGAACCAGCACAGCCACACCGCCGATGATGGGCAATAGGTTTGACTTGTGTGCGACCGGAGCGGACTCGCCCAAGAGCGCTGTTGGGGACACCGTTGCGCGCGCGGGCGCTGTTCCCGTATCAAGCACAAACTCGCTTCCGCCGATGCGAAGCGTGTCGCCGGGACCTATCACGCGTGCACCCAGGATACGCTCGCCATTGACGAAGGTGCCGTTTGTGCTCCCGGTATCGGCAATGGAAACCTGATCGCCGAGCAATCGAATCTCGGCATGACGCCGCGATACTTGCCCATCCGGCAACTGAATATCGCTTTCCGTCCCACGCCCGATGACGATGATGATTTTTTCTGCAGGAATCGGGAACTCGTGTCCGGCCAGCGGCCCGCTGTGTGCCATGAGTTTCATCGTGTGGCTTGCTCCCTAATTCGATAGTGTGATGTCGGCGGCGTGTGTGGCGAGTGCCCGACGCTTGCACTATCAGCTTATGCTATCCGCTTGAAGGTGAACTCGGCCTCGCCAAATCGCACCGTCATGTCGCCCTGGAGTGTGACCGGTTCGCGCACGCGCTGACCGTTGACAAAAGTGCCATTGGCGCTGCCCAGGTCGTATAGCCGAAAATCGTTGCCTTCGATCCTGATCGCAGCGTGTTGGCGCGAGACGGTCGGGTGTTGCACGACAAAGCTGTTCCCCGGCGCGCGACCTATTGTCGCCGACGGCTTGTCAATCTCGAATTGCCACGCTGGGTTCGTAGTGCTCGTCAACGTTCCTTTGGGTTGCGGCTTGCTGCGTTGGATGATGACCGTGCCGCCGGGAGACATGGGAACACTTGGCTCACGTGGAGTTGCCTGGATGATTGGTTTCCCAGGTCCAATGGGAGGCTGGAATGGCATGGGCTGTGCTCCGAACGGCGCGGGCTGGCCTGGGCCGGGCGAGACCGACTGTATCTCCGGGCTGGTTGGCTTGCTGGGCACGGCCGGCGGTGGGAACGGCGCCGGTTGTGCTCCAAATGGCGCAGGCCCGCTTGGGCCGGGCGTTGCTAACTGGGTTGCCGGGCCGGTTGGCTTGCTAGGTGCGGCGGCTGGTGGAAACGGCGCGGGCTGCACCCCGAATGGCGCAGGCCCGCTCGGACCAGGCGAGGCCAGTTGCGTTCCAGCGCCAAAGGCACTGCGTTGATCTGCCATGGTGGTGCTCGTTGGACTGACCGCCGGCATCATAGTCGGGCCGCCCGCTGCCCCTGACGGCGAAACGCCCAAAGCTCCGCCCTCAGGCGAGGCTGGCAGGTATGGAGCCTGGCCGAAAGCTGCCGACTCGGCGGTTCTGCTGCGTGCGATGAGGATGATCGCCACGATGATGATCAAGAACACCAAGAGCACGGCGGCGACGGCGGCAATCGTCAAAGCAGGGTTGCTCATGAGCGATTGGATGAGGTTGACTCGCGGCGCGGATTCCTGTGCGGGACCAACGGTAGGAGCGGCTGTGGGTTGCGCCACGGACGTCGCAGTTGCTTCGGGCATCGCCGTCGGCGCGGGTGGGGGCGCGGGTTGCCCGAGCGTGTAAGTATACTTGCTCGAGCTGGCGCCTCTTGATGTTGTCACCTGCACATTCAGCGTGTGGGATAGACCATCAAAGTTGGGAATCCGCGAAGAATAAGTGAGAACATACTGTTCCTTCAGTTGTGCGAGCACGTTCTGCAAGAGCTGACTCAGTTGGTCGGGCGTGGGCGCGGATTGGAATTGTCCGCCAGTGCGAACCGCTACGCGCTGCAGGTATTGCGAATCGAGCCTGCCGGTGCTCAGTCCGACGCTAAAGATTGGAATGCGCTGACGGTTGGCTTCGTCAATAGGGTCGCTGTCAGCAAGTGTGCTGCCCTGATCTTTGCCGTCCGTCACGAGCAGAATCGCCCGGCGGCCCGGCTGCTGCCCTGTAATCTTGACTGCTCGATAGAGCGCATCGTAAAGTGGCGTCCCCCCTGTGCCGGTGTCCACATCTACAAAGTTGATGACGTTGAGCAGTTTGCCCATGTCATTTGTAAAGGCCACTTCGCGTTTTTCGTCGGTGATAGCGTCTGCCGTCGGGTTGACCTTTTGAGTGAACCCGATGAACGCCGCACGGTCGGGATCGTTGGCTTCGTTGAGCAACGCTTCCAGGAATTTGCCGATGGCTTCTTTGGCGGCTTGCAAAGGACGGCCGCGCATCGTGCCGCTCAAGTCAATCACAATCATGACCGACACGGCGGCCTTTTGGTTGGCGACGACTTGAACTTTGTCTGGCGAAAACACCGCGCTTCCGTCTTCGCTCAACCCAAAGGCTTTAGCGTCCAGTCCGCGTACGGGGATGCCGTTCTCGTCGGTGACGGTGACAAGCGCGCGCGTCGTGGGATGCGCGCTCCAATCCACGCCATCCACGCTCACGGCCAGAGTGCTCTGCGCCAGCAGCGCCCCGCCACTCAACAGCCACACGATGGAACAAGCGAGCGCGATGCGAATGAGCGAGTGAGGGTGTTCACGTCGTTTCATCGGCTCTCCTATCTCAAGCTCAAGCTTGACAAGTCTCACGCTTGCAGGTACACCAGCGTCGTCTGCCCGAGCAGGACGTAATCGCCCGGATGCAATTCATGACGGTAGATGCGGGTGGCTTCTTCACCGACCGATTCTCGCGTGCCCACAAAAGTGCCGTTGGTTGAGGCCAGGTCGTAGATTACAAAGGCTCGTTCACCTTCGGCCCCATCTTGCTTTGGCTCCAATCCCACTTTGGCATGTTGAGAAGAAATTGTCTTATCCACGCTCAGAAGGATGTTGCCAGCGGCTCGCCCAATGATAGTATCGGGGAGCAACATAAAGGTGTATCCGCGTGGTGCGCCTGGGCCAGCTACAACACCCAACCAGGCCAGGGGTATTTCTGGCTGAGGCGTTGTAGTCAAAATAGTTCGAGAAACACCGGCTGCCGGTGCGGGCAATGGCTGCGACCGCGCCGGCGAAGGCGTTGTGATCGGCATTGGAAGCGGAGCCGATGGTGGCCCCGACGCCTCGTTTGATCCGGACATCGCTATCTTTGATTCCTCGACATTGCCAAATGGCGAATCGTCCGAGGAATTGAGTGTGGAAAAGAGACCCGGCATGTTGCCTCCTGAACCCGGTCTTGTCACTGCTGGTCGTCATTCGGTTACCGCGCTTGGCCGGCGCGTGACCTTTCACCCAGGGCATTGGACTGTTCAAGCCACCACGGGAGGGCAGGGGGCTATGGCTGCGCCTGCAGCCATTTGATCGCTTTGGTGATAGCCGCCTCGACGCGCGCTTCGTCTGCTCGAACAGGGATGCTTTCGGCGTGTGCCGGTTGTCCTCCACCTTGCGTATTGAGCACCTGGGCTGCGATACGGATTGGCACGGTCATGTCGTGACGCACGTTGGCTGCGCGCTCAAACAACAACTGCGCCTTGTTGCCGGCTGTACCCAGCATCGCCACATGGCCTCGGTGCATCGTGATGATGCGAGCCAGTTGACGCAGTTCGGCCATATCACGTTCAGCGTAAACGCGACGGACGACGTTGACATCTTTGATCTGTTCTGTGTTGGCAGCCAGTGCATCGGCCTCAAAGTCGGCGATCGTGCTGCGTACTGTCTCCAATTCTTTCCGAGTGGCAGCCAGCTCGGACAGTGTGCGCGTGACGCCGCTCAACACGTTGGCTGTGGGTATACCCACGCTGGCCGCAATATGCCCGAGTATCTGGTCGAGGCGACGGAACTCGGCCAAAGCGCGCCCGCCCGACGCGAACCCGATGCGCAGACGTCCCCCGCGCTCTTCGACGCCGGTTATTTTGACCAATCCGATTTCGCCTGTCCGCGCCACGTGAACCGAGTCGCAGATGGCGGGGCTGGCGCCTTCGATGCCGACGACCTGGACGGGCGCTGTGCCCGGTAAGAGATAGCCTTCGGGCGAAAGCGGGATCAGGCCCACCTTGGCCGCTTGTGCTGCGGTCACGGTTGCAAGACGAACGGTTAGATCGCACAGCACGGCCTCGTTCACTGCCACCTCGGCCTGCTCAATTTTTTCGGGAGGAATATCGCTTTGTTCGAGTTCGAGAAAAGCTTCTTGCTCGCCAACGGTGATGCCAACGAGCGCCGCGCCGCACAGCTTGGACAGAGTCTCTGCAATCAAATGGCCGGCAGTATGCTGGCGCATCCAGTCCAACCGGCGCGGCGCGTCCAGACGCGCTTGAACTTCATTTTCCCAAACCTCGTCAGACAGAACATGGAGCAGCTCACCGTCTTCTTCACGCGGCCTGACCTCGATCACCTGGGCGCGGTTGAGCCAGCCCCGGTCGGCAGGCGTCCGGTGCACGCCGTTTTCCTGCGGACGAAACGCGGTCCGATCCAGCGTAACGGCCAGCTTGCCGCCTGGCAACAGCACACGCTCGATGATGCGCGCGGAAAACGTCATCAAGTATGGGTCTTGAAGGTAGAGTCTCTGGGTCATCTACGTATGATTATACCACCGACAATTTCCAACTTCCACTGGCTATTTACTTGCGCGATAAACAGTTGAAGGTATAATCGCGCGTGCGCGGGCAAGTGTTGGAACTGGCAGACAAGCATGACTTAGGATCATGTGCCGCAAGGCGTGAGGGTTCGAGTCCCTCCTTGCCCATGTCAGTGATCAGTGAGCAGTCGGTAAGCCTGATAACCGCTTCCCGATATCTGATCACTGGTTTGTGTTATAATCTCCATCACATCAAAACAGAGAGGACATTCGTGAAGGTCACAAGTCAGCTACTTGAAAATCGTCAGGCTTCACTCACTATCGAAGTAGAGGATGAGCGCGTTCAAAAGGCTCTGCAAGGCGCCGCCCGGCGTCTTTCCGGCCGGCTCAATATCCCCGGTTTCCGCAAGGGCAAAGCGCCTTACAGTGTGGTGCTCCGAACGGTCGGCGAAGAAGGCTTGTACGAAGAGGCCATAGACGAACTGGGTCAGGCGGTCTATCGAGAGGCGTTGGAACAGAGCGGCCTCGATCCGTATGGCCCCGGTCAGATGGATGACGTACAACTCAAGCCGCTTGTATTCCGAATGACCGTGCCGCTGCGCCCGGCGATTGACCTGGGCGACTATCGTTCGGTGCGCGTGCCATATACCCCGCCCCAAGCTACCGACGAGGAGATTACGCAGGTGCTCAAAGGTCTGCAGGAACGCCATACTATGCTCGAACCGGCCGGCGAAGGCCCGGCGGAGATGGGGCAGGTGGCGGTGCTGACCGTCGAGGGACGGCTTAGTCAAGCTGACGAGGCGCCCACGTTTATGCACGAGCACGATGTCAATCTGCTGCTCGCCGAAGAGACCGATTTCCCGTTGCCCGGTTTCATCTCGCACATTGTGGGCATAAAGACCGGGGAGGAAAAATCGTTTGACATGGTCGTGCCGGAAACCGATGATGATGCAGAACTGCGCGGCAAGACGGTTTATTTCAAGGTAAAGCTGGAAGACCTCAAAATGCGCACTGTTCCTCCACTGGATGATGCCTTTGCGCAAACGGTCGGCGATTACGAAACGCTCGATGCGCTGCGCAATGCCGTGCGCGCGGACCTGCTGCAACAGGCGAGGCAAGAAGCAGAGTCCAGGTACACCGACGAATGCCTGAAAAAGCTGGTTGAGCAGTCCCAGATCGAGTTTCCGCCGCAGATGGTCGAAGAGGAACTGGATAATATTGTCGAGCGCACAGAGCGACGCCTCAAAGACCAAAAGATGAACCTGGACGAGTTTCTCAACATCAAGAAGCAGACGCGCGAGGACTATCGCGCCGAATTGCGCCCCAAGGCCGAAAATAACATCAAGCGCGGGCTGGTGCTGTCTGAGCTGGCTGTGCGTGAAGGGTTGACGGTGTCCAGGGACGAACTCACGGTTGCGATCAACATGATCTCAGCCGGCTATGGCGAAAAAGCCGACCAGGTGCGCCAGTCACTCTCCTCGGATGAGGGCCGCCAGTCGCTCAGCGTGAGCCTGTTGACCGACAAGGTGATGGCGCGGCTGATGAGCATTTGCAAGGGCGAGAATCCGCCGTTGCCTCCTCCCGAACAACCCGAGCCAGCTCAATCTGAGGATAATCCACCTGCCGCGGTTGAGCCGGCGGCCGAGAGTAATTGACCAGGATGAAATCATAGGGCGGCATAAGAAGGCCGCCCGTTTTAGCCGGAACGTAGAGACAAGGGAGCAAGGAGACAAGGAAACTATGAGATTCGAATTGGATGACCCAGCGGCTCTCATCCCGATGGTGATCGAGCAGACCGGGCGCGGCGAACGCGCCTATGACATCTTTTCATTGTTGCTGAAGGAACGCATCATCATCCTCGGCACGCCTATCAGCGATCAAGTGGCGAACCTGCTTGTTGCCCAGTTGCTGTTCCTCGACCGCGAAGATCCAGAGAAGGATATTCAATTCTACATCAACTCGCCGGGCGGGCAGATCACATCGGGCATGGCGATCTATGACACGATGCAACTCATCCATGCGCCGGTTTCAACCATCGCCATGGGCATGGCGGCCAGCATGGGCACCATCCTGCTGACGGCTGGAACAAAGGGCAAGCGCTATGCGCTGCCGAACGCGACGATTCACCTGCATCAGCCGCTTGGCGGCGTTCAGGGCCAGGCGACAGATATTGAGATCGAGGCGCGCGAGATTTTGCGCATCCGTGACCTGCTCAATGGCATCCTCAAGATGCATACGGGCTTGAGCGACGAAGACATCTTGAAATACACCGACCGCAACTTTTACATGACGCCGGAAAAGGCCAAGGAACTGGGCGTGATAGACGACGTCTTAGGCCCCGGTTCCACGCGCGTGGAGAAGAAATAACGATGAGCCGCCACCGGGACGAGCCGCAGCGTTGCTCGTTCTGCCAGCGTGCGCGCGAAGAGGTGGGACGCCTCATCGCCGGGCCGCCGGGCGTTTTCATCTGCGACGAGTGTGTCGCCGTCTGCCAGAACATCCTCGAAACCGAGGGGGTGTCACACCACACTGGGCCAAGCGGCTATTACCTCGACCAGTCGCTTTCGCCCAAGACGGTCTATGACCGGCTCAACGAGTACGTTGTGGGGCAGGACTATGCCAAGCGCGTGCTTTCGGTGGCGGTCTATAATCACTACAAGCGCATTAGCTCAGGTCTTGAACTGGGCGACATCGAGCTTGAAAAGAGCAACATCTTGCTCATCGGTCCGACCGGTTGCGGCAAGACGTTGCTTGCGCAAACGCTGGCGCGCATCCTTCAGGCGCCGTTCACTATTGCCGACGCCACGTCTCTCACCGAAGCCGGATACGTGGGTGAGGATGTGGAAAACATCCTGCTGGGCCTGTTGCACGCGGCCGATGGCGATATTTCACGCGCGGAAAAGGGCATCGTCTATCTCGACGAGATAGACAAGTGTGCGCGCAAGTCTGGCGACAATCCGTCCATCACACGTGATGTCTCGGGCGAGGGCGTCCAGCAGGCGCTCCTCAAGATCATCGAAGGTACGACGGCCCACGTTCCGCCGCAGGGCGGGCGCAGACATCCTCAACAGGATTATATCCCGGTCAATACGCACGACATCTTGTTCATCTGCGGTGGGACGTTTGAGGGCCTTTCGGACATCGTAGCCGAACGGCTTGGCGTGAGAGGGACGCTGGGCTTTGTGGCGCGTGGTGCGTCGGGCGCTCGCCGCGAGTGGTCGCAGTTGGACCTGTTACGCCACGTGACGCCGGATGATCTGATGCACTATGGCATGATCCCTGAGTTTGTCGGGCGCTTGCCAGTCATGGCTACGGTTGATCCGCTTGATAAAGCTGCTCTGATCTCGGTGTTGACCCAGCCGCGCAATGCGCTGGTGCGGCAGTATCAGCGGTTGCTTGCGCTGGACCATGTTGAGTTGATCTTTACCGACGATGCGCTTTCGGTGGCCGCCGAAGAAGCCATCAAGCACGAGACGGGTGCGCGCGGTCTGCGCACCATCATCGAGCGCACGCTGCTGGATGTGATGTACGAGGTACCTTCGTTGCCCGAAGTGCGCAAGTGCGTCATCAACGCCGACACGGTCCGCGGCCTGGCTCCGCCGCTTTTATTCAGCCAGTCCGGGCGGCCTGTCGTGTGGCAAGTACCTCTGGACAAGGCTGCCTGAGCCATCAATCGGAACCAAACTGGCATGAAAGACCTGCACTCTTGCTACTGGTCTGACGTTTGCGATCCGTGACCCCGAGTCCATCCTCGTTGGCTGCCTCGCCGCCGAATTTCTCTACGGCGAGACTTGGTTGTCGATAATCAATTGACGTGCAGGCAAGCGTTGCGACACGTCATCACCAACTCAAACAGACACAATTGAAAGGACAAAGTCATGGCTACCAGGGCGGACTCGTTCATCGCGGCTGAGGAGCAATATAGCGCGCATAACTACCATCCATTGGATGTCGTCATCGAGCGTGCGGAGGGCGCATGGGTCTATGACGTGGACGGCAAGCGTTACCTCGATTGCCTGAGCGCCTACTCGGCGGTCAACCAGGGGCATCGCCATCCGCGTATTGTTCAGGCGCTGGCCGAGCAGGCTGGAAAAGTGACGCTGACTTCGCGCGCGTTCCGGAACGACCAATTTGGCCCATTTGCCCAAGAACTGTGCGAGATGACCGGCTATGAGATGATGTTGCCGATGAATTCGGGCGTGGAAGCGGTCGAGACGGCGATCAAGGCTGCGCGCAAGTGGGGCTACACGGTCAAGGGCGTGCCGGATGGTCAAGCCGAAATCATCGTCTGCGCCGAAAACTTTCATGGGCGGACGATCACTATCGTTGGTTTTTCGACCGAGTCGCAGTATCGTGATGGATTCGGGCCTTTCGCGCAGGGCTTTTGCATCATTCCGTTTGGCGATGCGGACGCACTGGAAAGCGCCATTACTCCCAACACGGTGGCCTTTATGGTCGAGCCGATTCAGGGCGAGAGCGGCGTTCACATTCCGCCCGATGGCTATCTCAAGCGCGTGCGCGACCTCTGCACCCGGAACGATGTCTTGTTCATCGCCGACGAAATTCAGTCGGGGCTGGGACGTGCGGGCCGGCTGTTCGCATGTGATTGGGAAGACGTGTGCCCGGACATGGTCATCATCGGCAAGGCGCTTTCGGGTGGTGTGTATCCGGTGAGCGCGGTGCTTTCGTCGCGCGAGGTGTTGGGCGTGTTCAAGCCGGGCGATCACGGCAGCACGTTCGGCGGCAACCCGCTGGCCTGTGCCGTCGCGCGCGCGGCGTTGCAGGTGATCAAAGACGAAAAGCTCTGTGAGCGCTCGGCCGAGCTGGGCGAGTATTTCAAAGGCCGCTTGCAGCGCATCGAAAGTCCGCACGTCAAGGAGGTGCGCGGGCGAGGGCT
>Ga0315268_10008360_pt1 | contig 10822 bp, 9 predicted proteins | sample C1_top_MG_FD_204535 | JGI IMG/M metagenome (GOLD analysis project Ga0315268, IMG submission 204535) | Sediment microbial communities from Yellowstone Lake, YNP, Wyoming, USA - C1_top | ecosystem: Environmental > Aquatic > Freshwater > Lake > Sediment | place: USA: Wyoming | collected 2017-08-01 | reverse complement strand
GGTCCGTGCTACGAAAGGGATCCTCACGCGCCAGAAAGAAGGCGCTCAGGATGACAATCTACTAAGTGCTGGTTTCGAAGACTATTGAGATTTGGATTCGGATCCCCGGCTAGTTCATGAGCGCGATGGTGCGGCGGATGGCGGTCGCGGTCTGCTTCATCTCTTCGGCGTCGCTGGCTTCGGGAACCATCTTCACGTATTCGTCGAGATCGTCGGCGGCGGCGTGCAGGTGTCCGAGCTGGTAGCGCAGCATGGCGCGCTGCTTGACGTCGTCGGACGAGCGCGGATAGATGACGAGGATCAGGTCGATGACGGCCAGCGCTTTCTTCAGCAGGCGGTTGGTCATGTAGATGCTGCGCAGGTTGTTGAGCATGCGGGTGAGGATCTGGCGACGGCTCACCGGCGAGAGGAACTTGGCGTCGAGAGGGATCTGCCCGTTATAGATCTCGGTCAGCTTCTCCTGGCAATCCTCGGGGGAAAGCAGGCGTCCCGAGTTATAGGCGTCGAGGAAGAGCTCGCGCCCGTCGACCTCGTAGAACTTGAGCAGGAAATGTCCGGGCATGCCGACGCCGAAGACGGGAATCCCGGCGCGCCGCGCCACTTCCATGTAGAGCACGGAGAGGGTGATGGGGATGCCGAGCTTGCGGTCGAGGACGTCGTTGAAGAAGGAATTCTTGGGGTCGTAATAATCGCCGGCGTTGCCCTTGAAGCCTTCGTCGCCGAAGAGCACTTCATTGATGATCGACAATGTCTCAAGGCTGTCGGTGAGCCGCCCGACGCGGGCCTTGACGCGGTCGGCGAGGGCGCCCACGCGACGGCGATAGTCTTCGACATCGAGCTCGGGATATTCGAGCTTGGCGATGGTGAGCGAGGCCTTGAGCAGGTCGATCTGCTCGTCCTCAATCTCGGGCGAGACCAGCGCCGCAAACTCCTGGACCACGGGGGAAACCATCGCTCCCGATTCTAGTCCCAGCCGGCGGCTAAAGTAGCGGCTGCTTTGCTTTTGCTTTCAGACGAGGAGCCCGGCAGCTATTTGGGGCGCTTGGACTTTCGCGGACTGGAATTGGCGAGCGGAGCTTTGCGCGCCGCCGGTTTCATCTCGCAACTGCGCCACAAGTACCACGCCGCCACGCTGCGCCACGGACTCCAACGGGCGCCGCGCGCCGCCAGCTCTTTCCTGGTCGGCATATCCTTGAGCTTGTAGGCCCTTTGGAAACCCTTGCGCACGCCGAAGTCGTCGAGCGGCAGAATATCCATGCGCCCGAGTCGGAAGATGAGCAGCATCTCGACCGTCCATCGTCCGATGCCGCGCACCTGGGTGACGCGCGCGATGATCTCCTCATCGTCCATGCGCACCATCTGGCGGGCGGTCGGCACGGTGTCATCCAAAACCTTGGCGGCGAGGTCGCGCAGCGCCGCCAGTTTGTTCTTCGAGAGGCCCGCCCCGCGCAGCCTTTCGTCGGGCAACGAGAGCAGCTGCTCGGGCGTCATCTGGTAGCCATCGGCGAGGGCTTCGACGCGGCCCAGGATGGCCGAGGCCGCCGCTCCCGCCAGTTGCTGGTAGATGATGGCGCGCATCAGCGAATAGAAGATGGTGTGGGAATGGCGGAGCGTAATGTTGGGCTCGCCGACTTTTTCGATCAGATTCCGCAGTTTTGCGTCACAGCCTTTCAGGTGTGAGACCGCTGCCTTGTAGTCCGGTTGCTTCGCCATCAGTCCTTCTCTTCTCCAGGGTTCTCTTCGGATTGCACCGGCTCCTGCTCGAGCGCCAACACGGTCTCGTCATCGACCTCCCAATGCTTGAGGATGGCGAAGACGCTGCGGGTGGTGAATCCGGCGCGCATCATCATGCGAAAGATGCGCGCCACCTGTTTCTGATCGGCGGGCTTCTTGATGCGCTTGCGCTCGATGAATCTTCGCGCCTGCTCCATATCGTCGACGTCGCCGTAGGTAGCCGACAACGCCTTCTCGATGACATCGGGATGCACGCCCTTCCCTTTCAGATCCTGCACCACGCGCAAGCGCCCGAACTTCTCGTTGTCCTTGCGGTAGGCCGAGTAGGAGGTCGCAAAGCCGGTGTCGTTGAGCAGCTTCTGCTCCTTGAGACGCGAAACCACGCGCTCCATCAGTTGATCGCCATCTTCCTGTTTCGCCACCTTGGTTCGCAGCAGGCGCTTCAACTCGGCGACCGTTCGCATGCGCCGGCTCAACGCCCCGAGGGCGTACTCGTGCAGCGAATGTTCGTCGTAGACCTTGGTGGAGCGTCGTTTGCGAAAAGCCACGATGAGACAGTTTCAGGTTTCGAGTTTCAAGTTTCAAGCACAAAGAGAAAGCGCGCGACCGGAGTCGCGCGCCCAAAAAACCGAACACTGCTCCTACCTTCCGCCGAAGCTCGACATTTCGTCACGGGTGCTGTCGGCGGTGCCGCCGATGCCCTGCACGCGGAGCTTGAAGTCGTCGGGGTTCGAGGCATTGGAGAGCGCCGTCTGGTAGTCGATCAGGTTCTGCTGGATGAGGTTGTACAACGACTGGTCGAAGGTCTGCATGCCGTACTGCGAACCGCCGGCAGCGATGGCTTCGCGGATGGAGCGCGTCTTTTCCGGGGTGATGATGGCTTCGCGCACGTAGGCCGTCGAGATCAGGATCTCCACGGCCGGGACGCGGCCTGCCCCGTCGGAGCGCTTGACGAGGCGCTGCGAGATGACCGCCTTCAAGGTCGCCGCCAACTGCATGCGCACCTGCTTCTGCTCGGGCGGCGGGAAGACGGAGATGATGCGGTTGATGGTTTCCACGGCATCGAGGGTGTGCAGGGTCGAGAAGACCATGTGGCCGGTCTCGGCCGCGTGCAGCGCCGTCGAAATGGTTTCCAGGTCGCGCATTTCGCCGACGAGGATGACGTCGGGATCCTGGCGCAAGCTGGCGCGCAGGGCCGATCCGAACGAAGGGGTATCGACTTCCACCTCGCGCTGATTGACGAACCCCTTCTTGTCGCGATGGAGGAATTCGATAGGGTCCTCGATGGTCATGATGTGCACCGGCTCAGTCGAGTTGATGCGGTCGATCATGGCGGCCAGGGTCGTCGACTTGCCGGAACCGGTGACGCCGGTGACCAGCACCATGCCGCGGCCTTCTTCGCAGATCTTCTCGATCACCGGCGGCAGGTAGAGCTCGTCGAGGGCGCGGATCTTGGTGGGAATGACGCGGAGGACGATGCCGACGTTGCCGCGCTGCTGGAAGACGTTGACGCGGAAGCGGCCGAGGCCGGCCACGCCGTATGCCATATCCAGTTCCGCACTTTCCTTGAACTTCTGTTTCTGGCGGTTCGACATCATGCTGAAGGCCATGTTCAACATGTCTTCGGCGGTGATGCGCGGCTGCTCGGAGATGGGCACCAACTCGCCGTCAATACGGACGTGCGGATAGTTACCTACTTTGAGGTGCAAGTCGCTGGCCTTGCGGTCCATGGCGATACGTAACAGGTCATCAATATGCATGGTGTAGGTCTTTCCAACCAGATGTGCAGTGTGGGGCAAGGTACCACGTCCAAGGCGCTGAATCAATGAACGCTTCTACGGAGCGGCCCTAAAGCGAACGCCCGAGAATCCGGGGTCCGGCACGGGACGCACGACTTTTTGAGGGCTTGGCGGGCCCGTATCGTTATTATGTTTCATGCTCGTTCGCCGATTGCGGATGGCCGTGGGATCGCTGCTGATCTTTGCCGCCGTTCTCTTCATCTACCAGCCGCATCTCCACCCAGGCAGCACGCTGGTGAACCTCGGCTATGAGAGCACCGCACTGGCCATCTCGCTGGCCTCTCACGGAAGCTTCGCCGACCCCTTCCAGACTCCAACTGGAGCCAGCGCATTCCTCGCTCCCGGCTACCCGGCGCTGATCGCCGTCCTGATCAAACTCTTCGGATCGGGAGCCTACGGCGTCTTCGCCGTGCAATGGCTGGTCACGTTGATGATCGCCCTGCAACTGGCGCTGTGGCCCGAGATCGCCAGCGTGATGAAGATGGGCTACGGCACGGGATTCACGGCGGCCACGGTGTGGATCCTTTCCGACATGCCGCGCAACGATGTTTGGGAGGCGCACTGTGCCGGACTGCTGGCGGTCACCCTCGCGGCTTCGATGATGCTGGTGGTGGAGCGGCCGCCGAGCCGCAAGACCGCCATCCTCCATGGCCTGCTCTGGGGAGTGACGCTTCTCTTCTCGCCGGTCGCGCTGCTGGTGCTGATGGCCTGGAGCGGATGCCTGGCGATCGCGAAGTGGCTGCCCTGGCGGCGCATCGCGCTCATCGTGGGGCTGGCGGCGGCGCTGGTCGCGCCGTGGATGGCCCGCAACTACGTGGTCTTCCATCATGTCGTATACGTCCGCGACAATCTTGGACTCGAACTCGACCTCGCCAACAGCGATTGCGCCTCGTACGCGTTGGAGATCAACCGCAATTCCGGATGCTTCGGAAAGACGCATCCCAACGAAAACCCGGAACAGGCTGCGCAAGTCCGCAGCCTCGGCGAGATCGAATACGACCATCGCCACATGGCGGTCGCCAAACGCTGGATCGCCGACCACCCAGCACAGTTCGTGAAGCTCTCGGCGCAACGCGCCCTCGCCTTCTGGATGCCATCGGCGGTGCATTATCCGTGGGAGAACGAGCCACCGCGCCGCCGCTGGATCACCACCCTGTTGACGTTGCTCAGTATTCCCGGGCTGATCCTGCTGTGGCGGCGCTCGCATCCCGCGGCCATGATCTGTCTCGTCTGGAGTGTCTTCTTCCCGGCCATCTATTACCTCGTCCAGTACAGCGAACGCTTTCGCGCCCCGATCCTCTGGGCGACGTTCTTCCCCGCCGTTTTCGCCATTACCGAGGCCGCCCGGCGACTGCTGGCATTGGTGACCAGGGAGGAAGCCCCCACGCTCAGGTCGTGAGCGGAATGCTTGATGAATTACTATCGCTGGAACTTCTAAACGGATGGGGACGTAATGGTATTCGTGAATGAAGAGCGCACCTCGGTGCAGAACGAAGCTCGTCCCGCGACCGCCGGGGTGCTGACGATCGCGGCGGTGGTGGCGCTGCTTCACCTGCTCACCAACAGCCGCTACGGGCTGCATCGCGACGAACTGCAGTTCCTCTCGGACGCCCTGCACCTGGATTGGGGATTCGTCCCCTATCCGCCGTTCACGCCCTTCGTCCAACACATTGCGCTGCAGATCTTCGGCCTCAACCTGGTGGGCTTGCGCCTGTTCTCGGTACTGGTGCAATCGATCGCCATCTTCGTAACCGGACGCATCGCCTGGGAGCTTGGCGGAGGTCGCATGGCGCAGATGGCCGCGACGGTCAGCGCGGCGCTCGGACTACTGCCGCTGTTTGAAGGAACGGAGTTCCAATATTCGAGTTTCGATTTCCTGTGGTGGGTGCTGGCCGCCTACTTCGTGGTCCGCCTGCTCAAGACGGAAAACCCGCGCTGGTGGCTGGCCATCGGCGTGACCATCGGCGTCGGGCTGCTCACCAAGTACACCATGGTCTTCTATGTGGCCGGGATCCTCACGGGGCTTCTGCTGACCCCGGCGCGCCGGAGCTTCCGCAGCCGCTGGTTCTGGTGCGGCGTCGCTCTGGCGTTCCTGATCTTCGTGCCGAACCTGCTCTGGCAGGTGCACCACGATTTCATCTCGTACCGCTTCCTGCACTACATCCACGCGCGCGACGTGCGCAACGGACGCGCCGAGGGATTCCTGAGCGGACAGTTCTGGATCTGCACCAACCTGTTCTCGGCACCGCTTTGGATCGCGGGACTCGTGGGTTATTTCCGCGACCGGCGATACCGCGTGCTGGCGTGGATGTACGCGATTCCGTTCGCGATCTTCTTCTTCAACCAAGGGCGCCACTATTACCTCGCAGCTGCCTACCCGATGCTGCTGGCGATGGGAGCCGTGGTGGCCGAACGCTGGCTGGCGACGTTGTCGCACACTTGGCGGCGCACCATCGAATCCGTCTACTTCACGGGCGTCGTTGTCTGCGGAATGCTGGCCTGCGCCCTGGTCGTTCCGCTGGCCGGGCACGGTCCGCTCAAGGACTTCGCTCTCAAGAACAATGGCGACCTGCGGGAGGAGATTGGCTGGAACGAGATGGTCCAGACGGTGGCCGGCATTCGCGATTCCCTCCCGGCCGAGCAGCGGGCGAACGTCGGCGTGCTGGTCGGCAACTACGGCGAGCAGGGCGCGATCGAAATCCTGGGCCCGGCGTACCACTTGCCGCCTCCGATCAGCACGACCAACTCGGCGTGGCTGCGTGGCGCTCCGGCCAACCCGCCGACGACGCTGATCGTGATCGGCTATTCCAGGGAATTGGCGGAGAAAACTTTCACCGGGTGCCGTCTCGCCGGACACACCGGCAACAACGAAGGCGTGAAGAACGAGGAGTCCGAGAACCACCCCGACATCTTCGTCTGCGGGCCTCCGCGAAAATCATGGGCGGAGTTCTGGAACGATGAGCAGAGATACGGATAGCTTCCAGCTACCAGCTACTCGCTGCCAGCTAAGACAAAGGCGAAACCAACAACAAAGGCAGAATCAAAAGCGATAAAAAAAGCCCTCCACTCGGAGGGCTTTAGTCTTTAGCTTAGAAGCTGGTGGCTGGTAGCTTCGCAGCTGGCTACTTATCCCTGAAACGGTTCGTCAGCGGAACCACCGTAGATGTCGGGACACTTGCCGCCCAGCGGACGCAGGTAGGTTGCAAGTTGGGCGCGGTGGTGGACCATGTGAACCAGGGCGAAGCCGAGGTACTCATACATCGGGTGCTTCATGCCGAAGAAGTCGGTGACCTTGGCCATGTGGGCGGCGCTCAGCTTCTTGATGGCGGCGATATTGCGGGCGAAGCGCTCTTCGTAATAGCCGATGATCCCCTGCAGGTTGGCCGGCGCGGAACCATCCGCGGCCTCCGAGGGGTCGAAGGTCCCGCGGATGATGCTGCCGAGGAACCACTGCTCGCTGTGGGCGATGTGCCAGGCGAGGTCGAGCACGGGGCGCGACTTGGGGTCGGGACGCCAGCTCCCTGGATTCACGTTTTTCAATACACGAAGGGTGGTGGCGTGCTCGAGTTCGAGGCGCCCGACGAAGTAGTCGCGGACGGCGGCGGCAAGCGGCGGCGGCGATGAAACTTTGCCTGCGACTCTTGGCTTGGATCTCTTGACGGCTTTGGGTGCGGGTTTGCGCGCGGACTTGGCTGGTTTCCGCGCCTTCTTGACGGCTTTGGCCATGTTCATTCCTCCACTCAGGGCAGCCAGACTACTCGCCGCTTCGCGCTGCGGCAAGTCAACAATCCAGAAAAGTGAAACGGGACGCTTGCGCGTCCCGTTTTAAGGTGACGAACTGCGGATCACACGCCGACCGGCTGTTTGCTCTTGTTCCTGACCGGCACGGGCGTGAACCAGCTATAGCGGTCGGCCTTGCGTCCCTCGACGATATCGAAGAACTCGTTCTTGATCAGCTTGGTGAGCTTGCCGATCTTGCCGGAACCGACCTGGATCTTGTCCACCGAGCGGATGGGCGTGACCTCCGCCGCGGTCCCGGTAAAGAAGAGTTCGTCGCAGATGTAGAGCATCTCGCGCGGGATGATCTGCTCGATCACCTCGATGCCGAGATCCTGGGCGATGGTCATGACGGCGTCGCGGGTGATGCCCTGGAGGACGGAGTTGCCGAGCGGCGCGGTCAGCAGCTTGCCCTTGCGGACGATGAAGAGATTCTCGCCGGAACCTTCGCAGACGTAGCCATTGGCGTCGAGGGCGATGCCTTCGACGTAGCCGTTGAGGATGGCTTCCATCTTGATGAGCTGCGAGTTCATGTAGTTGGCGCCGGCCTTGGCCAACGCCGGCATGGTGTTGGGAGCGAGGCGCGTCCACGAGCTGACGCAGACGTCCACGCCCTCGTCGGGATCGCCCGAGCCAAGGTATTTGCCCCACGGATAGTTGACGATGTAGACCTCGGTCGGCGAGTTGAACGGATTGACGCCGATCTCGCCGTAGCCGCGCAAGATGACGGGGCGCACGTAGCACGGATGGACGCCATTGGTGGCGACGAGGTCGACCATGGCTTGCACCAGTTGGTCGCGGGTGAAGGTGACGGGGATGCGATAGATCTTGGCCGAATCCAACAGGCGCTGGGCGTGTTCGTGGGCGCGGAAGATGGCCGGGCCGGTCGGCAACTTGTAACAACGGACGCCTTCGAAAACGGAAGACCCGTAGCTGACGGCGTGCGAGGTGACATGCAGCTTGGCGTCATCCCACGGAATCATATTTCCGTTGTGCCAAATCTTTTCGGTCGGTTGAACAGGCATTGGACAGGCTCCTTGAGCGCGCGTTGTCGAGCTGTACCCCACTGAAAACCCGTCCCTGGAGGGAACCGCTTGACCGATGATTATAAGGCAGAAGGTAGGGGCAGGCTATTCTTGAATTTTTGAATTTTGATTTTCGATTGGAAGGCGAAAACGGCCGTGGGGTGCGGAGAAACCTTGACGGGGCCGGCCGCGTAGAAGCAGGAACCCTCGTCGGGCTGACGCCCTCCTCGGGAAAGATTGTTTGGTGCGAAGCAATCCCAGCGCTGACGCGCTGGGCTCTGGCTCAGCGTCGCCAAAACCGCGACGCTTCGCTACCCTCGCTGCGCTCGGGAAGAATCAAATGCTCTTACCCGTTAACATCAGCGGCCCTGCGCTACCCTCGCTGCGCTCGGGAAAAATCAAGAACTCTTAACTATTGGAATCAGTTGGAATCAGCACCGTGCCCTTCCTTATCTCCCTCCTCTCGCGTGGAGCGCCAGGCGATAAACACCTGAAGGACGAGAAGAGCGAGCGACCGCACTGCCGAGAGCCAGGGGTGATTGAGTCCAAAGAAGCGCACCTTTGCGGCGAAGATCAGAAAGCCGAAAAATCCGGCCCACGCCAACAGCGTCAACGGCGGCGCGTAGTGGCAATAAATGGTGTAGTCGCGTCCGAGATAGATGCCCGCCAGCAGCCAGACCAGGAGAAGAGGACGCAGATACGGATGAGGCAGGCAGAGAAATAATCCCGTCATCGCCGCCATCAGGATCAAGGGGAAATGCACCGAAGGCCCGGGCATGCGATAGGCGGAGAAGCCTTCGCGCGAAGGAAAGGGATGGCGGAAGTAGGAGAGGAACAACATTCAAGTCGGTGGCGCGATTGTACGACGGATGAGAGGTTTGAAGAAGACAAGGCGCGCGCAGGCGAGGGCGCCTGCGCCTCCACCCGACCAAAAGCAAAAACCCAGCCGAGGGCGGCTGGGTCACTTGTCGAGGTTTGTGGAATCCCACATCTGCTTGCGGCAGATGTGGGGCACCAAGCTGGCTGCTTCTTACTGCGCGGCCGGGGTGGAAGCCGCCGCCGAAGCTGGCGTCGATGCCGGCACAGTAGCGGGCGCAACCGGGGGCTTGCCGCCGTCCTTGATCTCGTCGCCGCGGAAGAATTTCGCTTTCACGTCCTTGGCCGCCCGCATCTCGGGCATCGCCGCGTAGGGCTTGCTGTAATCGTTGCGCGCGTTCCAGAACAAGAAGCCGTTGCCGCTATGCAGCTTGGCGGTGGCAACCTGTATGCGGATGTATTCCGGCGAGTAAGTCTTGGTGCGCCAGCCGAAAGCCTGCAGCCAGGGACGAAGCACGACGCCGGTTCCCTCCGTGCTCTTGACGAAGCGATCCATCGATTCGGCGATGAAATGTTCCGGCGCGTCGCCGGGGTCGGAGAAGCCGTCCATCCCGAAGAAGTGCGAGGGATAGATCATTGGCGACATGACTTCGCAGTTCTTCGCCATCTCGGGTATGGATTGCCCGGTGTGCGAAAGATCGATGGGGCGCTGCCACGCCATGACGCCGAAGACGTCGATGGAGAAGAGTACGCCGGAAGGCTTGAGCGCCGCGTGGGCGCTTTCGAGGAAGTGGGTGATCACGTCCTTGCGCTGCCAGGTGGGATTCTCGGTCTCGTAGGCGAACTTCGCGTCCTTCTGATCGCCTTCGGCCGGGAAGCGCACGTAATCGAACTGCACTTCATCGACGCCGTTGGCGGCCGCGTACTTGGCGAGCGCGATGTTGTAGTTCTGCACTTCCTTGTGCGAAGGATCGGTCCAGACCAGCTTGCCATTCTCTTTCCAGGCCGTCTTGTTGGCGCGGGATTGAACGGCGAGTTCGGGATGATGGGTCACCAGTTCTTCGTCGCGGAAGATGGCGATGCGGGCGATGACGTGCATTCCCTGCTGGTGCACGAAGCGGGTGAACTTGGCGAGGTTGCGCAGCGGATAACTCTTGGCCTTGGTCGCCAGCGGATAGTCGAAGGGGACGCTGGTGCTTCCGTCGCTGTCCTTGATATCGAAGACGACGGCGTTGCCGCCCTCGGCGCGCCACTTGCGCACGAGCTCCAAACCGTTGGCGCTGCCCGCCATGGTGCCGGTGAGATAGATGGCGCGAACCTCAAAATCCTTGGCGACGAGGACGGGCTTCTCCGTCCACGGCATGGGCGCGTAGTTAGGCACGATGATCTCGCTGCCGGTCTTGGGGAAGATCCCCTTCACATCGGGATTCGCCTGGTGGATGGCGGCTTCCAACTCGTGGCCGGTGAGATAAGTGGTGTTGGGCAGGAAGCGATGGATGATGCCGGGCAGGCTCTCACCTTTTTGTACGACGTAAACCGTCGCACCGGCAGGCGCCACCTTGACGGTCTTGGCAGTTCCGGGAGCGGCCGTCGCCGCGGCCGTGGGAGGCACGCTGCTCTTGGCATGAGTGTTCTCGGCGGCTTGCGCCTGCGACGAGCGCCGCATGACGA
>Ga0315268_10008359_pt1 | contig 10823 bp, 11 predicted proteins | sample C1_top_MG_FD_204535 | JGI IMG/M metagenome (GOLD analysis project Ga0315268, IMG submission 204535) | Sediment microbial communities from Yellowstone Lake, YNP, Wyoming, USA - C1_top | ecosystem: Environmental > Aquatic > Freshwater > Lake > Sediment | place: USA: Wyoming | collected 2017-08-01 | reverse complement strand
AATAGTTGAAAAAGTGATTTTCACCCCTGAATTCACCGAAAAAATCTATTTTGTTTATCTGGACAAAAAGCAAAGCAGTAAAGCTTCCATCGCTGCTTATTATAACAACAAAAACAAAGATTTAGCCGATGATATTGTAGAAAACAACAAAATCACTTCAGCTGTATTCAACGCAAAAACCCTTAAGGAATTTGCTCTGGCATTAGAAAGACACGAAGCCGAAATGAGTTCTATTCTAGAAATGCAGACCGTGAAAGAATCCTTGTTTTCTGATTTTAATGGGGTTGTAAAAAGCCTTGGCGCTTGGGGCGGTGATTTTGTTTTGGTCGTTTCAGAAGAAAATCCCAGTGATTATTTCGAAGAAAAAGGGTTTCGAATAATACTTCCTTATAAAGAAATGATTCTGTAATCTCATTTAGTTTTTGAATTTAACAGAAAAACTCAAGTTATTCATTTCAACCAGCGGGAGACCCAAGTGATAACGAACAGACGAAGTAAATAAAGAGCAACTAATGTGACCTCTCCTTTCGTCGAGGTGACAAGTTCATAGAACGCTAATTCCTTATCAAGAAATGATTCTGTAAAAACAAAAAATCCCGATTGCTCGGGATTTTTGTTCTTTATTAAAACTTCAATTTAGTAATTGAATTCTTTTCTGTTATCTTTAATTTTAGCGATGTCTTTTAAAGCAGGAATCACTCTGTTGAAATCTCCAGCGCTTTGTGCTTTTAATTTAGCAACATAAGCAGTGTGAACTTTCAATACTGGCGCTTTAACAGTGCTGATGTTTTTCACCACATAAACTCCGGTGTTTCCTTCGATTGGAGCAGAAAGTTGGTTGGCTGCCAATGCGAATGCATTTCCTACCACTTTAGGTTCCTGACCCACACCACCTGTTAAAACCGGATTTTCCATTGTTACATCAGTTGCTTGTTGTACCGGAGCACCAGTAGCTTTTGCAATAGCTTCTAATGAAGTTCCTGTCATTTTAACTTTGATCAATTCCGCTTTTTTCTTGTTTTTAAGAATTGGTTCAACATAAGAACGAACCATATCAACAGGCATCAATCCTTCTTTGTTTACTTTAGTCACTTTTGCAATTACGTGACCTAAATTAGCCACTTCAAATCTTTTTACAGCACCAAGATCTGTTCCGCTTTCAAATGCCCATCTTACGATATTTCTTTGGTTGCCTAATGGTCCAAATGCTTCGTCCATTACTTTAACCGTTACCGGAGCTGCGATTGTCAGTTTCATTGCTGCAGCCGCTTTATCAAAATCTTTTTCTGTTGCATCGATTTCAAATTTGGTCGCTTCTGTAAATACTTTGTCTGAAGTTGCTTCTGAAGCTTCAATTTTTTGAGCTATAGTTGCTAAACGAATTCCATCTTGTTTATCCGTTACTTTGATGATATGAAAACCGAAAGGAGTTTCAACCAATCCAATTTTTCCAACCGGATTACTGAAAACAAAATCATTAAATGGTTTCACCATTTGGTTTGGACCAAAATAACCCAAATCCCCACCTTGTTGTGCTGATTGGTCATCAGAATTGGTGAAAGCCAACATCATGAAACTATCTGGATTGGCATTTACCTGAGCTAAAAGAGCTTCTGCTTTGGCTTTTGCCTGTTCTTTTGTTCTTTTTTCTTTTTGGTTTGGAACCTGAGTTCCTTCATAGCTAATCAGGATGTGACTTGCTTTTGCATTCACTCCTACTTTTCTACCCATTGATTTAGAAAGGCAATAGTATTTTCCAAAAACATAAGGTCCATAAATTTCACCCGGAGCCAAGTTGTATAATTTATCAGCATCAACAGCCGGTAAATCTTTTTTGGCAACATAAGTTGAATCGTAAGGAACATCTGAATTTGAATTCACAAATTCGATAGTATTTGTAGCTGCTTTAAATCCTGGCAAAGTATCATTTTTCTTTGTAGTTGCATTATAAACTACACTTCCTGACAACAAACCTGTTATTTTAGCTTTCACTTCGGCTTCGTCTTCCGGAGAAGCTTTGTCTTCAATCAAAACATATTTTAATTCACGAGATTCGTCTGCTTTGTATTTTTTCTCATTCTTTTTCATGAAAGTAACAATCTCATCGTCAGAAACTTTTACTTCGCTGTCTTTGATGGTAGAATATAAACCGGCAACATAAGCAAAGTTCACTTTGTTGGCTTCCATTTCATATTTCAATTTTCCTTCGCTTTCAGTCGTAAAGGTTCCCGCTTTTACCAAAGTAGCATAGATTTGATATTTTGCATTAAGCTCCGCATCTTTCTCTCTGTCTTTTAAATATTGAGCCTGTTCCGGATTTGATTTGAAATATTCTCTGAATTTTGCTTCATCAAAAACTCCGGCTGAATTCAAAAATATTGGGTTTTTTCCAATGTTTTGATCCGATTTCAATACTTCCATTATGTGTTTTGGACCTACTCTCAATCCTAGTTTTTCAAATTCAGTAGTTAACAAAGCGATAGAAACTTCTTGGTCCCAAACTCTGTTTGCCGCAGCTGTTGAAGTAACGCCTTGTTGGCTTTTTTCAAGATTACTTACTTTTACTCTAAATTCTTCAAATGGAATGTCTTTTCCATTGATGCTTCCCACATCTTTTGAACTTTTACCAAAATTTCCCTTCTTAAAAAGATCTCCTGCTATAAATGCAAATAATGCTAGTGCAATAACTACTATCATTAAAGCGGAACGTTGTCTAATTTTTGCTAAAACTGCCATTTTTATGTTATTAATTTTTATATTCAGTCTGCGAAAATACAATTATCTAATTAATAATTATACTAGTCGCGCTATAATTTACAAGAAATTTTGATTTCCCAAAAAAAATCAATCTTTTATTGTCATTTTGACCAATTCGATTTTCTTATTTGTGGCTTCTTCGATAATAAAATGGTAGATTCCAATGGTGATTACATCGCCTTTCTGAGGGATTTCTTTGGTGGAATCTACAATGAAACCGCCCAGTGTTCCGTAAGAATCACTTTCGGGAATATTGAGTTTGTAGCTTTGGTTCAAATACTCCACATCCAATCGGGCCGAAAAAACATAAACGCCGTCTCCCAGTTCTTTTTCAGTCAATTCTTCGTCAGAATCGTGTTCGTCTTCAATTTCGCCAAAAAGCTCTTCGACAATGTCTTCAATGGTAATAATTCCGGATGTTCCGCCATATTCATCCAGTACAACGGCCACGCTTTTTCGTTTTTTGGTAAGCAAATCCATGGCATCTTTAATGTAAATTGTTTCGGGAACAAATTCTACCGAAATTACAATCGATTTGATGTTTTTGGGCTTTTTGAACAAATCAAAGGAATGTACGTAACCAATGATGTCATCGAGCGAATTTTGATACACCACAATCTTAGAATAGCCGGTTTCGATAAACAAATCTTTCAATTCCTTAACAGAATCAAATAAATCGATTGCAACAATTTCGGTTCTGGGACTCATAATATCTCGGGCTTTCACTCCTGAGAAGTCCAGCGCATTTTGAAACATTTGAATTTCAGAATCCATTTCTTCGTTATCTTCCACAGTGCTCATTTGTTCGGTAATGTAATTCCCCAATTCTGCTTTACTAAAATAAAGTGGTATCTGATCGCCTTCGGTTTTGAAGAATTTTATCAGCACAAAATCAGAAACCCAGATAAAAAAGGAGGAAATGTAATAAAACAACAAATAAAAAACATAGGCCGGAAGCGCGAAAAACTTCATTAATGAATTGGCATAAATTTGGAAGAAAACTTTAGGCAAAAACTCGGCGGTAACCAAAACAATTATGGTTGATATTAGTGTTTGAATCAACAAACTCAAAAATTCGGAAAAATGAAAACTCAACAAATCTATCCAACGCATCAATAAATCGCCCATAAAAAAACCATAAACCACTAAGGCAATATTGTTTCCAATGAGCATGGCTGCAATAAATTTTGAAGGCTTTTCGGTAAGTCTTGTGAGGATGTTAGAGATGAAACTGTCCTGTTTTTTTTCTATTTCGAGGTAAATTTTATTGGAGGAAATAAAGGCTATTTCCATTCCTGAGAAAAAGGCACATAGTATTAGACACAGTATTATAATACTAATTTCCATAATCAGGGTTTTTTATTTCGGTCTTCGAGTTTCTTTGCAAATCTTCTTCTGAAGAAAAACATGAATATGGCCAATCCTCCAATGAAAAGACTAATTTTTGGTGTTGCAGCTGGATCATTCCATTTGGCAATCCCATCATAAAGAAAAGCGGCTCCAAGAATAAGATAAAGGTATGGTGTGTATTTTAAGTATTGCATAATTTGAATGTGAATTTATTCATTTGACTCAAGCTCTCCGGCAATTCTTTGTGAATTAATAATTTTGAAATCTTTACTGAAATCAATTCCCTGTCCGCTTGAAACTCCTTTCGGGTCTGTAAATTTAAAACTTTTTTCGGTAAAAAACCATTCGTTTTTCTGATCAAAATACAATTGTTGAGTTTCGAGTACTTGTCCGTCCTGCGAAGTGATTTTCACATTTCCTTTCAAATCAATAAGATTTGTCAGTTTGTAAGAAGTGGCATAATCTGATTTTACATACGTCTTTTTGCCATTTTTGTCATATAAAGTAACGTCAATGCCTTTTGGAAATTCTGTAAAAGGAAAATCAACACTGGCATATTCCAACATTTTTGGGCTCATCAAAATGACTTGTATGCGCCCTGAATCCGTATATTTTAAATTAATTTTTTCAGCTTCACCACTTGGGACAAACTCGGTGAAATTACTTTTTTGGACTTCCTTAAAATTACTTTCACACCCAAAAAACAGTGTCACGGCAAGAACCGTGACAAGTGGAAGGATTCGGTATTTTTTTAGTAAAGTCATTTGCTGAACTTGACAAAGTTAAGATGTAATTACAAAAACTGGTTTTGAATATTAATGGAATTTACTTCTTACAAACCATTTATCATTAAGCGAAACCCCTATGTTTATGTTGAAATAATTTTCCTGAACCAAATTATTCGATGTAGTTCCTTTTTTTCCGAATTCGAAACCTAGGTTTACATTAGATAAAGAGCCTGTTATTGGCAATCCCAATCCAAAGGTCATCCCAACATCGTTTATCGAGGTAGAATTAACCACTAATCCTGTTTTCTCGTATTTAAAACCACCTCTGTACGTGATTCTTTTAGCATACCCTACAAAAGGATTTGAGTTAGGAGTGTAATATCCTCCAAAACTATATTTTTGATATTTTTCATAGGTTACATTGTCCAAGGTATTGTAACTATTGTATAATTTTCCAACATCCTGAAAGGAAATTTCAGATCCAAAAAACCATTTTTTGGAATCTCCAATTCCCGCGCCAAAAGTCCACTTTTGAGGTAAATTTAAATCGGTTTTGGTAATCACAGGATCTAAAGAATCAACCCCTTGTACATCATAATTTGAATCAAAAGTCACTGTGCCAATAGTTCTGGTATTATTAGACCCCAAATTACTTTTTGGCGTATAATATAAACTACTGAAAAATGTCATTTTTTTATTGATTTTAGCCTGGTACATCATTCCAATGTTAAAATTGACACCCGACAAATCATTAACATTCAATTCACGAGATCCAATTGGAACAAAAGGAACGAACTCTAAACTATTAGTTTGTATTTTCCCAAAATTATAATAGGCATTGGCTCCAATACTTAAATTCGGCATTATTCTATATCCTGCTCCAAGGAAAACCCTGTTCAAACCGCCCCAACCATTAAAACGTTTATTGTTTTGGGAACCGTCTAAAGAAACGTTTTCAATTCTATAACCCACTGAGGAGTATGGTAATATCCCAAAAGCTGCTCCAAATTTTCCTAAAGGCACACCTAAAGCTAAATAATCAAATGTATTTCTTTGAGTAGATGCTGATGAAGTACCTGATTTTTGTTTTGTGCGATTATTACTTCCTGCAAGGGTAAAAGCAGTCCATTTTAAATTTGCATACCCTGCAGGATTTTGTAAATTAATATGTGTACTATCCGGAGCTATTGATAATCCAGCCATAGAGCGACTTTCAACCGACCCATTAAATCTGGATTCTCCAATTCCATAAAAAGAATAAGGTGAAGAAGTGCCCTCTTGGGAAAAAGAAACTAATGACAAAAATAAACAAGCGCTTATTAAAATTTTATTAATCATTTTTGATTTTATATTGAAATGTTTGGTTCAAACTTTCGAGAAGGAAATTTGAATTGGCAAATATGGTATTTTTTAATCGTTTAGCCAAAAATTCTGTGTCTCCACCCGTTAAAATTATTATAAAGTTTGAATATTGTGCTTTATATTGATTAATGAACCCATCTATTTCACAAATCAAGCCATTTACCACACCCGAATGAATGGATTCCGAGGTTGATTTGCCTGTAAAATGTTTGGGGTTTTCCAAAGTCAGCAAGGGTAGTTTTGCCGTATAATTATGTAAGGCTTCGTATCTTAATCGCAATCCCGGAGAAATAGCTCCGCCAAGATAATTGTCATTCTCGTCGATAAAATCATAGGTTACACATGTTCCTGCATCAATTACCAACCTGTTCTGATGCGGAAACTGGAGCGTTGCACCTGCGGCAAGCACCATTCTATCAATTCCTAAGGTTTTTGGTGTTTCATAACCATTAACAAACGGAAATGCGTCTTTATGCGAAACAAAATGAATGTTTATAGCGCTTTCAAAGTTGGAAAAAGCCTGTTTTTCGATATCTGAAACGGAGGCAACGACTAAATGAGAGCCGTTTTTGTATTTATTTAAAATATTTTGAATGCTTTTTTCGAGCTCTGTTTTCAGAAAAACAAAGGTTTCTAAAAGAGTACTTCCCTCAAATACAGCGGCTTTAATTCTGGTATTCCCAACATCGACAGCTAGAATCATAATTTATATTTAAGACTGCGAAGTTACGAATAGATTTTTTTTAATAATTGTTTTGTATAAATTAAAAATCATTCTATATTTGCACCCGCAAACAAGTTCAGCGAACTCCTATTAAAATAAGAGTTCAGTGAGATATTAGCGAGGTACCTTAGCTCAGATGGTAGAGCAATGGACTGAAAATCCATGTGTCCCTGGTTCGATCCCTGGAGGTACCACTTTAAAAATCCGTAATAACACTGTTAATCAGTTAGTTGCGGATTTTTTATTTTTATTACTTCACCACTTTTGTAATTTGAAGGGATCCTTAGAAGTTTAACTGACGGGATACCACTTGAAGATATTACATCTGTCACTTTTATTTCAAGAGTTAGAGGATTGTAGGCTTATTGAGTTCGTAAGCTGATCAAACATTATTAAAAAAAAGCCTAAAAACTTAAAAACATTTTTTTAATTAAAGCTATACCTTTAAAATAAATTTGTTTTATTCAAGTTATAGCTTTAAATTTGATGTGTTATTTTAAAGCTAAAGATTGATGAAAAATACAAAACAACAATTAGTATTAGACCAAACCGATAAAAAATTGGCTTTGTTTCAGAGTTTGCAAGCGGTCGTTATACCGCCAAAAGGCTGGGTAAACACGGTGCGTATTGCCTTGAAAATGTCGTTACGACAATTGGGAAATAGAATGAATTTCTCGGCTCAAAACATTAAACAAATAGAAGAGCGAGAAGTAAATGGCACTATTTCTATTAATTCATTGCGAGAAGTTGCCAACGCTATGGATATGCAGTTAGTGTATGGTTTTGTTTCCAAACACGAATCGTTAGAGCAAATGATAGAGAAACGTGCAAAAGAATTAGCCACCGAAATAGTAATGCGAACCAACAATACAATGACGTTGGAAGACCAACAAAATTCAGTAGCACGCATAGAAAAAGCCATTGCTCAAAAAACAATTGAAATTAAAAGTGAAATGCCAAAATATCTATGGGATTAACGATTGAATACATTGACGGGCAAACGCCATTAAGCGAAGAAGAAAAAGAAGGATTACTTATCCCTTCCATAACCACCCGGGAGGAATTGGACGAATTTGAACAACTCAATATTGAGAAAGCGATTCAATGGACTTTTGGCAAGAAACTGAAAGGAGAAGAATTGTTTTCGGAAAAGTTTATTAAAGCCTTCCACAAAAGAATGTATGGTGAAGTGTGGAAATGGGCAGGCAATTTTAGAAAATCAGAAAAAAATATCGGCGTTAAGAGTTATTTAATTCCAACCCAATTGAAGCAATTACTAGACGATGCCCTGTTTTGGGCGCAAAACAAAACTTACGAACCCGAAGAATTAGCCATTCGGTTTAAACATCGTTTGGTTAGCATACATTGTTTTGCTAATGGTAACGGAAGACATTCTCGCTTGATGGCAGATTTGATAATGGAAAAATTACACCATAGAAAAGTCTTTTCTTGGGGAAGTGCTAATTTAGAGAAAGCCACCGAGGTAAGAAGCAACTATATACAAGCAGTTAAAAAAGCGGATAATCAAGATATTCAGCCTCTAATTGCCTTTGCAAATTCATAACGCCTTCTATTTTGTTATATCAGAGCGATCGGGTTACAAATCCGCGCTATCGTCCGAAAGATTATTTGTTATATCAGAGCGATCGGTTTTTTTTTATTTCACCTGTTTCAAGTGCTGCTTCATAATCAATATAAACCGAAAGACCATACCCTTTAAATAAGGCATAAGTTTTAAAACCACGTGTTATATTGCCAATAGATTTTATTTTTGAGACCACTGCTTTACTATTTGATAAAAAAGAAGCACAACCCACATTTCCTTGAGTGATGAATTTAAATTCGCTTCCCTGTGGATAACCAATTTGAATGGTATCACCAACTTTTAAGATATCTCCATTTTTAGTCTGATATTCTTTAAATATCCCTTCTTTATTTGTTTTATTATAAATTGCTTTTTGACTAAAAGCTGAAAAACTAATTAGTAGTATTAGTATAATTTTCTTCATATAATTTTAAGATAAGTAATGGTTAAAATTTAATGTCGTATTTTGCTCCAAAATTATTCAGTACAAAATTTAATTGTTCTTTGAGATTTTCAAAGCTTTTATAAGCATCGAAACCCAACCATTGATATTTTATCCTTCGCCATAGAATTTCTATCAGATTTAACTCTGGAGAATACGGTGGCAAAAAGTAAATCAAAACATCCTTTTCTTTCCATTGTTCTATTTTAGCCATAAACTTCTTTGATTTATGGATTGGTGAATTGTCAAGAATCACAACCGTTTTTTTAATGGTTTGTTCCACAAAACGATCCATAAAACAGATAATTCTATCTGAATTAAATGTTGATTCAAGTATTTCAAAATAAAGCTTGTTTTTACGAGTCATTAATCCAACTACATTTTGATACTTGCCTTTAGCAGCAGGCAATAATACTGGATTATCCTTTGTTTGCCAAGCATAAGGCACATTGGGAGTAAGTCCAAAATGACTTTGGTCTCCAAAATATAAATCAATATATCCGCTATCTTCCAAACTCTTTAATGTTTCTATTTGCTTTTGTTTAAATCGAAATTGTTCTTCGTTTCGTTTACCTTTTAAGGAGAGTCTAGCTCTTTTCCAACTATAACCCAGTAACTTTTAAAAAATTCTGCAATGTTTTTTTGCAGATGTTAATATTGTGTTGCTCTTCAAAGTAAATTAATACATTTTTTAAATTCCTATTGTGAAGTTCTAATTGCTCTGACACCTCTTTTGAATAGTCTTTTAAAAGGGTTTTAGCACCTCTTCCCTCTGATATTGCAAGAGAATCGACCCCAATTTCAGCCCAACTATCGTACCAACGTTCAATTGTTCTTCTACTGACATTAAAAATAGAGGCCAAGTCTTTGATCTTATGTTTTTGATGCGATAAAACAAAGCATTGACTGCGTTTTCTTACGGTGGCATTAGGACTGTTTTGATGAAGGTATTCCAATACCTCAATCTCTTCTTTTTTAAGTGTTATATATCTCATAATGAGATAAATATACAAATAATATTACATATAAACAACAAAATACGACATTATTTTATTCTAATTACTTATAAGGGGTTATTTAGATTATTTTTTTTATAATTTATCAAATTCATAACCCTGAGGTCCCGAGTTCAAATCTCGGTCTCGCTACAACAGAATCAAGGACTTAGGTATTTTACTTAAGTCCTTTTTCTTTTTGCGTGAGGAATTGCGTGAGGAATTTTCTCCGAACACTCTTATTTTTAATGCTCCCATTTCTATTACAGAGAGTATTTTTGGGTCTAAATAATACTTCTCAATCACACTATTATTTGAATGCGAAGTCAGTAATCCAGTCTCTTTTCCCATAACTTGATTCGCCCAACTGATATATGTCTTACGTAATGTCTTTAAACTAATATCTTTTGTAATTCCTACGCCATTTTTATAATGAGTAAAACTTTTACTCAGATCGTTCATTATTGTGATTGATTTTACTTTTCTCTCAGGAAAAAGAATATAATCACTGGTGTATTTCTTTTCATTATATCCCAATTCCAATAAGAATTCAATTAAATCTACATTAATTGGAACAAATTTACTGTATGAATTGTTTGAATTTTTAATTCGTTCAACTTTCAGATTATTAATCATAAAAAACTTGATTCCATCCTTAGTCTCATAGATATCATTCCACTTTAAATCGACAACTTCTTCTCTTCTTCCGCCTGTCAATAAAAATAGTATAAAACCTTCCTTTAAATAGTGTCTGTACATGTTCTTTTTTTCTCCTATCCCTCCAAGAACTATAACTGGTTCAATGGTATCTACAGCTCTCAGAATTGATTCAAATCCATCTTTGGTTATGGTTTCTATATTTGGAAGCCAAAACACAAAA
>Ga0315268_10008358_pt1 | contig 10823 bp, 12 predicted proteins | sample C1_top_MG_FD_204535 | JGI IMG/M metagenome (GOLD analysis project Ga0315268, IMG submission 204535) | Sediment microbial communities from Yellowstone Lake, YNP, Wyoming, USA - C1_top | ecosystem: Environmental > Aquatic > Freshwater > Lake > Sediment | place: USA: Wyoming | collected 2017-08-01 | reverse complement strand
GCTAAATGAGAGGAGTCGCCGCCGCTTGCTAAGAGTTGCGACACCGAGCAGCGACGGTGCAACTGGTCGCTGCTCGGTGAGTTGTACGAACATATGAATTTCGCCTATTCCCCGGCCGAGGAATGAGCAAGTGCTCCGTGCATCTCGCCAGTGGATGCTTTATCTGTGAAATATCGTTTCATCTGCTCAAGGTCGATGTTGTAAAGGTGCTGATCGCCTGGCAACATTTGAATGTGCGTGGCAAAAGCGCCATCACTTGTTACATCGATACGGGAGAACCCACTGCCCGGAATTCCTCGCAGGAAGCCGGTATCACTTGCTCGCACATCGATTTGATAAGCAGTCGCTGTTGCAACCCAAACCGGAACGGATCCAAGAACGCCTGCCGATGCATGGTGAGTGTGTCCGGCCAAGATCATTTTGACTCCACGACCTTCAATGATCTTTGAGAAACGCTCAGGATGGCGCAGGATGATCAAGTTGATCGCATCGATTGGACCAGGGATGGGTGGATGGTGAAAGGCGATAATGGTTCCGAGTGGTGCCGGCTTATTGAGTTCGTCGTCCAGCCATGCGAGCTGCGCGTCATCGAACTCGCCGTGAGGGCCGTCAAGGGCCGTCGAGTCGAGTCCGATGACACGCAGGCCCCCGCACCAAAGAACTTGATCGGTATTCTCTTCATTTTCTTCAAGGTCGAGAAGATTGAACCTGAAGGCAGGGCGCTTATCGTGATTGCCCGGTAGGTACATCACCGGAATGCCTGTCTTCTTGGAGAAGGTTTCAATTACGGGACGCAGGCGTTTATAAGAATCAGGATGACCCTCGTCCGCTAAATCGCCAGTCAGTAGAACTAGATCGGGAGTTGCGAGACCTTCGATAGCCTCGAGAATCTGGGAAACGTTATCGAGCGAGTCAACGCTGTCGTGGAGATTTCCTGAACTTGCGATGTGTAGGTCAGAGAGCTGAATTATGACTTTGGAATCAGACATGTGCTTCTCCTTCATTGTTCACGTTGGTTGGTTTCTTTGGATCGAGCAGAAGTAGCCGAAGCCGATCGAGTTCTTCAGCGGGCATACCGTGATGAACCAGGTAGTTCGTGACGTCTCCGTGCGACGCTCGGATTTGCTTTAGAACATTGAGAATGAGCGATGGCTCGCATGTAAGCATCGCCGCATACTGCTGACGGTCCTGCCCATTGCTAACTGCCCGCTCGGTGATTCCTTGGAAAAATTCCTCCGTTAAGAACAACGAGGTTGCGGCGAAGTCAGCAGCGATGGTGTCATCAGGCACGCCAAGGCTTGCCAAAAGAAGTGCGATAACGATGCCCGTGCGATCCTTTCCCGCTGTGCAATGCACGATCGCGGGGAGGGCATCTGGTTGCACGAGTTCGCGAAGGGCTGCAACGATCGCGACTCCCCGCTCCGCCACTACGAATTGGTAGACCTCGTCGAGGGAAGAGAGCGACTTGCGATCTGTCGCTCTCCCTTCCGCGGGGACGTTGTAAGTAAAGACTGGAATTGAAACCAGTCGTACATGGTCGTTCAGATTGTCCGGCGCATCAATCCGCTCGTCCTCTTCGCGAAGATCAAGAGAAGTGCTTAGTTTGATGCTTTGGAATATCTCGCGACCTGCGTCGTCAACATTGTGAACGGCATCGCCTCTCAACACACGCCTCCAAGCCACTGATCGTCCGTCCTTGGTGTTGTAGCCCCCGATATCTCGAACGTTGTATGTCCCTTTAATAGGAAGCCTGCGTTGTTGCATTTCCAACTCGGCAGTGGGTGTCATTTCATGAGCCCAACTGCTTGGCTCTGCGCTGCGTCCATAGTGGATTGCGGATCCGCGCCTTGGAACGTGATTGCGGTTGCAGCGTTCACGAGGATTCCCGAAAGTGCGGCGTAGTTAGGACCTGGATATGCCTGCCATTGCTGAATTCGGCTGAGTTGATCCATCGCCGGAGCTAGGAACGGTTGTGCTGCAGCCCAAGTTTTGAGGTATTGAGGCAAGTTGACTATAGATGGTCGAAGAGGCGCGTAGCCGATGTTTTCTGTAACCGAAGTCATTGATTCTGCGCTAGTTAGGTATTGAATAAGCGACCAGGCGGCCTGTTGCTTGAGTTTGTCTTTGGAGAGAATTACCAAACCTGAACCAGAGTTGGTTGGCACTGAGATTGTGTGGCCAAATCCAGGCTCATTTGCAACCATCATTTGGAAGTGCCCGCCATTAGCCCTAATAAGACTTCCTTGCATTGCGCTGGTACTAAGGAACATTCCGAGTTTGCCTGCACCCCAAGCCTGAATAGCCTGCGCTGTTGTGAGATTGTCAATAGCGCCACTTGCTCCGAGACTCTGGAGCCCCTTCATCGCAGTAATGAGTTGAGGATTATTGAAGGTTGGTGCGGTTCGCTTTGGGTTCATAACCGTTCCAGAAGCGGAGAAGATCATAGATTGCAGACACCAATCGATTCCGCTACTTGCGGCACCGATGCAACCATCAACAATGCCGGTCGAGTTATGTACCTTCTTTATGGCTTGTGCATAGCGATTTACCTGAGGCCATGTTGTTGGAGGCGTTGCTGGATCAAGGCCTGCAGCTTTGAACAGATCGGCGTTGTAGAAAAGTAGGGGAGTGGAGAGAGTCCAAGGAATTGCGTAAACATTCCCGTCGATCACTCCAAGTTTTGTAATGGCTGGAGCGTAAGGATTTGCACCGCCCCATTCAGCGGCAAGACTTGTAGAACCTACGACCTTGGTCAAATTAATTCCATTAAAGCTATGTACCAGGTTGAGCATTTCGCCGAATGGAATTTGAACGACATCAGGTACTTGCCCGGCAATCGCGTCCTGCTGGACCTGACCGGAAATAGCACCTTCTGCAGTACTCGCTTCTGGTTCAAGAGTGACTGTGATGTTTGGATGAGCCTTCTCAAAACCGGCGATAAAGCCATTCAGAGTGTTGATGGCCACTGCACCCAAGACCGGAAGGTATGAAGCCAACTTTATGGAAACTTTTGTATTTGCCGGCACTGAAGGGAAAGCAGCATCAGCTGTCTTCTTCTGTGCTGCAGCTGCTGTACCAGTTGCAGAACTCGCTAATCCTGCAACTAATAGTCCTGCCAAGACGGCGGCTACCGCGCGACTTAAACGACCTCTTTTGGTCATGTGATTTTTCTCCGTATTCAGTAGGTGAGTTGTTGGGATGGAAATTTCTTAAAGCTCGACTGGGGTGTAATTCGCGAATTCGACGTCGCTGCTCCAGATCAAGCGACGAGTGGTTTGTGGGTCAAATAGATAGATGCGTTCTTGAGGTGCAGTTAGCGTGAGTGTTTCGCCTACAGTCATGCCGAGTGGGCGAGGTCCGCGAACCGCCACTTGTTGACCGCCAATGTCGCAGAATGCGATCTCCTCACTGCCGAGGTTTTCAACGGCAATGACTGTTCCTGAGAAGAGGGCACGGTGATTGCCGTCCTCTGCCCTTCTTAAATGTTCTGGGCGCACACCTAGAAGAACGGGCGTCTCGGTTAGTTCGCCATCAGCAATCTTTACGTCCACACCATTTGCAAGCACGCGAACTGTGTCTGCAATCGAAAGGGCAGTTCCGGGTAGGAGGTTCATTGGGGGAGCACCGATAAAACTGGCAACGAATGTCGTGGCCGGTTCGTCATAAACCTCAGTCGGCGTCCCAAGTTGTTCTAGTCGGCCCTGGTTCATGACGGCGATACGCGTAGCCATAGTCATTGCTTCTACCTGGTCGTGCGTGACGTATATGAATGTGGTCTTGAGGTTGCGGTGAAGCTCAGAGAGTTCCAAACGTGTAGCCGTACGTAACTGTGCGTCCAAGTTCGATAGTGGCTCATCCATCAAAAACGCTTTGGGGTTTCTAACCATGGCTCGTCCAAGAGCCACACGTTGGCGCTGCCCGCCGGATAATTCCTTTGGCCGACGATGAAGCAACTTGTCGAGACCAAGTTGTTCGGCCACTGCATTGATTCGAGTTGCGATATCTTCTTTGGAGAAGCGTCGTACTTGAAGGCCGAATCCCAAATTCTTGGCAACCGACAGGTGCGGGTAAAGCGCGTAACTCTGAAAGACCATTGCGATATCGCGTTTACCCGGAGGCATTGCGGTCACGTCTTCACTGTCGACGATTACGCGTCCAGAAGTTGGAGAAAGCAAACCTGCGATTATTCGAAGGAGGGTGCTCTTTCCACATCCACTCGGTCCAAGCAATACGAGAAACTCACCGTGAGGAATGTCGATGCTGATATTTTCAAGTGCGACTGTGTTTCCAAATTCTTGTCGCACTTGATCGAGATAGATCCTGGTCATTTCGTGCTCGAGTATGTTTTGGTTGACATGCAACGGAAGGTAGGACTGGAGTGTTAACTCTGCTCAAAGGCGTCGATAACCTACGTCATACATTTGGTGAATTCCAAGCGTAGATATACCCCCCAAGGCATATAGAACAGCGAAATACAAGGCGAATTTGTTGCAGAGCAGTTCGCTGGCCATCGGGCGGGTGGCCACGGTCAAACTCGAGGCTCCGCCACATCTATCTATATTCGTTGGGGTATGAACGAGAACAAGCAACTATTCAGAGCGATGTTTCCTGAGGTTCTTCCAGGAAAGGTTGAACCACTTGTGATGGCCGAGAAGTTGAGTTGGCTCTCTGAACGAGGCCTGGAGAGTTAGGTTGCAATGGCGACCCGATGACAAAACTCGGGAAGACAAGATCATGGGCTGAAACCAAGTCCTCAAAGGCTGGCCTGGTGTATCCGTCAGTGGAGTTCCTCGAGGACGTGTGTCCGGCATATGCACTGGCAATTCGTCCATTCGTTGCGTGGGCAATGTCTGTGAGTGTTGTGTGGCGAAACCAATGACTACTAACGCCCAATCTCTTAGCCCAAGGCAGATTGTTGTGAACCTTGAGGAATATCGTGTTGTAGCGACGTCTCGTCAATCGCGTTCCGTCAAGATAACGGAAAGCAAAATCATCTTCTTCCTTCTCTGCGCGCGACGTCCAGAGATCGTCGATACGCGTGAGTGTGTCTCTTGCGCAAGGCGTCTCTCTTTCTGTTCCGCCTTTTTCATGAAGGAGAACCGACCCTCGCAAATAGTTGATATCCCGGATTCGTAGAGAGGTCGCTCCTCCCTGTCGACAGGCGGTGTCCCTGTGAAAATCAAGTATTAGAACATCCAGACTTGGGTCGTGGCTGGTCTCTAAAACAACCGCATAAATTTGCTCCATCTCTTCACCTGTTAAGGCTCGGCGCACGCGAGGACTTCGACGAGAGAATGAAATCTCACTGGCGGGATTCGAACTTCGCAAACTATTTTCTTTTACTGTCTGATAAAAACGTCTCGCCCCTCTTATGAAACCCTCTTCTGCTCCAACTCCGTTGCCACCCTTCTGATCCACTGAATCCAGACGGACTTTAAGTGCTAATGGACGTAAGTCGACTGAAGAAATGGCATCAACGGCGATATCCCCAAATGCCACAACCAACCGACGAAAGGTTGTCCGGTACGTTCTCAAAGATTCACGCGAGCAAGCTGCCTCGGCTATTGGCAAGAACTCTCGATGGGTGGGAACTTCCGGACGGTTGGAATCCAAGGTGAGAGTGATTTCCAGGTCGCGTCTATCGATTGCTCCTGAGGCCAATAAAGCCTCCAATACCCTCATCCCACTATCACTCATGAATCCAACCTCCAATCCGTTCAATGAAGTTCGTATGGAGTTGCAAGTTCGTCAGGATCTGAGGGGTCGTAAGAACAAGGAGCCCGCCTTGGCTGTAAAGAGAAACCAAGACAGTTGGGGAATCTAGGACGTGGATTTCACCTGATGTCATTTTTAGACGACCCCGACTATCGATCCACCGGTTTGATCTACCCTCACCGATTGCCAGTAGTCCAAATCCGCATCCAAAAAGGGTCTCGCTAATCTGGGTTGCTTGTGGAAGACCCACAGATATCCGCCTTTTCTCAACGGTAGAAACTTGAAGGAAGTGGAGGACGGGAAGCGATGCACGACGGGAGGGGGATGTTGGAGATTCGCTTTGGCCATTCGAGCCCAATAAGCGGGCATGTTTTTCGCGTAAATCGAAGCGGGCTGACCGAGACCACCTGCTATTAGTCTCTTGGGTATCTACCCACGTATTGGTGCGCGAGAGGGGATTTGAACCCCCACACCCTTGCGAGTACACGGACCTGAACCGTGCGCGTCTGCCGTTCCGCCACTCACGCCTAATGAAAGGCAGATTAGCACCATTAGGCTGGCACCTAGGAATTTCCAAGTTGTGAAGGGTGAGAGCGAGATGACGACCTCAAGTTTCGCCACTGTTGCGCGCTCTGTCGTTGGCTTGATCCGCGCCGATAATGAGGACTCTGCCTTGCTGCATCCGAATTTAATTGCAGTGGCCGATGGAATGGGTGGGCATGCTGGAGGCGAAGTCGCATCATCATTGGCGGTAAAAACACTCGCACACCTCACGCCAATTCTCGAGCACGGAAATGTGGATCTCGATTCGATTGAAGACCTCTTGCTCAACACTTTGCAGGATATTGATTCGGAAATCGGGCGGGTCGCCGGAGAGAACATTCATCTCACTGGAATGGGAACAACGCTGAGCGCACTGATGCTTTATGGTCCGCCGAGCGCTCCCAAAGTTGCACTGCTTCATATCGGAGATTCTAGGGTGTATCGATTACGCGGAAATAGTTTTACTCAACTCAGCCATGACCACACAGTTCTGCAAGAGCTTCTCGATCAAGGATCAGTCAGTCCAGAGGAAGCGCGCGAGCATCCGCAACGATCCTTTCTCACTCAGGCTCTCATGGGTGAAGGCCCACTTGCTCCCGTGCTCATGGTTTATGACGTGAACCCGAAGGACCGATTTCTTCTCTGCAGCGATGGTCTTTCGAGTGCGATTGAAGAAAAGGAAATAAAGGCAGGAATGAAAATTCGCGATCGCGAAGGCGCCCTCACTTACTTGATCGACGCTGCATATTCCGCTGGCGCTCCTGACAATGTGACAGTTCTGCTCGCTGACCTTGATCAAAATCCTCAGCCCTCCTCATTAATCTTTATGGGAGCGGCATCATGAAGAAACTTCTAGGAGGCCGGTACAAACTCGGCGAGATGATCGGCACCGGCGGTATGGCCGATGTGTATATCGCCGATGACGAAAGGCTTTCCCGCAAAGTCGCAGTCAAAGTTTTGCGAAGTGACTTAGCGCGTGATCCTTCCTTCGTCGCGCGTTTTCGCAAAGAAGCATTTGCAGCGGCGGGACTGAACCATCCAGGAATTGTTGCTGTCTACGATTCAGGGGAAGAACCCGCTCCGTATATTGTCATGGAGTTAGTGTCGGGTCACACGCTTCGCGAATTGATTCACCAAGGTGAACACCTTCCTATTGATCGAGTTCTAGAAATTGCCGAAGGAATTCTGGCCGCCCTTGAATATTCTCATGAGCGAGGAATTGTCCACAGAGATATAAAGCCAGCAAACGTCATGATCACCGATCAGGGTGTAGTAAAAGTCATGGACTTTGGTATTGCTCGAGCGCTTGATGATGTCGGAGCCACGCTAACAAGCACATGGAATGTCGTTGGAACCGCTCAGTATCTCTCTCCTGAACAAGCAATGGGAGAAAGCGCCGACTATCGAAGTGACATCTATTCTGTCGGATGCCTCTTGTACGAAGTTCTGTTGGGTCGCCCTCCCTACACAGGTGACACTCCAGTTTCGATCGCATTCCAACATGTCTCTGGAGAGTTGATCAAACCAAGCACGTTGAACTCAGAACTTCCCGAGGGATTGAGCGTTCTCCTGACAGTGGCGCTGGCGAAGAAGCCGATAGATCGCTACCAGAGCGCCAGCGACATCTTGGCCGACATTCGAAACCTCAGAGCTGGCAGGAGTATTACTGCGAAGGTTGCTCGTAAACCGATTAACCGCCGCAAAGTCATAAGTGCGATCGTTGCGCTTCTTCTTGTTGGCGCAGGGATTTCTTATGGAATTCATGCTCTCAATACCACGCAAAAAAATGTCTTGGTAGTGATGCCCAACGTAGTAGGTCTGACTCAGACCGATGCCCAAAGCCTGCTAAATGGTTTTACAGTGACAATCAAACACGCCCACGACCCGAACATTCCGTTGGGGCGAGTAACAAGCCAAGTCCCTCTCGCGACCTCCAAAGTGCAACGTGCAACAGGTGTCGTGTTAACCCTCTCTGATGGTCCCGGTGACAGTACTGTGCCCGTAGATCTCATTGGAAAATCTTTAGTTGATGCGCGTGCAAGTTTGGCTGCAGCCGGATTGGTGATCGCTCAGACAAACGCGGTTCCATCAGATAAACCACAAGGCACCGTCTTAGGTGTAACTCCAGGAGGAGGATCAACAATCACTGCCGGCAGTGGAGTGACTTTGCAAATTGCAAGCGGCGATATTGAAGTACCGCTGCTTGTCGGATTAGACGAGATTAAAGCTAGAACAATTCTTGTACAGGCCGGTTTCCTTGTTCAGCAAATTGAAGCCACTGACGCTACACAAGTTAATGGAGTAGTTCTTGCGCAGGCACCTGATGCTGGTACAACTCAGACGATCGGATCAACAGTAACGATCACTATCAATCGAGTGCCTTAAAGAATTAAGCGTTTATTTTCCAACTACTGGCGAAAGCCCGACAGCGCGATCACGAGCATTTTCATCCCCGCACTCGACTAGCCAATTCGCAAGCATCATGTGACCATGTTCAGTGAGGACTGATTCTGGGTGGAACTGAACACCCTCGATCGGCAGAGTCTTGTGGCGAACCGACATCACAACACCAGATTCGGTTTCGCTAGTGATCTGTAATACGTCAGGCAAGGTTGATTTCTCTAGCGCCAGCGAGTGGTATCTGGTTGCGGTGAAAGGATTAGGTACATCCTCCAAAACACCTACGCCTTTGTGGTGAACGAGTGAAGTCTTGCCGTGTAACAACTCCGGTGCTTGTGAAACGGTTCCGCCAAAAGCAGCGCAGATTGCTTGGTGTCCCAAGCAGACGCCAAAAAGGGGGATCTTATGTTCGGCACAGTAATGAACCATCGCCACACTGATTCCGGCACGTTCAGGGGTTCCGGGTCCCGGTGAGACAAGCACTCCGTCGTATTTCGATGCTTCGCTGACGTCGATCTCGTCGTTGCGGACAACAGTGCACTCGGCTCCCAACTGCGCCAGATACTGGACGAGGTTGAAAACAAAAGAGTCGTAGTTATCGATCACGAGGATCTTGCGTGCGGACATGGGTGCAATTCTCTCTTATCTTGGAGTGAGCCCGCTCCCACCCAACGGCCCGAGGAAAAAGATTTGCCGTCGTGTTACCCTCTTCTATGCCTAAATCCAAGCTCCGTAAAAAAACGAAGAAGGTCATCCCATCTGATGTCCTTCACCCAGTAAACTTGCCGAAGGAGAGCCCTAGATGGCTAGCTCCAGTCATGGTTGGGGCGTTTTTAGCCGGTCTCATCTGGATCGTTATTTTTTACGTCACCTCAACTAATTACCCGGTACCTGGAATCGGTGCCTGGAATATGGTGATCGGCTTTGGCTTTATCGGCGTGGGGTTCTCCCTGGCCACGAAGTGGCGCTAAGCGAATAACAGCCGTGTAATTCTCCACATGGTGGATAACTCCTGTGGATAACTAGACCCGCCTCTTCCTCAATATCACCAGCGAAGCCAGCGCGCCGCCTATGAGTCCGCCTAAGTGGGCGTGCCAGTCGATATTGGGCAGGATGAAGTCCAGGGCGAAGTTGATGCCGATCAGTACCAAGATGCTGCGAACGTCCGCGCCGATCTGTTTTCCGACCACTACAAATGCCCCGAACAATCCAAAGATTGCACCTGACGCTCCGACTGAAACTACATTCTGTGGACTAAAAGCGAGTGATGCCACAGAACCAGCTATCAAGGAAATACCGAAAATCGTAAGGAACCGAACTTTTCCAAATACTGCCTCGATGGGACTTCCAAGAATGTATAGGGCCCACATATTGAAGCCGAGGTGAGTAAGACCACTGTGTACCAGTGCAACAGTGAAGATGCGATACCACTCGCCTTGTCCAACACCATGAATTACACCATCACTCAAGATGGCTCGGTTAACTAAAAATAGTTTCTCTTGTAGTAAAGGGTTGAACATTCCAAGCAGGTAAAAACCACAGATTAAAGTTATTAGCCCGGTGGTGGCGTTCCGCTTTACGCGCATATTAGATATTAACTAATGGTGACGGAGTTAATCGTTATCGGTGTAGTGGGGCGGTCTTGGCCGTCAGTCTTTGCTTTACCAATCTTGTCGACTACTGCTTGACTGGCTGCGTCTTTTACCTCGCCGAAGATGGTGTGCTTGCGGTTGAGCCATGTGGTCGGAGCAACGGTGATAAAGAATTGTGAACCGTTGGTTCCAGGACCCGAGTTGGCCATTGCCAAGATGTAGGGACGGTCAAAGACCAATTCACCATGGAACTCATCGGCGAATTTGTAGCCTGGGCCGCCAGTGCCACGACCTAGTGGATCTCCACCTTGGATCATGAAGCCTTCGATAACGCGGTGGAAGACCGTGTTGTCATAAAGGTTGGCCGTTGACTTCTCGCCGTTTCGTGGATCAGTCCACTCGCGAGCTCCAGTTGCCAACTCCACAAAGTTCGCAACGGTCTTTGGTGCCTGGTTAGGAAACAGTTCGATGACGATGTCGCCTAAGGATGTGTGCAGGGTTGCTGAAGTGTTTGTCATGTGGAGACTAGGGGAATCGAACCCCTAACCCCCGCCTTGCAAAGGCGGTGCTCTA
>Ga0315268_10008357_pt1 | contig 10823 bp, 5 predicted proteins | sample C1_top_MG_FD_204535 | JGI IMG/M metagenome (GOLD analysis project Ga0315268, IMG submission 204535) | Sediment microbial communities from Yellowstone Lake, YNP, Wyoming, USA - C1_top | ecosystem: Environmental > Aquatic > Freshwater > Lake > Sediment | place: USA: Wyoming | collected 2017-08-01 | reverse complement strand
AGTGCCTTTATGAATTCTAAGCGTTTTTCGATGGCTGGGATTTCGCCTGTTCCATAGTATAGATTGCCTTCCAAGTAGTCTTTCATTTGTTGTGTCTTCTGCACTATGTAGCTGGCGGCGTCTACGAGGTCTATGAGCATGGACATGTTGGCCCATATGGCGGCGTCGGCTTCGTGGAGTTGGCTGAAGCCTTCCATTTCGACGATTTGACGTATGTATGTACGTAGAAAATCGTAGTAGTCAGCTGCCCTTATTAGGTCTAGAACTCCTTTTATTTCGTTTTTGAATTGTGAGGTGCCTTCGACTTTCAGCGTGTGTTTGTAGCCTTTCTTTATGAGTTCTTGAGCCTTTGCGACTTCTTCTTGAGTGTACACGCGTTCTGGAAAAGTCAAGAATTATCCTCAAAAGAACAGAGGTGACTAGTCGTGGGGTTTGTAGATTTTGAGGTTTTTGCTTCCCGAAACGTATTCGATTATACCTTTCTGTGCTAGTTCGTCGAGCATGTCTCGTGCAATGCTTAATCTTAGGTTGAAACGTGAGGCGACGGTGAAGGGTGTTAGTGCCTTCATTTTCTTGATTTCACCGAGGATCTTGTCGCTTCTTAGGTCTGGCTGATTTATGCTTGGTGCCTTTTTTTCAGGAGGCGCCCCAGCTGACTTTCCTCCTCGCTTTGTCGCTTCGTCTTTCTTTTCTGAGTTTCTTTCCATTTGTTTGAGCGTGAGTTTCTTTTTTCCTCCCATGGTATGATTTCTCCGCCTTTTTTCATGTCAACGTGTAGCTTATAGGTTTATTCCTTGATTCGTTTTGTGCGTTTTTTCTCCTCTTTAGGCAGTGGCATAGCATACTTTTTTTCTAGTTCTTGTCTGTGCAACGTGTTCATTGTGCAAAATGGAACGATTCTTCCGCCTGGGAACCCATAATTGATGGCGCAACGTTCTACTCTTGCCAGATCAAAGTTGTATGCGTCCATGAAGTGCATCAAACCTATCATTAGGCTCTTGTAGTGAAATGGTCTGAGTGATTCATAATTGCCCTGTAGTACTGCTGGCAGGACCTGTCGTAGGATTTTTAGTCTGATGTTTTTCAACGCTGAGGCTCCTACGCGCAACGTGGCTTTGGTTCGGTGTTTGTGTCGGATGTCTTCGGTAGCCCTGCTCAATGCGTTGAAGAATGAGTCGACGTTTGCCAATTTGGTTATGGGCGTCGCTTTTCCGTTCTCCACATACAAGTACGTCGCTGCTCCACAGTGAGGGTGCACTGTAAATTCCACATGAGGCTTCATCTTGTACTCGTTTAAGAATTCTGAGATTGGAACCACGCATGGGACTGGATAGAAATCTTGTGTTTTGATGAGTCCGTTGGTTTGTTCCTCGATTTTGTTGAGGGCTTCTGGAATCGTTATCCTTCCTTGCTGGACCTCCCATTGTTCGGTTCTTCCTGCGAATGAAACTGGTTGGAAATTGACGCAGCGGACTACATCGATGTTCTTGATTGCGAATTTGATTATGTCGCCAAGTTGGTGGTCATTCATTCCTTTCACGATGACAGGAACTAAGACGAGACTGCGCATTTCTGCGTCGCGGCAGTTCTGTATGGCTCTCAGCTTAACGTTGAACAGCCATTTTGCATGTTCCATTTTGCCTTTTTCGTCTAGGTGACTGGGAGCTCTGCCTACGTAGGGTTCAGGTGTTACGCCGTCGAATGACAGGTAAAATGTGTCGGCGCCAGCTGCTCTGAGTTGACGGATGTATTCGACTCCGTCCTTTTCATCTGCGATTTTGATTCCGTTAGTGTTGACTTCGATGTGTCTGAAGCCTTTGTCTTTAGCCATTTTGACGATTTCTAGAAAGTCAGGTCGAACTGTGGGTTCTCCTCCTGAAAGCTGAATTGCAGGAGGTGGAACAGGCGTGTTTGAGCGTAGATTGTCCATGACTTCGCTGATTTGTTCGAGAGTTGGCGTGTATAGGTATCCGATTTTGCCTGCGTAGGCGAAGCAGATGGAGCATTGGAGGTTGCAGGCGTTTGTAACATCGATTATGGCTAGAACTGTGTGTGATTTGTGGTTGGGACAGATTCCGCAGTCGTAGGGGCAGCCTTTCACGGTTTTGGTACGTGGGTTCGATATGCCTTTGCCGATTCTGCTGTATTTTTCGAAGCGTTTGTAGGTTTCGTAGTCGGACCAGTACACGTCTTCGTAGTGTCCGTGTTTTGGGCAGTCCTTGGTCAGTATTACTTGTCCGTTTCTTTCGATGATTGTGGAGTCGAGTCGTTCTAGGCATTCGGGACAGAGGCTGAGTGTCTGTTTTAGAATGTGGTCTTCGGTTTGTTGTTTTTGTTTCATTGTCTGCAATTTGACACCACTGAGAGTTGTAACATTTAACTATCAGACTAAACCCTACACTATAAGAAGGTTTCCAGACCTTTCAGAAGGTGAAAAAGGTTGACAGTTGCACCAAAAGGCATTGGGAAGATTGAAGGCAACTCCTACATAAAAAACGGCAGAGTCTTGGTCAGCAAAGTAATTTGCAACGATAACCTTAAGGAAAGCATTCTGAAGACTGTGGACTTGATTGGCGGGTTCAGCAAGGTCATCGAGAAAGGCGACGAGGTTCTTTTGAAGCCGAATTATAACAGTGCTTATCCGCCGCCTGCTTCGAGCGACGCAGAATTCGTTGGAGCCGTGGTCGAGCTGCTGTATGACAATGGGGCCGAAAGAGTTGTGTTGGGCGAGTCATCCATGCAGGGGCTTACGACACGGAAGGTGATGGAAAAAACTGGAACTTGGAAGAGGATGAAAAGCAGTGGAGCGGCATTGGTGTTTTTTGATGAAGGCAAGTGGGCGAAGGTTGACGTTGGTGGTAAATATCTTAAGACCGCCAGCTTGCCGGAAAGAGCACTGCAGGTGAGTAAGGTTGTCTACTGCTGCAACATCAAGACGCATTTTCGAGCCGACTTTTCTTTGAGTCTGAAATTAGGTTTTGGCTTCGTGAAGGGCAGTGAAAGGCTTGCGTTTCACTTAAGCCATTTAAGAGAGAAGATTGTGGATTTGAACATGGTTTTGCATCCGAATTTGATAATCATGGATGGGAGAAAATGCTTCATAACTGGTGGACCGTTTCACGGCGAGGTTCGAGAGCCGAATGTGATTCTTGCTTCTGGTGACCGAGTTGCCATTGATGTTGAAGCCATAAAGACTATTGAGAGCTTTGAAGGTGCCAGACTTAAAGATGATCCGTGGAGCTACGTTCAGATTCGTAGAGCCGTCGAATTGGGATTAGGAGTGAAAAATGAACGAGAATATGAGGTTGTTAGAGGGTGAGAATTGGTTGGCGACGCCGCCTGAAGATGTAATTAGCTCAGAGGCGAGGAAAGTTCTGAGAGAGCTTGGATTAACTGACTACGAGACCCGTGCATACCTGTCTTTGTTAGAGAGGGGAGTTTTGACTGCAGGTCAGGTCAGTGAAAACGCGGGTGTTCCGTATTCGAAGGTTTATGAGACTTTGGCCTCGCTTGTGCGTAAGGGTTGGATCGAAATTGGGCAGGGGAGGCCTGGGCGGTACTATCCGAAGGCGCCGTCTGAAGCCTTGGCATCGGCGAAGCTTCAGCTCGAGGAAAAGGTTAGGGTGTGGGAGAAAACCATCACTAACGAGTTGCAGCCGTCTTATGAGAGGAGAGAAATTAGAGAGAAGCCTGACATTTGGATTTTGCGCGGCGAATTCAGCACGATTGCCAAGCTCAAGGAGATGTTGGAAAAGGCAAAGAGTGAGCTTATGGTTGCGGCGCCGGTTTTTCCAGAAGCCTTAGTTGATTCGGTTCTACCCGTTTTGCAGCAGTTGCAGAGCACAGATGTGAAGATTCTTTTTATGGTTTCGAAACAGGCAACGGCCTGGAACTTGAAAGAGCTTCGGAGCGTTGCTGAAGTGCGGGTGAGGGATCAAATGTTCGGTGGCGGGGTGATAATGGACGGCAAGGAAGCGATTCTGTTTTTGGGTGAGGAGAAGCCAACTTTGGTCATATGGTCGAATCACGTTGGACTTGTACAGTTTGCTAAGGATTATTTTCAGCATTTGTGGGATTCTTCTGAAAACGTTGCTTAGCATTGTTTTTTTGGATGTTTTGACTTGCGGTAGAGGGCTACCCCATCTCCCTCTAGGTTTCAGCATTCTATTTCTAATTTGATCTAAATGTGAATGTAGACTGGAAGCTAGTTGGGTAGGATTTTGACGAACGGTTAGAATAGGCAAAGGTAGAGGAAAAAACGAAAGATAGACTCTAGCTAGTAGCTAGCTGGGGAGTAATTTTTCAAAGAAGAAGGGAACAATACCTTAGCGCCTTCTTCGTTCCATGTTACCTGTAATGATTGGGGAACTGTGTTCTGTTCAGATGTTATTAACTTCCGCTTAGAAACGGTAATAATGACTTCTTTTTTTGTCGCGGTGTGTGAACAGAAGTAGTTGAACACGCAAGCTGACACTGTACGTTCAAGCGAGACATTATGTGTTTTTTCAATGTAAAGTGCTGGGGAGAACTGTCAGTGTGTGAGAAAAATTTTTGTTTTCGCACAGTAGACCCCCTAGTCTACTATATGATCCAAATATGAGTTTTTGTGTTTTGAGTTTTGTTTTTTGTTTGGTTTGTGTTTTGGGTTGGGTTTTCGCCTTGGTTCGGTGCACTTTCTATGTTGTCAATAATGACTTTTGATGTTGTTGAAGGTGAAGATTCAGGTTGGTTTTTCACGGTTGCTTCTTCGCTGTTGGGTTGTGGCGCTGTGGCTGTTTTGAAGTTGTTGTTGACTCTGATAGTTTTGGCACAACAACTTCTAAGCGGGTGGCTGTGCGGAAGTAGTCGTCGACGTGTAGTGTTTTGTCCCGACTACTACCTTGTGGCTTGGCGGAGAAAGGTTGTGAAGATTAATTTCGGAAGAAGAAGACGACAAATACCTTGTATCTTCTTCTTTCTGTGTTTAGGCTGGGATGGTTTGGGGATTGCTTTCTGTTTCATGTGTTGTCAGCTTGGCTGCAGAACTGTTAATAATGACTTCTTGGTTGGCTGTGGTTGTGTGCGCGGTTGTATTAATGAGAGCGATTGGGTTCCAGAGGTTTGTTCCATAAATCATAAATCTTGGCTTTGCTTAGAGTTTGATTGAGAGAGGATAGTGGACGGTGTGGAAAGAAGAGTTGTATCGGCTGTTTTGATTGTGTTTTTGACGTTGAGTTTGCTGGTGCCAGTGTTTCTTGTTGTCATACCTACTGCAACTGGTAACGTCTGGATGAGTACAGATTGGAACAGAACATACGGAGGAGCAAACGATGACTTTGCCCAGTCTATGGTTCAGACGAATGATGGAGGATACGCCCTAGCTGGCTACACCAAATCCTACGGAGTTGGCACTCCGACATACTATAATTTCTGGTTGGTTAAGACTGATTCAGCTGGAAACCATCTGTGGAACAAGACATACGGAGGAAACAAAGATGATTATGCTTATTCTTTGGTTCAGACTGGTGACGGAGGATACGCAATAGCAGGCTATACCTTCTCCCATGGAGTTGGCATACCCAACCACAGCAATTTCTGGTTGGTCAAGACCGACTCGTCTGGCAACATGCAGTGGAGCAAAGCATACGGAGAAAACAGAGATGACATTGCTTATTCTTTGGTTCAGACTGGTGACGGAGGATACGCAATAGCAGGCTCAACCAACTCTGGCGCTAGCAGCGAAGATTTCTGGTTGGTCAAGACCGACTCGTCTGGCAACATGCAGTGGAGCAAAACATACGGAGGATCAGCGAGTGAAATTGCCTATTCTCTGATTCGGACAAGCGACGGAGGATACGCAATAGCAGGCTATACTGGCTCTTATGGTGCTGGTGGCCACGATTTCTGGTTGATTAAGGCTGATTCAGCTGGAAATATGCAGTGGGACAAAACGTATGGTGGAACAGTCATGGATGAAGCATACTCCGTCGTTCAGACTGGTGACGGAGGATACGCAGTAGCAGGCTCAACCAACTCCTGGCCAGTTATTAGCGACTACTATAATTTCTGGTTGGTCAAGACCGACTCGTCTGGCAACATGCAGTGGGGCCAACCATACGGAGGATCAGCGAGTGAAATTGCCTATTCTCTGATTCGGACAAGCGACGGAGGATACGCAGTAGCAGGCTATACTGGCTCTTATGGTGCTGGTGGCCACGATTTCTGGTTGGTTAAGACTGATTCAGCAGGGAATATGCGATGGAGCAAGACATACGGAGGACCAAGCGGAGACGAATGCCGCGCTGTGGTTCAGACGAGTGACGGAGGCTACGCCATAGCAGGCTCAACCAGCTCCTACCCAGTTGTTGGCACCTACTATAATTTCTGGTTGGTGAAAATCACGCCGAGTACGATTCATATCCGTGCTGACGGCTCGGTTGATCCGCCATCGGCACCAATACTACGAAATGAAAACCTCTACACGCTAACTGACAACATCTATAGCAGCGCTCCAACTGCAGTTGTAGTCGAGAAAGATGGCATAACGTTGGACGGTGCAGGCTACACTATTCAAGGTTCAAGCGGTATAGGATTAGACCTATCTGGTCGAAGTGGTGTAACAATCAAGAATGCAGTAGTCAAATCATTTGACTACGGCATCAAACTGTCCTATTCTTCAGGCAATTTCATCCAAGGAAACACAATAATAAACTGTCTGAATGGCATTTGGCTCGGGGAATCTTCGAATAACGCGCTGTCCAGAAACTTCATAACCGGAAGCCAAAACATCAGCATCGTTCTTATTGATAATTCTGCACTCAACACCCTAACCAACAACAACATAACAAACAACAATTACGCCGTGTGGTTCTCATTGTCTCCAAACAACTCCTTGTCTGGAAACAGCATAACAGCTAACGACGGTCCTGGTGTTTCGTTTGATTACGGATCATACGGCAACACGCTGATCGGAAACGAAATTACAAACAACCACGATTATGGCGTAAAGCTCGTAAGCTGCTCAAGCAACAGTTTCTACCACAACAACTTCGTAGACAATTCGCCCGCCCAAGTTTCCATTCTCGAATCTATGAATGCTTGGGATGACGGCTACCCCTCTGGCGGCAACTTCTGGAGCGACTACAAAGGCACAGACATCTACAACGGTCCTGACCAAAATGAGATAGGACACGATGGAATAGGAGACACAAGTCGCATATTTGACAGTGATAACCGAGACAACTATCCACTCATGGAACCATGGCCCGCACCAGAAGCAGCAACCATAATCATCGGCACGACGGCCCGGATTACAGTTTTGGATCCTGCAAAAGCTTACGATTACTATACTTGGGAAGTCTTTAACAACATTGGAGAAGGCTTGTTGAAATATAAACCTGGGACTACTGATCTGACGTATGGAATCGCTGAAAGCTATACGGTCAGTCCAGACGGACTCAACTACACCTTCACCCTCAGGTCGGGCTTGCAATTCACTGATGGAGAACCGCTTAACGCTACCGCTGTCAAATGGTCCATAGACCGTGTCATACGCCTTAATCAGGATCCCGCATTTCTTGTTTCAGACCACGTTAGCAGCGTCGACGTACTGAACCCTCTTACTGTGAGATTCAATCTAAAAAAGGCAGTCGCCTACTTTCCATCACTAGTCGCCGAGCCACCATACTTCCCAGTGAGTTCAAAATCCTTTCCTGCAGATGAAACTGCTGAGCCACCAGTTGGTCATTACGGCCCATATAAGATAAGAAGCTGGACAAGAGACGTGGAGCTCGTTTTGGAGGCTAACCCCGCCTACTATGGTACGCCGCCTCGGTCAAAATACATTGTTACAAAAACCTACACGAACTCAAGCACGATGAGGCAGGCCTTGGAGAATGGACAGATAGATATAGCGTGGAAAACACTAGGAGGAACGGACATAATTGACCTCAAAAAGGACTTGCACTTTAGTGTTGTTGAAGATCGAGACTCATCCATTCGATTTATGGTACTACGCTGTAACATGACGCCCTTCGATGATGTACGACTAAGGCGAGCTGTAGCTGCTGCCATAAACAGAACTAGAATCGGTATAGAAGCTTACAGCGGTGTAGTTGATCCGCTTTATAGCATGGTTCCTGTAGGAATTGGGAGCCACATCGATGCGTTCAAGGATGAATACGGCGTGCGCAACTTGACGCTGAGCAGGGAGCTCTTAACTGCCGCAGGATACAGTGAGTCCGAGAAATTTCAATTCGACTTGTGGTATCCACTCGCCCGTTATGGAGGCACGGACGCGGATGTAGCGGCAGTAATAAAATCCGACCTTGAAGAGACCGGTATGATGCAAGTCACGCTCATGAACGCTAACTGGGCGACATACAGGGCTAATATGGAGGCAGGAGTCATGCCTATATATCTTCTCGGTTGGTTGCCAGATTACATAGATCCAAACAATCTTCTAGCACCGTTTGTCCACTCGACCCAGTCACTTTGGCTGGGCGCATCCTATAACTATAACAACACCGTGATGGACGCGATTCTTAACGAAGCCATGATTGAACAAAACATGGCGGAGCGAACAGCACTTTATGAGGATGCCCAGAGGCTGTTAGCTGAAGACGCTCCGCGGATTCCCTTCATCCAAGGTAGACAGTACGCGGTCACAAAATCTAACGTTAGAGGTGTTAACCTGTCTTTGACAAGTCTCTTACCATACTACACAATCTATGAGCTAGCCCACCCAACTGAGTATCCTTGGGCCATGTTCCACCACGACCTCATCCACACAGGCTACTCTGACAGCCCAACGTCTAGAACAAACGATAAGCTATGGAACTACACAACGGGCAGCAATGTGTATTCTTCTCCCGCTGTTGCTGATGGCAAAGTCTACGTAGGATCATCGGATGGCAAGGTTTACTGTCTCATCGCCCTAAATGGAACGTGTGTATGGAGCTACCTGACTGGCGGCCAAGTTGAGTCTTCTCCAGCTGTCTCTGATCTCAGAGTCTATGTGGGCTCATATGACAACAAGCTTTACTGCCTCGACGCTTTGACAGGAGCTTCCATTTGGAACTACACAACGAATAACGATGTGCGTTCTTCCCCTGCTGTTTTCGGCGGCAAAGTCTACGTAGGATCTCTTGACGGAAAAGTCTACTGTCTGAACGCTTCAACAGGAACGCACATATGGAACTACACAACGGGTGGCTCCGTCTTTTCTTCTCTAGCCGTTGATAATGGTAAAGTCTACATAGGATCGAATGATACGAAGATCTACTGCCTCAACGCCTTAACTGGAGCACACATATGGAACTACACAACAGGCAACTGGGTTATGTCCTCTCCTGCTGTCTTTGATGGCAAAGTCTACGTAGGATCCGATGATAGGAAACTTTACTGTTTGGACGCTTCAACAGGAGCGTACATATGGAGTTACACAACAGGTTACAGTGCGGAACATCTTGTTCGTTCATCGCCCGCTGTAGCCTATGGCAAGGTCTACGTAGGATCCTTTGATTTCAAGCTTTACTGTTTGGACGCTTCAACAGGAGGATTTGTGTGGAGCTACACGACACCGTCAGGATTCGTATATTCCTCACCAGCAATTGCTGATGGCAAAGTCTACGTTGGATCAAACAACAACATAGTCTACTGTCTAGATGCTCTAACTGGAGACTATATATGGAGCTACACCACGAGTGGCCCTGCAACTTCCTCTCCGGCTGTTGCCGATGGCACTGTATTCATTGGTTCAAACGACAAGAATGTATACGCGTTTGGAAACATAATCAAAGTTCCAGAAGATTATCCGACAGTGCAGGCGGCAGTTAACGCAGCGGCTACAGGAGACACTATCCTTATCGCACCAGGCGTCTACCACGAGTCTGTGATCATCAACAACAAGGCTTTGACAATTCTCGGCGAAAGAGGAAGCGGAACCGAATTCCATGGCGGAGGAAGTGGAACCGCTATCAGCATAACCGGTGCAGGGGCATCTGGAACCAATGTCGCGCAGGTTACAATAACAAACTATGCCCAAGGCATATCCGTTGATAATTCTGCTCAGTGCAGAATCTTCGACAACATAATGTATTCAATGACTGACAGTGGGATCGCAGTCAAAGGCAGCAACGCAGCCAACACGCTAGTTTACAACAACATATTCCAAAACAATTACATCGCCGTCAATCTAACACAGTCTTCAACCAGTAACACAGTCTACGGCAACACCATCAGCTATAACAACATTGGCCTCCTTCTAAAAACAGGTGGAAACACCATCTACGCCAACACTATATCAAAGAACAATTTCGGAATCAAACTGCTGAGTTCAAACGACAATTTCATCTACTGGAACAACTTTGACAACTATGTCCAACAAGTAGACATTCAAAGTTCAACCAGTGCATGGGACAAAGGCTACCCCATGGGTGGAAACTACTGGAGCAGTTACACTGGCGTGGATTCTTGCAGTGGTCCAACGCCTCAGACACAACCTGGACGCGACGGCATCGGCGACACGCCGTATACAGTCTACGGTGATGTTCAGGACCATTATCCACTTATGAAACCTTTCGGAGGCTCTCATGACATTGGCATATTACAAGTCATCTGCTCCAAAACAATTGTAGGTCAAGGCTACGCATTGACTATACAAGTCACAGTGCTAAGTTATGGCATATACACTGAAACTCGCAACATAAAGATTTACGCCAACTCGATAATCGCTGCAGGGCAGGACGCCATCTTACCGTATAGAAGCTGCACAACCCTGACCTTCACGTGGACCACTACAGGTTTCGCAAAAAGCGACTACAACATAAAGGTTTATGCAACCC
>Ga0315268_10008356_pt1 | contig 10824 bp, 8 predicted proteins | sample C1_top_MG_FD_204535 | JGI IMG/M metagenome (GOLD analysis project Ga0315268, IMG submission 204535) | Sediment microbial communities from Yellowstone Lake, YNP, Wyoming, USA - C1_top | ecosystem: Environmental > Aquatic > Freshwater > Lake > Sediment | place: USA: Wyoming | collected 2017-08-01 | reverse complement strand
CGCTTTACCCTTTCGTCCCGCCCTAGGGCCTCGTCACTTGACGTCCGCGACGGCCGCGTTGAGGACCTTCTTGGTCGCCCTGTCCTGGGCGAAGAAGATGACCCGGAGCCTCCCGCGGTCGATCTTGTGGTGGCGCTCGGCGAATTTGAAGCCCTGGAACCTGGTGTTGGTCGTCTCGAAATCCGTCAGGTACTGGTCGGCCGCCCGCTCGGAGGCGGCCAGGTCGAAGGACGCCGTCTTCCCGACGGCCGGGTCGACGGTGACGAGGTCGCGGACGACCATCTGGTGGAACTCGAGGCCGTTCGAGCCCCGGTATCTCTCTTCCCCTTGGACGAGGACGACGTGGTAGTCCGCGCCGGCCACGGCCGGGCCCGGATCGAACTCGATCTTGAGCGCGTCGCCCATGCGGGTCGCCTTGACCTTGAGGGCCGCCTCCGGCGCCGCCCCGAGCCGCCCGTCGACGGCCGCCCGGTACTGCTTGAACTTGGCCTCGGCCAGGCCCCGGGGACCGCCGCCCGTGGCGTCCTTCTCGCCGTCGATGAAGATGGTGGGCGTGCTGTTGACGCCGTAATATTCCTGCCGGTTCTTCGCGGCCGCGTTGATCATCGGGTCGGGCCGCGGGATGGGCAGGTGATAGACGAGGACGGCCAGGTATTTCTCCGGGTAGGTTTCGACGAGCCCGTCGAAGCCCACGTCGGCGGCGACGCAAGGCGGGCACTCCGAGCCGGTGAAGAGCTCGGCCAGGACGGCCCTCCCCTTCCACCCGGCCGGGGCTTTGAAGGGCTCGGGAACGAAGGGCAGCGCCTTGGCCCGGACCTCAAGCGCCGTCTCGAAGCCCTCGGCCTTGCCGTTCATCTTCACATAAAGCTCGCGGGCCGCGGCCAGGGCCTCCGCGTGATTCTCGACGGCGGCGGCCAGGTACGCCTCATAGGCCTCTTTCGTCCGGCCCAGCTTCGCGCAGGTCCCGCCCAGTGTGTAGAAGTACGTGGCGTCCGCGGTGCCTCCCTCTTTCTTAAAGGTCTCCAGCGCGGCCAGGGCCTTGGCCGCGTCCCCGGCGTTGAGCTCGGCCTGGGCCACCAGGATGCCAAAGCCGCCCACGGCGAAGGACTTGAAGGCCTCGCGCTGGTTGGCGGGGACCCCCTCATAGACGTCGGGCTCCGCCGACACCTTGAGGGCCAGGTCCCGGTAGCTCAGGACGGCGGCCAGGACCGCGGCCTTGTCGAAGGACTTCAGCTTGGGATGGGTCAGCAGCTGGTCGGCCGCGATCAGGGGGCCCTGGAGGCGGGCCGGTCCCTTGCCGGCGGCCAGAAAATCCTTCTGGAGAGCCAGGACGGCCTCCAGGCTTACGGCCAGCTCGACCCTGGCGTTGAAGATGGTGCGGTCGATGCCCCCCATGAACCGGCTGGACGGGTAGGCCGCTTTGATCCGCTCGAACTCCTTGAGCCGGGCGGCGGCGTCCTTGATCTGGCTGGCCGCCGCCAGCTCATTATATTCGGGGGGGCGCTGAGGATTCTGGGCCTGTGACAGGGCCGCGGCTGTCAAAACCGCGGTCAGACAGAGGGCGAGAACGGCGAAACGCCGGACGTTAGGACTCATGCGGCCTCCTTCAGAAGCGCTTCATTATACAAGAATCCCCCCCGATACAAAAGGGACGCCCCGGCCCTCGCGGAACCGTCATCCGTAGGGATATGGTAAGGCAGATAAGAAGAGCGAGGGGGTGCTTCCCGGAGGGAGGCCTGTCCTCGGGCGGGTTGGCCTCGCTCTTTGAAAAGGGGGACACGTAAGGCCGTACGTGTCCCCCTTTTCCAAGGGATTGTCCCCAGGGAGAGGGACAGTCCCTCTCTATTCAAATATTTCCCAGCCTATTTGCCCTCTTCGCCCGTCAGGGGGTCCCGGAGGGTGATGCGGTGGACCTTGCCCAGCTTGTCGAGCGGGCCGGGCCACTTGTCCCCGCCCTTGTTGCAGGGCTCCCAATCTCCGACGATCATGATGGCCGCCTTTTCAGGATGGATGTACTTTTGGGCCACGGCCTGGACCCGGGCTTTGGTCACAGCCTTAACCTTGTCGCGGTAGTTCTTGTAGTAATCCATGGGCTTGCCGGTCATCTCGAGGTTGGCGAAGTTGGCCATGGTCACCTGGGGCGTCTGGAAGCTGTCGGAGAAGCTCTCGAGGTAGTAGTTGACGGCCGTCTCCATCTCCGCGTCCGAGACGGGCTCCTTGCGGATGCGCTCGAACTCGTTGAGGATGAGGGAGATGGCGTAGCCTACGGTGGACGACTTCGTCTGGACGTAGCCCGAGAATGTGCCGGGGAACCCCCAGCGGTAGCCGAACCGGCTGCCCTGGTTGTAGGACAGCCCCTCGTCGGACCGGACCTTGGTCGTGATGCGCGAGGTGAAGCTGCCGCCGCCGAGGATGAAGTTCATGACCTGGACGGCGAAATAGTCGGGGTTGGAGTCCTCGAGCCCGAGGTGCCCGATGTTGATGTAGCCCTGGTTGATGGCCTTCTGGATGAAGTAGACGCCGGGCTCGACCGCGGGGTACGCCTTGACGGGGGCCGGGAACGGGACGGCCTTCTTGGCCCAGCCGGCCGCGGCCTTGTTGATCTTGGCCTTGAGGTCGGCCTTGGTGAAATCCCCCGAAACGGCCAGGATGACGTTCGTCGGAACGAAGTACTTGGCATGGACGGCCTTGAGCTCGGCCGAGGTGACGCCTTCATAGGTCTTACGCGTCGGCTGCCAGGTCAGCGGCTGGTCGCCGTAGAGGAGACGCTCGTACTCCCGGCTGAGCACGCCGCTCGGCTGGTCGTTCACTTGGCGGAGCTGCTCGATGAGCCGGGCCTTGGAGAGCTTCAGCGGCTCCTCCCGGAAGGCCGGGTTCAGGAGCACATCGAAGAAGATGGCCAGTCCCTCGTCGAGGTCCTTGCTGAGGACCGAAAGGGACAGGGTCGAGGTCCGCTCGCCGACGTTGAAGTTGAGCGTGCCGCCGAGGAAGTCGATGCGGTCCTCGAGGACCGGGCCTTCCTTGGTCTTCGTCCCGCCCTTGATGAGCTGGTCGCCGAAGACGTTGTCGAGCCCCGTCCTGTCCTTGGGCTCGTAGATCCCACCGTAGTTGACGAGGGCGCTGATGTTGAAGAGCGGCAGGCTGTGGTCCTCCTGGACATAGGCCCGGAGGCCGTTCGCGTACTCGGTCCGGAAGGCCTTGGGGTCGGGAGGATCGTACTTGAGCGGCTGGAACTTGAGCTCGGACGGCCGGGTCGCCTGGGCCAGGCCCAGGGCGGCGAACACGAGCGCGATGGCCAGGATGGCGGTCAGTGTCTTTTTCATGGTCGTCCTCCTTACCGCCCCGACTTCCGCTTGTAGATGGCGGTCAAGCTGTTATCCTTGACGAAGTACTTGGCGGCGACACGCTTGACGTCGTCGTTCGTCACCTTCTTCAGGGCCTCGAGGTCGGTCAGGACCGAACGCCAGCCACGGTTGAGCTCGGCCCGGCCGAACCGGCTGGCCAGCCCGGAGGTGCTGCCGAGGCTGCGGATGAACATGGCTTCGCCGCGGTTCTTGGCCTTCTGGATCTCTTCGTCGGTCGCGCCGTCCTTCTTGATCTTCTCGACCTCGGCCCAGATCTCCTTCTCCAGGTCCTCGGGCTGGACGCCCTTATCCATGCGCGGCGTCGCGCTGAACTGGAAGCTGCCGACGTACCATTGCGGGCGGCTCGAGGCCGAGGCGTTGACGGCGATCTGCTTGTCGCGGACGAGGGTCTTGTAGAGCCGGCCGGTGCCGCCGCCCCCGCCCCCCATGCCGCGGAATCCGCCGCCGCCCGAGCCGAGGACGGAGGCCAGCACCGAGAGGGCCGCCGTGTCCGGATGGCCGTCCGGCGGCGTGTGGAACATCATCGACACGCTGGTCGGGGCCGGCCCCTCGCCGTAGAGACGCTTCTCGCTGAACTGGGCCGGCTCGCTGGTGCGGATGGGCTCGAGGTCCGGTCCCTTGGGGATGCGGCCGAAGTATTTCTCGGCCATGGCCACGACGGCGGCCGGGTCGAAGTCGCCGACGTAGATGGCCACGGCGTTGTTCGGGACGTAGTAGCGGTTGTGGAAGTCGACCAGGTCCTGCTTGGTCATCTTCTTGAGGTCGTCCATCCAGCCGATGACGTCCCAGTGGTAGGGCGATGCGGTGTAAAAGGCGGCGTTGACCTGCTCGTCGAAGAAGTAGCCGGGGCGGTTCTCGCTCAGGCGTCGCTCCTCCATGATGACGTCCTTCTCGGAATAGAACTCGCGGAAGTAGGCGTTCATCAGCCGGTCGGACTCGAGCAGCATCTGGAGCTCGACCTTGTTCGAGGGCAGGGTCACGTAGTAGCCCGTCGTTTCCTGGCTGGTCGAGGCGTTGAGCCCCGTGCCGCCGTTCTTCATGTACTGGGTCCAGAGGTCGTCCTTGATGATGTACGACTTCTCGGACTTGATGAGGTCGTCGACCTGTTTCTGCCACTCCGCGGTCTTGGCCGCGTCGCCGTCGGACTTCCAGTACTTCTCGCGGTAGATCTTGTCCATGAGGGCGTCGATCTGCCTGTCGATCTCGGAGTCCTTGGCGAAGTCCGTGACGCCCATGATCCGGGTGCCCTTGAACATCAGGTGTTCATGGACATGGGCCGAGCCGGTGATGCCGGGCCGCTCGTTGATCGAGCCCACCTTGAAGTAGATGTGGCAGACGACTCGGGGGACGCCCGGTTTGGGGATCATCAGGATCTTCATGCCGTTCCCGAGGACGTGCTCCTTCACGTCCAGGTTGACCGCGCCGGAGGCGGCCAGGGCGGTCAATGCCAACAGAGCCAAGAGTGCCGGAATAACGGGATTTTTTCGCAAAGACACCTCCTTTCGAACGTTTAGACGATGCCGGACGGGAAAAATTCCACCGCCGGTCACAGGTAGCGGTCTTTTTTCGTCTTCCGGAGGGCTTCGACGACGTCCTTGACCCGCTGGTCCTGGCTCGAGGAGCAGACGAGGAGGGCGTCCCTGGTCTCGACCACGACCAGGTCCCGGACCCCGACCAGGGCCGTCAGGCGGCCGGGGTTGTAGACCAGGCACCCCCTGGCGTCGAGGGCTAGGCTCTCCCCTCGGATGGCGTTCCCCGCGCCGTCGGTCTCCCAGATCTCAAAAAGCGAGGACCAGGCGCCGACATCGGACCAGCCGAAGTCCCCCTCGCAGACGAAGACGCCGCGGGCCCGTTCCATCAGGCCGTAGTCGATCGACGTAGCCGGGACCTTCTCGAAAGCGCTGCGAAGGGCGCGGCGGTCTTTCTTTCTCAGGGCCGCGACCATCCGTTCCCAGAAGGGGAAGAGGTCCGGGGCGAAGGCCTCGAGCATGCGGGCGAAAACCTCCGCCCGCCAGACGAACATGCCCGAGTTCCAGGCGTAATCGCCGGCCGCCAGGAACTCGTCGGCCAACTCGAGGCCGGGTTTCTCCCGGAAGGCCCGGACGGGGTAGAAGACCTCGCCTCCGGAGGGCCGCGGGGAGTCCCGGTCGATCTGGATGTACCCGTACCCCGTGGCCGGGTAGGTCGGCCGGATGCCGAAGGTCACGAGGACGGGCTCGGCGGCGGCGAGCCCGGCCGCGGCTTCGAGTTTGGCCAGGAATTTTTCCGGCGCCCGGATGACGTGGTCGGCGGGCAGGACGGCCAGGACGGCCGCCGGATCGTCCAGCCAGACCCGGGCCGTGGCCAGCATCAGCGACGGGGCCGTGTTCCTGGCCAGCGGCTCGACCAGGAAGCTTGAGGCCGGCATCTTGGGGAAGACGTTCCGCAGCGACCGCGTCTGGCCGGCGTCGGCGACGAAGAGGACGCGCCTCCCGGGGATCAGGGGCCTGATCCGCCGCACGGTCTCCTCGACCAGGGACCGCGGGCCGGCGATGGGCAGGAACTGTTTGGGCCGCTTGGCCCGGCCGAGCGGCCAGAACCTCGTCCCCCGGCCGCCGGCCAGGATGACCGCCCGGAGGTCCACCCCGGATCGCTTCGGCCGGGCCTTCGTTTTCGCCGGACTCATGGCCGCCCGAGCTCGTGGAGGACCCGTTCGAGAACGCCCTGGACCTCGCCCTGGATGGCCTGGAGGTCGGCCGCCGTATCAGCCTCGAAGCGCAGGACGATCACGGCCTGGGTGTTCGAGGCCCGGACGAGACCCCAGCCCGTGGGGAAGACGGCACGGACGCCGTCGATGTCGATGACCTTGTGCTTCTCCGCCAGGATCCTCCGGACCTCCTCCACGATCCTGAACTTGACCTCGTCGGACGTGTAGATCCGAATCTCCGGAGTAGAGAACGTTTTCGGCAGATCGGCCATCAGGGCCGAGAGCTTCCGGTCCGATCGCGACAGGATCTCGAGCAGCCGGGCCGACGAATAGACGGCGTCGTCGAAGCCGAACCAGCGGTCGGCGAAAAAGATGTGGCCGCTCATCTCGCCGGCCAGGACGGCCTTCTCCTCCTTGATCTTCTTCTTGATCAGGGAGTGGCCCGTCCGCCACATGATGGGCCGGCCGCCGAGCCGGGCGATCTCGTCGTACAGGACCTTGGAGGCCTTGACCTCGGAGATGACGGCGGCTCCCGGATGCGAGGGAAGGATGTCCCGGGCGAAGACGATCATCAGCTGGTCGCCCCAAAGGAGGCGGCCCTGGTCGTCCACGACCCCGAGCCGGTCGGCGTCCCCGTCATACCCGATCCCCAGGTCGGCCCCGCTCTCGCGGACCGCCCGGACCAGGTCGTTCATGGCCTCGGGCAAGGTCGGGTCGGGATGGTGATTCGGGAAGCGGCCGTCCATCTCGCAGTAGAGGGCTTGGACCTCGCAGCCCAGCCGCCGGAAGAGCGGTACCGCGACGTGGCCGCCCGTGCCGTTCCCGGCGTCCACCACGACCCGCAGCTTCCTCCCGATACGGATGCGCGCGGCTACGTAGTCCTCATAGAGGGGGATGATGTCGAGCGCCCGGGCCGCGCCCCGGCCCTGGGCGAAGCGGCCGCCGCAAAGGATCCCGTAGACCTCCTGGATGGTCGGTCCGTAGAGCGTCTCCTCGCCGGCCATCATCTTGAACCCGTTGTGCTCGGGCGGGTTGTGCGAGCCGGTGATCATCACCCCGGCCTCCTTCTTCAGTTCGAACACGGCGAAGTAGAGGAGCGGCGTCGGGATGATGCCGAGGTCCGTCACGTCGCAGCCCGTCGCCAGGAGCCCGCGGGTCATGGCCACGGAAAAGGCCGGGGAGCTCAGACGGCAGTCCCGGCCGAGGGCGACGTCCTTTTTCCCCTTGCCGAGGAAGTAGGTCCCGACCGCCCGGCCGAGGAGCTCGACCAGCTCTTCGTCCAGGTCCTGGCCGACGATCCCGCGGATGTCGTACTCGCGGAAGATCTTGGGATTGATGTCCATGGTTCCCTCCTTCCCCGGCCGCGCCCGCGTCACACGTTGAAGTTCCGGACCTCGCCGGACCTGGCCTTGATGCCGTCCCATTTGCCCTGGGCCTCGAGGATGAACTCGATGAGCTCGCGGACGGCGCCCCGCCCGCCCGCCGCCCGGCAGATATAGTGGGCGTGCCGGCGGGCCTCGGGGTGGGCGCCGGCCACGGCCGCGGCCAGCCCGACCGACTTCATGACCTCGACATCCCCCAGGTCGTCGCCGATGTAGGCGACGGCCTCGGGCGAGAGGGCCTGCTTGTCGAGGATCTCTCGCAAGGCCTTCGATTTGTCCAGGACGCCCTGATGGACCTCGAAGATGCGCAGGCGCTCGGCGCGCCGCTCGAGCGACTTCGAGGTCTTGCCGGTGATGATCCCGAGGCGGAGGCCGGCCAGCTGGGCGAGCAGGATGCCCAGCCCGTCCCAGACGTGGTAGGACTTGACCTCTTCGCCATCGGGCAGGACGGCCAATGTGCCGTTCGTCAGTGTGCCGTCCACGTCCATCAGGATCATCTCGATCCGGCGGGCCCGGGCGCGGGCCGAGGCCCGGCCGGGACGCCAGCGGCCGCGGTTCAGACCGAAGGTCATGCGGCCGCCCCAGCCGGCCCGGGATAGCTGCCTCGATATCTATTCATCTTGTTTATTGTCATATATTTATATTCATAGTGCCTGCTTCAGGCTCCTCCAGACCGGAAGGCTTTCCTGAGTCGGTTGGCGTAGCTCGCGGCGACGAAGGCCTTGAACAGCGGGTGCGGCTCGAGCGGCTTGGATTTGAATTCCGGGTGGAACTGGCAGCCCAGGAACCAGGGATGTCCGGGGACCTCGATGATCTCGACCAGGCCGTAGTCGGGGTTCCGTCCGGAGATGAGCAGCCCGGCCTTGACCAGGGCGTCCTCGTACTGGGGATTGAACTCGAAGCGGTGGCGGTGGCGCTCTGAGATCCGGAGCTTGCCGTAGGCCTTGTGGGCCAGGGAGCCTTTCTGGAGGTCGCAGCGGTAGGCGCCGAGCCGCATGGTCCCGCCCATGTCGAACTCTTTGCCCAGTTCCCGCCAGCGGACAATGGTCTTTTGCGGCGTGTCCGGCGCGAACTCGGTGCTGTTGGCCTTCCGGAGCCCGGCCACGGACCGGGAGAACTCGATCGCGGCGCACTGCATGCCGAGGCAGATCCCGAAGTACGGGACCCTGTTCTCGCGGGCGAAGGTCACGGCCCGGACCTTGCCCTCGATGCCGCGCTTGCCGAAGCCGCCGGGGACGAGGATGCCGTCCTTGTCCGCCAGGAGGGTGCCCGGGTCGCCGTTCTCCAGCTCCTCGGCCTCGATCCAGTCGATGTTGACCTTGAGCCGGTTCCCGATGCCGCCGTGGATGAGGGCCTGGTTGAGGCTCATATAGGCGTCGTGGAGGCCGGCGTACTTCCCGACCAGCCCGATGTCCACTTCGTCCTTCGGGTTCCTGACCCGCTCCACTAGGGACTGCCAGCGGGCCAGGTTCTTCTTCCGCCGCGGCAGGCGGAGCATCCGCAGGACGATCCCGTCCAGGTTCTCCGCGGCGAAATTGAGCGGGATCTCGTAGATGGACTCGACGTCCCGGGCGCCGATGACGGCCTCCACGGGAACGTTCGTGAACAGGGCGATCTTGGACTTGATGTCCGGCGTCAGGGGCCGGTTCGTCCGGCAGAGGAGGATGTCGGGCTGGATGCCGATGGCCCGGAGCTCCTTGACGCTGTGCTGGGTCGGCTTGGTCTTGAGCTCGCCCGACGTGCCGACGGTCGGGACGAGGGTCAGGTGGACGAAGAGGACGTTCTCGGCCCCCAGAGCCAGCCGCATCTGGCGCGTCGCTTCGAGGAAGGGCAGGCTCTCGATGTCGCCGACCGTGCCGCCGATCTCGCAGATGACGATATGATTCCGGTCGGCCACGGCGTGGAAGGCCTTCTTGATCTCGTCGGTCACGTGAGGGATGACCTGGACGGTCTTGCCCAGGTATTCTCCCTTCCTCTCCTTGCGGATGAGGGACTCGTAGATCTTGCCGGCCGTGAAGTTGTGGGCCCGCGTCGTCCGTGTCGAGGTGAACCGCTCGTAGTGGCCGAGGTCGAGGTCGGTCTCCGCTCCGTCGTCCGTCACATAGACCTCGCCGTGCTGGAAGGGGCTCATGGTCCCGGGGTCGACGTTGAGGTAGGGGTCGAATTTCTGGATGGTGATCTTGTAGCCGTGGTTCTCCAGGAGCATCCCCATGGACGCCGCCGCGATGCCCTTGCCCAGTCCGGATATCACGCCGCCCGTGACGAAGATGTACTTGCTCATCGAACCGCCTCGACCGATTTTTCCCCCCGATTATATCCTTCGGACCGCCCGCACTCAAGCCCGCCGGGGCATTTTTTCCGCAATAATACTATAAAACTATAGGATATGTAGGAATAGGCCGGCTTCCGGCGTCGCCGGCCCGCCCGTCCGCGCCCGCGCCAGGGTCAGGGCTTCTGGCCGGAGGCCTCAGCGGCCGCGGGCGTGACCTGCGCTGGACCCGACTGGGTCTGGCAGGTGGCCTCGAGGTGGGCGCCCTCTTCGACGATCAGGCGGGGCGTCAGGACGGTGCCGAAGACCCGGCCCTTGTTGTGGATCTCGATCCTGTCGCTGGCTTGGAGGTGCCCGTGGATCTCTCCGTTGATGATCAGCTGGCCCACTTTGACGTCGGCCTCCACCCTGCCCCTTTCGCCGATGACGAGGAGCGAATCCGAGGTGATGGTCCCCTTGAAGAACCCTTCGATCCGGAAGGACCCCTTGAAGACCAGGTCGCCCTTGAACTCCGACTCCATGTCGATCAGCCCGGCGAGCTTGGTTTCGTTCAGCTCTCTCGGTTTGTCTTTCATGAGGCGGCTCCTTTGATCTTGTCGTAGATCCGGTTGAGATCATCCAGCGAAAAATAGAATATCTTCACGACCCCCTTGGACCGGCTGCCCGATACGAGCACTTTCGTGCCCAGGACCTTGAGCATCTCCTCTTGGAGCGCGCGCAGGTCGGGGTCCTCGAGGTGGCGCTGGGTCCGCGGGGACCGTTCCTTGAGCCTCTTGACGAGCTTTTCCGCGCCCCGGACCGACAGGCTCTTGTCCACGACCTGGCGGCAGGCGAAGAGCTGGGCCGAGGCCTCTTCCAGGGCCAGAAGGGCGCGGGCATGCCCCATGGACAGGGCCCCTGTGTTGATGTGGTCCTGGATCTCCTGGGGCAGTCTCAGCAGGCGCAGATAATTCGTCACCGACGTCCTGTCCTTCCCCACCTTCTCCGCGACCTCCTGCTGCGTGTACCCGTGTTCGTTGATCAAGCGTTGATAGGCTTGGCCGATCTCCAGGGGATTCAACTCCTCCCGGTGAAGGTTCTCGATTAGCGAGATCTCGAGCTGTTTCTCCTTGGGGATGTTCC
>Ga0315268_10008355_pt1 | contig 10824 bp, 9 predicted proteins | sample C1_top_MG_FD_204535 | JGI IMG/M metagenome (GOLD analysis project Ga0315268, IMG submission 204535) | Sediment microbial communities from Yellowstone Lake, YNP, Wyoming, USA - C1_top | ecosystem: Environmental > Aquatic > Freshwater > Lake > Sediment | place: USA: Wyoming | collected 2017-08-01 | reverse complement strand
ACGCGCCGAGCTCGCGGGCCCACATCCCGGTGCAGTTGACGACGAACTCGGCGGCGATGTCACCGCGCTCCGTCGAGACGCCGGTGACCCGGCCATCGCGCCGCAGCACGCCAGCGACCTTCGTGTGCTCGAAGATCCGCGCGCCTCCCAGCCTCGCCGCCTTGGCGAGCGCCTGGGTGACGTCGGTGGGATTCGCCACCCCGTCGCCCGGCAGGAAGGCCGCCCCGACGACCCCGCTCGGGTCGAGGAGCGGCCACATCTCGGCCGCCCGGTCGGGACCGATGAGCTCCACCTCGAAGCCGCACACCCGGGCCATCGAGGCGTTCCGCTTCACCTCGGTCCAGCGGCCCTCGGTCGTCGCGAGCAGGATCGAGCCGGTCCGCCGGAATCCCGTGCCCATACCCGTCCGGCGCTCGAGCTCGGCGAACAGCTCGGCGCTGTACTTTGCGAGCATGCTCATGTTGTAGGTCGCCCGGAGCTGGGTGACCAGGCCGGCGGCGTGCCAGGTCGTGCCCGACGTCAGTTGCCGGCGCTCGAGCAGGACGACGTCGCGCCAGCCACGCTCGGTCAGGTGGTACGCGACGCTGCACCCGACGATTCCGCCGCCAATGACGACAACCCGGGCCTGGGTGGGGAAGCCACCGGCTGCGGGGTTGACTCCCGGGACGAGGTTGCCTCCCGCGGCGAGGTTGTCGGAGCGTCCCTTCGACATCGGAGTCATGCCCTCCATCCCAGCGTTGGTACCTCGACCTGACGGCGTGGGTGCCTCTTGCGACCGATCCGGCTCACACGTCCGCGCCCGCAGCGATCACGTGCCCATCAAGCCCGAGCGCGGCACGTGCCGTCTCGAGGAGCAGCCGGCGGAGCCGCTCCGGCGTCGCCCCGGGTACGCCGAGCGCGATCGCCAGCTCCGCGCCATCGACCTGCATGATGAGCATGTCGACAATGTCCGCCGTCGGCCAGGAGGGCTGGAAGATCCCGGCGGCGATGCCCTGTTCGATCGCGTCCTGGAACGGGGGGCGCCACGCGTCATAGAAACGCCCGAGCTTCGCCCGCAGCTCCTCGTCACGCGCCATCGCACAGAACTCAACCCAGATCCGGCTGTGCCACAGGAGCGGCTCGGCGAGCGAGGCATCGAGGAGAGACATCAGGCGGCTCCATGGGTCGCCGCCGGCCGAAGCGGCCGAGAGCCAGGCGTCGAGCCGTCGCGCCGCGGACCACTCGAAGAGCTCGGCGACGAGGCGGTCCCGCGTGTCGAAGTAATGCTGGACCGTGCCGATCGAAACGCCGGCCGCCTCGGCGACGTCGCGGAGGCGGCTCCGCTCCACACCGTGCGTGACGAGCAGCCGCTCGGCGGCCGCGAGGATCCGCTCCCGCTGCTGGGCCCGTCGCGCTTCGGCGCGGCTCGCCTCACCGCCCGCGATCGCCACCCCAACCTCCAGTCGTGCGCGGACCGGCGGGCCGCGTTTCGATCTCCTCCCCGGCCGAGGACCCGGTGTCCGTGCTGCGCGGACGGGGCATTGACGGTTCCCGTATGGCGGGATCATCATAACACTCGATTATTATGCGTGGTTCCCGCGGCCATCCGGGATTCCCCGCCGGCCGGGTCGCTGACCTGCCAGCGCGACCAGTCGATCCAATGGCATGAGGAGTCTGTGCGCGATGCGGACGCAGGCACGGGTGGTCGTCATCGGCGGCGGTGTCGTCGGGTGCAGCCTCCTCTATCACCTGGCCAAGCTCGGTTGGCAGGACACCCTCCTCCTTGAGAAGAACGAGCTGACCGCCGGTTCGACCTGGCACGCGGCCGGGCTGTGCACGCAGTTCAACGGCAGCCTGAACATCACGAAGCTGCTCATGTACGGCGTCGAGCTGTACAAGGGGCTCGAGGCCGAGACCGGCCAGGCCGTTGACTTCCACGAGGTCGGCAGCGTCCGCCTGGCGACCGTCCCCGAGCGCCTCGACCACTACTGGGACCAGCGGGGCCTCGCCCGGGTCGCGGGGCTCCCGTTCGAGATCATCGGTCCGGAGGAGATCGGCCGGCTCTGCCCGATCGTATCGCTCGACGGCGTCCTCGCCGGCGCGTGGACCCCGACCGACGGCTACGTGGACCCATCGAGCGTCACCCAGGCGATGGCGAAGGGGGCACGCGACCTCGGTGCGGAGATCCAGCGGCACACGCCGGTCCGGGCGCTCCACCAGCTGCCGAACGGCGAGTGGGATGTGGTCACGGACGCGGGGACCGTGAGGGCGGAGATCGTCGTCAACGCCGGCGGGATGTGGGGCCGCGAGATCGGGCAGCTGGCGGGCGTCGAGCTGCCGATCGTGCCGATGGAGCACCAGTACCTCGTCACGGACGCGATCCCGGCCCTCGTGTCGCCGCACCGGGAGATGCCGGTCGTCCGCGACGTCGAGGCCTCGTTCTACGTGCGGGAGGAGGCGAACGGCCTCATCGTCGGGCCGTACGAACGGAACCCGAAGCCCTGGTCGGCGCGGGGCATCCCGCCCGGATTCGGCCAGCAGCTCCTCGCGCCGGACCTCCCCCAGATCGAGTCGGTCGTCGCGCTCGCCCAGGCCCGCCTCCCCGATCTCGCCTCGGCCGGCCTGAAGCAGCTCCTCTGCGGGCCGACGAGCTACACGCCCGACGGAAACGCCCTGATGGGCTGGGTCCCAGGCCTGCGGAACTTCTTCGTCCTCGCGGGCTTCAGCTACGGGATCGTCCAGGCGGGCGGCGCGGGCCGGAACGCGGCCGAGTGGATCGTGGATGGCGAGCCTGCCGACAACATGTGGGAGCTCGATGTCCGCCGGTTCGGCCCGCACGCCGCCGCACTCCCGTTCGTCATCGCCCGGGCAAGCGAGGTGTACGAGCGCGAGTACGCGATCCCGCACCCGTTCGAGGAGCTGCCGGCCGCTCGGCCCCTGAAGACCGACCCGCTGTACGATCGCCTCGCGGCGAGGGGTGCGGTCTTCGGCGCCCGGAACGGCTGGGAGCGCCCGATGTGGTTCGTCCCGGTCGGCCAGCCGCGCGGTGACGAGCCGACCTACCGCCGGCCTGGCTGGCTGCCCCACGAGATCGCCGAATGCCGGGCCGTCCGCGAGCGCGCCGGTCTCCTGGACATGACGAGCTTCGCGAAATACGAGGTGAGCGGACCTGGGGCAGCCGGGCTCCTCGACCGGCTGTCGGCCAACCGGCTGCCGGCGGTCGGGCGCGCCGCGCTCACCCAGATGCTCACGCCGCGGGGCGGGATCGAGTGCGACATCACCGTCACCCGGGTGGCGGAGGACCGGTTCTACCTCATCACGACCGCCGTGACGGAAACGCACGACCTCGACTGGATCGAGCGCCACGCGCCGACCGACGGGAGTGTCGCCGTGGAGAACGTGACCGCCCGCTGGGGCGTGCTCATGGTGGCCGGTCCGCGATCGCGCGGCCTGCTCGCTCCCCTGACCGACGCCGACCTTTCGAACGACGCGTTTCCGTTCATGGCCATGCGCGACATCGTGATCGGGTCCGTCCCGGTCCGGGCGCTCCGGGTCACGTACACCGGCGAGCTTGGCTGGGAGCTCCACCACCCGATCGAGTACTCGCGGACGCTCTACGACCTGCTCACGGAGGCGGGCGCGGCCGTCGGGCTCGCCGACATCGGTTACCGGGCCCTGGATTCGCTGCGCCTCGAGAAAGGGTACCGGCTGTGGGGCGTGGACATCACCTCCCAGTACTCGCCGCTCGAGGCCGGCCTGGAGCGATTCGTCCGCTTCGACAAAGGCGACTTCATCGGTCGCGATGCGCTCGTCCGGCAGCGCGACGGGGGGCTCACCCAGACGCTCGCGTGCCTGACCATCGACCTCGACCCTGCGGACACGCTCTTCCCGCGGGGTGGCGAACCGCTGATGTCGGCCGGCGAGCTGGTCGGCTACCTTCGCGCCGCCCACCCGGGGCATGCGGTCGGGGCCACGATCGGGTTGGCGTACCTGCCGATCGCCCTCGCCGTCGTCGGCACTCGCCTCGAGGTCGAGATCCTCGGCGAACGGCGTGGCGTCACGGTCGTGGAAGCTCCCCTCTACGACCCGACCGGGGAACGGATGCGCGGATCGTCGTCGAACCGAACCACCGACGAACGCGAGGTGATGTCGACATGAGCAGAGACACAAACGTGACGCAGGGGACCAGCCGGGGACACATCGCCGGTACGCTGCCTGAGCACGCCCAGGTGGTCGTCGTCGGCGGCGGGGTGATCGGCGCCAGCGTCGCCTACCACCTCACGAAGCTCGGCTGGCGCGACATCCTGCTGCTGGAACGCAAGCAGCTGACGGCCGGGACGACCTGGCACGCGGCGGGGCTGATGACGTCGGCGGGCTGCGCCACCGAGGCGCTCCTCTGGATGGCCCGCTACACCCGCGACCTGTGCACCTCGCTGGAGGCCGAGACCGGCCAGGCGACCGGCTTCCGCCCCATCGGCCACCTGTCCCTGGCAACCACGCCCGGACGGCTCGAGGCGCTCCGGCGCGAAGCGGCGTTCACTCGCGGATACGGCGTCGACAACCAGGAGCTCTCGGCCCGCGAGTTCGGCAAACTGTGGCCGCAGGCGAGGACCGACGACGTCCTTGCCGCCTTCTACATCGCCGACGAGGGGCGCGTCAACCCCGCCGACCTCACCATGGCCTACGCGAAGGGCGCCCGGATGGGCGGCGCGCGGATCGTGGAGGGCGTGACCGTCACCGGCTTCACGAGCGCCCGCGGCCGGGTCACGGGCGTGGTCACGGACCGGGGCACGATCCGGACCGAGTACGTGGTCAACGCGGCCGGGATGTGGGGCCGCGAGGTCGGCGCGCTGGCCGGGGTGTCGGTGCCGCTCCAGGCGGCTGAGCATTACTACCTGATCACCGACACCGTTGAGTGGGCGAGCCCAGACCTCCCGATCATCGAGGAACCAGACCGGCACGGCTACTACCGCGAGGAGGGCGGCGGGATCCTCGTCGGCCTGTTCGAGCCCGTGGCCGGACCCTGGTCATTGGACGGTGTCCCAGGTGAGGTCGCATTCGCCAGTCTGCCGCCGGATTGGGAGCGCGTCGGCCCCTACCTGGCTCGGGCCATGGACCGCGTTCCTGCGTTGCACGAGGCCGGTGTCCGGACGATGTTCTGCGGACCGGAGAGCTTCACCCCCGACATCGGCCCGCTGCTCGGCGAAGCGCCGGAACTCGGGGGTTTCTTCGTCGCGGCCGGGATGAACTCGCTCGGCATCATCCTGAGCGGCGGCGTGGGGAGCCTGATCGCCCAGTGGATCGTCGACGGTGTCCCGCCGGTCGACGTGACCGGTCTGGGCATCGACCGGACCCAGCCGTTCGAAACGAGTCGCCGCTTTCGGGCGGACCGGACGGTCGAGCAGCTTGGGGCCCTCTTCGCCGACGCGGCCTGGCCGAACTGGCACCCGAGGACCGCTCGCAACGTCCGCCGGTCGGTGATCCACGACCGGCTGGCCGCGGCGGGCGCGCACTTCGCCGTCTCCTCGGGCTGGGAGTACCCGGCGTGGTTCGCGGCCGACGGCGCGTCGCCGCAAATCGAACTCGGCTGGGGACGCGACGGCTCGTTCCCGCTCCAGGCGGCCGAGCACCGCGCCGTGCGCGAGGCGGTCGGCATGATCGACATGTCGCTGATGGCGAAGTTCCTCGTCCAGGGCCGGGACGCCGAGGCCGTTCTGAACCGGATCTGCGCCAACGATGTGGCCGTGCCGGTCGGCCGCTTGGTCTACACGCAGTGGCTCAACGAGCGCGGCGGCATCGAGGCCGACCTCACCGTCACCCGCCTCGGCGAGGAGCGATTCCTCGTCGTCGTGACGGATTTCATCCATCGCCGGATCGAGCCGTGGATCAAGCGGCATGCGCCGGATGGCGCCCACGTGACGGTCACCGACGTGACCTCCGGGACGACCCTCCTCACCGTCCAGGGCCCGCGGTCCCGCGAGCTGCTCCAGCGCCTGACGAGCGCGGATCTCTCGAACGACGCGTTCCCCTACCTGACCGCCCGCGAGATCGACGTGCACTACGCTCGGGTGCTCGCGATGCGGGTCACGTACGTCGGGGAGCTGGGCTGGGAGCTGCACGTCCCGGCCGAGTTCTCGCTCACCGTGTACGACGCGCTGCTGGAGGCCGGAACGGACCTCGGGTACCGCAACGTCGGGCTCGGCGCGATGAACAGCCTCCGCCTGGAGAAGGCCTATCGCGACTATGGCCTGGACATCGACAACACCGACACGCCGCTCGACGTGGGTCTCGGCTTCGCCGTCGGCTGGGACAAGCCGGGGGGCTTCATCGGGCGCGAGGCGCTCCTCTCCCGACGGCACGACAGGCGGCCAAGGCGACGGCTCGCTTCATTCCTCCTCGAGGACCCGGAGCCGCTGCTCCACGGTGGCGAGCCGATCCTCCGCGATGGTCGGTGGGTCGGGCACATTCGGGCGGGCGCCTACGGTCACACGCTCGGCGGAGCCATCGGCCTCGGCATGGTCGAGGACGAGACGGGCATCCCCGTGGAGGCGATCCAGGGTGGTCGGTTCGAGATCGACGTCGCCGGGAGCCGCTACCCGGCGCGTGCCTCGCTTCGCCCGCTCTACGATCCGGACCGCCTCCGCATCAGGAGCTGAGGACCGTCGACGAACACCGAGTCGGCTCACCTACCGCGAGAACCGCCGCATGGTGTTCGCGTGCCCCGTCCCGAGGGTGCGGGGTGGAGCAGTGTGCACTAAATAGAACAGATGTACTAGCGCGCCCGACAGGAGTTGAGCGCGCGGATGCCATGAGCATCCGGATACCGATCGAGGGTGCCGGTGGACGGGCAGCTCGCAGGGGCGAGTGCCTGATGAAGACCCGCGCCCTTACCCCTCAGGGCCTGCTCCGGCTGCTTCCGGGTGTCCTGCAGGCACACCACGCTCTCGTCGGAGATGCACGCACGCAGCTCTGGCCGTGAGCGCCCTCAAGGGCGCGCGGATCCTTCGGACTCCAGCGCCCGCCGAACAGCCGCGATCCGCTGGTCGTCCCAGGCGACCGTCGGATCGGGCTCGAAGAAGGCGATCGCGATGGCCGCGATCGCGATGGCCGGCGGGGACCAGTCGGCCGCCTGGGCGGCGCCGAAGGGCCGTCCCCGGATCCGTCGCGTACCGATTTCGGGGTTCGCGAGCGCCATGAGCACGTGGCCGCGCAGGTCGGCGGAGGCCAGGCTGGCGACCGTCTCGAACGTGGCGTCGAGCTCGGGTTTGAGGCGGTAACCGGTCAGCCCGCTCAGGCGCTCCCACGAGGCGGCGATCCGGCGGATGAAGTCGTGCTCGGACTGCGCGAGCGCAGCCTGCAGGTCGGCGCGGAGCTCGTCGTCGGCCACGCTGAGGAACGTCGCGTGGAGGGCGAGGTACGTCCGCCACTCGGTGGAGCCGAGCATGGTCTCGAAGTCGTGCAGCGACCCCACCCGCATCAGCTCGAGGAGGAGGTTGTAGCGGAGCTCCGCCGTCGCGAGCCAGTCGGCGTGGTCGAGCAGGACACGCCGGACCAGGGCGCCGCTCGCCTCCTCGCCGGCGATGGCGGCGGGCGTGGCGGCCCGGGCGAGCTCCTTCAGCAGGTCGCTGAAGAAGAGGTCCTTGTAGGGCCAGCGGCGATAGACGGTGCTCCGCGAGACGCGCGCGTCGCGGATGACGTCCTCGTAGCTGATGTGCTCCAGGCTCACGGTCAGCCCCGCCTGGTTGACCATCGCCGCGGCCGCTGCGAGCATCCGCCGCTCGGTCTCCTCGTCGGAGAGCCGGCGTTGCCGTCGAGTGAGCCCCGTCGGCGCCTGCGACTTCGCGGTCACCCTGTCAGCCTTCGATGAGACATGGAATACCAAGTCCAGTATCTGCTATTCTGCGCGTGACCTGGGCGCAGGCTAGCACCTGGAGGTACGGCGCGTGGCTCTTCTCGAACGATGGATGCAGCGAAGCGAGCGGTGGATGTACCGGGAGGGGCGCCCGAACCGGCTCGCGTCGGCGCTGAACCGGGCCTGGGCAATCGTGGGCGCGGCAGGCCTGTGGCCCAGCCGGCTCGTCACCCTGGAGGTGCGCGGCCGCCAGAGCGGCCGGGTCATCTCGTTCCCGCTCGTCGCAGTCTCCCTTCACGGGGAGCGGTTCCTGGTGGCGATGCTCGGCGAGGGCACGAGCTGGGTCGCCAACGTCCGGGCGGCCGGCGGGCAGGCGGTGCTGCGACAGGGCCGGCGGGAGCGGGTCCAGCTGGTGGAGATCGCGCCGGGCGACCGAGCGCCGATCCTCCAGCGGTACCTCCAGCTCGCGCCCGCGGCCCGCTCGTTCGTCCCGGTCGACCGGCACGCGCCGCTCGCCGAGTTCGAGGGGATCGCCGCGCAGTTTCCCGTCTTCCGCATCCGTCCGTCCGAGGAGTCCGGGCATGGGCGGTAAGGTGGGCCCGGGGACCGCGACCACCATGGCGCAGCCGGTCCGGTTGACCCCGGCGTTCGCCTCGGGCGAAACGATGACCACGACGGCGACCGGCCGGCTCTCGATGCACGGGGCCTCGCGCACCTTGACCCTCACGGTCTCGGGGCGGCGGGACGGATCGGCCCTGGAGATCGTCGGGTCGATCCCGGTTGTCTTCTCCGATTGGCGCATCGAGGGACCCCGCGGGTACGGCGTCCTCGGCTCGCTCGCCGACCGCGGCGTCGCGGAGTTGCGCCTGGTCCTGCACCGGGGGTGAGGCAGGGCGGGGGAAGTTGGTTGGCGCGCCCGACAGGATTCGAGCGCGCGGATGCCATGCATATCCGGATCTCGATCGACGGCGCCGGCGAGGCGGCGATCGCGTGAGCGTGCCCCGCCCGGACTCTCTGGCGTCCGATCGGAATCGGCGAGGAGGCAGCCGAGCCCCGGCTACCCGATGACCTGGACCTCCACGCCAAGCGCCTCGTAGACCGGTCGTGCCCGCGCATCGCCAGTGATCAGCCGTCGGCGGTGCTGGCGCGCCGCCGCGCCGACGAGCGCGTCGTAGACGGCACCACCCGACACGCCCAGCCGGGCGAGCTCAGGCCCGAGGTCAGCCGACTCCGTCATGCCCAGGAACGACGATACCGGGAAGTCGTGGGCCAGAAGCCGCAGGACGTCGGTAGGCGACCGACGGAGACCGCCCGGCAGCCGCGTCAGGACCGAGTAGGTCTCGAACCAGGCGTGACCCGCCAGGCCTAGCTGGTGGCCGCGGGCGGCCGCGAGCGTCGCGGCGTGAGCCTCGTGATCCTCGACGACGAGGGCGATCGCCGCGCTCGTGTCGAGCAGGATGATGTCGCCTGCCTCAGCGTCGGTGGCGGTCGGCATCGATCAGCTCGCGGACCATCGCGCCGGTGAGCGGCGTCCCCGCCGTCGGGATCACCAACAGGCCGTCGTCCTCGCGGAGCTCGCCGCCGGTCACCGGCGCGATGCGCACCGCGGCGCCGTCGAGCTCGAGCTCCACCTCGCCACCTCCGGCCAGCCCGATCCGGTCCCGGATGGAGCGGGGGATGACCAGCCGCCCGGCCTTGTCGATGGTCGTCTTCATGGCATTGATGCTACCACGAGATTGGTAGGTAACGCCGGCCTCGCGGTTGCGGAGGTGGGCGATTCCTTGAGCAGGCGCTCGGCTCGAACGCGCTGGTTCGCGCACGAATCCCAGGCAGACAAAACAGGGAGTGGCGCGCCCGACAGGTGTGGGACGCGCGATTTCAACCTACACCATTCCGATCGAGGGCCGCGACGAGTGGCTGGCCGCGGCGAGGCGGCTGGCGTGAGGGACGGGTATCTGCGCGGCGCCCTCTCGCGGCCCGCGACCCAGCGTCAGTGGAACGTCCTCGCTGCCTACGTCGCCGCCGGTGGATCCGTCCTTGAGGCGGCCGACCTCGTGGGCGTTCGGCCGAGTACCGTGAAACGCCACCTCGCCGACCTACGTGCGCGGTCGGGTCTCACCACAGAGCAGCTGATCTACACCGGACGAGCATCCGGTCGGCTGGTCGTCCCGAGTCTGGATCCGCGCTGAGCGATACGGCGTCCAACCTCGCCCAAGGATTGGCCTGGCAGGCTGGGGCAACGCATCGTCCCCGGAGCGAGTGCCTGTCGGTCAGTCGGGCGGCTCACTTCGCGGTCGGCTGCCCCGCCAGTGCAGAGCCTCGCTGTAGAGCACGCAACGACCGCCGCCGTGCCCCTTGGCGTCGTACATCGCCGCGTCGGCGGCCGCGACCACCGCGTCGGCGGTCAGGAAGCCGGCCGGGCCCATGGCGATGCCGATGCTGGCCGTCGCGATCCAGTGATCCGTCCCCAACTCGTAGGGCGCCCCGAGCGCCGCGCTGAGGCGCTCGGCAACGGCCAGGGCCGCCTCCGTGGTGGCCACGTCATCGAGCAGCACGATGAACTCGTCTCCACCCACCCGAGCAGCCATGTCGCCCGCCCGAAGCGCGGCGGACAGGCGCGCTGCCACGCCGATGAGCAGTCGATCACCGGCGGCATGGCCCAGCGTGTCGTTGGCTGCCTTGAAGTGGTCGACATCGAGGAACAGGACCGCGTAGCCGGTTTGACGCCGGCCCGCCACCGCCAGACGCTGGCCCAGGAACTCCCAGAACAGGGCGCGGTTCGGCAGACCGGTCAGCTCGTCGTGGAGTGCTCGTTGAGCGAGCGCCTGGGTCGCGGTGGCGAGGGCGGCCGTCCGGTCGGCGACCCGGCGCTCGATCTCACTGAACGAGGCCGCGAGCTCCTCGCCGAGGAAGTTGACGCCGGCCGCCACGGCATCGACGATGTCGCCGTCGGGGCCGAGTGGAGCACGGGCGTTGAACCTGAGCGCGGCGAA
>Ga0315268_10008354_pt1 | contig 10829 bp, 7 predicted proteins | sample C1_top_MG_FD_204535 | JGI IMG/M metagenome (GOLD analysis project Ga0315268, IMG submission 204535) | Sediment microbial communities from Yellowstone Lake, YNP, Wyoming, USA - C1_top | ecosystem: Environmental > Aquatic > Freshwater > Lake > Sediment | place: USA: Wyoming | collected 2017-08-01 | reverse complement strand
ATCTTTACACCATTATGACCGCCACGCCAGCTAATTGTTCAACGCCGGAATTGCGTGAGTTTCTCCGCCCCAGGCCTTACAATCAGCAGCATGATTCGTTCCGCATTCGCCCCGATTCAGCCCCGCCCGGCGCTTGCCGCAGCCTGCTTGCCGCCAGCCCAACTGAACGCTCGTCCCACGCCCCGCGCCTCAAGCATCGCGCGCGGCGCAGACGCCCGCCCCGCCGCCAGGCCAAACGGATGTGTTCTGCCTCAGCTCCTGCGCGGTTTGGGCGTGGCCGCCTGCGTGTCGCTGGCGGCGGCCCCAGCAGCTCCGCCCCAGCCCGAGTTCTTGAGCGATTGCCCTGAACTGCTCTCCTCGGCCACGCAGGATTGGGGGACCCTCGGGCTGGACGCCGCGGCTCACCCGCCCGCCCGTCCGCGCGCGCCGTTGCGCATCGGCGCCCGGCAATTCGCCAAGGGCCTTGGCCACCACGCCAACGGCCGCCTCACCGTGTGGCTGGACGGGGACTATGCCGTCTTCGACGCTCAGGTCGGGGTGCAACCTCTGGGCGCCAATGCCGGCAGCGTGATCTTCCGCGTTCTCGTGGACGACAAATTGGCCTTTGATAGCGGCGTCATGCGCGAGACCGATGCTCCCAGGCCGATCCATCTTCCTGTGGCCGACGCCCGCGAATTGACGCTGGAAGCGAACGACGCTGGGGACGGAATCAACTGTGACATGGCCAACTGGGCCGAGGCGCGGCTGACCCCGGCGGCAGCGCGACCGACCCCCGCCGCCAGCCAGCCCGTGGACGTGGCGGCTTTCGCCCGGGTGGTGACCTGGGATCCCAACCGTGCCGACGGCTGCCGCGCCAGCCGCATCGAGGAGTTCCGCGCCGAGGACCTCTTCCTGGAAACCGACCTCGCCCCCGGCCCGGACGGCTGCTACACCGTGCCGGCGGCCACTAACGGGTTGGGCTGCATCGGACTCCAATGGCTGAACCGGCGTGCGCTCAAAGAACTGCGCCTGCCCTTCAAGGATGCCGCCCAAGCCCCATCGGCGGAAGCAGTGCAAGTGCAGGGCTGGTTTGGCGAGTCGGCTTGGCAAGGCCACTGGCGAGCCTTGCCGGGGACCAATTCGGCCGAGGGCAGCCAATTGCTCTTCCGCCTGGCGCCGCGCGACGGCCTCGAAGGCCTCGTGCAGGTCCAGAAGGTTCGTTGGATTCTCCCGCCCACGCCGGGCAGAATTGTCGTGCGCCACCCGGTGGCCTTCACCCGCTCCCGTTGGGCCGATGGAGTGGTGGTCGTAAAGCGGAAATCCTCCCGCTTGCCGGCGGGCACGCAGAAACTCCGGGCCGAGCCAGCCCTCGACAACGGGATGTTCCTGGCGCCCAGACCAACACGTTCGCCTGACTGGTTGTCCCTGCGCCTCCCCGTGCGCTACTGCCGCCCATCCTGGCTCAAATCGGATGCCACCGTGCTCCGCCTGGAGCTGGAAAGCGGCGCTTGCGGGGTCGCCCTGGAAGACGTCTTCAAGCATGGGTTTGTCTATGTGCCCGACCTGAGCCTGCTGGTGGCCCGTGAACCCGCGCCGGTGTCCTGGGCGGCCTGCCAGCGCAAGGTCTCCGGCCAGAAGTCCATCCGCCAACTGGTCGCCGAGCTGCCCGATCAGACGCTCGCCCAGGCCATGGCCAAAACCCATCACCAAGCCCAGCACGAAGGCCCAATCATGCTCTCACTGGCTTGCGACAACGCCAAATTCGTCCTTGAACGCGAGGGCGCCATCCGATTCCAGCCGGCGGCTCCGCCAGCGGCGGATTGGTTTGCTTCTGCCGCCCTCGTCCAGCCCCGCTGCGGGACCGGCCCGCCGGACAAACTCACCCGCCTCCTCGATGGGGGCTGGCTGCCGATCCCAGCCATAACCGTGGAGCAGGGCGGCGCCGTTTATTCCCAGCGCACTTTTGTGGCGCCTTACGACGAACCGGGCGACGCTCCGGCGCGTTTGAACCGGCGCTCGGTCTGCGTGAGCCAGTTCAGCATTCACAATCCTCAGGCCCAGGCTATCCAAGTGTCATTGGCGTTGTCCTTCCTCGCGCCGGCAGCGCAAAAGACTGCCGCCCGGCTGGAACCGTGCTCGCGCGGTTTCACGGTGTTCAAAGACGACCAGCCGATTGGGCTCTTGGAGTTGAACGCGGCGGCAGGGCTTGGGCCACAGGCCGCCGGCGGCAACCTCACCTTGACCGGCGCCCTTGCCCCCGGCCAGACGGCGCGCTGCACCCTCTATCTCCCGGGGCAAGGCGTGCGGTCGGAGGAGATTGCGTCGCTCCAAGCCGCCGAGCGTCTGCGGGCGGAGACCGAGGCGTATTGGCAGGCCGTGTTAAGCTCGGCGATGCAGGTGGAACTGCCGGACGACTTCCTGAACAACCTGATTCGCTCATCGCAAGTCCGCTGCCTGATTGCCGCCCGCAACGAAGCCGACGGCGCGCGCATTGCCCCTTGGATCGCCGCCATGAGCTATGGCCCCCTCGAAAGCGAAGCCCATTCCGTCATTCGCGGCATGGACCTGCTCGGCCACGCCGATTTCGCCCGGCGCGGACTGGACTTCTTCATCCACCGTTACAATACCAACGGTTTCCTGACCACCGGCTACACCACTTTCGGCACGGCTTGGCACCTGTGGACGCTGGGCGAGCATTACCAACTCACGCGCGACACCAACTGGCTCCAACAGGCTGCCCAGGAGGTCGCGCGCGCCGGCCATTGGGTCATTCGCCAGACCGAGAAAACCAAGCAGGTCCGAATCTCCTCTCCCCCACCGGGGGGGAGAATTAAGGTGAGGGGGCGGTCAAACCAGAGGCTGGATTCCATACAAATGCCTGCGGCCCGGGCCCCCTCACCGCGGTTCTCTCCCCCGGTGGGGGAGAGGGGGCAGCCACCTGCGGGCGTCCCTCCCGAATACGGTCTGATGCCCCCCGGCGTGATGGCCGACTGGAATGCCTTTGCCTATCACTTCTGCCTGAACGCTTATTACTACGCCGGTCTCCGCGACGTCGGCACCGCCTTCGGTGAGATTGGACGGCCCGAAGCCGCGCTCTTTGGCCAGCAGGCCGCCGAGCTTCGCAGCAACATCCTCCGTGCCTACCATTGGACTCAAGCCCGCGCCCCCGCGCTCCGGTTGCGCCGCGGCGCCTGGATCCCGCATTATCCGTCCCAGGTCCACAGCCCCGGCAAGCTCAGTGATTTCTTTCCGGGCCAGGATGCCGGCCGGAGTTGGTGCTACGACGTGGAATTGGGCGCGCACCAGTTGGCGCCCACCGGCGTCTTCGCCCCACAAGACCCGGAAGTCTCACGCCTGCTCGATCACATGGAAGACGTCCAGTTCCTGGCCGACGGCTGGTTTGACTATCCGGCCGCGCTTAACCAGCAAGACTGGTTCAACCTGGGCGGTTTTTCCAAGGTGCAGCCGTACTACACCCGCAACGCCGAGATTTACGCCTTGCGCGACGAGGCCAAACCGTTCATCCGCTCTTACTTCAACACCCTCGCCGCCATGGTGAACCCCGAAGTCCTCACCCTCTGGGAGCATTTCCGGCACAGCGGGGCCTGGGACAAAACACACGAGACGGGCTATTTCCTGCAACAAACCCGTTTCATGCTCGTGATGGAACACGGGGAGGAGTTGCGGCTGGCGCCCCTGGTGACCACCAACTGGCTCCAGCACGGCATGACCATCGCCGTCACCAACGCGCCCACCAAGTTTGGCCTGGTGAGCTTTCGCATCACCTCGCGCCTGGCCGAGCGGCGCATCGAAGCGGCCATCGTTCCCCCTTCACGCCACGCCCCCAAGGCCATCCTGCTGCGCCTGCGTCACCCCGAAGCCAAGCCTCTCCGCTCCGTTACCGTCAACGGCCAGCCCCACCGCGCTTTCGACCGGCACAAGGAGTGCATCAAGCTCCCGCCTCTACCTTACCCAATCACCGTGGTGGCTAACTACTGACACGCTCCACCGATTAGCAGGCACGGTTTAAGTTGGGAGATTTGCCGCAAGGGCCTGCAGGGACCTTGTCAGTGCTAGATTCCAGTGGTAGAGTCTGGCTGTGGACTTTGAATACGCCCCGGCGAAGAGCGCGGCCAACAAAGCCAAACACGGATTGGATTTCGAGGAAGCCCAAGCGATCTGGAACGATCCCGATCGGCTCACGCTGCCGTCGGCCTGTCCGGGCGAGCCGAGACAGTTGGTGATCGGAAAGATTGGCGAGAAGTACTGGGCGGCCGTGATCACGTGGCGCGAAAACAGAATCCGGCTCATCAGCGTGCGCCGGAGTCGGGAAAATGAGAAAGAATTGTATGAAAGCAAACAGCAGGCAGCGCAAAAAGCGTACGACGGCCTCGAACCTCGAGGCGAGGTTCGACGCGGGTGAAGACGTGCTCGATTACTTCGACGTTTCCAAGGCGGTGCGGGGCGATCTTCCACCGCAGTCTGTGAAGGTGGACTTGCCAGCATGGGTCGTTGGGGTGCTGGACATCGAAGCGGACCGGCGAGGCGTTCCGAGACAATCCCTCGTGAAGTTCGCAGTTGTGGAATGGCTGGAGGAGCAGAGCAAGAAACGGCGCCAAGGGCAAAAGGAACCGCTGGCAGCACAGACGGTCTGACTCGGCTCAAGCCTGCCTGGAACGAACACCACGGCGAATGGAGATAGATCGGCACGGCCAGCCGGGGCGGTCAAGGGGGAAATGCCTGGCGCTGGGCTGGTTCTGCTTTGGGCTGCTCATGCTCGTTGGCGGCCTGTTGCCGCAAGGCGCGGCGGCCACCAACAGCTTGTTGTTCGACGTGAACGAAGCCGGCGACCCCGGCAAGCGCGCCCCGATTGTCCAACCGTGGCGGCGCGTGGGCCTCGACCCGGAATACGCCGGCGCGTGGATCGTGGCCGGCGACCTGGACGGCGATGGCCGGCCCGAAATCGTCAGCGCCCGCAACGTGGACAAGGATGACGTGCATTACACCAGCGCCGTGGTGGCGCACCGGTTGGACGGCAGCGTGCTCTGGCGGTGGGGCGATCCCAAAATCGGCCGCAAGAAGCTCCACCACGACGTGGCCTGCCAGATTTACGACTGGGACGGCGATGGCCGCAACGAAGTCGCGCTCTGCACCCAAGGCTGGCTGGTTGAACTGGACGGCGCCACCGGCCATGAACGCCGCCGCCTGCCTTTGCCCAAAGACGCCACCGACTGCCTCACGTTCGTGAACGTTTCGGGCAACCCGCGCGCGACGGACGTGCTCGTCAAGACCCGCTACACGCAAATCTGGGCCTTCAATCACGACTGGAAACAACTCTGGACGGCGGCGCGCCCTGGCGGCTTCCTCACGGCTCATCAAGCCGTCCCCATTGACCTGGACGGCGATGGGCGGGACGAGATTATGGCCGGCTATGCCATGCTCAACAGCGACGGTTCCACTCGCTGGGTGTTCAAATCCGGGGAGGTGGACGCCGCGCGCGGCCATTTGGATTGCTGCCGCGTGCTGCGCGCGGGCAAGACGCCGCAGGAATTTCGTCTCGTGCTGACCTGCTGCGCCGCGAACGACCTGGCGGTGGTTGACGGTCTGGGCAAGGTGATTTGGGAACTCGCCGGCCATCACTTTGAATCGGTTGACGTGGGCAAGATTCGCGCCGACGTGCCGGGCCCGCAATTGGCCGTGGACATTGACCACCGGCCCTGGGGCCAGGGGCCGCTCTGGGTGTTGGATGAAAATGGCCGCCAATTGGGGCAAATCCTCACCGATTACTCGCGCCACCACGACCTGCTGGACTGGAACGGCGACGGCCTCCAAGACGTCGTCATCGGTCACGCGCGCGGCGTCTTCGACGGCCAGGGCCGGCGCCTGGCCACCTTCGCCATGGACAACCCCGACGATGCCGACCCCGCCGAAATGCTTGGCATCGCCGCCGACATGACCAGCAATGGCATCCCCGACGTGATGCTCACCACCCGCAACTGCTCGGCGGTGTACATCTATCGGAACGAGCACGGCGCCAAGCCGGCCAAGCCCGTCCCGCTGGGGACCGGGGTGAACTTCACGCTCTACTGAGCCAGCCCGGCTCGGTACTCCAACCACTCTTCGCGCGAAACGCCAGCCTGCCTCAGCAGCCGTTGGAGGAAGCCTGGTCCGATGTCGCTGACGTGCTCGTTGGGGATAATGACTGTCAGGTCCCCTCACTTCATTTGGGGATGCTTCCCGCCCGCGTGCGGCCCATCGAACCCCAATTCCCGGAGGCGCTGGATGAACTTCCGGCGTGAGACGGGAGGCAGCTTAGGCGTGGGCGAGGGTGGCGATGCGGTTAAGATTCAGGCGCCCCAGCTCAGGCACTTCCAGGCCCAGTCGCAGACGCAGCGCCAGCCAGTCGCTCAAGGCCTCCCGCAATTCGCGCTGGCATCCTGCAAGCGTTTCATGCCTTGCCCACATCCCCTGGAAGCCCGGGATCTCGCCCCAGTAAGCCCCGTCGTCCTCGATGATCTCGTAGCGGGCCAGCTCCATGGCCATGTCAATGTACTGTGCCAGCATAGGTCCGTCGTATGGTTCTGTTTATGTTGGCCAGCCATGCACAAAACGCCGCGCGCTTCGACCTTTCCCGGTAACACGTTTCTGTTCCGACGCTCGCCAACCGTCTGTGCCCAGTCCCGCCCCTGCAAACTTCACCGCGGCAGTTGGCGCTTTCACCGAACCAAAGTCAAGAATAACTGCTGGCCGTTTCAGAATTTACGGCGACACGCCGCCGCGCATGGGTGGAGGCGAACTTCAGGACGCAGCGAGCGTCCCGCCTTTTGGCCTTGCCTCCAGGCGCTTGGCGGGAGAGGGTTTGCCCGCTTATGTCTGCAATTCGCTTCCCCAGCCTGATCGCTGTCCTGGCTCTGCACGTGGCCTCGGCAGCCTCCGCGCCGACTCTTTATCGCCATGATGCGGGCGAATTGCGCCTGGGTTTGCGCCGGGCGCCTGAGGGCATTTGCCTGACGAGCCTGTTAGACATTGGCCGCCAGCAGGAGTTGCTCGCCTCCAACGCCCCGCCGCTGTTTGAACTCACCTTGCGCCAGGCCGGCGCCACGAACGAAGCCCGCCTGAAGTCCGACGCCGGCTGGCGGAAGACCGACGTGCGCGAAACACGGGCTGGCTTCGAGTTGACTTGGCGGGAGCCGCAGGAGCGCGGTCTGGAGGGCGTACGCGTGCAGGCCAAGGCCGTGGCGGTCGCCAGCGAGAGCGCCTGGCAGTGGCAGTTCCAAGTGGACAACCACAGCACCAATTGGAGCGTCTGGCGCGTCGTTTTCCCGCAAATCGCTCTAGCCCAACCCGGCCCGCAGGCGGTCGTGTTTTTCCCGCGCGGTCCGGGCGAAGCGCAGACAAATGTCTGGGAGCGGGCCTTCACTTATCGCGGCAATTACCCCAGCGGCTGGTGCTGCATGCAGTTCATGGCGGCCTATGCGGCCGGGGCGCCGCCGCCCGGCCTCTACGTGGCCGTTCACGACCCCTGGGGCAGCACCAAGGACTTGGGCTTGGAGAGTGAAGCGGCGGCGCACAGCGTCCGAATGCGTTTTGACCACCCCGCGCCCGACATGGGCCGCGCCGGCAATGGCTTTGTCTTAAGCGGCGAGGCCGTCTGGCGGCTCTTGCGCGGGGATTGGTTTGATGCCGCCAGCCTTTACAGATCCTGGGCCAAAGAGCACGCCCGCTGGTGGCCGCGTCTGACCCGCGAGGGCCGCGCCGACACGCCGCCGTGGATGCGCCAGCTCAACGTGTGGGCGCTGGGCGGCGGCGCGCCCGCCGAGTGCGTCACGAGCGTGGCGGAATTCCGCCAATTCCTCAGCCTGCCGGCGGGTTTCCACTGGTATAACTGGCACCAGATACCTTTCGACAACGACTACCCGCACTATTTCCCCGCCAAGGAGGGCTTCGCGCAAGGCGTGGCCCAACTCAGGCAGGCCGGTGTCTTCGTCATGCCTTACATCAATGGGCGGTTGTGGGACACGCTGGACCGGGGCGCCGAGGATTTCGAGTTCAGCAACCGCGCGCGGGCCGCGGCAACCAAGGGCGAGAACAGCCAGCCTTGCGTGGAAACCTACGGCAGCAAAGAAACCAACGGCCAGCCGGTGCGCTTGGCGGTGATGTGCCCCGCCACGGCCCTCTGGCAGCAAACGGTGCGCGAGACGGTGTTGAGACTGCTCAAAGAAGTGGGCACCAGCGCGGTGTATATTGACCAAGTGGCGGCGGCCAGCCCAAGGTTGTGCCTGGACCCGTCGCACGGGCATCCTTTGGGCGGCGGGCACTGGTGGAATGAGGGCTATTGGCACATGCTCGACACGATTCGCCAAGCCATGCCGCCCGACGCGATGCTTACCACCGAGTGCAACGGCGAGCCGTTCGTGCGCTGGTTCGACGGCTATCTGACCTGGCACTGGCAGCACGACGGCCAGGTGCCGGCCTTCCCGGCGGTCTATGGCGGGGCGCTCCAAATGTTTGGCCGCGCGTATCGCGGGGGCGCAACCAAGGACCTGGCCCTGCGCATGAAAGCCGGCCAGCAACTGGTGTTCGGCGAGCAGCTCGGCTGGATTGATCCCGGCGTGGCAAAGGAAAAAGAAAACGCCGACTTCTTCCGGGAGGTGGTTCAATTGCGCTCGCAGTTCAGCCGTTACTTCTACGCGGGCGAAATGGCCCGCCCGCCCAAACTGGAGGGCCGCATTCCAGTCGTGAAGGCGGACTGGCAGTGGTCAGGCGAATGGTGGGTCAGCACGCCCGCGGTGCTCACCGGCGCCTGGCAAATACCGGCAGAAAAACGTTTGCTGCTGCTCTTCGTCAACGTCGGTGACGAGCCGGTGACCGCAACGCTCCGCTTCAGTGGAAAAACCTACGGGATAAGCGCCGCCCACTTACGCGCCGGCACTGCGCCAAGCGCCGCCAAGCCGTCCGAACTGGCCGCTTTGCCGGGTTCATTCGAGCGCCCATTGGACTTCCCTCCGCGCCTGGCCCAAGCCTGGGAGCTGCACTGGTGAGCGGATTGGTTGATGGTTGATGGTTGAGAGTTGATGGTCAAGCATCCGCTCTCTCCTGTGTGGGGGAGAAGGCCTGGCGTTTTGGTTTAATCCCCTTTCCCCTTGGGGGACAGGCCAGGGCGAGGGGGGTCCGGTGGTGCGGAATGCGGAGTGCGGAGTGCGGAGTCCGGAACGCGGTCTCGCTCTCGCTCTCGTTCTCGTCCTCGACGCGGAGCGCGAAGTGCGGCAGGCTGGCGACGGCTTGCGATTTTGTGCGCTCGGTCGGCGCCCATTGATAGATGACAACTGCATGAACGACACACTGAGCAACCAAAAGGGCAGCCCGGCTTACGTGGCCTTGGTGTGCCTGGTCGCCGCCTTGGGCGGCCTGCTCTTCGGCTACGATACCGCCGTGATTAACGGGGCCATCGGCTTCCTCCAGGAACACTTCGGCCTCAACGCCGCCGCCAAGAGCTGGGCCGCCGCCTGCGCCTTGCTGGGCTGCGTAGTCGGTGTTTCCTTCGCGGGGCCGTTCAGCGACTACCTGGGCCGAAAGAAAACGCTGCTGCTGGCCGGCCTGCTGTTTCTTGGCTCGGCCATCGGCACCGCGCTGCCGCGGAGCTTTGCAGCGTTCGTCATTTTTCGCATTCTGGCCGGCGTGGGCGTGGGCGTGGCCTCAATGACGTCCCCGATCTACATCGCGGAGATCACCCCGGCGCGCATCCGGGGCCGGATGGTTTCGGTGAACCAGTTTGCCATCATCAGCGGCATGCTCATCATCTACTTCGTCAACTATTTCATCGCCCGGCAGGGCGACGCGGCCTGGAACCGCGACGAGGGCTGGCGCTGGATGTTCGCCTCCGGCGTGGTTCCTTCGGGCCTGTTCCTGCTGCTGCTGGCGCTGGTGCCTGAAAGCCCGCGCTGGCTGGTGGAAGCTGGCCAGGTCGAAAAGGCCCGCGATGTGCTGACCAAGGTGGATGGCCGCGAGCACGCCGCCGCCGAAATCGCCGCCATCCAAGAAGCCATCACGACCGAGACCGGCTCGCTGGCTCAACTGTTCGCGCCAGGCTTGCGGCGCGCGCTCATCATTGGCGTGGCCCTGGCCATCCTGCAACAGGTCACCGGCATCAACGTGTTCCTCTACTTTGGCACCGAGATTTTCAAAGGTCTCGGCTCGGGCGTGGATACGGCGCTGCTGCAGACGGCGGTGGTGGGGAGCGTGAACTTGCTCTTCACGATCATCGCCATCTGGACGGTGGATCAGTTGGGCCGCAAGCCGCTCATGCTGTTCGGCGCGGCGGGCATGGGGCTGTGCCTGGTGGCCATCGGCGCGGCGGCCCAGGCGGGGGCGATTGCGGTGTGGGTGCTGGTATTTGTGCTGGGGTATATCGCCTGCTTTGCGCTTTCGGTAGGGCCGGTCACCTGGGTGTTGCTTTCCGAGATTTTTCCCACGCGCATTCGGGGCCGGGCGCTATCAGTGGCGACCTTTTGCCTATGGTCGGCCAATTTCGTCATTTCGCAGACTTTCCTGATGATGGATGAGAACGAGTGGCTGATTGCGAAGTTCCACCACGGCTTCCCGTTCTACCTTTATGCAGTCTTCTGCGTGGTGCTGGTGATAGTGGTATGGAAGCTGGTGCCCGAGACCAAAGGCCGTTCGCTGGAGGAAATCGAGCAAAGCTGGCAGAGAGCGTGAAGCGTGATTCGTGATACGTGAAACGTGAAACGTGAGGCGTGATGGCGGATGCTGGATACTGGATGCTGGATACTGGATCGGCGTGGCGTGAGGCGCGAAGCTGCCTCCTGCGCACTGCCTCCTGCCTCCTGCCC
>Ga0315268_10008353_pt1 | contig 10830 bp, 14 predicted proteins | sample C1_top_MG_FD_204535 | JGI IMG/M metagenome (GOLD analysis project Ga0315268, IMG submission 204535) | Sediment microbial communities from Yellowstone Lake, YNP, Wyoming, USA - C1_top | ecosystem: Environmental > Aquatic > Freshwater > Lake > Sediment | place: USA: Wyoming | collected 2017-08-01 | reverse complement strand
GGCCAGACCGCCCTGGGATTGGCCGCCCGGCGACAGCCGCCCGGAGGCCGGGCTGTTTCAGTAACCACCAGGTCACAGGGAGCGACGCCGAGGAGCGACTCGGCCGGAGCTTGTCGGAGGCCGATTTCCTACCCATTCGCGGCCGCGAAGCGGCCGCGAGTCCGACCGGGTCCGTGTCCTTGCCCGCCGGCCCAGTCCGGCGCGCGCGGAGATAACCCTCAAAGGGCCACGAGACGGCGGGCAGGGGGTCCGGGGGGCGGAAGCCCCCCGGCAGGGGGGGAGCAGGGGGGGGCAGCTCCTGCCCCCCCAACCCGTTGACCTGCGCACCTACCTATCCGCGCGCGTAGTCACGCTTACTTGAGGTCGCCGCATTGCCCTCCGGCGACCGACCACCTGCAGCTCCGGCCTTTTCGCCGGCGAAGCCGGCGACTCCTTGCCGCAGGGGGGGGCCAGGGGGGCGGCACGCCCCCCGTTGCTGGTTGCCACGCACCGTCAAGGTGGGGTTCCGTCCACCTGCGGCGCACGGGCGCGGCCGGCGTCCGCGCCGGACCGCACGGGCGCCGAGCGAACCCGCCTAGGGCGCGGCAGGCGCTGCCGGGCGAATAGCCCGAGCAGCACCCGCCAGAAAGAGAGCAGCAGGAGTGTCAGCCACCAGAAGAGCAGCAGGAGGGTTTTCGGTTTTGCTCCTTCCGGCGGGGGGTTCGCGGGGGGCGGCAGCCCCCCGCGCTACCGGGTCCCCGATCACACACCACCCGCCCAGCCCAACCACCGAAGAGCCGCCCACCGCCACACGCGCCGGCCCACCCGAAACGGCAACACGCCCACACCCCACGGCCAAGACCAACCCCACACCCACACCCAGGCGAAAGCCAACCCGCACACCCACCCAGGGCCGCCAACAACCCGGCCCCGCTCCCACCGGACCGGGCCAACAGCGAGCCAGGCCGGCGGGCGGGGGGACGGGACGCGGGGCACGGCTCCTTAGTCGCGCGGTTTCGGGCCGGGATGCTCCGAGCAGCCCGGCCCGAACTCCCCCGCGCGTCTAACCCGCCGTGCCCCGCGGCCCGGCCCCCCGACCGCCAGCACGCACTAGCTGGCCCGGGCCGGTGGGAGCGGGGCCACGGTCGCACTGGGCGTGGTAGGATGGCGGGAGGGTAACCGCCACAGTGCCAGTCCGGCCGCCGGCAGGCGCGAACCCGCCTAGGGCGCGGCAGGCGCTGCCGGGCGAATGGCCCGAGCAGCACCCGCCAGAAAAAGAGCAGCAGGAGTGTCAACCAGAAGAAGAAGAGCAGCAGGATGGTCCAGAAGAACCAACACGGCAGCAGGACCTCCGGGCCGGGGGGTGCGGGGGGCGGCGAGCGCCCCCGCAGTACCGCGACACCGTCAAGGTGGGGTTCCGTCCACCTGCGGCGCACGGGCGCGGCCGGCGTCCGCGCCGGACCGCACGGGCGCCGAGCGAACCCGCCTAGGGCGCGGCAGGCGCTGCCGGGCGAATAGCCCGAGCAGCACCCGCCAGAAGAAGAGCAGCAGGAGTGTCAACCAGAAGAAGAAGAGCAGCAGGATGGTCCAAAGGAACCAACACAGCAGCAGGACCTCCGGGCCGGGGGGTGCGGGGGGCGGCGAGCGCCCCCGCAGTACCACGTACCAAGCGAAGGCACGGCGCGTGCTTCGCTTCCGCATGCACGCGACGTGCCTGAGCGGCTAAGCGGCCTGCGGGCTGCTTCGCTTCCGCATGCAGCCCGCAGGCCGACCACGTACCAAGGACGGTCACGGGCTGACACGGACTGATAGGACGGGTTGTGGTGTGGGCTAGCGGACCAGGGCCCGGTTGATGTCGAGGCTGATGTAGTCGACGTCAAGCAGTGGCATGGAGATGGTGAGGGAGTTGGTCGCGATGATGCCGTTCCCGGTTTCATGTCCAGGCGCGGTCGGGATGTTGGTCGTGAGGGAGTCTGTCCAGAGTAGCGCTCCTGCCTCACTGTAGATGTAGAAGTTTACCCGGGTGGCGTCGGCGTTGAGGACGATCAGGAGGCGGTACCAGGTGTTGGTGATCAGGGTGTAGTTGGTTCCGGTGGAGCTGTAGTTCGCGTTGTTGGCTGTTTTCCCGAGGGCTACGCCGTCGGTGGCTCCTACGTGTGCGATTTCGATGTATGCGCCGTCTGTAGGTGCTGCGGATGAGCCCGTGTTGTGGAAGCCGATTCTGATGGTTGTGCCGGCTAGAGTTATCGGGCGAATGTATGCTTGGCAGGCTTCTGAGCCTGCTAGTAGGAGTGCGTTGGTGGTTAGCAGAAAGTAGTATCCTGAGTTGACGTTAGTGCTTGATTTTGTTTCTTTGATGCCTGGGTGGTTGGGTTGGCCGACGGCGAGTACTAGTGTTCCGCCTGAAACGGCAGCGCCTTGCCAGGGATGGTAGCTGTTGCTGAGGAACTCGAGGTGCTCGTGTACGCCGGCTGGTTGCGCTGGGGTGCCGTCGGCGCGGAGCGGTTGCGTTGAGTCGAGTGGGTTGGGAAGTCCGCAGTAGCCGCCGGCGATACCTTTGTTGGGGGTTCGCTCTGCGTCGGTCACTACTGCCGCGACTTCGGCGTCGGTGTTGGTTGCGTCGACCGGGAGGCCGCTGGCGTTGGCCGCCAGGATTTGACCTGGTGTGGCGGCGCTGGTGTGCCTGCCGCCGGCGATGTCGTGGGCCAGGGCTGGCTGGTCGTCGGCGAGGACGCCGGATAGGCCGGTGACGTCGATTTCGTCCGAGCCGCCGTCCTCGTGGCTGGCGTAGTGGGCGGCGGGTGTCTGAGGGTCGGCGAGGGCGCCGGATAGGCCGGTGACGTCGATTTCGTCGCCGCCGCCGAGCTGGTGATCCGCAGCGTGGTCGAGGGGGTCCTGTTCATCGGCCAGGAGCCCGGACAGTCCGGCTACCGATACCTCGTCCATGCCGCCGTTCTCGTGCGTGGCGTGGTGGGCTGCAGGGGCCGGACCCATTGGCCCGGGCTTGATGTCGAAGTGCCAGGCGCCGAGGGACGCGCGCATGGTGTCCGGGTCGGTCGGTTCTGCGACGGATATGGCCATGGTGTCGCACAGGATGAAGTAGTCGTCGTCTGCCGGGGCCGGGGGTGACCAGGCCGAGAGCGCTGCGATGTTGACGGTCGTGTGGCCGGGGACGATGGTTACCGCAAGTTCCGAGTTGTATAGGAGCTGGTCGGTTGACTGGCGGTAGATGCGGATCAGGCCGGTGACCTGGGCCGCTTCATCACCGGCGCTGGTGACCTGTACGACCGGGGTGATGTCGTCCAGGACCTGTTCGGCGAGCGGGACGATGTAGGCGGTGGGGCGGACGTCAAGCATTAGATGGAGGCGGCGTGGTGCCTGCACACGCGCGCCGCCGTGGTTAAGATGGGCCTTGATCCTACCCTTTCAGCTTTGCTACGGTGGGGTCTGAAGCAGGGTCCCACTATCGTGTCCTTTTCAAGGGTGAAGTTGGGGCACAAGATTACCGAGGATTGAGGGTGGTGTTCCCTCCGGCCCGTTGGTAGTTTAGAGGTGGGTCGGACGTCAAGCATGGTAGTAGGTCCAGATGACGGGGGTGTCGGTCGGGCCGAGGTCGGCGTGGACGTAAAGGGCTGCGATTCCTATTCGCTTCCAGCCGTGCCAGATGAGAGACTTGATAAGGTTGAAACGGGCTGAGTCGCCGGAGACGGCGATGTCGGCCGCGAGACCTAGGAGGTGGTAGCTGTTTTGCGCGCCCTTGACTGCCGCATTGTGTTTTGGGCACCGGAAACCGCTGAGGATGGCGATTGGCCCGAAGTCTGGGCGGACCTGCTCGAGGCGCTCGGCGAGCTCGAGGGCGGTGACTGGGTCTGCCTGGTTGCAGCAGGGACAGCGGAATTCGCGGAGGTTGAAGTGGGGTGTGAGTTGGGGGTCGGACATGGGTCAGTTTACCGCGGACGGTGTGGACGTCAATGGACGGAGTGGACGGGGTGGACTAGCAGGCTTGGAAGTAGCCGGTCCAGACTGCGCGCTGCTTGACCATGACGGTTATGATGATGAAAAGGTCTGCGACTTGGGTGATGTCGTGGCCGCCGAGTCTGTGTCCGACCGGGGTCTTGGACGTGTAGAGGCTTACGGCTGCGTTGTTCGCGAGCCAGTTGAGGACCCAGCGTATGATCGTGTTCATGGTTTCCTCTTGAGGATGTTGGCTAGGGAGAAGCCGCCGAGACCGGCGATGGCTATCAGGGCGAGACGTAGCAGCGTGCCGTTGTGACCGGTCAGTAGCGCGATGGTTTCGATGACCACGATGCCGGAGATGGCGAAGCAGATCCGGGTGCCGTTGTGCATGGCTATGGGACCTTGGGTTCCCAGTGTAGCTGTTTGGAGGGCATTTCTAGGAGTAGGAGGAAGGTGCCGGTCGTGACGGGGTAGGCCGGTAGGGTTGGGTCGACGCCGTTCGGGGCGTGCTTGTAGGCGTGGGGTAGTGCGTTGGCCTGGCTCCAGCCGCTGCCGAAGGTGAGGGCGTCGCCGGCGTCGGGTATTTCCAGGACGTTGGCGAGTTGGCTCTTGACAACGTGGCCGACGTTGTCGAGGCCGGCGTAACCGCTGGGCTGGCCTTTGTGCTCGGTCTGCTCGAGGTTTGTGGCCGAGGCGTGGGCGGACGTGGCAACCTGGTGCGCCGAGAGGGAGGCCGAGCTCGCGAATGCCGGATCGTGTCGCGAGTTGCCGTGGACCTTGGCCGGTTGGTCCGTGGCGAGCTCGCCAAGTAGTCCGCCGACGTTGATCTGGTCGGGGCCGCCGGCCTGGTGGCCTGCGGCGTGGGGCCGCGGCACCTGGAGGTCTGCGGTTAGGCCTTTGAGGCCGTCAATTGAGAGCTCGTCGGAACCGCCTTCTTCGTGCTGGGCCGCGTGGGGCGGAACTGTCGAGGGGGTTGGGGGCGCTTCGGCGGTGATCTCGACGGTGACCGGTTGCAGCATGTTGTTGGATTCGACCTGGTCGAGGGGTGTTGACAAGTACGCGTGGATGACGTAGAAGCCTGCGGATTCGGGCGTCCAGTAGTCGGTGGCCTGGGCGAGGCCGGTTGCGCCGGGGGTGATAGTGCCTGAGTATAGTTCGGTTTCGAAAGCGAGCAGGCCGGCCGCGTAGATGCGGAGGTACCCGGACGCGAGGGCGTCGTGGATTCCGTTGTTCCGGACCGACACGGCCGGCCGGTACGTGCTGCGTGGGCTAGACTTGGCTGGTACTACGAGCGCTACCGTACCGACGTCGTAGTCTGCCATCGGCTTACGGAGTTGTGGGTGCGTCGAGGTGGTAGACGTCGACGCCGATCCTGTAGAGGATGGTCGCGGCGCTGGCACCGAGGCGCGCCGTGCTCGACCACTGTTTCACGAGGTTCTCGAAGGCGGTCTGTAGGCCTGGACCGCTGGTCACCTTGGAGAGGTGGAAGAGGCGTCCGTGGAACGCCTCGTAGGCCGCGATCTGGATGATCGGGACGCCTTCCTCGCCAAGGATCGCGCGCATGGCGACGCGGTTGGGGTGGAACTCGTTGACGTAGCCGTTGAAGTTGGCTACCTGGCTGGTGATGCGGGCGCTGAGGGTGGGATCGATCAGCGAGGAGAGCTCCCGCGCTTCATACGCGGCTTTCATTTGAGCGGTTGTTTTCATGTGCAGCTCCTCTAGCTGACCGTGATGTTGAAGACCGAGTCGGCGATCTGGATGAGGTTGGCAGATGCCAGACCGTACGCTTCGTACTTGTCGTGGAGCATCTGCGCTTGCGCCTCAAGTGAGTCGCCGTCGATGCCGCGGTATATCATGGCCCAGATCTCGCGGCCGAAGTTGAGGTAGAAGGGGTACTGAATGGTGGGCACGGTCAGGGAGTTCAGTATCTCCTGTATCGCCTGCAGCTTCGGTACGAGTAGGTCTATGGCGGATTCGAATCCGGTCTTCATCCCGCCCAGGCGTGACGCGACTTTCAAGCCAACGGTTGTCGGCGCGGTTTTCGCCGCGTAGGCATCTTGCTGTTGGGCTTCGGTCTTCACTGTCTGCTCCTGGTTGCGGATGGTGGAGCTGCCGGGACCGGCTTTGGGGTAGGGCTTAGAGGAGGTGCGAGCTTCCAGGCCGTCCCGCCGGGCCCGGCAAGCTCGCGGGACTAGTGTAGCTTTGTGGGTTCGTCAGTCAAGGGATATGTTATCAAGCACTTGTAGGCGTCGTTGAGCCAGGTTGATGTCCAGAATGATGGGCCGCCGTTGGCGATGGTTCGGACTGGGAGTCTGCATTGGGATGCCGCGATGGCCTGGGGATCCGTTTTGTGCGCCTGGTGCCATGTCGGGCCTAGGTGCTTGACCGCGAGCTCGTCGACGATTGCGAAGTAGTTGGGGATTCCTGCTCGGGCGAGTCGGTTGCCGAGGCGGGTGTCGGTGTTGTGGTACTGGCAGGTCTTGAGGTCGTGGCCGCCGATGGCGCGGGTGTCGGCTGAGCGGCATACGAAGGCGGCGCCCCAGCGGAGTTGCAGGGCGGCCGGGATCTCGACCAGGCCGCCGGGGAGTGTCGGCCAGTGGTGGCGCCGGCAGGCGTCGACGCGGACGTCGGAGACGCCGTCGAGGGGGTTGCCGGCCGAGTCGACGAAGTCAAGCCGTGGCCAGATGACCGCTGACGGTAGGCCGAGGAACAGGGCGCGCGTCAGCTCGATGAACCGGGTCGGGAGGGCGAGGTCGTCGTCGATGTGGACCAGGATGTCGCCGGCGGCCGCGTGGAAGAGGCAGTTGTCCGGTACTCCACTCGCGGGGTTGTGCCCGGGCCTGGGCGCGAGGATGTCGAGTACCCGGACCGGCGCGCGGAGTGGAGCCCGGGCAAGGTCGGTGTCGATGGCGGCCGCGGTGTCGTCTTCGGTGTGATCGAGCGCGATGACCAGCTCGTCGGGCGGTTGCGTCTGCGCGCGGAGGGAGTCGAGGAGCCGGCCGGAGCGCCAGAGGTCGGCCCGGTTGCGGGTGGGGCATATGACTGACAGGAGCACCGAGGAATTGTAGCGCCAGGATGCCCTAGGTTCAACGATCTCGGCCTGGGAGGGATAGGAGTCGGGGTCTGCCGCCAGGTGTGAATTGGCCGAGTGGAAACCCGGCGGCGATACGGGTTCTGGTGGCCGGTCGTGGGTGGTTTCTGGCATGGTTCCTGCGCCGATCTGCTCGGTGCTCCTGTCCGAAGGACCCCGGGTTGTTGCTTGGAAGGGAAGGAAGTTCCCAACCGGTGGTTTGCGGGCGGGGCTACAGCAACACGGTATACGTGCTAAGACAGGAGCACGTATACCGTGTAGGTTGTTGGTCAGGGAAAAAATGTGGATAAGTCGGGAAGTGCGCGCTGGTGCGGGGGTTGGGTGTGTCCCTGCATGTGGATAACCTGTGGATAACTGTGTCCAGAAGTTACGGCGGGCGTTGGGCTGAAAAAGTCGCACTTTCGGTGTACCCGTGCCGTTCCCTGTGGGGATTCTGGCAGTGTTGACTGGGTCTTTTGGCCGTGGCATAGTGTGTGCAATGCACCTTATGTTTACGTAATCGCCATTATCGGAAGTCGGGAGGCTGCGGAAATAGTTGACACTGGCCGTAGGGGGTGTATCATTATTGTAGTGCCTGAGTCACGGCACGGAAAAGGAGACCTATGTCAGAGGATTCGACGGCGGCTGTCATCAGGCAGCGGCAGAGGATTCAGTTGACCGTTCACCCGCGGACGGTGGTACGGCTGGAGGCGTTGTGCGAGAAGTTCGCGACCAACAAGGGCCGGATCGTGGATAAGCTGGTCGAGTGTCTGGACCAGGCCTATAAGACCGGCCGGCAGCATTGCATCAGCGGTAAACCATGCAAAGTGGACTTGACAGACCTTCCTGAGGTGTATTAGGAGGTGCTGTGAGGAACTGTGACCGTTGCGCGTGGTTTTGGTGCCCGGGGTGCCACAGGGTCTGGTGTGTGCCCGCTGCCTGTCGGGGGGAGGTTTTCTACCACGAGGGGTGTGAGGAGATGCTGCAGGAGGTAGAAGATGTTGGTGAAGGGGAACGGGTCACGCGAGGAGTGGTGTCGTGGTTCAAGGGTCCGGGTAGGAATGAGGTTCGGCCCTGTGCCGTTCGCTGAGGACGTCGTTGTCGTGGTGGCCGTGGTGGCGGGTGTGCTGGCTGGCTACTGGTTGCGGTCGGTGCTTGCTGACTTCTGGAGGCGGTGATGCCGTTCATTGAGGCCGTCGAGGTTGGGTCGCTGGTCTGCTCAGGCTGCGGCCGCGAGGTCTGGCCGCGAGTCGGGGGGTACTGGTTCCTCCTGTTGTCTCCTCGGGGTCGATGCCGATTCCCGGGCGCCGAGGAGCTGCGGGCTGTGCTGTGCTCCCCGTGCGGCCGGAGAGTCCGGGAGGCGATTGAGTTGCAGGGAGTCGGGATAGGAGGCTGTGTTGACAGAGCAGGAGAAGGCGATAGTCCGGGCCTGTCTGGACCAGGTGCTGATTGGGCTGAGCGAGTTGATTGAGGTCCGGGCGTGGCTCGAGACGCTGGGGCCCGGGGTTCGGCTGAAGTGTCATGAGTTCTGCGCCTTGGTCTATAGGCTGCGAGGAAGCGAGAGTTTGAAGTAGTCGCGCGGCGCCGAGTCGCGCGGGGTCGGGGTGGAGGGCCGGGTTCTCCCGGCCCTCTTCCGACCGCGGCTTTGCGCGGCCTGCCCGGCCGAAGGCTTCGGAATCAGGACTCGGGAACCCCGGCAATTTCCGTGACACGAGCATCCGGTCCGGGTGGGGAAGAGAACGTCGCGTTCTCATCAGATAGCCGGCGGAGTGGCGCGGAAATTGCCGGGGTTTTTTAGTAGGGAAGGAGGGCGGGGAAGACCGAGGACCGCAAACCGCCGAAAGGCGAGGAGGATCGAATGAGTCAGAGTCAGAGTCCGAGCGCTGCGAATACCCGGCGCTACATCGTAATCCACGAGTCAGCGGGAGTCGATGCGTACGATTCCCGTTGGTTGGAGCGGCTGAGCGTACGGCATGATGGTTTGCGATTCGCGCACTACTCACGCGGATTTAGTTGGTACGGGAACAACGGAGGCGTAGATGATTCCACCGCCTACCTGTCGCCGGCAGAGGCACGGGAGTTGTGGGACCAGGAGTACGCTAGTCAGCACGAGGAGTCGTTTGACGAGGTCGTCGCCGCGGCGCTGAAGCGATAAGCACTACCGCGGAAGTAGAGCCCGGGCCAGGTCGCCCGGGCTTTGCTTTGCGCTGGTGGCCCGCCAGGCTGCCCCATCACTCAACGCTCCTGGTTCGGCTTCCGGTTGCCGGCGCGTGCCCTGACACGCCTCACGCGCCGGCAAGGACCGCACCGATCCGGCGCTGCTTGGAGTTCGGCGCGCGCGCTTGGGCGGCTCGGCTGTTTGCGCAGGCGGAACTCCGTGAGGCCGGAGCAAACAGCCCCGCGCGCGACGAAGCTCCGACAGCGCTTCGGATTCCGGTGCCGGCGGACGGCGAGTGTCGAATCCGATGACACGGGTCCGCCGGCACTCCGGAGTCAGGAGTCAGGAATCAGGATTCAGGATTCAGGAATCAGGATGGCCCGTTGCCCGACGAAGTCGGGATTCTGGCGCGCGTCCCGAAAGGGATTGTCCGGGGCCCGTGGACAACCGCGTCCCCCCCCTGGATGGGTTTCCCCCCCTGGGGATTCCACTTTCGGGGGGGGCGCCTCGGAAGGGGGGGTCCAGGGGGGGAAACCAAGGCGGGGGGGGGCGGCGCGCGCCAGAATTTCCTTCCTGGCCGACGGGCGGAGTGGACGCGTCCTGCGCGGCCACGTAGCTTGGCTCCGGCGCGTGCGCCCTAACACGCCTCGCACGCGCAATCCGGCGCGCGCTGGTGCGGAGGCAGTCGGCCGGGGGTCGCTCGAAATGGGCGGCTGGGGGTCGCTCCGGCCCCGGTGCCTTGTCCTAGTTGCGCTATGAGGCCGGCCCGGTCGCTTGCGATTTCACGATGCGCCGGTCCTCCGGCGGGTCGTGAAAAGGGCCGGCCCTGGTGCGCAAGTAGGACAAGGCATGTCGTGGGCTGGCGTCCTCGACAGCGCATGGCAAGGGGCCGGGCTGACCCCCGCTCGGCCGTTTCGGCTGACCCCCGCTCGACTGCCGGAGCAATGACGCGCGCTCGCTCGTCGACGGACGCGCTGCGCGGCCGTCGTCCGGAGTCAGGATGGAATGGAGGCTATGCTCTTGCCACGCCTGCATAGTCCACCGATTGTCGGATGGCAGTGAGTCCGACGAACTGTGAGTGCGCAGTCCGGATGGCAGTGAGTCCGACGAACTGTGCTTGCGCAGTCCGGATGGCAGTGAGTCCGACGAACTGTGAGTGCGCAGTCCGGATGGCAGTGAGTCCGACGAACTGTGCGTGCGCAGTCCGGGTGGTAGTGAGTCCGACGAACTGTGAGTGCGCAGTCCGGATGGCAGTGAGTCCGACGAACTGTGAGTGCGCAGTCCGGATGGCAGTGAGTCCGACGAACTGTGAGTGCGCAGTCCGGGTGGCAGTGAGTCCGACGAACTGTGAGTGCGCAGTCCGGATGGCGATGGGTTGCGCGCACCTGCCCGGCCGGAGGGCGACGGAGCGGCCAGACCGCCCTGGGATTGGCCGCCCGGCGACAGCCGCCCGGAGGCCGGGCTGTTTCAGTAACCGCCAGGTCACAGGGAGCGACGCCGAGGAGCGACTCGGCCGGAGCTTGTCGGAGGCCGATTTCTGAGGGGCCTTGACTCACACATACCTGCCCGGCCGGAGGGCGACGGAGCGGCCAGACCGCCCTGGGATTGGCCGCCCGGCGACAGCCGCCCGGAGGCCGGGCTGTTTCAGTAACCACCAGGTCACAGG
>Ga0315268_10008352_pt1 | contig 10831 bp, 11 predicted proteins | sample C1_top_MG_FD_204535 | JGI IMG/M metagenome (GOLD analysis project Ga0315268, IMG submission 204535) | Sediment microbial communities from Yellowstone Lake, YNP, Wyoming, USA - C1_top | ecosystem: Environmental > Aquatic > Freshwater > Lake > Sediment | place: USA: Wyoming | collected 2017-08-01 | reverse complement strand
ATCATCTGGCCGCGCGATTCGATTCCGAGAGGCTGAGGGCCGACTTGTCGAAGGGCGGCCTCAAGCTCATGCCGCCGTTCTCGCAGTTTGATTTCCTCAAGCAGGCGTTCACCGAGGGCGAGCCGTGGAGGGCGCAGGGGCCGAGGCTGGAGAGGCTTCTCGGCGAAGGCTCGATAACGAAGGCGCAGCACATGAAGTTCAAGTCCGGCCGCGCGCTCGGCAGCCATCTCGAGAACCTGGAGCGCAACCAGGGCTTCAAGGGCTTCAACAAGAGCTCGGTGACCAAGATAATAAAGGCCACGGACCCGAGGGCGCCGCTGGCCGCGGGGGGAGCATGAGACGCGTCCTTTACGCCTTCTTCGCCGCGGTCCTGTGCGCGTGCGCCTCGCCGGCGCTCGGCCCGGGCCGGCAGGGCGCGGGCTATTACCTGCAACCCGCCCAGCTCGGATTGTCGTATTTCCCCCCCGCCCCGGAGCCCGACTCGGCTGCGGACAAGGCGGACATGGCGGTCCTGCGCGAGTGGCAGAAGAGGCGGACCGAAGCCGACTGCGCGCGCGCCCGTTCGGAGGCGCACGCCTATTTCCCGGAGTTCTTCGGGGGCGTCAGCCCGTTCGTCAAGCCCCTTCCCGCCGAGGCGGCGCGCTTCTTCGAGCGGGTGCGCGTCGACACCGACGCCGCGGTCGATGTGGTCAAGGAGGCGAACAAGCGGCCCCGTCCCTTCCGCCGCGATCCCAGCCTCGAGCCCTGCGCCGACAGGCTCGGCGGGTACGGCTATCCCAGCGGGCATGCGGCGATCTCCCGGGTCGAGGCGCGCATCCTATCCGCCTTGGCGCCTGAGAGGAGCGCGCAGTTCTTGGCCCGCGCCGACGAGGCCGCCTGGGACCGCGTCCTGGGCGGGGTGCACCATCCCTCGGATATCGAGGCGGGCAAGCGCCTGGGAGACAGCCTCTACCAGCAGTTCCTGAAGAACCCGGCCTTCCGGGCGGACATGGAGTCTTTGCGCCGCTGCCTGGCGCGCTAGGGGCGGCTTGCGCCGTCGCGCCGCTTCGCTTTGACGGGAAGGACTATGGCGAGGGCGGTGCCCTCCCCCTTCTTGCTCTTGATGCCGATGGAGCCGCCGTGGAGCCGGACGATCTGGCTGCAGACCGAGAGCCCGAGCCCCGTTCCCTTGGCCTTGGTGGTGAAGAAGGGATCGAACACCTGGCCGATGTCCTCCGGGGCGATCCCCTCGCCGTTGTCTCTGATCGTGACCTTCAGCCGCTCCTCCTCCACGGCCGCGGAAACGACGATCTCGCCCCTGCCGGGCTCCAGGGCGTCGAGCGCGTTGTTGAGCACGTTGGTGAACACCTCTTTGAGCTGGATGGGGTCGGCCTCCAGGCGGAAGCCCTTGAGAGTCGCGATGTCCCGCCGCAGCGTCAGGCCCCTGCCCGCCGAGCGCTGGAGGGCTTCCTCGGCCGTGGCGTCCAGGAGGTCGAAGACGTCCACGACCTCGTAGTGGGGCGGCTTGATCTTGGAGTAGGAGAGGAGGTTGCCGATGATCTGGTCGCTCTCCTGGACCTTCTTCTCGATGGTGGAGAGGTGGCTCGCAAGCGCCGGGTTCGCGGCCTTGCGCCGGATGTTGGCGGCGGCCATCTTGATGCCCGCCAGCGGGTTGCGCAGCTCGTGGGCCACGGTCGCGGCGAGTATGCCGATGTCGGCGAGGCGCTTGGCGGTCTGCGCCTCCTCGCGCACGCGCAGCAGCTCGTCGGCCTTCTCCGAGACCAGGGCCGAGAGCGCCTCCTTGTCCTTTTGGAGGACGGACTCGGATCGCTTGCGTTCGATCGCGTACTGGATGCTGCGGACCAGCAGCCAGGTATCGAGCTCTCCCTTGGGCAGGTAGTCCGTCGCGTGCCTCTGGAGCGCCTCCAGCCCCAGGGCGTCGTCGTTGATGCCGGTCAGCACGATGATCGGGACGCCCGGGGCCCGCTTGACGACGCGCTCCAAAGTCTCCAGGCCGCGGCTGTCGGGCAGGTCGAGGTCCAGCAGGACCGCGTCCGCCCCGGCCGGAAGCTTCGTCAGCGCGGCGGCGAGGGTCCCCGCGCCCTCCACGACGAAGCGCGGGTTGAGGCGCCCTTTGAGCAGCTCGCAGTCCAGGCGGAAGTCCGCCGGGCTGTCCTCGACTATGAGCACGCGTATGTCGGAGCCGTTCATCTGCCTGCCGCTCACCTCGCCATCGCTACGCCTTGGGAGGCAGCTTTACGATCGTGAGCCAGAACTCCTGGACCGATTGCGCGACCTTGACGAACTGGGTGAGGTCCACGGGCTTGGTGATGTAGCAGTTCGCGTGCAGCTTGTAGGACTTGAGGATGTCCTCCTCGGACTTGGACACGGTCAAGACCACGACCGGTATGGACTTCAAGCGGTCGTCGCCCTTGATCTCCCGGAGCACCTCGCGGCCGTCCACCTTGGGCAGGTTGAGGTCCAGCAGGATGAGGTCGGGCCGCGCGGCCTTCGAATACTTGCCTTGCCGGCGCAGGAAAGCCAGCGCCTCCTCTCCGTCCGTGACCACGTGGAGGTTGCTGTGGAACTTCTCCTCCTTGAGCGCCTCCATGGTGAGCCGCACGTCCGCCGGGTTGTCCTCCACCAGGAGGATCTCAGCCGGTCTGATGATTTCTTCGGCCATTTTCTACAGCCTCCTCCGGCGCGCGCGCCGGAACCGTGAAATGGAACGTCGAGCCCTTCCCGGGCTCGGATTCGACCCAGATCTTGCCGCCGTGGAATTCGACGATCTTCTTGCAGATCGCCAGCCCGATCCCGGTGCCGGGATAGGTCTGCCCTCCGTGCAGGCGCTGGAAGATGACGAAGATCTTGTCCCGGTATTTCTGCGCGATGCCTATGCCGTTGTCGCGCACCGAGAAGAGCCAGTCGTCCCCGCGCCTTTGGGCGCCCACGTGCACGTGCGGGGCCTGCGCGCTGCGGAACTTGAGGGCGTTGCCGACGAGGTTCTGAAAGAGCTGGATGAAGTGGGTCTCGTTGCCCGTGATCGTGGGCAAAGGACCGCGCGTGAGGCGCGCGCCGCTCTCTTCGATCGCCCGGCCCAGGCCGTAGAGCGCCTTGTCCAGGGCCTCGCTGCAGTCGATCTGCGAGAGGGGAGCGCCGGCTCTTCCAGCCCGGGAATACGCGAGCAGGTCCGTGATCAGGGTCTGCATGCGCTTGGCCGCCTTTACTATATATTCTATGAACTCGTCCGCGTCCGAATCCAAGCGCCCCGTGTACCTGCGCTCCAGGAGCTGGGAGTAGCTGGCCATGATCCGCAGGGGCTCCTGGAGGTCTTGGGAGGCGACGTAGGCGAACTGCTCCAGGCTCTCGTTGGAGCGGGCGAGCTCCGCGGCGGTCCGGTTGACGGACTCGTAGAGGGCTTTCGCCTCCTCGGCCGTCAGCCGCTCGCTCTCGATGTCCTCGAGCATGTTCAGCAGGGCGCGCTGGGTGTCGTTCGCCCGGACGCGCTCCTCGTCGATATCCTCCAGGATGTTCAGAGTCGCGCGGTAGCTCTCCTCGAGCTCCCGGACGCGCTCGCCCAGCCGCGCCCGCCCCGCGAGCGCCTGTCTTTGCTCAGGCATTGTCCTGCGGCTTCCCCTTCAGGGCCTCGAGCTGGGCCTTGAGCTCGGCGATCTCCTTCTTCAATTGCACCATCTTGAGCTCGCGCCCGACCGTGAGCTTCTGGAACTTCTCCAGCTCGGCCAGCCGCTCCAAGTCGTGCCGGCGCTGCTCGGCCAGCTCCGCCTCGGCCTTCTTGCGCGCCGTGACGTCGCGCGCGGCGGCGAACGCGCCCAGCACCTTCCCGCCGACGTCCCTGTATACGGAGGCGTTGTAAAGGACGTCCGCCAGGCTGCCGTCTCTGTGGCGGATGGTCAGAGGATAATCGGTGACCGCTCCCTTGGAGAAGACCTGCCGGTAGCCTTCCCGGGCCTTGTCGGGCTCGGTGAAGTAATTGGAGAAGTCCGTGCCGATGAGCTTCGCGCGGGGAACCCCCGTGATCCTCACGGTCGCCTCGTTGACGTCGGTGATCTTCCCCTCCGGGCTGATCGTGACCAGCGGGTCGAGGCTCGCCTCGAGCAGGCTCCTGGCGTACTGGGACGCCTGGCGCTCCTCCGGGCTCAAGGCCGGCCGTCTCAGCGTTCTCTCAGCCATGATCGATCTCCTCTATTTCCCCTGGCTGTCCTGGAGGTTCAGGATCAGCCCCTGGCTCTGCGGGACCACCATGACCTTGAAGTCCTTCTTCTCGAGCATCTCGATGGTCCGAAGCTGCAAATAGCTCTTCGCCGCCGCGAGGGCGTCGTTCTTTATCCGGATGGCTTGCGCCTCCTGCTTGGCCTGCTCCACCTCGAACTGCTTGCGCTGGATCGCCTGCTGGGCCGCGACCTTCTCCTCGATGGAGTGCTGGTAGGAGGGAGTCAGGTGGACGTCGCGCAGGAAGACCCCGTCGCCGTCCAGGACGAAGAAGCCGTCGTCGGTGAAGGACTTTGCGATGAGCTCCTTGATCTTGTCCTGGATCTCGGTGCGCTTGGGACCGTAGATCTCCGGGGCGGTGTACTTGGCCGTCATGAGGCGGACGGCGTTCCGTATGATGGGCCGGATGACCTGCTCCTCGCACCACTCCTGGTTGCCGAGCTTGAGGTAGACTTTGCCGGCGGTATCCAGGGGGATGCGGTACCAGACCGTGATGTCGAGCCCCACGGAGTTGCCGTCCGCGGTGGGAGACCAGTTGGTGTCGGACTCGCCCTGGACCTGCCCTTCGTCCGGGCGCATGGACATGGTGTAGGCCTTGCGGCGGCAGTCGTAGATGATGACCTGCATGATGACGGGCACGCGCAGCTGCCAGCCCTGCTTGAGGGTCGTGTCGCTCACCTTGCCGGCGAGCTTGTTGAAGAGCACGCCCTCGTGGCCCGCGGGTATGAACACCACGCAGGACCACAGCAGGACGACCACGGCGGCCGCGATGACCGCGTTGACGACGGTGCGCGCGTGACGCGAGACGAGGGCCACCGGATCCCTGTCGTCTTCTTCGATGTGCATGTGTGTCCTCCCCCTATTGCGCGGCCTGCTTCTGCTTGGCCAGCTGCTCGATGCGCGCCTTGTAGTTGTTCTTGCGCCAGGGCTCCGTCGCCTTGCCCAGCAGGTCCTGGTAGACCTGGATCGCCTCGTCGTACTCCTTCGCGTAGACGTGCGCTTCGGCCAGCTGCTCGGAGAAGACCGCGTTGGTCGGGTACATCTTGGCGGCGTCCGAGAACACGGCCGCGGCGTCCTTGAACCTGCGCGCGCTGAGGTACGTCTGGCCGAGCTGCATCTTCAGGTTGGCATCCGCCGGGTTCTTCTCCGCGTCGGCCTTGCGCAGGGCGATCGCCTTGTCCCACTGCCCCTGGGACACATAGAAGGTTATCAGCCTCGCGTGCAGCTCCTGGTCCTCGGGCGCGACCTTCGCGGCGCGCAGGAGCGTCGCGAGGAGCTGGCTCGTGCTGTTGGCGAGGGTATAGCCCTCGACGAGCTGCCACTGGAGGGTCATGTCGGATGGGTTCTTGGAGGCCTGCTCCTCGAGGCCGGCGAGCGTCTTGTCCAGGGCGTTCCGGCTCCTGGCGATGGAGAGGAGCTGGCGCATGGCGTCGCGCTGGGCCCAGGTCCCCTTGGAGGAGGCTAGGATCCGCTCGTAGGCGCTCTTGGCCTCGTCGAGCTTCCGCTCGCCCAGATAGGCCTGGGCGAGCTGGTGCTCGACGTCCATGTCGTCGGGCCGCAGCTTCGCGGCGGACTCGTACTCCCCGATGGCCTCGGGCCCCTTGCCGTGGCTCTGCAGGGCCTGCGCGTAGCGCAGATGCATGTTGGCGTCGTTCGGGTGGGAAGACACGGCCAAGGCCCAGGCGGCCAGGCCGCCGGCCAAGTCGCCTTTGGTGAAGCGGGCGGTCGCGAGCATCTGGATGTAGTTCGGGTTGTCCGGGCGCAGCGCGGCTAGCCGGGCCGCGATAGCCGGGAGCTCGTCGGTCTTGCCCATCTGCTGATAGGTCCGGAGCAGGCGGTTGAGGACGTCCTCGTTCTGCGGGAAGTCCCGTCCCGCCGCCTCGTAGATCTCCAGGGCCTTGGCGGGCTGGTTCTGCGCCTGATAGGCCTCGGCCGCGAGATAATAGATGCGGACGGCCACCTGCGGGTCGTTCTGCGAGAGCTCCTGCAGGGCCGAGACGACCGCCGGCGCCAGGGGGCCATGTCCGGCTTGGGCCTGGGCGCGCGGCTTGGACGCCGGTTTGGCGGCGGTTGTCTTCGCGGCGGGCTGGCTCGGCCCCGCCCGGAGAGTCGAGGGCGAGGCGGCGCTGATCGCGATCAGCGCCGAGAAAGCTACTGCGGTTCTTCTCATGCGGGCCTCCTCAATTGACGGCGCCATGGGGCGTCCTCACTCGTCCGGCTCGACGTGGATCAGCACCCTGCCCACGTGCGGCACGCTGGCGCGCAGGTGCTTCTCGAGCTTCTGCGAGATGTCGTGCGCCTCCTTGATGGCGGTAACCGCGGCGAGGGCGCAGTGCAGGGAGACCTGCAGCTCGCCGGCGGCCTGGCGGACGTTCACTTCGTGTATCTGCGCCCTGATCTTGTTGGTCTTGAGGAACTTGAGCAGCGCCGCCTGAATCTCCCCCTGGCCGGCGGCGTGGGCCCGCAGCGTCGCGGCCCTGTCCCCGGCCGGCTCGATGTGGCTGACGACGCACTGGATCTCCGGGATCGCCTAGCGCAGGGCCTTCTCGAACTCGTCCGCCTTCCGGTGGGCTTCCGAGAGCCGGAGCGTCTCGTCGACTTCCAGGTGCAGCTCCAAAGACCTGCTCCCGGCCTCCTCGTAGACCCGGATGCCGTGGGCGCCCAGCCCGTGCCGCGCCGCCAGCAGGCGGGTCTTGGTGAGCAGGCCCTCCTCCACGGGGGCGAGGGGCTCGACGTGGATGACCACGTCCGCCGCGGGGAGCAGGGCCTTGATGGCCGTCTCCGCGCGGTGCGCGACGTCGTGCGCGGCCTCGAAGGCTGCTTCGTGGCCGACGGCCAAAGTGACGTCGGCGAAGTACTCCGGGCCGCTGCGCCGCACCCGGACCTGCCGCACCTCCATGACCCCGGCGACCTTGGCCGCGGTCCCGACGTCCTCGGCCAGGCCTTCGGGCACCTCGTCCAAGAGGTCGCCGACGGCGCGCTTGCCGAGCTCCCAGCAGGCGAAGATGACGATGGCCGCGACCCCGAGCGCCGCGACCGGGTCCGCCTCTGCGAGCCAGCCCAGGCCCCAGCGGTGCGCGATCCAGACAGCGGCCAGGCCGGCGATGACGACGTAGGACGACCAGATGTCGGAGGTGAAGTGCAGGGCGTCCGCCTCCAGGGCCTGGCTGCCGTGCTTGCGGGCCACCCGGCGCAGGGCCGCGGCCCGGGAATAGTTCACGGCGATGGAGAGCGCGATGACGAGGAATGACCAGACGTTGACCTCGACGGGCTTGTCCTTGATGAAGAGCCTCGAGAGGGCCTCCTTGACGATCCAGACGCAGGTCCCCAGAAGCAGGAGGGTCTCGAAGAGCGCCGAGAGGTTCTCGAACTTGCCGTGGCCGTAGGGGTGGCGGCGGTCCGCCGGCTTGCCGGAGACGCGGACAGTGAGCCAGGTGACGACCGCGGCGACGAGGTCGAGGCCGGAGTGGGCGGCCTCGGAGAGGATGCCGAGGCTGTTGGTCCAAAGGCCGACCGCGAGCTTGGCGAGGGTCAGGGCCACTGCCGCGTAGACGGAGCTCCGCGCGACATCGCGCTTCTCCTTGTCCGCCGCGGCCCTTAGATGGTCGTCCGTAGCTGTCCCTTGCGCCCGCGCCTCAGCCCATCAGGCTGACGAGCAGGGCCTTCTGGGCGTGGAGGCGGTTCTCCGCCTCGTCGAAGATGACGGAATTCGGGCTGTCCGCGACCTCGTCGGTGACCTCTTCCCCCCGATGGGCGGGGAGGCAATGCATGAACAGCGTGTCCTTCTTGCCGGTCTTGGCCAGCAGGGCCGCGTTGACCTGCAGGTGCTTGAATATCTCGACGCGCTTGGCGTGCTCGGCCTCCTGGCCCATGCTCGCCCAGACGTCCGTGTAGATCACGTCCGCGCCGCGCAGGCCGGCCGCGGCGTCTCCGGTGACCTCGATCTGCGCGCCCGTGGAGCGCGCGTCCTCGCGCGCCTTCGAGACGACCTCCTCGGAAGGCTCGTAGCCCTGGGGCGTCACGCAGGTGACGCTGACCCCGAGCTTGGCCCCGCCGAAGAGGAGGCTGTGCGCCACGTTGTTGCCGTCGCCCACGTAGGCGAGCTTGACGCCCTGCAGGCGGCCCTTGTGCTCGAGTATGGTCAGGTAGTCGGCCAGGGCCTGGCAGGGATGGGAGTAGTCGGAGAGGCCGTTGATGACGGGGACCGTGGCGTGCTTGGCGAGGGTCTCAATGTCGGAATGCTTGTAGACCCGGGCCATGATGCCGTCGACGTAGCGCGAGAGCACGCGCGCGGTGTCGGCCACGGTCTCGCCGCGGCCGAGCTGGAGGTCGTTGGAGGAGAGGAACATGGCGTGGCCGCCGAGCTGGAGCATGGCGGCCTCGAAGGAGATGCGCGTGCGCGTCGAGGACTTCTGGAAGATCATCGCCAGCACCTTGCCCTCCAGGAGCGGCTGGCGCCTGCCGGCCTTCGACTCCTTCTTGAGCTTCTGGGCCAGCTGGAGCCAGCCCTGCAGCTCCTCAGCGGTGGCGTTGGAGAGGCTGGTGAGGTCTTTGCGCTTGGTCTCAATCTGCTTTGTGGCCATTGTGTTATTCGGAAAGGACCTTGCGGATGCGTTCGTAGGCCCAGTCGATCTCCTCCTTTTCGATGATCAGCGGCGGCGCCAGGCGGATGACGTGCTCGTGGGTCTCTTTGCAGAGCACGCCTTCCTGCATGAGGGCCTCGCAGAAGCGGCGGGCCCCGCCGGCCGAGGGCTTGAGCTCGACGCCGACGAGCAGGCCGCGGCCGCGGATCTCGTGGAGGAACGGGCTCTTCAAGTCGCAGAACTTGCCGATGAGGTACTCGCCCATCTGATGCGACCTCTCGACGAGGTCCTCCTCGACGATGGCCTTGAGGGACGCGCGGGCCACGGCGCAGGCGAGGGGGTTGCCTCCGAAGGTGCTGCCGTGGTCCCCGGGCTTGTAGACCTCCAGGACCGTCCGGTCCGCCAAGACCGCGGAGATGGGAATGACGCCGCCGCCTAAGGCCTTGCCGAGGATGAGGACGTCCGGCCGGGCGTCCTCGTGCTGGAAGGCGAAGAGCTTGCCCGTGCGGCCGAGGCCGGTCTGTATCTCGTCGAACATCAGCAGGATGCCGGCCTTGGAGCAGATATCCCTGACCGCCTTGAGGTAGCCGGGCGGCGGGATGTGGATTCCGGCCTCGCACTGGATCGGCTCGACTAAGAAGGCGCAGGTGTGCGGGGTGATGGCCTTGCGCAGGGCCTCGGGGTCTGCGAAGGGGATGAGCTTGAAGCCCGGGGTGAAGGGGCCGAAGTCCCGCCGGTACTGCTCGTCGCTCGAGAAGCTGATGAGCGAGAGGGTGCGGCCGTGGAAATTGTTGGTGCAGGCGATGATCTCCGCCTTGTCCTGGGCCATGCCCTTTTTGATGACCGCCCACTTGCGCGCGGTCTTGATGGCGGTCTCGACGGCCTCGGCCCCGGTGTTCATGGGCAGGGCCATCTCGAAGCCGGAGAGCTCGCAGAGCTCCTTGTAGAAGGGGCCGATCTGGTCGTTGTGGAAGGCCCGCGAGGTCAAAGTGACCTTCTTGGCCTGATCGACGAGGGCCTTGAGGATCTTCGGGTGAGCGTGGCCCTGGTTGAGGGCGGAGTACGAGCTGAGCATGTCGAGGTACTTGTTGCCCTCGGGGTCGTAAACCCAGACCCTCTTCGCCTTCGATATTACTACGGGAAGGGGATGATAGTTGTGCGCTCCGTATTTCTCGGAGAGCTCGATGAGCTTCTTGCTTTCGGTCTGCGCCGCCGGTGCCATGGTTGTTGTCATGGGAACGTCCTCCCGTATTCTCGTCCTTATCTTAGCAAACTAAACTCGCGGGGGTGCGGGTGCTTTTCCGGCTACCAATCTGTGCGGGTGCTGAGGCTTGGGAGACGGAAAAGCCACCCTGCACCCCCCGCAGGAGTTTAGGCGCAGTGAGCCATGGAGCGCCTGCAGGCCGGCTTGCCGACGGCCCGCGCGATGGCGTTGCGCAGGACGCTGGGCTGGAGCTCCTTGAGCTCGTAGCGCACCCGCACGGAGTGCTTGTTGAACTTGAGCATCCGCGAGAGGTCTATCGGCGTGCCGATGATGACGACGTCGCAGGGCGTGGCGTTGATGGTAGCCTTGAGCTCGGCCATCTGCTTCTCGCCGTAGCCCATGGCCGGGAGGATCTCCTTGATGTGGCGGTAGCGCTCGTAGGTCCTCTTGATGGAGCCGACGGCGTAGGGCCGGGGGTCCACGATCTTGCGGGCTCCGGCCTGGCGGGCCGCGACGTGTCCGGCGCCGTAGGCCATCTCGCCGTGGGTGAGCGTGGGGCCGTCCTCGACGACGAGCACGCGCTTGCCTTTGACTGAGGCGGGGTCGTCCACGGTGACCGGGGACTGGGCGCGCAGGATTATCGCGTCGGGGTTGGCGAGGCGGACGTTGGACTCGACCAGCTCGATGCTGCTGGCGTGGGCCGTGTCCACCTTGTTGACGATGACGAGGTCGGCCATGCGCAGGTTGGTCTCGCCGGGGTAGTAGGCCATCTCATGGCCGGCCCGGTGCGGGTCGGTCACGACGATGTTGAGATTGGGCTTGTAGAAGGGGAGGT
>Ga0315268_10008351_pt1 | contig 10831 bp, 10 predicted proteins | sample C1_top_MG_FD_204535 | JGI IMG/M metagenome (GOLD analysis project Ga0315268, IMG submission 204535) | Sediment microbial communities from Yellowstone Lake, YNP, Wyoming, USA - C1_top | ecosystem: Environmental > Aquatic > Freshwater > Lake > Sediment | place: USA: Wyoming | collected 2017-08-01 | reverse complement strand
TCGGGTTGGAGGGATCCAACGGCGCAGGGGCTTATGATCCTCGTCACACCTAGTTCTTTCATTGCCCAAACATTCGCCCGCCAATTCACTTTAAAGTTAGGGTAGATGTGCCGCTTCCCATGCCTTGCTAAGAAGGCTGTCTTGCGATCTTTCACCCATCCCACATAAATGAAGTCGCTGGGCGCACCGTAAGGGGTGTAGACCTTTATCTCCTTCGCATCTTTAACAAGTGCCGGGTCGTAGTTAGCTGTCCCGCCGAAAATTCCAATCTCGGCTTGATGCTCCTCTGGAACTTTAATCCTTCTACTAGCCATTTTAGATTACACCCGTTATGAAACTGGTATTTTGTGTAGAAGCCTATGAATCTTTCCAGCCAGATTACTGTGGTGAGGTTACCCTCCACCTGCTAAGCCTTTCTCTAACTTTTGCCGTGATTAGTTCGTTTGTTAAAGTTTTAATTTGGCTGGGAGCAAAGGCGCCGATGTCCGTGATGATTAATTTTATGAGCTTAGGAGGTGTGATGTCGAAGGCAGGGTTATAGAGCGCTACCCTGCCTTTTGATAGTTTTTCCTCACTTGAAATGATCACAGTGGGCGGCCATTCGGTTAGGCTTTCTTCAGAAATTATTCTTCTTTTTCTTAGGTCTGCTGCCTCTAGGCGGTAGAAGTACGTTATTTCCTCAGTCTTCCTCTCTTCAATTGGTATACTTTCACCTTTAATGGTTTCCAAATCAATTGTGCTGTATGAAGTGGCATAGTAGAATGGTATGTCGTGTGCATGGGCAACATATGCTATGTCAGCTGACCCTATCTTATTTGCCACCGAGCCGTCTCTAGCAACTCTATCCACGCCAAGCATTATCTTTGAAACTTGGAATCGTTTGAAGGCGGCGGAAATCATGTTGTCGGTTACTATTATCACTGGTACGCCTGCTCGATTTAATTCCCATACAGTTAGCTTATATCCTTGGCAGCGCGGGCGGGTTTCTTTCGAAACTACTTTTAGGTCCATTCCTTCAACGTAGGCTTCTTCAATCATGCCTAGCGCATGCCCGCCTAGGGATGAGGATAGGCTTCCTCCGTTACAGTGCGTCATTATTACATCACCGTCTTCTAGGTGTTTCATGCCTTCCTGACGGAGGAACCAGTTTAGAATGAGGTCTGATGCTAGCACGTAGTCAGCAACTTCTCTAACCGCTTCGATCACCATGTCTATTTTGCCATCCTCTTTCACGGTTCTTTGAGCCGCCTTCATAGCAAGGTCAATAGCCCACATCAGTGGGTAGGCGGTTGGTCTAGTGTTTTTAAGGAAGGCTGCAGCTTCATTCAGGTTTTTCATAAAGTCTTTGCCCGTGTGACGGAATGAGTTAGCTGCGAGGAGGAGGGCGTAGCCCGCTGCACATCCAATTGCCTGTGAACCACGAACAATCATCCCTTTTATCCCAAGCTCTCCCGCCTTCTTCCAATCCTTGGTCCGCCACACCGTCACCTCATATGGAAGCTTTGTTTGATCCAGGAGCACCAGCTCCTCAGCATCGTCATCATACCATACTGTGATTGGAAGTTTCATCTTTTTGTGTACATGAATTCCAATTTCGCTATCGAATGCCAGTCCAATTTTATCAAAAATATTACAAATTTCGATGCTCATCGCTCGATGCTCATCCCTAACCCTTTAAAATGTCCAATTGAATTAACTTCTTTCTAAGTTCTTCTTTTTCAGCGCTAGTCAAGTCGATAAGCGGGGCGCGCATATGCCCGCTTGGTCTTCCAAGCAGTGTTTGGGCAACTTTCTGAGCGGCGAGATATGGATACTTGTTGAATTCTTTTTTCACCCTAGTTAGGGTGTGTTGAATTTGCTGTGCATCTTTGATGTTGCCCTTCTTAAAAGCTTCAAACATTTTTAGCACCAGTTTAGGAAGGCAGGCGGCTAAAGCAGCAATACAGCCGTCAGCTCCAACTGCTAGGGCTGAGAGGAGGCTTGTGTCATCACCACACACAACCCTTGCTTTTCCCTCGGCAGCAAAGAGGTAGTCTTGAATTGTTGCCATGGATCCAGAGGTATCCTTTATGCCTTCGATTCTTTCTGGAAAAAGCTGGATCAGTTTTTGGAACAATTGCGTGGATACGTTCACGTTAGTGTACTTGGGAAGATTGTAGAGAATCACTTTGGATTTGCCCCTTAAGGCGTTAATGATTTTGGAGTAGTGTTGGAGCAACGTGTTCTCGTTTTGCGGTAGTAGCCAAGGGCTAAGAACCATCACAAAAGGAGCTCCTGTTCTTTCAGCGTGCGTTGCTAGTTGAATAGTCCAATTGGTGCGAGGTGAGCCAGCATCAACAATTAGTGCCACCCGGTTGTCAACTTGGTCTACAGCAATTTCGCAGATCCGTTTTCTTTCCTCTAGGCTTAATACAGAGATCTCGCCTGGAGTGCTACAGATGACAACGCCATTTATCCCACATCTAACTTGATATTCGATTTCATTGCGGAGAGCTTTCTCGTCTAAAGTTTCATCAGCTTTGAATGGAGTGGTGATTGCACTGTTCACTCCCTCTAAACTAAATTTGCCCATAAACACGCCTCTATAGATTAAACAAAGCGCCTACTTGATGAATAAAGGTTTGAGCGCTCTAGCTAAAATCAATTACCAATATAGCTTCCGTTAAATAATAACCAAGTTGGGTAATAGGTAAAATTGGAGTGCTTTGTCGGCATAGATCTTGCTGGGCACCCGAAGAATCCAACTGGTTGGGCTTGTCTACATGGAAATAGCGTTGAAACAAGGGAATTGTTCTCAGATGATGAGATTTTATTTGAAACTTTTAAGGCGAGGCCTACTGTAGTTGCTATTGACGCTCCTTTAACCCTTCCAATAAGGGGGGTAACCAGAAAAGCCGATCGCGACATGCATAGACACGGTTACCATGTACTTCCGCCGTTATACCCGGCAATGAAGGCGTTAACTTATCGGGGAATAGGCTTGGCTCAAAAAATACGAGTAGAATGCATAGAGGTAATTGAGGTTCACCCTGCTTCTACGAGAAGGGCGTTGTCTATGCCAATAAGAGATTGGGAGGAAGTGCAAAGAATATTTGTTGAAATAGGTGTCAAGGTCTCAGAAAAACCTTTGACCGCCCACCAAATTGACGCGGTAACAGCAGCCCTCACGGCATATCTCCATATTAAAGGCGATGAGGAAAAGATTGGAGACAATATAGAAGGCTACATCATTGTGCCTAAGAAGAAGGCGTGGAGGGAAGTGCGGCTGTGAGCGAAAATAAGGCAAGGAAGGCTTTAATGACAGCAATAAACGCTGGCTATCAGATTGATCAAAAGGCGTTCGCCTTTTTCAAAACACTTCCAGAAACCAGCGACTTGGAGGAAATTATAAGAAAGGCTATTGAAAAGGCGGAAGCCATGCCCGTGAAGCCATCGCTTCTCTCCCAAGAAATATTGGAAAAAGTGGTAAAGGAGCTTTTTCCCGAAAAAGAGGTTGTAGAGCCCTCCATCCAAGAGTTAACTGGAAAGGAGGTCTTCCATCCATACGCAAAGGAGGTAGCAGGTGAAGTCGAGGTTCTTGAGGATCCAACTCAAACGTTAAGCTCAGATGGATCCGAAAAAGGATTCCTTCAATGTTTTCGCGATCGCTTCGAAAAAATGGAAAAAATCCTTAGACGCCGCTTAGATGCCAGAGATGCAGTTCAAATCAGTAGAGCATTAGCTGCCAAGCCAAACACGCCTGTAAAAATAATTGGCATGGTCACAGATAAACGCGAACAAAAAAGGCGGATCCTAATGAAGATCGAGGACTTGGAGGCTGCGGCCACCGTGCTGGTTTTACCAACAGTAGATACTCATATCTTTGAAAAAGCACAGAAAATCCTCCTCGACCAAGTCATCTGTATCTGTGCAACAAAGAGCAAAAACAACCTCCTATTCGTAACAGACTTCATTTGGCCTGACATTCCGGAAAGGAAACCAACTACGACAAATGTTCCAGTTCATGTCGTACTAACATCAGATCTACACATAGGGAGCCATGCTTTCCTCCACGAAGCCTTTGAAAGGTTCATTCTCTGGTTAAATGGAAAAGTTGGATCCACCAAAGATCGAGAACTAGCTGGAAAAGTGAAATATGTCGTCATAGCTGGGGATTTAGTGGACGGAATTGGTATTTATCCTCAGCAGGAAAAAGAACTGGTGATATCCAATATTTTTGAACAATACCGTGCCACTGCCAAATACATTGAAAGAATTCCAGATTATATCGAAGTCATCATCATTCCTGGAAACCATGATGCAACCCGTCAAGCCCTCCCACAACCAGCTATCCCAAAGAAATATGCTGAACCTATTTATTCAGCGAGAAAAGTTACCATGCTAGGAGATCCAGCGAGAGTGCAACTGCATGGCGTAGATCTCTTGCTTTACCATGGAAGAAGCCTAGAGGATGTAATAGGGTCGGTTCCACGCTTAACATTCCAAAACCCGGAAAAAGCAATGGAACTTCTATTAAAAACCCGCCACGTAGCACCTGTTTATGGCGGAAGAACCCCCATCGCCCCGGAGCCATACGACCGCCTAATCATCAGCGAACCCCCAGACATCTTTCATGCGGGCCATATTCACGTCAATGGCTATGAAAATTATCGTGGAACCTCAATAGTTAATTCAGGTGCTTGGTTGGCAATAACGGATTATCAACGAAAGATGGGTGTAACCCCCACCCCTGGAAGGGTGCCTATAGTCAACCTACAGAACTTGCAAACAATTCAAGTGAATTTCATGGCGCCTGAGTTATCTGTATCCGTCGTCCAAGGGTAACCATGCTGGGCTTTTGGATTCTTCTGCTAAGCTCATGTGCAAGTATCCTAGCGATTCGCAAAGGCTCGGGGCGATTGCCAAATATAACTAATTTTTTAATGAGCGCTTCAGCCCGTGCCTCAGAAATTCCAAAAGCATGAAAGTAAACCTGTTTCCTAGCACTAACCGCAAGCCTCTTTGGTGTTCCAACTTTTTGAAAAAATGAAAGTCTTTTCCTCCAATCAGAAAAATGGTGCATCAGCGCAGACTCAACTGCCACGTTATCAGGTTTTTTAGGGTTAACCACAAGCACTGGGATCCTGAGTTGCCTACAAATTTGCTTAGGATCCATGGGGTTAAACCCGGCATAGGAAATGGAAGCTAAGAGGATTAGATCCACCCCTTTTTTCTTTTTCTTCACCATTTCGACCAATTGTTTTGTGGCATCCAATCCATCCACATTGATCTCCGAAAGGAGTATCTTTTCAGGAATAGAATTAGAGGTAATCACACCAACTAAGAGGGCTTTTCCCTTCCTCTTGCCTGGAATGCCCTCTGGGAAGCCGCCATCCTCAACAGCAAGAATTCTCAAAGCTAATCGTCCAATCTAAAAAGAAGGCAGAATCCTCTTATGAACCTCTTTCTCAGGCATTTAAGGGGTTTCATAAGAAAGGAATAAGAAACAACATCATCCTTTTATCGGCGGCGGGGTTAGCATTTCATAAAACATTTAGGACTATAATCTAGTAATCGTCCAATCCATCCATCTTCCATGAAAACTGCCCTGACAGTACTCCGAGGAACACTAAGGGAAACCTTCTTAGTGCGCCCATACCGTCCAAAACTGACCACCCTGGCATTAAGGATCCCAATAATGTCCAATTCATTGATTAACCCACTAACCCGCCGCTGTGTCAACGCCTCTACCCCCAGCTGACCACATAACTCCGTATAAATTGTATAGACATCCCCGGTAATCGCTCCACTCACATCTGCCTTCCTCATTAAATATACTCCAATAAGCACCAGTTTGGAATGGAGAGGAAGTGTCGTCAAGACTTCGACTACACGATCCTGCTCAATTTTCTCCTTAGCCTGCCGGACATGTTCTTCTAAAACCCGGTTCTTTCCCTCACGCTCAGCCAACTCCCCAGCAACCCTCAACAAATCCAGAGCCCTCCGCGCATCTCCATGCTCAGCCGCATCCATCGCAGCACATAAATTCACTACTCCTTCTGTTAAGACGCCATCCAAGAATGCCAGCCCAGCCCTTTCAAGGAGAATATCCCTTAATTCGGGCGCGGCATACGGCCTAAAAACTACCTCTTCCTCGCTTAAACTACTCAAAACTCTTGGATCCAAGAACTCCTTGAACCGTAAATCATTGGAGATGCCAATGACCATTACCTGCCCAGCTTTGAGGCCTTCATTAACTCGCGTCAACTCATATAACACATCGTCTCCCTGCGCCTTAACTAGTGCGTCAACTTCATCCAATACGACTGTCAGTAGGATCCGTTTTGATGCTAGAGCTGCCTTAAATCTATCAAATACTTCTCCAACGGCCAAACCGGTAAACGGAACAAACACTCCGACGGCTTCACAGAGCTGAGACAAAACTCGATAATCCGTACCAGCAATACGACAATTAACGTAACATCCCTCAACCGAAGACCCAACCTCTTGTCCCTTCCGAATCAATCGGTCTAAAACATACCTAACGACCGCAGTTTTCCCAGTTCCAGTTTTACCGTAAATAAAAACATTTGAAGACCTAGATCCTTGTAACGTAGGAGCTAGAATTTCACCTAAATGCCGAATATGTTCTTCACGATGAGGTAAATGATTAGGAACGTAATCATGCCGCAAAACTTCTCGATTCTTGAAAATTTTGGGCTGTTGAAGAAAATTAGAAAATACTTCTTCCAGTAGATCATCGCCTTTCAAAACTAAATCAGCATCCTTAATTTGGTAGAGGAACCTCGTCTTTGCTGTAAATAAAGATTTATTGTAGAAAACATTGAAGCCTTAGCAACAGAAAATTGAATAATAGATCTAAAGATCATATTCTGTAGGGTCTACTTGAGACTGGAGATAAGCCTAGAAAACTGCTTCAAAGCCCTGTTAAGAAGTTTTAGCGTTTTACCATGGACCAACTTTAATGCAGCCTTCAAGATCTGTGCAGTCGTTTCGTCATCAGGATAATTTCTGATCCTGCCAGACTGATCAGGAAGATAAAAATAAACCTGCCTAGGATGAATCCCAATAGCCTTCGCGGTAATCGTCGGACTGGATCCACAGCTGTTATAAACCACCCTAAATAGCTCGAGACGTATTTGCTTGGGAATAAATCCTGCAATGATCTTAACGTTTCTACTATCCAGAGCCCCGACACCCCATCTTTTCCAATGGAAAGTCTCTCATTAATTTGATGAAGTAAAATATATAATGTAAAAACAGTCTCCGCACGGTTTATGGTTAATTACCTTTAAATTATTATCATTGAAAAAACTAGAGGTTTTAATTGAAGTTTTTTCTTAAGCAAGTATTCTGAGCAGATTTTTTGGCTAGGAGTTTGTCCAGTGGAAAACGGGGGGTAACTCTGATCTAATAGTTTAGTTGTGAAGACGTGAAGCTTAATTTTCAGATTTACTTTTTCACAGCGATTTCTGATTTTTTAGCCCTAAATATTTGGCATTTCTCTGTTCGCTTCGATACCCCTCGGTTTCCACTGGAGAATGGCTTTATTTAGCTTTATTTGGTTTATTTGTTTAATGCAACTTTGCGAAATTGTGAATAAACGGAAACTCCTATTTTTGATATCCTTTTCCTCTTTTAAGCTCTAAATTACCGTATTTTTAATTGATTTAATTAGCCCGTTCACCGCAATTCTATTTAACTTGTGAAGATGCAAAGTTGTAAAGCACTAGAAGGAACCATCACTTTGCCAGCGCGTAAGGTTAGAGTAGAGGTCTTTGATCAGGATGGAAATCGGTTTACAATTGCATTTGAGGGTCGAGTGACAAGAGAAAAGGTTTTGCAGGTCCTTGATTTAGTGGAGTTATTGGGCGGGGTTCCTAAGGGTGGATCCATGCCTGGTGAAGAAGGGTTTGAGGAGTTATCCGCATTTGATCGGCTCAAGAGCCTTTTGGAGAAGCAGTTTCCTATTGTTTGGTTTTCCTCACGGGAGGTGCAGCGGGTGTATGAAGATACGTTTAATGCGCCGATTGGATTAAGTACGGTATCCACATATCTGGCAAGGCTTGTTGACAGAGGCATATTAATTCGCGGTGGATCTTTAAATGAGCGGAAATACCGTCTGAAACGTGGATCCTTAGCAGAGGAGCTTAAAATCTAGGCGGATGTTTGGCTCCCCGCATTTTTTCGTTCTTGCGCCGGTGGAAGCGGAGAAACCTTTGCCAACATGTCTTCTAAGGGTTTTTTAATTTTCTCACTAATGTTATAAGTAAATGGAATCTTATGGGCATCTCTTTCAACGTAGCCCTCATTGAAGAGTTTTTTCATCAGGCGCGCGGTATGCTCGCGTGTTCGGCCAATAATGTTTTTTAGTTCTGGAGCTGGCTTGGGGCCCTCCTTTGTAAGGATTTGGAGCACTTGTAGCTCTGTTTCCGTCAGGTTTGTGAGAGAGGCTGGTGTTATGGTTATGGCTTCGGCTTCTGGAAGCATACCCCTGTAGCGGGCGTCTAGAAGGGCAATTTGCTCTTGGAGAGCTTGTTGACTCTTCGCGAGGGTTGAGACTTGCTTGCGGGTGGCGACCATATGTTTGATGAAGGTTCTACTTGCTTGCAAAGCCGTTTCTACACCTACTGCGAGGCGGTCTATGCGGCTTCCTAGGTGTTCAGTCGAGATCCTAGCCGCTTGTGCTTCATAGGTTGCAGTAGTCATCTTTTCAGTTTGCTGTTGAAGTCTAGTTTGTGTTGTTGTAATAAGAGCGCTGATCGTTGCTCTGTTCTTCTCGTAATTTTCTTCATAGGTTTTTTGCGCTTTTTTTAGTCGGCGATAGCTTATCGAAAAGGCTAAAATTATGCCTGCTATCGCTGTGGCCGTTACAATAAGTGAGAGAACATCCAACTGAGGGAAGAGAAGCACCTTCTATTCCTTCACGAAAACATTTATTATTTGGAAACATTTGTTATTTGTATCTTTTGTATCCTCACTACTTTTTCCCAGATTTAACTAAGGTAGCCACTGCGTCAATTTTGGTTATGATACCTGCAATGTTTCCTTCATCCAATACAAGTACTGCTGGGTGCCCTTGTCCTAGTAGGGTTAAGATTTCATTTAGTCCAGCTGACGGTTCGACCGCTACGAAGGGAGCTTCCATTATATCTTGGACGAATCCATTATAGACTTTCTCAGGTTCGCGGGACAACAGGAGCCTCTTTATAAGGGTAGTTTCTTGAATGCTACCCACCACTCTTTTTCCTCTCAATACAGGTAGCTGTGAGACATCGTATTTTTTCATAAGGTCTACGGCTTTGCGGACTCGATCTGTAACGTCCACGGAGATAACGGGCGTATGCATAATGTGTTGTGCTAAATTCTTTTCCTCTGTGGAGGTTATAGCTGAAAGGATCTTTTGAAGGGTTGAAAGCCTCGGATCCACATGCCCTGCTTCTATTCGAGCAATAAGGGATTGGCTGACATGCGCTTTAATCGCCAATTCCTTTTGAGTTAATCCGGCCATTTTTCGTAGTCTACGGACATCCTCAGGGGTTGGTAGTCTCACCGCCACCATATTACTCTCCGTTTAGGCACTGCTGAATCGACAGAGATAAGTCTTTAGGTTGATAAGGGTAATTAAAGGCAATTTTGCCGTGATCGCCTGTGATATTGCCCCTCGTTATCTCACATCACGGTTAGCTCACATGAGACATCACAGGAAAGGAAGGGGGTATTCCACATGTTTAGATTCAACGTCATCACGCGAACATCACGGCTTTAATGGCTGGAAAAAATGATTAAACCTAACCAATCCATTATAGGGATCACCCTGGGCAGTTGTTGGATATGGTTTCAATAAAACAATAAGAAAAACTATTTAGGCAATAATACTCAACTCGATTTTTGGGCCAATCCTAAGGCGCGTGATATCACAGCACGTCACACAAATACGGGTCTAAAGCATGATTAATTGAGCTTCATATGGTTCTCAGCCAAATAAACCCTCAAGTCACCAAAAAGTGACAGTTACGAGCTGGGTTCTCGACTTATCTGTGACATATGTGGCGTTAAAATACTATATTGTACAGGGTGAATGTATAGTCGCGCAACACGCTTTCGCTATAAGCATGGCGGCTATTACTGCGCAAACTTCCATGGATCACGGAATATATGCAGTCAGTATATCTGGCGACTTGACCGTAAACGTTCGAATCACGCGTGATATGTAAAATTACCTTGGAAATCACAGGTTGCACGTCCCACATCACGATAAAGCGCCCCAGGCGATGGAGGAACATCCTTAGGTCAAGGAGCTTCTGCTGCATACCAACTGTGATATGTGATATCACGCTTTCCTTGCTAACATCTTCGGTTTGGCTAAGGATTCCAACTGCTCTGTCAGCTGAGCTTTCATCAACTCTATAGCCTTTAGATCTTCCTCACTAGCTTTTCCACTAGTATATCTTTCCCACACTTCTTGGTAGGCATCCATATAAGTCTGTAATCGGTGGGATGCTTCAATGAATACCTCCATCTGAGGGTTATCTAAGAACCCAAGATATCCAAGCAAGAGGATGGAATAGACGGTGCGGATCACGTTTCTACGCGCCTGTTTCAGGGTCCTATTGAATGAGCCGCGGCTTATTCCTCCTTTTTTTAGTCGCAATTTGACCTTTTCCTCATATTTTATTGGTTTTTCTGCATTTTCTTCGGCTAAAATATCAATTAAAAGCGTTTCTAATTGTATTTTAGTAAAATGACTGTTTTTTAAGAGTATTTCTCCGATTGGGTCTTCTAATGTGCGAATTATCCATTTTCTAACTGAACTTAGGTCGATCAAAAC
>Ga0315268_10008350_pt1 | contig 10831 bp, 12 predicted proteins | sample C1_top_MG_FD_204535 | JGI IMG/M metagenome (GOLD analysis project Ga0315268, IMG submission 204535) | Sediment microbial communities from Yellowstone Lake, YNP, Wyoming, USA - C1_top | ecosystem: Environmental > Aquatic > Freshwater > Lake > Sediment | place: USA: Wyoming | collected 2017-08-01 | reverse complement strand
TCTCCGGTTTACCGCTATCTTTTACGCTACTCACAAAAGGGACAACGATGACAGGTAGGAGTATGCCTGCTATAACAATCAGGATTATGATCTCGATAAGTGTGAAACCTTTTTTATTTGTCCCGAAAATACCCCCCTTCATTCCCCCCTTGGTAAGGGGGGATAGAGAGGGGTCTATTTTCATGCCCCTTTGTGCCGATAAATCGGCTTGATGGTTTGAGCTTTTTATCATAATTAAGTTATCCTTTTCCCTAATTATTTCTTCCGTTATTTCTGCGAAAACAGGAATGACACGTAATTTGGCTCCTTGAATCCTTTTAAGATATATTCACCTTCCCTGTATAGCTAACAACGCTTATTGTTTTTGTCCGTACACCATCAGAAACCGCTACTGATCCGCCTCCACCTGTTGTTGGTTCTCCCAAAGAGTTAAATGTGATCGTGAAATTATTACTGATTGTTACCCCCGAAGGGAGTTGACCTGATGGATCCATCCCTGTGCTCGCTGGGTTAAATGTATATTTATTTGCGGGGGGAGCAGTGGAGAATTGTATGCTCTTTGAAACTCGATTGGCCATAGCCCATTCCTGTGCATATCGAATATCGGAAGCGACCATGTAAGCAGCTCCATCTACTGAAGCCCTCGAAGAAGTAGCAGTAAGGTCTAATTTGGGTATCAGGATGGCAGCAAGAATTCCGATAATTACAAACACAAGGATTAATTCTATAAAGGTAAAACCCGATTGCCGAGAAAATAGTTTGGAATAATTAGTTCGGAGTTCGGAGTGATGAGTTCGGAGTTTTTCCAATATTGTCATCAATGTTTGAAGACAGAAGCTAAATTCCACCAGGGAAGGAAAACTGCCAATGCCAGAAATAAAACAACAATGCCTAAAAAGAGAACCAATATTGGTTCGATGTACGTGGAGAATTCCTTGATGGCATTATCAACCTCAATGTCATAATATTCTGTTATCCTCATCAACATCTCATCTAAAGTTCCCGAAGATTCTCCAATTGCAACCATTTGAATAACAAGGGGGGTAAACCTTCCACTTTCTCTCATCGAATCAGCCAAACCTCGTCCTTCTCTTATACTTCGACTGATTTCCTCTATTGTTTTGGAAAGGACTACGTTTTCAATCGTTGTGGAGGTGATCTCAAGGGTCTGGAGAATTGGGATACCGCTCCGATTTAGCATGACAAAGGTATAACCAAATCGTGAAAGTGCAATCTTTAAGAGAAGAGGACCAAATATTGGAATTCGGGTCTTCAAACTGTCCCAGAAATATCTTCCCTGTGCCGTTCGGATATATCGCTTGAAGAGGATCGGAATTCCAAAAAGGGCACATAAAACCAAATACCAATATGTATGGAAAAAGTTATTAATACCGATCATAATCCGGGTAGGCAAAGGAAGTGGCGTGTTAAATCGGGCAAAGACCTGAACAAACCTTGGTATGACGAAGGTTAGCAAAACTCCAGATGCGATGACTAATGACAGGATGACGATTTTAGGGTAACGTGTTGCCTGCTTGACCCTCTGTTTAGTGCTTAGTTCACGATTCGCAAGAGCGACAAAACGATCCAGTGATTCACCCAGTTTACCAGATGCCTCACCTGCTCGAACCATATTTACATAAACAGGAGGAAAAACTTCAGTGTACTGAGACATGGCTTCAAAGAGTGCACCACCTCCTTCAATCTGACGACCAATCGCCTCTAATATAGGCTTTAACTTTTTATTCTCTGCCTGTTCAGCTAAACTCTCAAGCCCTGTAAGCAAGGGCAATCCTGCTTTGTACAAAGTAGAGAGTTGCTGGCTGAAAAAGATAAGATCATTTAACTTTACTTTTTTGAATCGTTGCAAGAGTGATGGTATGTCGAACAAGGTATCGCTTTTCCCCTCTTCAATCGTTATAGGAAAGTATCCAAGTTGGTAGAGACGGTCTCCTGCAATCTGGAGTGTTGGGGCGTCGATCATGCCAGCAACTGCTTTACCGTTTCGGTCCCTAACCCTGTATCTATAGTTTGGCATTAATTAATCTTTGAGATAAGATTTTATCTTTTTCAGTAGTTCATCTGTATCAAAGGGCTTGGTAATATAATCATTAGCCCCTGTTTCCTTTCCAAGGAGCTTATCCTTTTCCTGTATCTTTGCAGTTAACATCAGTATCGGAATGTGTTTGTAATTTTCATCGAATTTTAATAAACGGCATACCTTAAACCCATCCAATTTTGGTAACATGAGATCCAAAAGGATCAAATCAGGATTTTCCTTTCGGGCCTTATTCAAGGCATCTTCTCCGTCGTGAGAAACAAGGACATTGTATCCCTCATTCTCCAGAGAAAAACGAAGGGTTTCTACTAAATCTACTTCATCATCTACTAATAAAATCCTTTTTTGGCCCATTTTACCTCCTTAGATAATCTTTGGCTTTTCTAAATAGTTCTCTCTTTGAAATAGCCTCTTCAGGGTAGGTCGCCATACCTACCTTAATAAAAAGTGATTCTACATGACCTTCAATAGAATATTTTTTAAATTCCTCATCAATCCTCTGACGGATTACCTGAGCACCTTCGAGATCAGCCTCACATAGGGCAGCTAATATTTTTGCTCTGCCTAATCTAACCACGATGTCCGTTTTTCTATTAAGGCATTGTTTCAACTTATCTTCCAATTTGTCTAATTGACTATCTTCTACCTCAGCTCCTTCACATAGCATCTCTATTAGAAAGAGGGTGAGATGGGAATGATTTTCAATCGCACGCTTAAACTCCCTGTCTAAGATATAGCGAAAACGGAGATCTCTCTTTTCTCCTTTTGATACGGGCAATGTAAAAGTAAAGGTGCTTCCTTTTCCTAACTCACTCTCTACCCAGATATTTCCATGATGGGCTTCCACCAGTCCTTTTGTAATAGCAAGACCCAATCCTGTCCCACCAACAGATCGCCGGAGCGATTCCTCTACCTGGTGAAACTTTTCAAAAACTTTTTCTAGTTGGTCCTCCGGGATACCTATCCCTGAATCTCTGACAGAGACAGCTACCATGTTTCCATCCCCATCAAAAGGCTTTGCTGAGACATAGATCGTTCCACCTTCCGGAGTGAACTTGATGGCATTTCCAACAAGGTTTATCAGGATCTGTATGATTCTTTCGCGGTCACCGTAAACAGAAGGTAGGTCTTTCTCGATTTCCATTTCGATTTGAATAGACTTCCCATCTACCTGTGGCTTGAAGGAGGAGAGGATGAACTCAATAGGGTCTCTGAGATTTATTTCTTCAAAATTCAGCCCCATTCTTCCAGATTCAATCTTCGAAAGGTCCAAGAGGCTGTTTAGGATATTCGTAAGGCGATTGATATTTTTCTCGGCTAAAGAAAGAAATTTTTCCTGATTTTCGTTGATCTCACCTGTTTTCCTTTGAAGCAATAACTGGATTGCATTCTTAATAGTAGCAAGAGGGGTTCGTAATTCATGTGAAGCAACAGCTACAAATTCAGACTTGATCTCATCGAGCCTCCTCAATTCTTTGTTTGCCCTCTCCAATTCGGCAGCATATTCTTTAAGTCGCTCCATTGCCTGCTTGCGTTCGGTGATGTCATGTATAACGACTACTGCATAGCTGTCTGTCTCTTCACCTTTTCTACATACCCCAGGCAAAATTGGTTGGACTTGGATATTAATGTGGCGGTCTAATATCCTATCATATGTCTCATATTCTGTGGGTAATCCGTTGCTCAGCTTTTCCCATGCAGTTGGCCAGAAGGTCTCCAGATAACAGTCTGAATCAGCGCAGCCATGATGCAAAAGTTCATGTAACCTTTTGCACTTGACGTTTACGACCTGCCCAAGGTTCCATTGCTCAATCACTCGATTTGTACGGAGGATACAACCCTGGCAGTCAATCAGACAGATGAGCTGGGGGATCGAATCAACCGTGGACTCCCACTCCCGCTTTGCACGGCTGATCAACATAAAGCTCTCTTGAAGGGCATTCACTGCTTTCTTTCGCTCCCTCTTTTCCTCAGCCTCACGGACAGCTCTCAGGACTGAATGGGGAAGTTTAGAGAGATTATCTTTCAGAATGTAATCACTTGCGCCGCTTTTAAGAACCTCAACCGCCTTTTCTTCTCCAAGTGCTCCTGTAGCTAAAATAAATGGTACATTGGAAGATTCTTTCAGAGTTATAGCTAATGCCTCTAAGCCGTTAAAGGAAGGAAGACGATAATCAGATATAATAAGGTCTGGAATAAAGTCACGGAGTTCTTTAATGAAGTCTTCTTTTGTCTCTACACGTTTCGAAATAAAAGGAACCTCTGCTCTGTGGAGCTGATACTCCATCAACTCGGCATCAGTAGTAGAGTCCTCAAGTATCAGGATGCGGAGTTCTTTGTCCATCTTTCTTTTTCTTTCATACCCTTAATAATTAATACAAACGCATTTAATAGCTTTACATTGTTTGAGATTCCGAAACGAGTTCGGAATGACATTTTGTTGTTGTCATGCTGAACTTGTTTCAGCATCTTGTTTTCCTTATCGCTCGCAATGACAGGTAATCTCTGGCTTTTAACCATTTATTGCTGAATTTGGGTAATGAAATAATTAATTTTAGAGTTGAAAATACATGCGGTGGAAATTTAGAAGAGAGAGAAATTGTTATAGGCTCTGGGGCATCTTTGCTAATTGTTAATACCCCACACGCTTTATTTGTACTTTTACTACCCCGTACGAAATATTTCGATGGGGAAACGCTCATATTTAATCAACATTATTGCTTAGATAATATGTATTGTCAAGATGTTTTTTCCTCCTTGATTCATAGCGAACTCTGTTCCAATGATTGTCATTCCCGTGAAAACGGGAATCCAGAAATATTATTCGCATCATAGCCTCTGGATTCCGCATCAAGTGCGGAATGACGAAAAATAGCTCAAATGATCTTAAATAACTTTCAAGATCTTTAAAGATTAATAACATAAATTCATATGACCTTGAACTCAGATTACATCAGATTACAAAGGTATATCGGAAGGTGTAATATATAAATAATGTTGGTTTCGAAAAAGAAGGCTATTCGATTTAAAGATCTACCTGAAGCGGATGAAAAACCCTATGTGGAGATTTTTGCTGATGGTGCCTGTAGTGGCAACCCGGGTGTAGGAGGCTATGGTGTTATTTTAAGGTCTAACAGAAAAGAAAAGGAGCTTTCTGGATGCGACTCCATAACCACAAACAACCGCATGGAGCTGACAGCGGTTATCAGGGCACTTGAAGCTCTTAAAAGACCATGTAAGATTAAAGTGGTTACAGATTCAAATTATGTCATTCAGGGTATAACATCATGGATCTTTAGATGGCTTAAAAACAACTGGAAGAATGCCCAGAAACAGGAAGTTGTTAACCGTGACCTCTGGGAGAAACTCCTTAAACTCTCAAGTCTCCACGAGATTGAATGGGAGTGGGTAAAAGGACATGATGGGTATATTGAAAATGAGAGATGTGATAAACTTGCAAAGCGGGAAATCAAGAAGTGCAAGAAAGTAACGGATAGAACATGAATAATGTCAACATCAAGAATCTAACAGGTATGTTTCTGATAGCTATTCCTGGTTTAAAAGATCCAAACTTTGAACACACTGTTGTGTTAATCTGTGACCATACAAAAGATGGTGCCGTAGGGCTCGTTATAAATCGTGTCTTACTAAATAGCTTTTTACCCTTCCTCAGTTGGCTTGATATAAAAGAAAGTGTAATAGACCTGCCAGTATTTTATGGTGGGCCTGTTAAGCCTGAACAGGGCTACATGCTCTACGTATCAGAAAGCAGTGACTACACTTCGATAAAGATCAACAACGGTCTTTCCCTGACTACAACAAAAGAAATACTGCTTGATGTCGCTGCTGGTAAAGGACCAAAAAAGTTTCTCTTTGCCCTTGGATATGCAGGATGGACTGCTGGACAACTCGAGTATGAGCTCATGATAGATAGCTGGTTGGTTGCACCCATGAATAAAAACATTATCTTTGATATACCAGTAAGTGAACGCTGGAAGGCCGCGGCAGAATCAATTGGAATTGATCTGGCGAGGTTTTTCTATAAACAGGGGATGGTATAGTGCGGTTGGGCAAGAATGTTTTACAGGATAACAGCAGATTTTGTGGTTTTCATCCATTTTATATGGATTGTTTTTCTTATATGCGGTGCATTTATAGGCTGGCGGTATCGCACTGTAAAGATATTTCATATAGCGGGTCTCGGTTTTGCTGTTTTGATACAGATATTTGGCTGGTACTGTCCCCTGACTTACCTTGAAATATGGCTAAGAAAGGGATACGATTCATCACTTACCTATAGAGGTTCATTCATAATTCACTACGTGGAAAGACTTGTATATATAGATTTGTCGCCCGGGATAATATTTGTTTTAACCCTGATCCTTGTTTCGATCTCAGCATATGTATATTTGAAGAAAGGAAAAATAAGAGTTTTACTTTAGCCATATTATTCATAAAATCAATGGCGGATGTGGAATTTTCGCTCATTCTCGGCTCGATATAAATCGAGCCTCCGAGGAAAATTCTTTCTTCGAAAGAATTTAAAACCGCTCAAATACCACATCCTCCATAGGCTTAAAAATTTATGTTATTAATCTTCAAAGATCTTAAAAGTTGCTTAAGCTCATGTGAGCTATTTTTTGTCATTCCGCACTTGATGCGGAATCCAGAGGCTATGATGCGAATAATATTTCTGGATTCCTGCTTCCGCAGGAATGACAATCATTGGAACAGAGTTCGCTATGAATAAAGTAGGCTAAGAGGTTTTTGTTATGGATTTTCAGAGGCTATTGAAAATTATGGAAAAACTCAGGGATGAAGGGGGTTGTCCTTGGGATAAGGAGCAGACGAGTGAATCACTCAAACCTTTCATTCTTGAAGAGGCATATGAGCTTATTGAGGCTATTGATATGGGCGATCCAGAGAAAATAAAGGAAGAACTCGGAGACCTCCTGTTTCAGATAGTTTTCCAATGCCAGATAGCAAAGGAGAAAAAAGAGTTTGGTATCTTTGATGTTATCGAAAAGATTGGGCAAAAGATGATCGCAAGACATCCCCATGTCTTTGGAAAAGCAGATTACAAAACTACAGATGAGGTTCTCTCTTATTGGGAAGAACAGAAAAGGCGTGAAGGTAAATTACGAGTCTCTATTCTTGAAGGGGTCCCCGAGGCTTTGCCGTCTTTATTACGTGCTCATCGACTTCAAAATAGGGCGGCAAGGGTTGGTTTTGATTGGCCTAAGATCGAGGATGTCTTTAAAAAGTTCGATGAGGAAATGAAGGAGTTTAAAAAGACATTGGAAGAAAAAAGGCAGAATGAGATGGAAGATGAACTTGGTGATCTATTATTTATGCTTGTGAATGTATCAAGATTTATTGGTATCAACCCAGAAGATGCATTGAGAAAGACAATAGCAAAGTTCATCTCACGGTTTCGTTATATTGAGATGAGCGCGGCAGATCAGGGCAGAAAACTCTCTCACATGACACTGGAGGAGATGGATAAACTATGGGAGGAGGCAAAGAGGAGTAGAGCTCATGGTGACAACCTGGCTTGACAAAAAAAAGTTTCTTTGGTATCTTTATCTTTTCTCGTAAAATCCGATTTTTTAAAGATATTATTAGGAGAAAACGTGCCTACTATAGCACAGTTAGTAAGATACGGGCGCAAAAAAGTTGAGAGTAAGACTAAAAGTCCTGCATTGAGAGGTTGTCCCCAGCAGAGAGGGGTATGTATAAGGGTGTATACAACTACTCCCAAGAAGCCGAATTCGGCGCTAAGAAAGGTTGCAAGGGTAAGGCTTATGAATGGAATGGAAGTCACAGCATATATACCCGGAGTAGGCCACAACCTTCAGGAACATTCTATAGTGATGATAAGAGGTGGTAGAGTGAAAGACCTTCCTGGAGTTAGGTACCATATCATCAGGGGCACCTTGGATACAATGGGAGTTGCAGACAGAAGGCAAGGGAGGTCGAAGTATGGATCGAAAAGGCCCAAATAATTAATAAGGTATAAAATGCCGAGAAGAAGAGTTGTAGAGAAGAGAGAAATTTTACCTGATCCAAAATACAACAGTAAACTCGTGAGTAAATTTGTAAATGCACTAATGAAGGAAGGCGAAAAATCCGTAGCAGAGGGGATCTGCTATGGAGCCTTTGACATCATGAAGAAAAAGACGGGAAGTGATCCCCTTAAGGTATTCAAAACAGCAATAGAAAATGTGAAGCCCCTTATTGAAGTTAAGCCGAGAAGGGTCGGAGGTGCAACTTATCAGGTTCCGGTCGAGGTAAGAGCACATAGGCGTATGGCTCTGGCCTTCAGGTGGATTATCAATTACTCGAGGGGTAGAAGTGAAAAGACCATGCGGGAAAAGTTGGCAGGGGAATTAATGGATGCTTATAACAATACGGGGTCTTCTATAAAGAAGAAAGAAGATACCCACAAGATGGCAGAAGCCAATAAGGCCTTTGCCCATTATAGATGGTAAGAAAAGTAGAGGAGAAGAGATTTGTTGAAACTCCCGTTAGAAAAGACACGCAATATCGGAATTATGGCACACATAGATGCAGGGAAGACTACGACTACAGAACGTGTTCTCTATTATACGGGTGTTACATACAAAATGGGCGAAGTAGATGAAGGCACTGCTGTCATGGACTGGATGGTTCAAGAGCAGGAGAGAGGCATAACCATCACATCTGCTGCTACCACCTGTTTCTGGAAAGACCATAAAATTAATATCATAGATACGCCTGGGCATGTTGACTTTACTATTGAGGTCGAGAGGTCTTTAAGGGTCCTTGACGGGGCCGTTGCCCTCTTTGATTCTGTAGCAGGTGTTGAACCTCAATCAGAGACTGTATGGAGACAAGCTGATAAATATGGTGTTCCGAGGATTGCTTTTATGAATAAGATGGACAGAGTAGGCGCTGATTTTTTCATGAGTGTCGATAGCATGATAGAGCGCCTTGGTGCTAATCCTGTTCCTATTCAAATACCTTTTGGGGCAGAAAATGAATTCAGAGGGTCTATAGATCTTGTAAGGATGAAGGCTATATATTTTGATGATGAAACACTTAGCGCGAAATACATAGAGGGAGATATACCCGATCTTATTATGCCCATGGCTCGGGAATACAGAGAAAAAATGATCGAGGCATTAGCTGATGTTGATGACAATATTATGGATAAATTCCTCAAAGGGGGAGAGATCCTTATAGATGAGATAAAGGCAGCCATAAGGAAAGGTACAATAGAGAGGAAGCTTACGCCTGTTTTGTGCGGCTCTGCCTTTAGAAATAAAGGTATTCAGCTTCTGCTTGACGCAATAGTTGATTACCTTCCTTCCCCACTTGATATCCCACCTGTTACAGGGGTGTCTCCATTAGACGGCTCTAAAATAAGTAGGCGCGCTGAGGACAGCGAACCTTTTTCAGCCATTGCGTTTAAGGTAATGACAGATCCCTTTGTTGGACAGCTCACATTTATAAGGGTCTATTCAGGTATACTGCAGAGTGGTTCATATGTGTACAATTCGACAAAAGGTATAAAGGAAAGGATAGGGAGACTTCTAAAAATGCACGCGAATAAGCGTGAGGAGCTTAAAGAGGTTTCTGCAGGTGACATAGCAGCAGTCGTAGGGCTAAGGAATGCCCTTACAGGAGATACCCTATGTGATGAGAAAAACCCTATTATTCTCGTTCCAATGGAATTCCCAGAGCCCGTCATGTCTGTTGCAATTGAACCAAAGACAAAAGCTGACCAGGAGAAGCTTTCACAGGCCCTATCAAAACTCGCTCAGGAAGACCCATCTTTTAAAGTCTCTTTCAATGAGGAGACAGGACAGACGATCATCTCCGGTATGGGTGAACTTCATCTGGAGATAATTGTGGACAGACTCCTGAGAGAGTTTAAGGTGAGCGCAAATGTTGGGAAACCACAGGTTGCTTATAAGGAAACGATCAAGGCGGTATCAAAGGCAGAGGGAAAGTTTATCAGGCAGACAGGTGGACGGGGACAATATGGTCACGTTTGCATCGAGATTGAGCCATTAGAGCCTGGTAAGGGGTTTGAGTTTGTTAACGCCATAGTAGGTGGTGCAATTCCTAAAGAATATATCTCAGCTGTTGCGAAAGGGATAAAAGAGGCGGTAGATAGGGGGATTCTCGCAGGTTATCCTGTTGTTGACATCAAGGCAAAACTGTATGATGGTTCATATCATGAAGTTGATTCCTCTGAGCTTGCATTCAAGATCGCGGGTTCAATAGGATTTAAAGAGGCAGCAAAGAAGGCTAAGCCAATCCTTCTTGAACCGATCATGAGTGTTGAGATTGTGACCCCAGAGGAGTTTTTGGGTGATGTAATAGGTAACTTTAATTCCCGTCGTGGGAAGGTTCAAAGTATAGAGAGACGGGTCAATGCTCAGATAATAAAGGCACAGGCTCCCCTTTCAGAGATGTTTGGTTATGCTACTGATTTACGATCAATAACTCAGGGTAGAGCTACTTATACAATGCAGTTTTCACATTATGAGGAGGTTCCAAAGGGGGTTTCCGAAGGGATTGTAGCAAAAGTTAGAGGAGAATAATGTCAGCAATTGGTGAATAGTTTTATTAGCTGTTCATCGAACAAGGAGGAATTTATGGCGAAGGCTAAATTTGAGAGAGTGAAGCCTCATGTAAATGTAGGGACGATAGGTCATATAGACCATGGTAAGACGACACTCACATCAGCGGTAACGAAATATTTGGCCATGAAGGGTTTAGCGA
>Ga0315268_10008349_pt1 | contig 10835 bp, 7 predicted proteins | sample C1_top_MG_FD_204535 | JGI IMG/M metagenome (GOLD analysis project Ga0315268, IMG submission 204535) | Sediment microbial communities from Yellowstone Lake, YNP, Wyoming, USA - C1_top | ecosystem: Environmental > Aquatic > Freshwater > Lake > Sediment | place: USA: Wyoming | collected 2017-08-01 | reverse complement strand
GTTCGTCTCGCCGCAGCACTGCACCTTTCTGTTCGAGAACAGCCGGCTGCTGGTGCACGACCACGACAGCCTCAACGGCGTCTACATCCGGTTGCGCCCCGAAGCGCTGATGGACAGCGGCGACCTGCTGCGGCTGGGACGCCAGCTCTACAAACTGGAGATCGGCCCGGGCACGCGGCTCGAGATCGGCGGCTCGCGGCCGGGTGACGACGCCAGGCTGTGGGGGAGCCCGGATCCCAAGGCCTGGGGCAAACTGCTCCAGATCCTGGACGACGGAACCGCCGGCGAGGTGCACCTGCTCAATGGCGAGGAGTGCCGCATCGGTCGCGAAGTCGGCGACATCCTGCTGACCAACGATGGTTTCATCTCGGCCAACCACTGCGCGCTGGCCTATGCCGACGGCCGCGTGCTGCTGCGCGATCTGGGCAGTTCCAACGGCACCTACGTCCGCATCCGAGGCGAGCGCGAGCTGCGCGACGACGACTTCGTGCTGGTCGGCAACCAGATGATGCGGGTCGAGCTGCGCTAGCGCTTCTCGATCCGAATTCCGCGAAAATCCAGCCCGGCCGCTTGACCCAGTAGCGGCAATCTCGCTATGCTGGTCGTTCGCTCAAACCACGCGCGGCGTCGTCGAGACGGCGTCGCGACAGCAGGTGGTACGGTGAACAAAAGGGACATCAAGCGTTTCAATGATCTTCTCACGCAGCAGCGGATCGAAGTGCTGCGCAATGCCCGCAAGACTCGCGACGAGGAGGCGACGTTCGATACCGACGACCTGCCCGACGAGTTCGACCTTGCCAGCTCCGAGTACGCTCAGTCGCTGACCTTTCGCCTGCGCGACCGCGAGAAGTTTTTGCTCTCCAAGATCGACAAGGCGCTCAAGAAGATCGAGGCGGGCGAGTTTGGCGTGTGCGAGGAGTGCGGCGAGGAGATCTCGATCAAGCGGCTCGAGGCGCGGCCGGTGACCACCCTCTGCATCCGCTGCAAGGAAGAGCAAGAGAAGGTCGAAAAGTCCTACAACTGAGCCACCCATGTCGACACCACACCTGATCGCGATCGGCGCGCTGCTTGTCGGCAGCGCAGCCCGGGCGCAGGACTCGGCGCCGGTCCCAGCGGCCGCTGCCAGCGCCGCGCCCGATTCGCTGGCGCAGGCCGACGCCCTGTACGGCAGGGGCGACCTGGCCAGCATGCAAGGGTCGCTCGCGCTTTACGACCTGGCCGCGACCGCGCGACCCGACGACTATGACGCGCAGTGGAAGGCCGCGCGCGCCCATCGCGAGTACGCCAACAAGGCCAAGGAGCAACAGGTCGCTGGCTGGACGCATCTGTGCGCCGAGCAGGGCAAGATCGCGATGGCGCAAGCGTCGGCGGCGATCAAGCTGCAGCCCGACCGCGCGCCGGCCCACCTCTGGTACGGCTCGGCAGTGGCCACCTATGCCGACGGTGTCAGCTTGATCACGGCGCTGAGCGAGGGGCTCAAGGACAAGACCCAGCGCGCGTTCGAGCGCGCCTACCAGCTGGACAAGCACTACAACGAAGCCGGCCCGGTGCTGGCGCTCGGCCGCTTCTGGTCGGTGCTGCCGTGGCCGCTCAAGGACAACAAAAAAGCACTCAAGTTCCTGCGCGAGTTCCAGCAGCTCTTTCCGGCCAAGCCCGAGGGCCAGGCCTACCTGGCCGAGGTGCTGATCGACGAGGGTGGCGCAGCCAACGAAGCCGATGCGACGACGCTGCTCGACCAACTCGACCGCTGCGGCGTGCCGTACTATCAAGAGCGCGCTAAAGAGCTTCGTAAAAAACTCTGACCCAACCGCGCCAACCACAGCACGATTTTCCGGCGGGGGGCCGGAGCAAGGCTTTTGGCGGTCCCCTTCAAGGGACCGACAGAAGCCTTGCGCAGATCAGCGGGGCCCCGCCGAAATTTGATCTACCTGAGGGGGAAAACGCGCGCTACTTCTTCTTGGTGACGTCGTCACCCTCGGGCGACGCCCACGGGTCGCCCTCCTCACCCAGCATGAAGTAGTCGTCGTAGCGGCCGGGGATGTCGGCCAGCTGCGCAAAACCAAATGCGCCCACGCCAGCAACGAGCGCGATGATGACCGAGCCGCCCGCCGCCAGCAGCTCGAGGCGGCGCCGCCCGTCCAGCTCGCGGTACTTGGTCACCGCCGGGTCAAACTCGTTGACCACGGTGATCTTGTCGTCGACGGTGGTAAACGCCTGCGGGTTCTGGTGCGCGACCGCCAGCGCGTCGGTCGCCGACCGCAAGGACTGGATGGCAAGCAGCACGCCAGAGGCCGCGCCGACCACGCTGAACGCCAGCGTCGACGCCAGGCCGCCGGCCATGATGCTGTTCTTCTCGACGTAGGCGCGTCGCGCCGCCACGTCCGGCAGCACGGTCAGCCACCAGTCCTCGGGTTCGGCGTGGATGGCCGGGGCATAGTGCTGGCGGTCGCGCCACGATGTCGCAAACACGCGGTCGCGACAGGTCGGCTGCTCGAGCGCCCCCGACCTGCCGACCGCCGACCACAGCGCGTCGAGACCGACGCACTCGCCCGCCACCTCCATATCGACCGTATCCTTCCAGGCCGGAAACAGTCGCACGCTGCGCAGCGCGAACACCTCGTTGCTGTCGCCCTCGACCACCTTGAGCTGCACCAGGTAGCCGGCGCCGGCCTGCTGCACGGTGCCGCTGAGCGTCCGCACCGCGCCGACCCGCAGCGCGGCCTCGCCCAGGCAGCGCATCGAGATGCGTGCCGGGCAGCGTGCGACCAGATCGCCCGGCGTGGCCGCGATCAGGTCGGCGTCGAGCAGCGCGCCGGTGCCGCCGAAGCGCTCGGCCGCCCGCGCCAGGCCGCGCGCGAACGCGTCCACGGCCGGCCGGATCGAGCGTTCGCTGTGCGGGGTGAGCACCAGCGTCGCACCCTGCTCTTGCGGAGCGCTCGCCGCTTCGCTTGCCGCTGCCAGCGCGAGCCCGGGACAGCCGATTGCCAACATCGAAACGAGGTGCAACAGGCGCATGGCACACCTCCCGCGAGGGCTACAGGTACGTACCCTCATCCCCCTGCGGGGACTTTCCAGGATCGCCGATCTTGCCGTCGAGCATCACCAGCTTGCGCGGCATCCGCGCGGCCAGGCGTGTGTTGTGGGTGACCACCACCGCGGCCACGCCGCGCTCACGGTTGATGCGAAACAGCAGCTCGTGGATCTCGTCGCTGGTCTTCTCGTCCAGGTTGCCGGTCGGCTCGTCGGCCAGCAACAGACCCGGCCCCAGCACCAGCGCGCGCGCCAGCGCCACCCGCTGCTGCTCGCCACCGGACAGCTCGCCCGGCTTGTGCTGGACGCGGTGCGACAGGCCGACCAGGTCGAGCACGTCGCGCGCCATGGCCGTGGCGTGACCGCGCGCCCTGCGCTGTGCCAGCGCCGGCAGCATCACGTTCTCCAGCGCCGTGAATTCGGGGAGCAGGTGGTGAAACTGAAATACGAAGCCAATCCGCCGATTTCGAAAATCGGCGATCTGCCAGCCGGGTTGGGCAAAGACATCGAGCCCGTCGTAGCGAATGGTGCCGCTGGTCGGCTGGTCGAGCGTGCCCAGCACGTGCAGGAAGGTGCTCTTGCCGACGCCCGACGCGCCGGTCAACGAGACCAGATCGGACGAACCAATGCGCAGGTCGAAGCCCTTGAGCACCGGGATCGGTGCGCCGTCGAGCTCGTAGGTCTTTTGCAGACCCTGGACCAGGATCTCCATCTCAATCGTACCTGAGCCCGTCGACGGGGTTGAGCTGCGCCGCCTGTAGCGACGGATAGATCGTCGCCAGGTAACTGACCACAAGTGCCGACAGCGACACCAAGGTGAACTCGAACGGGTTCATGCGCACTGGCAACTGGGCGATGTAGTAGACCTCGGGGTCGAGCCCGACGCCGAACTTGCGGATCGCGATGCAGCTCAAAAAGCCGAGCACCACGCCAAGTGCGGTGCCGAGGCAGCCGATCACCAGACCGTAGACGACGAAGATCTTCATCACGCTCGAGTCGGTGGCGCCCATCGACTTGAGGATGGCGATCTCCTTGCCCTTCTCGAGCACGACCATGATCAGCGTCGACAGGATGTTGAAGCTGGCCACCAGCACGATGAAGATCAGGATGATGAACATCGCGATCTTCTCCAGCTTGAGCGCGGAGAAGAGGTTGCGGTTCATCTCCTTCCAGTCCTTGGTGCGGTACGGATAGCCGCCGACCTGCTGCAGCACGGCACGGCTGATCGGCGTGGTGTTCTCGATGTCGTCGACCTTGACCTCGACGCCGGTGACCGCACCCTTGGTGGTGAAAAAGCTCTGCGCCTCCTCCAGCTTGATGTAGACGAACTTGGCATCGTACTCGTACATGCCCGAGTAAAAGATGCCGGAGACGCGAAACGCCTTGGCTTTGGGCACCGGCCCGGTCGGGCCCAGCTCGCCCACCGGCGACACCACGTTGATAGGATCGCCGACAAAGACCTTGAGACTACGCGCCAGCTCCTGACCGATGATGATGCCGGGCAGTATCACATCGTCCCGCTCCCGGGACTTCCAAGGGTCGTCGTCCCCGGGGCGGCTGCCGACCGCGGGTGGTGCGCGCGGGATCACCGGCGCGGGTGCGCTGCCGTTGGAACCGGCCGCCGGCCGCGTGCCTGGCAGCGGCTGCGGACGCTCGATCTGGTCCGGGTGCTCGAGGCTCTCGAGCGTGCCCTGCACCATGTTCTTGGCCAGGTCCGACACCTGCGGCGCGCTCGACGGCACGATGCCCTTGATGATGGCGCCCGACAGGTTGACGTCGCTGGACAGCATCACCTCGTTGAGCACGAACGGCGAGGCGCCGGTGACGCTGGGCACCTGCCGGATCTTGGTCATGACATCGTCGTACTCGGTGAAGTCGATGCCGTACTTGAGGACGATCAGGTGGGCGTTGGCCCCCAGGATCTTGCCGCGGATGTCGGCCATGAAGCCGCTCATCACCGATAGCACCACCAGCATCGCCCAGACGCCGACCGCGACGCCGCCGATCGAGATGACGGTGATGACCGAGATGAAGCTCGACCGGCGCTTGGCCATCAGGTAGCGGCGGCCGACCCACGCCTCGTAGCCAAAGCGCAGCGACAGCTTGCCGTCGCCCGCGATCATGAAGCCGACGCTGCCGCCGAGCACGCGCGCCACTTCCAGGATCAGCAGCGCCGCGATCGCCACCACGATGAAGTAGACCGGCGTGGTGCCATAGGTGAAGGCGACCTCGACCCGCTGGCCGAGCACGGCCACGCCGCAAAACAGCACCATGTCGAGCGCCAGCGTCTCGAAAAATGCGACCCGGCGTGCCACCATCGCCGCGCACAGGCCGGCGAGCAGGCCTCCGACCAGTGCACCGGCGACAATGTACGACTGCAGCGGCTCGCCGCGCTCGTCAAAGGCGACGAAGCCGATCGAGACCGCGGCGATCATGGTCAGCGTACCGATCGCGATCGCGACCAGCGCGGCCGCCGGATGAAAGCGCGAGAAACGCGGCGCGGTCACCGGTCGTGTCGCCGGCAGCAGGTACGCCAGCAGCGGAGCCAGCGGCCCCAGCGGCACGCCGAGAAGACCGAACAGCAGCCGGCGCTGACCGCGATCGGCGGCGATGCGGATCGCCAGTAACACACCGAACTCGATCGCCAGCAGCGCCACGAGCGCAACCGCGATCGTGCGAATGTGCGAGACGTCGCCCAGCGGCAGCGCGTTGTTGAGGTTGGCGAAAGAATCCATGGTCGGGCAGGCGCGGCGCCGCGCTACTCCTTGCTCTCGGGCTCGCTGACGGCAGGCTCGCCGCCCCAGCCCTCGTCCGGACGCAGCTGCGGGAACAGGATGACCTCGCGGATGGTCGCCGCATCGCAGAACAGCATGGTCAGCCGGTCGATACCGATGCCCTCGCCCGCGGTCGGTGGCAACCCGACCTCGAGCGCGTGGATGAAGTCCTCGTCCATGCCAGGCGCTTCCGCGTCGCCACGGCTCTTCAGCCGCACCTGGCGCTCGAAGCGCTGACGCTGGTCGATCGGGTCGCTCAGCTCGGAGAAGGCGTTGGCCACTTCCATGCCGGCGATGAACAGCTCGAAGCGGTCGACCACCGCCGGGTCCTGGTCGAAGCGGCGCGCCAGCGGCGAGGCCGGTTGCGGGTAGTGGGTGACGAAGGTCGGCTGGATCAGCGTCGACTCGACCTCGTGCTCGAAGCAGGTGTACAGCAGGTGCAGCGCGATGGCGCGACGCCGCGTCTCGTCGAGCGCACCGTCCAGCCCCTGCGCCATGGCCATCAGCGCCGCGCGCCGATCGGTCGCCTTGAGATAGGCCGCCCGCGCCGCGTCGCACTGCTGCTGCACCGTGCCGCTGCCGGCGTCCGGCAGCAGGCGGCCGACCTCGTCGTCCTCGAGGTCGTCGAGGATGGCATTGATCGGATCGCTGTCGTTGGTATGGCCGAACACCACCTCGGCCGCGCGCTGCACCGACTTGATATCGGCCAGCGACTCGACGCCCAGGTGCTTGCTCACCGCGTCGGCCACGCTGATCCGGGCAAACGGCCGCGTCAGCGCGATCTGCTGCCCCTGGTAGGTGATGCTATCGCCCTCGGCCACCTTGCTGGCGATGCCGGTCAGCAACTCCTCGGTCAACTCGATCAGGTCGGCGGCCGTGGCATAGGCCTGGTACAGCTCGAGGCTGGTGAACTCGGGGTTGTGCTTGCGCGAAAGCCCCTCGTTGCGAAAACACTTGCCGATCTCGTAGACCCGTTCGAAGCCGCCCACCACCAGCCGCTTGAGGTGCAGCTCGGTGGCGATGCGCAGCGCGAAGTCGCTGTCGAGCGCATTGTAGTGGGTCAAGAACGGCGCGGCCGCAGCACCGCCCGCCACCTCGAGCAGGATCGGCGTCTCGACTTCGAGGTAGTCTCGCATGTCGAGAAAGCGCCGGATCTGGGCGACGATAGCGGCGCGCTTGCGGAAGATCGCGCGAGCGTCCGGATTGTGGATCAGGTCGACGTAGCGCCGGCGGTAGCGCGCCTCGACATCGGTCAGACCGTGCCACTTTTCGGGCGGCGGGATCAGCGACTTGGTCAGGATACGAAAACCGGACGCGGCCAGCGTCAGCTCGCCGGTGCGGGTGCGCATCGGCGAACCGGCGATGCCGACGATGTCGCCGAGGTCCACGGTCTTGAGATGGGCGTAGACGGTCTCGCCCACCTTGTCGCTCTGCACGTAGATCTGCAGGGTGCCGGTGCGATCCTGGATGTTGAAAAAGGTCGACTTGCCGTGCTTGCGCAGCGCCACCACGCGGCCAGCAAGCGTGTAAAACCGGTCCATCGCCTTGAGCTGTTCGGTATCGTCGCGCTCGTGGCGCACCTGCACTTCGCGGCTCGTCATCTCCGGCCGGAAGTCGTTGGCATACGGCTCGTAGCCTGCGCTGCGCAGCTCGGTCAGTTTGCGCACGCGCTGTTCGCGGAGATTTTGCTCTTGACCCATGACCTGGCCTGTCGCTGTTTCAGTGAAACCGGCCAAGAGTTGATTGAAAACGGTGCCCAGTCAAGCCGCGGCAACAGCGCAGGCGCTGGTTGACTTTTCGTTGCAAGGTGGTTTTCTGCCGCGGTTTTGACGCGGGAATCATCACACCAGGAGGATGTCATGCAGCTTCGGGGACAGCATCTCGGTCTTTTCACGTCCATCCGCTGGATTGCCGTCGGCTGCTGGCTCGGCGCGCTGCCGCTGGTCGGCTGCGACTGTGGGACCGAACCAGGGACCGACGCTGCGGGGACCGATTCGTCGACGCAGCATGACGCGGGTCGGACCGACTCGCATGTGGCAGACGGCGCACGGCCCGACACCCATGTGGCGGATACACGTGGGACCGACACGCACGCCACTGACACGCATGCCGCCGACAGCCACGCCACCGACACCCACGCCACCGACACGCATGGCACCGACAGCCACGCGGTCGACAGCGCAACGCCGCACGACGCCGCCACCGGCAACGACGCGAACACAGGTGGCGCTGTGTTCTGGTTGACCACCCTGATCGTCAACGACATGGAGTCGGCCCTGCTGCCCACCTCGACCTTTGGCGGTGTGGCGCGCGCCACCGCCAAGATGAAGGAGTTGCAGGCTGCGGCCGCAGCTTACCAGCCAGTGCTCGGCCAGGGCGAGACCGCGACGATCGGAACGCTGACCCTGGGCGGCGGCGACAGCTACGGCGCCGGCGCGCAGTTCCGGGCCAGCCTCGACCACGGCACGCCGTACTACGACGCGCTGGCCATGCAGCAGATGAACTTCAACGCGGTGGCCATCGGCAACCACGACTTCGACTTTGGCCCGGCTGTCTTCGCCAACTTTATCCAGAGCTTCAGCAGCCCGGTACCGTTCCTGTCCGCCAACATCGACGTCACCAATGAAACCGCGCTGGCCGCGCTGGCGACGTCCGGCCGCATCGCCCACAGCAAGACCTTCACCTTAAATGGTCAGCGGGTCGGCGTCATCGCCGTCGTCACCGAGGACCTGCCACGGCTGTCCACCATCGGCGACGTGACCGTCAGCGCCAAGCTGGACGCCATCAACGCCGAGGTGACCGCGCTCGAGACCGCGGGTGTCAACAAGATCATCTTGATCAGCCACAACCAGTCGATCGTCAACGACCTGGCGCTGATCCCGCAGCTTTCGGGCATCGACATCTTCTTCTCGGCCGGCGGCCATGAGCTGCTCGCCAACAACACGACGGTACTGTTCCCGGGCGACACCAGCAGTTCAAGCCGCCACTTCCCGATGCGCGCTGCCGACGCGGACGGTGTGCAGGTGCCGGTCATCACCACCAACGGCGGATACAAGTACATCGGCCGGTTGGTCGCCAAGTTCAACGCCGCGGGCACCCTGGTCGCCCTCGACGACGCGCTGAGCAATCCCGTACGCATCGTGGCTGGCTCTTCTTCCGACGTCGCCACTCCAGACGCGACGGTCGACTCCACCGTGGTGCAGCCGGTGCAGGCCGCCATGAACGCGCTGCAGGCGCACGTGATCGCGACCAGCGAGGTGCCGCTCGACGCCCGGCGCGCCAATATTCGCGGCATCGAGACCAACGAGGGCAATCTGATCGCCGACGCCTTGCGCTGGGCGGCCGACAGCTATTCCTACGATCATGGCCTGCCGTACACCGACGTCGCGCTGACCAACGGCGGCGGCATCCGCAACAACAATGTCATCCCGGCCGGCCCGCTCAGCGAGTACGACACGTTCAGCATGTTGCCGTTCTCCAACTTCCTGGCCATCGTGCCCGACGTGACCCACACCGAGTTCAAGGCCATCCTCGAGAACGCGGTCTCCAAGGTCGAGGCCGGCGAGGGTCGCTTTGCCCAGGTCAGCGGCTTCTGGTTCGTCTGGGATCCGGCCGGCACGCCACGCGCGGTCGACAGCAGCGGCAATGTCACCGCCGAGGGATCGCGCGTGCTCTGGGCCGAGACCGACTGGGCCGTACCGATCGTGCAGGGCGGTGCGGTCGTCGATCCGACCGCCACCCTGATCGTTGCCACCCTCGACTTCCTGGTCGTCGGCGGCGATGGCTATCCCTTCTTCGGCCACGACTACACGCGCGTGCTGGTCAGCTACCAGCAGGCGCTGTACGACTACCTGATCGATCCGACCGGCGTCTCCCGCCTGGTCGAGCGCGCCCAGTATCCCGAGTGGGGCGACGGCCGCATCTACCGCCAGAACGCGGTGCGCGCGGTCGACTATCCCGTCATCGCACACGGCGGCCAGCTGCAAGTGTGGGCGGCGCCGCTGTACGACGCTGGCGGCAACCTGCTGGTGACCGACGTGACCATCGGCGGCGTGCCGCAGCCCTACACGGTCAGCACCTGGGGCGGCAAGCTCACCATCAGCGCTCTCGACAGCACCACCCCGGTCGGCGTCCAGAACCTGGTGATCACGACGACGACGGGCGCCTTTGCGGCGTTCCCGCTGAGCGTGATCCACCTGGTCATCAACGAAGTGGATGCGGACACGCCGGGCACGGATGCGGCCGAGTTCATCGAGCTGTCGACGGGCGTGAACAGTGCGCTCTCGCTTGCGGGCTACACGGTGGTGCTCTGGAACGGAAATGGCAACACCGCCTACGACGCAATCGACCTCACCGCCAGCACCGAGGCCAGCGGGCTCTACCTGCTGGGACCGTCGACCACGCTGGCGCATACGCCGAGCCAGATCTGGACGCGGGCAGTGCAGAACGGTCCGGACGCGGTTGGCCTGTACCAGGGCTACGCGTCGCAGTTCCCGACCACGGCACCGCCGGCCAACGTCAGCAGCGAAGGCCTGCTCGACGCCATCGTCTACGCCGGAGGTGGAGCGGGCGACTCGGTGACCCTGCTGAGCACGCTGCTCGGCAGCGGTCCCCAGGCGGTCGCAGTCGACGAGAACATGCACACCGCGGCCGCCACCGAGTCGATGCAGCGCTGCACCTTGGCCCGCCTCGACGACCGCGCATTTGTCGTCGGCATCTTCGCCTCGCAGCCGCCGTCGCCTGGCATCGCGAACTTCTGCCCGTAGCGCGATTGCTCCTTCGCACTTTCAAAATCAACAGGGCGTCTCGCCAACGCCCCACTTCGCCAATCATCGCTGCGGACGATCGCAGCCGCCCCGGGGCATGGCTCGGCGGCGGCGCCCCTCAGCCGAGCAGGCCCTCTCGCCCGGGGCGCACACCTCCTGACGTGTACTGCCTTCGCCTCGCGCATTCACCCGCCCTACTCGAACCTCGAGGTCGGCTTCGGGCTTGCCTCCGCTCGCCTCGCCACGCCCCGGGGCGGTTGCTGTT
>Ga0315268_10008348_pt1 | contig 10836 bp, 10 predicted proteins | sample C1_top_MG_FD_204535 | JGI IMG/M metagenome (GOLD analysis project Ga0315268, IMG submission 204535) | Sediment microbial communities from Yellowstone Lake, YNP, Wyoming, USA - C1_top | ecosystem: Environmental > Aquatic > Freshwater > Lake > Sediment | place: USA: Wyoming | collected 2017-08-01 | reverse complement strand
CGGCCTTGAGCATGAGGTTCTTGGGCGCGCCATCGCTCACGAGCTCGGGCATTTGTTGCTGGGCACCAACAGCCATTCGACCCGCGGTATCATGCGCGCCCGCTGGAATCCCCAGGAGTTGCCTGCCGGGAGTGCCGGGCGCTTCAGCTTCCTGCCCCAGCAGGCCGCCGTCATTCGCGCCGAGGTCGCTGCGCGCGCCCAGTTAGCCGCACAACGCCAGCCGGGAAGCGACAGTTTCACGGCAAGCGTGAAGTAGACGGACGACTCATCGCGCGGCGCAGACTGGTTCTCGAAGTCTCCTGCCTTCCTTCGTTTCGAATCGCAGAGTGAGTTCGCGCGGGGGCAATCGCCATGACCAACCCGACGGCGTCGACGGGCGCCCGCAGGCGGTCCAGCCGGCGACACTAATCACCGCGGCGCAAGATCCCTCGCCCGCTGCAACCGTCTGGACACCGAGCCGTCCCTTTGCTAATATCATCCTCCCTCAGGGCTCAGGCATGTCACACGATGACGGGAAGCTATTTTTCTACTCCATGCTCGGCTTTGGTGCGGGTATCTGGATTTTCTTCAAGGGCTTCCGCGAATTCCGAAAATACCGGGTCTTGGCCGACACACCGGAGATTCCCATCCGCAGCATGCCCATGGGACTCGTGGAGATTCACGGCCAGGCGGTGAAAGCTGCCGATCTACTCACCAGCCCAATTACCCACACCCCCTGCTGCTTATTCAAGGTCGAGATTGAGCGCTGGAAGCACAACGAAAAGGGCAGCGGAGGAAGTTGGAGGCATTACCGCACGGACGTCCAGGGGGCAAGGTTTTATTTACAGGATAAGAGTGGCAAAGTCCTAGTTGAACCCACTGACGCAGAGCTCGACTTGCCTCAGAACGCCCGGTGCGAAGCGGGATCGGGGGCTGGCGGCAGAGCGGCCGGAGCCAGCGAATCGGAACTCTTGCGTTATGTGACCGAGGCGGACGCGCACCGCATCACGGGACTAGCGCAACATGGACTGGAATTCCTTGGCCCGCGCGATGACCCGAAACACGAGGAGACCCGGCAGAAACTTCTCCAACTTTTCAGTCACTCTCCCGGCGCTCCGGATGTCCAGCAGCGCATGGCCGCCCTGGCGGCGCCCCGGTTGCGCCAGCATCTTCAGGAAATGGGTCCGCAGTCCGATCCCCAGAAGGAACAGGCGCGGCTCGCCGCGCTCGAAGCTTTTGAACATCCGCAGGGGAGCCCGGAATTCGTGGCCGGGATGCAGCGCGCCGCGTCCCTCGCCCCGCCCGCGGAGCAAAAACAATTCCTGGCGGCAGTGGGGGCGCTCCATCCAGGCGATCCAGCGGTCGCCATGACCTTCGGCGCGGCCTCGGGGCGCTACCGCTTCACAGAGTTCTGCATCGTGCCCGGCCATTCCTATGACATCATGGGCACCTGCACCGAGAATCCCAGTCCCCAGGACGAACATGACCGCAATATGATCCTGAAAGGGAGCAACGAACCCACCTTCCTGATTTCCTCGCGCAGCGAAAAGGAAATTGAATCCACCTTGCGCAGCCGGGCCGTGAAGATGATCTTTGGCGGCGCCGCGCTCTCCCTGGTTTGCCTGGCCATCATCCTCGGCAAGCTGGGACTCTTCGGCTAAATCAACTCGGACATCCGAACACGGAATATTGGGAGGACGGCGGTGCCGCGTCACTCGCGGACGCTACGCCGCGGGGAAGGTCATCTCTTCGACAAACACGTTCTGGAAGGCGGGCTCGGTGTTGAGGGTGAGGTGTTCCGTCTTGCGGCGCAAGGCGGAGTAGGCGAATTCCTCTTCACTGGAATTGAACAGCGCGAGTTTGGCGCCGAGGAGGGCGGTGTTGCCGGCGGGCTTAACCATGTCGATGGGAAACTTGAGCAGTCCGATGCGGCGCGCGCTGGCGCGATTGATGTAGTTTCCGAAGGCTCCGGCAAGATAGAGTCGCGTCAAGTCTTCCGGTCTGGCTCCCCAGCGTTCCAGCAACAGGCGAATCCCCGCCGCGATGGCTCCTTTGGCGAGTTGCAGTTCACGAACGTCGGCCTGAGTGATCGAGACCGGCTCCCTCAACAGCAGTGACCCATTGGAGCCGTCCCGCAAGCGGCCGCTGGGTTGAATCAGCGCCAGATCCAGACCGGCGGCGACAGCATCAACCAAGCCGCTCCCGCAGATGCCGCGCGGCGCCACGTCGCCGAGGACGTGACAAGCAAGGCGCCCCGCTTCGATGGTGACCTTGGAGATGGCCCCGGTCGCGGCGCGCATGCCCATCGAAACCCGCGCGCCCTCGAAAGCCGGCCCGGCGGCCGTCGAGGCGCAGAGCAGCCGCTCGCGGTTGCCAATCACGATTTCGCCGTTGGTGCCAAGATCGACCAGGCCGAGGAGCATCTCACTCTGGTCTAGCCGGGTGGCGAGAATGCCGGCGAGGATGTCGCTGCCGACGAAACCTCCCAGGCAGGGCAGAAATCGCACGGGCGGGTCGCCGGAGATCTCCCACCCCAGGTCACTGGATCGGAAAACCTCCAGGCCGTCTCGCGCCGGCTCAAACGGGTACAGGCTGAGCGGCGTCACATCGATGCCGCAGAAAAGGTGATGCATCACCGTGTTGCCGACGACGGCTACGGTTTCGATCGGGCGGCCATCGCCGTGAGCCGCTTCCAGCAGTTCGCCGATGAGCTGGCCGATCTGATGGCGCACGAGCCTGTTCAGGCGCGCAAGCCCATCGCCCTGGGTCGCAAAGCTGACGCGGCTCATCACGTCCGCGCCGTGGCGCGCCTGAAGGTTGAGCGCCGAGCGCACCGCCAGTACGTGGGCGTTCGAGAGGTCGAGCAGTTGGGCGACAATGGTGGTGGTGCCGAGATCGACCGCCACGCCCAGACCCGGGCGCGGCGTGAAGTCGAACGCAGTGTTATCGGCCAGGATGGCGGCTTCCCACTGGCCCAACTCGAGGGTTAGATCGCTTTCGGCCTTGCCGGCACAAGCCAGCCGCCACCCAGCAGCCAATTCTTCACCGCTCAGAAGCGATTCCTGCTCGGGTGTGATGGGGATGGCGCCGCGCACCACACGCACACGGCACCCCTTGCAGCGCTGGCGGCCGCCGCAGGGGAATTCCACTCCATGCGCGAAGAGCACGTCCTGGAGCGGCGTGCCGCGCTCGAGTTCGAAGGACTCGCCGAGCGGCTGGAGTTCAATGCGGACGGTGTCGGGCATGAGATCTGTGGCGGTGCTCTAGCAGCGCCGGTACTGTGTGAGTGAGAACACCGGTCATTGACCGGCGCTGAGATTACGTGCGGCTCCGCGCGTAGGCGGCCAGCGCATGCACGTTTTCATGCGGCGTGCCGCGTGGAATTTCGCAGCCCGCCCCCACGATATAGCGCGGCCCGGCCTGGCGGTGGCATTCGGCGATGGCCGCCGTCACCGAATCCGGCGTCCCGTCGCGAAGCGCGCGCACCGGGTCGAGATTGCCCAGCAGAACCTGCTGCGCTCCCATCTCATCGCGCCCCTGAGCGACTGGCACGAGGTAGTCCAGGTCCACAATCTCACAACCCAGACGGCCCATCCCGGCAAGAATCCGCTTTGTGTTGCCGCAGATGTGCAGGCGCACGCGCGCGCCCATGGCGTGTAACTCCTCGACCATCCTCTTTTCGTAAGGCCAAACAAACTCGTTGTAGATGGCCGGGCCGACGAGCGATGCCGCCGCGTCACCCACGCCGATCAGGTCCGCGCCCGCCTCCGTCTGGGCGCGCGCGAACCGCAATTCCATTTCGAGGATGAATTCGAAGAGGTCACGGATGAAGGACGGATCATCGTAGAAATCCGTCATCAAGGTATTGATGCCGCGCAGGTCGGCGGCTTCGGCGCAGGGGCCCTCGATCCAGCCCTCGATGAGCTTCTCGCCCCCCACCCGTTCCTTGAACAATGCCGCCGCGCGAACGCGGTCTGTCATTCGCCCACCGGCGAGCGGGTCAGGAATCTTCAGCGTGGCGAGTGAGGCCTTGTCCGCCAGGCGCGCCTGCGTCTCATCAATCGCTGGCGGCTGGTGGTCGAAGTACTTGATCACAGCCCCACAGTCGGCCGCCTCGCGCGCCGGGTCAGAGATGACCGAGACGTAATCGAAGCCGAACTCCTCTGCCGTGCGGAGCTGCGCCGCCACAAGGACGCGATAGTCCGCGGCGTAGTCGCGATACTTCACACCGGCCACATCGGCGGCGAACATCATGGTGATGGGCATGTTGGGGAGGCAGTCCACTGGCCGCCCTTCGATCATCGCCAGCACGCGCTCACGGCTGTTCACGAGGAACCTCCTCCGCCGTCACAATGCCCTCGTCATATCTTGCCGAAACGCGCCATCCGGGTGGCACCATCAGAAACTCCTTCTCCTCCCACTGGCCGTCCACAAGCCGCTGGATGAGGGAAAGGTCGCCCGGGAGCTTCTCGAACTTCCACCCGCGTTTCGCCGCGAGTTCGCGTGTGTGATCTTCGAAGTGGCTGTCCGGCTCAACACCCATCTCAATAAAGGTGAACTGCGCGTAGTTCTTCGAAAATCCCAGTTCCTCGTAAAGGTATCGGGCGTTGTCTTCGCCATATTTCTCAACCAGCTGCTCGTAGCTCATATCCAAGCCGAGTTGATTCTGGACCGAGAGCTGGCGGAGCTCGCCGCCGTTCTCGCCGCGCTCGATCCAGCCCGTGGTTTTGAAATAGACGCCGGGATGCGAGTTGAAGTAGTCGAGATACTTTTCCTTGCTGCCCATGAAGAGGGTGATGCAATCGTGGGCGCGGGGCAGGACCACGGGAATCGTGCGCGCCGTAAGTCCGGCGAGGCCGTTGTTGCAGAGGCCATAACCCAGCAGAATCGCATCGTAGCCCTGGACGCGGTCCACGGCCGCCTGCACACGCTCCAGCATCTTGGCGCTTCCGATATCGTGAAGACCCTTAGGCAGAAACTCGAGATCGACGAAGTGGGGCGAGCGCGCCACGGCCGTGCACATTTCGCGAAAGAAGATCTCGCAACTGATCAGTTTCAGTCGCATTCCGGACTTCCCTTCAACTCACCCGCGCCGGAGCAACGGCTTCGCTACCGCCGCCGCCATCGGTGCAAGGTTTGGGCGACAGCGCGGATGAATTCCGGCGTCGTCCCACAACAACCACCGACGAAGCTCGCTCCCGCCTGCAGCAAGGCTGGCACAAACGCCGCGAACTCTTCCGGCGTCGTTCGATACGTCGCCCGGCCATCCACCAACTCCGGCAGGCCCGCGTTGGGTTTGATCCAGATGGGACGATCGGTCGAAGCCCGCAAGCGTTGGCAGATGGGAACGTACCCGGCGATGCCGGAGCCGCAATTGGCGCCAATCACGTCCGCCCCCGCCGTGGTGAGTTCCTGCGCGGCCTGCTCGGGTGTGATTCCGGTCATCGTCCGATCCCTGTTCCGGCCCGAGTCAAAGACCATCGAGGCCACAACAGGCAGCCCGAATTCGCGCGCTGCGGCCACCGCGATCTTGGCCTCCTCGAGATCGGTCATAGTCTCGAGTGCAAACCCGTCCACTCCCGCCCCGGCGAGAACGCGCATCTGCTCGGAAAAGGCGCCGCGCAGTTCTTCCTCGGTGATCTCGCCTGCCATCAGGAGCTTGCCGCTCGGGCCGATGGAGGCGAAGACGCACGCCTCGCCACGCGCGGCCCGGCGCGCGATTTCCACCGCCGCCCGGTTGATGGCCTCCAGCTTACCCGCCAAGCCGTCTGCTTCGAGCGCCAGCCGATGGCCGCGGAAGGTGGCTGTCAGCAGGATGTCGCTCCCCGCCTCGAGATAGGCGCGAAGCAGCGCTCCGACTTCGGCCGGACGGTCAAGGTTCCACGTGTCAGGGATCGTGCCCGGGGGAAGCCCGGCAGCCTGAAGCTGCGTCCCCAGCGCTCCGTCGACGAGCACCGGCGCGTGCGCCAGAAGGTTTTCCAGGGTGGGATGCATTTCAAGAAAACTCATCCGCCCTGCGGCGGAAAAAGTTTCCCCTCTTTCCCGTGTCATTGCGAATCAAAGTTGGCGTGTGGGAGTCAAGCCACGGCCAGTTCCAGTTTTCCGTCCCGATACGCCTGCAAGTATTGTACACAGAACTCGTCGCGGCCGAGCAGGGCTTCCGCGGCGCGGATGTTCATCATCAACTGGCGGTCGCAGGGGTCGACGATCGCGGCATCCAGCCCGCGCGCCATCAGCAGCACCAGAAACACCTCGTTGAGCAGCTTGCGTTGCGGCAGCCCAAAAGAGACGTTGCTCACCCCGGCGCTCAGATGGATGCCGGGATACCGCGCCCGAATCTGCCCGAGGGCTTCAACCAGCGCCCGGCCATGCTCCGGGCCGGTGCTGGCCGGCAGCACGCAGGCGTCCACGTAAATGTCCTCGAGCGCCATGCCCTCCGCAGTGAGCCGATCCACCAGCCGGCTCGCCGTGGCCACCCTGTCATCAACCCCCATCGGCGGCCCCGCCGGAGACATGCACAGGGCGATGACCTGGGGACGGTATTCCTTGACTACCGGAAGTAGCGCCTCCCAGCGTGCCGGCTCGTCGCTGATGGAATTAAGCAGGGGCCGGTGCTTGCAGAGCGGAATCGCTTTGCGCAGCGCTTCCGGGTCGGCGCTGTCCAGGCAGAGGGGAATGTCCACAACCTTTTGCACGCCCTCGACGAGCCAAGTGAGCGTCTCCACTTCCTGCCCGGGCAGGCCGCCATTCACATCCAGCATGTCGGCGCCGGCATCCGCTTGTTTGCGGGCAACTTCCTGGATGGAAGCCATATCGCGCGCCTGCGCCGCCGCGCCCACCTTCTTGCGCGTGCAATTGATCAGTTCACCGATAATCCGCATCAGTTCTCGTCTCCTTCCGGAACCTTCTCCGTTTTCGCCTCCAGCACCTGCCGCTTGCAGAGGTTGTCGAGGCCGGCGAAGCGATTGGCCAGCGCGTTGGTCTTGTCCAGGCACCAATCGCGCGGCGGAATCAACGTGCGGGCGAATTTCTTCGGATCGTCGTCCATCGCCAGCGTCGCCAGATAAACCAGGTCCCAGATGCAGGGCAGTTCGGGATGCGCCTCACAGCTTCCGTCAACCCGCGAGCCGCCACAGGGGCCGTTGCGCAGTTCCTTGTAGCACCAGCGCATCGTGCATCCGGCATAGTTCACGTGCTCCTGAATGCAATCGCCGCAGCTCACACAGCCCAGCGTGGCCTCGCGATAGAGCGTGGCGGGCTGGAGCAGCTTGTACCAGAACCCGTCGTGCACGCCACCCTGGCCGGTGTTCCCTTTCTCCGGCTTCAGGTGCGGCGCAAGCCACCGCTCCCCCAGAGTCCCCGTCTTGATAAAGTGATCATGGATCTGGCTCGAGAGCCACTGCTTCCAGGAGGCGCTCGGCTTCTCGGTGGTCAGTTGATATTCACCTTCACCCGCGCTCAGGCCGTCCTTGCCCGCCGGGAAAAGATGGAACTGCCCGGGCCACTCGAAAATGAGTTCCTCTACCCTGCCCTTCCAACCGTTTCCGATGGCCGCCGCGCGCTCCACGATCGTCGTGAAATCCTTGTGCGTCAGCCCGAAGCCGCCGATGTGCGCACCGGCAAAGCCCAGGTCTTTCACCGCCGCCACCATCAGGGCGGCGCGTTCCAGTCGCTGCGGCTTCTTCTCGGTTTCCAGCCTCCGGATCAGCTCGTTTGTGACCACGCACCCGGCCAGTTCTCCCGACTGCATCATTTGCGCGACTTTGGCTGTGGGCACATACACGTTGGCGAGGACGGGAGTCCGCGCCAGGCCTTCGCGCTCCATGTACTGCTTGAGTTCGTAAAGCTTGCGCAGGTTGAAGCCGAGCTGAGTGATGATGAAGCGCGCGCCAGTGGCGATCTTCAGCGCGAGTTTGAAGAACTGCATCATCTGGTCGGGTTCACGAGTCTTATAGGGATTTACAACCGCGCCAGCGAAGAATCCAAAGGGAGTCGTACGCGCCGTCCTGGTCCCAACCTTGTATTCGAGGCCGCCGCGCAGGGCCTGGAGCAGCCAGAGAATCAGGACTGAGTCGAGGTCATAAACGGGCTTGGACTTGCCACTGAACCCTTCTTTCTGAGCATCGCCGGTGAGCGCAAGGATATTCCTCACTCCCATCCGCGCCAGGGCGTGCAAGCGGCCCTCCAGGAAAGCGCGGTTGCCGTCTTTCCCGCTGAGGTGGGCGATGGGAACCAAGCGGTGTTCGAGGATGAAGGACGTAAAGGCCTCGGGCGGAAGCGCGGGATTGCCACCCGGCAGGTCGGTTACGCTGATGACTTTGATGCCGTCCGTGGGCGCGGCCGCTTCGCGCACGAAGGTCTCCGCGTCCACCACGTTGTGGTCTCGTCCCAGAACCAGCTCGGCAGTGGCGATGAACTCTCCCCTCTGCAGGGCCGCCTCCAGAAAGCCGCCGCTCTCTGCCTCCGGGTTCATTGTCAATCCATGCCCTGAGAATCAGGTGGTGACGAGTCTTCGCGCCAAGCCGACCGCGCCGTTGGCGTTATCGCTGTATCCGTCGGCGCCGATTTCGTCGGCATATCGCTGGGTGACGGGAGCGCCACCGATCATGACCTTGACCTGTTCGCGCACCCCAGCCTTCTTCAGCTCCTCAATGACCGTCTTCATGTAAGGCATGGTGGTCGTCAGCAGGGCAGAGAGCGCCACGAGGTTGATCTTCCGGGTCCTGATCTCGCCCAGGATCTTTTCCGGCGGAACATCAACCCCCAGGTCAATCACTTCAAAGCCCGCCCCCTCGAGCATCGAGGCTACAAGGTTCTTGCCGATATCATGCAGGTCCCCCTTCACCGTTCCGATGATGACCCGTCCGACCGGCTCCGCGCCCCGCGCGGCCAGCAGCGGCCGGATCAGTTCCAGCGACGCCTTCATGGCGCGCGCTGAAATGAGCAGTTCGGGCACGAAACAGTCCCCGGTTTCGAACCGTTTCCCGATCTCGTCCATCGCCGGGATCATGTACTTGGCAACCAGTTCCTGAGGGTCGGCTTGGGCGGCCAAGGCCTCCTGAGTTACCGACACCGCTGTCCTCGAATCGCCATTCAGAATCGCCTCGGTCAGCTTGCCGTAGTCAGACATTTTTCCTCCTTAAGTAGGTCGCGCTGCAAGGTAATCGCACAATTGCTGCCAAACTCCAGTGAAAGTTCGCGCCGAATTTTCCGGATCCGAACGCCTGTTCCTGCGCAACTGCCCCGTTTTTTTCAGGATGTGGGAAATAGGCCTCATACCCTCCCCATCCGGCAGGCTTTTTCCAGGATCGCCGGACGCGCCGCCTCCATCATCTCGCGCAGGTCAGCGTAAAGCAACGTGCGCTGCGCGAATGTGCGCTTTTCCAGCGAGCGGAGAAAGCGCTCCTCGAATTCGTGCGCGTAGGAGCCGTAAATGTGGTAGCTATCCGCCAAGTGGCAATACCGGCCGACGCGCACCGGCCGACCGAGCAATTCACCCACTCGCTGGGCAATCCGCCGCTGCATTTCGACCAGCGCGAAGATATTCATGAACGCCGCCTTGTAGGCGTCGTTGGATCGGAACCGCACGTTCATGCTGAGCACCGGGTCGCCGTTCTCCTCCGTGATTCGGCACCAGAGGCTCTGCAGGCAGGCCGGATCGTAGCAGGAGTTATCTTCCCAAACCTTCCAAGTGATGGCCTGGGCGCGGCGGGTGTAGGGCGCCTCTGCCAACTTCCGGCACATCGCCTCGATCTGGTCGAAGGGACGGAGCGAAGGCGCGGCGTACGCGAACAGGCGCTGGTGGTAGGTGTATTCCCAGCGGTGATCCTCGGGATCGCTGGCATCGCGCACGAGGTGGTCCTTGATTCCCTCGCAGACCTCCATCACGTACTCCTGCAGCTCCTCAGGGCCGCCTGGAAAATCGCGGTGGATCATGGGCTCCCGGAGGGGATCACTGACCGTAATCAGCATCGTGGCGTCTTTGCTGGGGGGGGCGCCGGGCCGGTCGTATTGTGTCTGAACGATGCCGCCGTTCCGGTGGAGCTCAATCAGCGACAGTTCCCAGGCGCGCGCGATGCAGTCGCCTTCAACGTGCAGTACAGGTATGCCGCTCATCGTGGCCCCAACGGTCGCTGCCTTCCCGGCCTTGAGAATGTGCGCCACCTGCCGCGCAGCACAGTCAGTCGACCGGGCCCGAACGGCAGAAGTGCAACGGGTGCAACTCACTCTCCGCCGGAGTGCGAGGAGTCTTCGGGGAACGGGATTGTAACGCAAAGCGGAGCCTAGTGGGCCAAATAAAGTAGCGCGGTCGCCGACCACAAACCAGCGCAGCGCGGAGGAATCCCGTGATAGCTCGTTTTGATTAATCTGCCGGCAAAAAGGGGACGAAGGACCGTGGGCGGCCCGCCGCCTAACCTACCGACCGCTCGGTATGCGGTTGCCCTCACCCGCCTAGCTTCCCGAGCGCGTCCCGCGAGCCTTGCGCATCCGGCTCCAGTACCACCACTGGCACGGTTCGGCGGGCAGGAGAGGTTCGCGCGCCTGCACCGCCGCCGTAAACACCTCCAGGCAGCAGATATCCTGCCGATGGCCGGTCACCCGGCAGAGCTTGTCGTACAGGCGCTGGGGGTTGGCGCGCGCCAGTTGCCTGACGCTGCGGATGCCCAGCCGCTCGAAATCGCGCAGCATGGCCGGGCCCACCGAAATCAAATCTTCGAGACGGCGCTCTTTCACAGGCACGCGAACCGTCCTCCTTGGCGGCAGCGGCGAGTTTACCTCGCCATCTGAATCTGTGACAGCAAGTTTAGCCGATTGGGGTGATATCGACGGTCAATCGGCGCCGCGGCGCAGCCATCG
>Ga0315268_10008347_pt1 | contig 10836 bp, 13 predicted proteins | sample C1_top_MG_FD_204535 | JGI IMG/M metagenome (GOLD analysis project Ga0315268, IMG submission 204535) | Sediment microbial communities from Yellowstone Lake, YNP, Wyoming, USA - C1_top | ecosystem: Environmental > Aquatic > Freshwater > Lake > Sediment | place: USA: Wyoming | collected 2017-08-01 | reverse complement strand
CTGTCATGCCATAGAGGTTTGCCAATAATCACATACATACCTCAATGACGCCTTTTTTAAATATTTCTATGAGAATCCTTCCTCCCCCCGCGTGCGACAAGAATCCTCTTGTACACTTCCTCAGTGTGTTGCGCAGTCATCTTCCAGTCGAACGTATCCACAACATGTGTTCCCTCCTCTCTCATCGTTTCTTGCTTCTTTTCGTTTTGAAGGATTTCTCGAAGCATCGCCTCTAATTCCTCCTTTGTCCTAAATAAGAATTGGTCGTTCAATATCTCTTCAAGACCCGAACCCTTTCTCGCAATCACGGGTGTACCGCATGACAGAGCCTCTATGGCGGTCAATCCGAATCCCTCCTTTATGGAAGGAAGCACGAGGACGAGTGCATGGGACATGAAATTCTCAACATCATTCCTGTAGCCGAAGAAGATGCATTCGCATTTGATGTCTCTTGCAAGCCTTTCCAGATTCTTCCTCTCAGGACCATTCCCTACAATCCAGACCTTCCCGATATCACGGACAGCTTCAATCAAATCGGAAACGCACTTGTTCTTTGTCAGAGAGCCTACATAGAGAATGGCTTCCCTTTTTTCATTTCTTGAAAAGAATCTTTCCTTCTCGACGCCAAGATAGACGACTTCTGAATCTTCTCCCAATTCCTTTATTCCTTTCTGCGTCGCAATGCTGTTGGCGATGAGTGCATCTGAGAATCGCACGACGATGCGGCAGAGCATGTTCCCCAAGGGTGTCTTGCCAAGATAGTTGACATCGGAACCATGGGCGGATATCACCAGAGGCTTTTTCATGATATACTTTAGGATTACGCCTGCGAGTCCGGGGGGAACGAGATAGTGGGCATGGATGAGGTCTATCTTCTCTTTTCTGATTATGTTCATGTTCCATATTACCTTAAGAAAGAATCGTACCCCAGAAAGGCTTCTCTTCGGATAATCATAATTTATAACAAGAATCGTGTGACCCAATTCCTCAAGGTGCTTTTTCAGATAGAAAGTGGCGGTGGCGATTCCACCAATGTGCGGAGGATGCATACCCAGAAAGAGGATTCGCATATGATATGTATAAGAGTGGGTTTTTAAGGGTTGGGGGAGGGAAAATGTTATTTTCCTGTTTGAAAAGAATACTTTTTTAATTCTATATCTTCAATGAATTTGCCTATTAGCTAGTACCTTTCTTGCAGCGTAAGATTATAAAGTCCAAACTCATAGGAATTGTATGCAATCCAGCCTTAATAAATTTCGCTTTTGCCTCATTTTAGGGGATATGCGAACAAAAGGTTTGCAAAATACGCGTTATGCTCATTCAGGCGGCTCGCTACTACCTATCAAATTTGAAATAACAAGCTTTAAATACAGATATCTGCTAATGCAGAACCATGGAAAGAAAGATTAATAAATTCATATACTGGACACCAAGAATCTTATCAATACTATTCATCCTCTTCCTGGCCTTGTTTTCATTGGATGTTTTTGATTTAAACCTAGGGTTTTGGCAGACAATTGTGGGATTGCTCATTCATAATATTCCATCACTTATCTTGTTGGCAGTTCTGTTAATCTCCTGGAAACATGAAATAGTCGGAGGAATTGCCTTTATTCTCGCCGGGTTATTGTATATCATTTTACTAATGATGAATCCATTTGAATGGTATATGTTATCCTGGTCTCTCATAATTGCGGGTCCTGCATTCCTTATAGGAATTCTGTTTACTGTTGGATGGTTCAAAAAGAAAAAATAGTGCAAGCCGCCTGAACTCTTCGCTAATCTTTTCTTCTCATAAATCGTTGCACTTTGATTCGGTTTCCGCTTCGCTACGACGAATACAACAGGAATTTGACGATTCTGGAGCCTTGCAGGCTCTTCTTCCAAAATTCCTTCTTTCAGTCGAAACTTCTCATAAACCCTATATTAAATGCAATTATTGAGTCGGCTTACTATACGAATCAGCAAATTTTATAAACATTCAATAACCAATAGTAATATGAGAGAATTACTTAAGAACTCAATTGTCAGGAGCATTTTATCGGCTATCGCTGTCGCCTTTTTTGGCTTCATACTCTTGAATCTCACATTTCTATTTGACGTCATTTACCAAAGTGCGATACGAGGCATTGTTGGACTCTTCGTACCTCTCGGTCCTGACATGAAATTGTACTGGTTCCCGCCGTTGATGCATGCCTCTTTTGTTGTCATCATTGGTATAATTTCATGGATTGTTTTCAGGTCAGGATTAGGGATGCTTTACAAAGCGATCTACTTGACTGTGCCAGTTGCCGTTGTTTTAGCGACTGTTGGAATATTTTTGTATCGCTGGCCGATAGTCAGTTATTCTGTTGGCAGTTTGCTTTGTATTGGCGCCTTATACTATTTCTATCGCACCAAACAGCCATGGCTTTATTATTACACTGTGATTTTAGTAGGGCTTACCTTAGCAATTTTTACCCTATTGGGTGGAGAAATTTAGTAATTACCCTCTCAAACAAAATATCCTAAATTCTTACTGATTAATGGTCGACTAAAAAACCTCGCATCTCTTCGAGAACGAAATCAAAAGCGAGTAGAGGTTAGTCTCGATTGTATCTCGACCCGCCCAAATCTGCCTACGGCGGACTTCGTTAAATCGCATACGTTATGCAATATTACTCGGGCGGCGGCTCTCGAAATCATTATATAGAATCTATTACAAGACAATACTATGAACCCAAAATTATCAATTAAGACTTCACTTATCGCTCCTTGTGGCATGAACTGTGGCATTTGCATGGCTTATTTAAGAGAAAAAGATAAATGCCCCGGTTGCAGGGCAGCAGATACCAGTAAAGCCATTACCGTTATTAGATGTAAAATCAAAAACTGCGAAGATATTCAAAAAGGTAAAGCTAAGTATTGTTTTGGATGTGACAATTTTCCCTGTAACAATTTGAAACATTTGGATAAAAGATACCGAACTAAGTACAATATGAGCATGATTGAAAATCTCGAAAACATAAAAGAACTCGGCATAAGAAAATTCGTTAGAAACGAAAGAGTAAGATGGACCTGTCCCAAATGCTGAGATACCATTTGTGTTCATAGGGGATATTGCTATAGTTGTGGAGAATATAAGGCATAGCCCCTGTCGTGCGTCATACACTCATATGCAATTTTTCTTGAGGCATCACAAATAATGCCAAGATAAAAATATTTATTAAGTGGGTAATAATATCATAAAATAGGAAACGAAAAATATGAAAATTAACTTCATGCCAAAAACGTTGTATTATCCCTCTGTTCCCTTCGAGAACGCTACTGAGAGCGATATAGAAGTCTTGCCCGATTGCACCTCGCCTCATCCAAATAGTATGTAATCTATCTCATTAATCGAAGACTTTCAAGTAAGCTGAGCAGTCCCACTTTTTTAACATAATAGACATAGAACCCAGCCATGAATATATGTGCTCGAACCATTCGAGCCATCTAATGGTGTTCTTCAGCCTTATCCGCATCTTCCTTGGTCTTATGGACAGTCTTATCAGGATGATTCGGAGGAGAATATATTGTATATAATTTTAACTTTTTGGTTTTTGAATTGTTCATAACATTGTGGTATGTACCTGCCGGGACAATTACTGCGTCGGCATTCTTTACCACATGTTTTTCTTTGCCATTAAACACAAATATGGCTTCTCCCTCTTCTATGCGAAAGAATTGATCGACATTATTATGCACTTCATTGCCGATCTCTTCACCTGGCTGCAGGCACATTAAAACCAATTGCGCATATTTTCCTGTGAAGATTACCTGCCTGAAATAGGTATTCTTCAAAGTCTGTTCTTCAATGTGTCCAATATAACCCGTCATTTTTTTCACCTTTCGAAATTATTATATATTAATATATCCAGAGAATATATAAAAGTATCGGCTAGATTCTCAAAGAAATAGACCCTGTGGGCAATATACATATATGTCAGGGCATTTCAATCGACAACATATTTGAGGAACCGTTGCAGGACATCTGCAATAGATATGATCGGACACATTCCCAATCATCGGTCCACTCCTGAGGGGCGGTCCTCGGAGCTTATGGATTGCTACAAGCTCAAGTATAGGAGCAGAGACGCAGTCGCTTGCCACCTCTGCTATGAAGCACGCCTGGCTTTGAGAGAGAGATTTCCCAGAATCCTTGTACCCGACCAGATGTATGGCGTACCCAAAGAAAAATGAACATAGGCAACCGGCACAAAGCAATTACCCCAAATCCTTAAAAGTTCCAGAAATTGACCAAAGCCATGAATCCCCTCATAGGCATGACCTGCAGCTTTTCTTCTTGGGACATCCCTGACTCGCATATGAAGGGGCAGGCATGGTTCTATGTTTCACGGAAATATATTGAGTCTGTGAGAGAGGCGGGGGGAACTCCACTGATACTTCCTTTCCAGGATGTCTCTGTGGTAGAAAAAATAGACGGACTCTTGCTCTCGGGTGGCGTAGACATAGATCCGCATCGTTTCGGAGAGATGCCCATGGGCGTGGGGTATATAGACCCTGAGAGGGATGAGTTTGAGATTTCACTTGCCCAGGCGGCTTTAAAGAGAGATATTCCGGTACTGGGTATATGCCGCGGCATACAGGTTCTCTGCGTTGCCTTTGGAGGAACACTTCTCCAAGACATTGGGGAACAGTATTTGAAACATGTGCAGGATGCACCATGTTGGTATGGCTCCCATTTGGTCACGATGTCGGGCAGACTTAGAGAGATATATGGGGAAGAAAGAATCTCTGTCAATTCTTTCCACCATCAGACTGTGAGGAAAATCCCCAAAGGGTTTTCCGACAACGCGAGGTCCGAGGACGGTCTCATTGAGGGCATGAGTTTGAAAAGTGGGTTTGCGGTAGGCGTTCAGTGGCATCCCGAGTGGATGACGGAAAGATACCCCATACACAAAAAACTCTTCCGAGAGTTTGTCACTGCGGCTATACGGTAATCTCACACACAGATGAATTGTATCATTTGAATCCGCCGTACCAAAGAATGACGGGCACGAGGAGCACCCCCATGCAGTGGCTCCTTTTTACGCCGAGAAGTGGGGGCAGTACGCCAATGCATATCCCTACGATACATACGAGCAATCCCGTCATCCCTGTAAAATAGGTGACGAGAAGCAGAAGCATGATTACTATTGAAATACACATAGTTCTATAGTCGAATCTATACACTTGGCGCAGGGCGATGCGCGAGAGGGCGAGCATAGTGAAGACAGAGGCGCCTGAGACGAGAAGTATGACGGAAAGCAGGAGGAAGAAATCATGTGCCGTTACCCTTCCCATGACGGTACGAACGGCAACGACGGCTCCACTCCGTGGTTTGTCTATAGCGTAAAGGGCGACGAGGGCGTAGATGGCATTCGCCGTCCCCACGCCGCACACCGAGACTATGAACTCCCGGATACCTCTACCCTCATCTATGAGGGTCTTCTCTTTCTGGGTAAGGTTGAAAAGCACCGCCGCCGAAGAAGCGCCCACACCCGGCAGCAATGCGACACATATTCCTGCGAGACTCCCCTTCATAAGGGATGAGAGGAGCCTCGGCACGCCAATCTGAAATCTACCCTCGAGGGGTTGGGGAGGAAGGACGACCCTGTCCCTCACAGAGAGGAGTAGGGTCGACAACCCGAACAGCCCCGTGAATGTGGGAAAGAGTGCATCCGATTCGGAGAGGAGGTGGCTGTCCATGATGACGATTCCATAGACACCGGAAAGGAGGAATACAACCGTCGCCTTAACCATATCTAAAGGGCGTCTCTCACTCACTACCATGACAAAAACCACGGCGAGGAGCAGGATGAACATGTAGCGTGTGAGTGTGGGTAACAGGAGGGGGCAGAGTTTCATCATGGGGAATACGAGAATGAGTGAAATGAGCATTGCGCCAAGGCTCCCAAATGCTGCAAGCCTCAGACACTCATACCCACGAGACATCAAAAGCATCCTGTGAGCGGGTAAGATTCCCAATGCGGTCTCACCCTCCGGGGCACCTATGATTGTTGCGGGGATGAAATCGTGAAAGGTCTGGGTCACGGCTGCAGACATTATTATGACAGCCTTTTCCAGGGGAGTCAGAGGCAGATAGTCTGAGAGGATGAAGAGGAGAGGAATCATCGTATTGACATGTATGCCCGGCGCAAGACCTGCAATGATTCCCAGAAGGAATCCTATCGATGCGCATGAGAGCAAAGAGAGTAATCCCCACATGAGAATCGTGCATATGAGCCTATTTAAATCTTCCTAATGCCTCCCTCACCTTCTCGAGGAGTGCCCCGTACGCCTCACCTCTCGCAGAGCCCTGGGCGAACTCGTGACGTCCCCCGCCCCTTCCCTCATGATGCGAGAGTACTTCGGTGAGGAGGAGGGAAACATCAATTTCCACATCCTTGCTGCGCGCGAGGATGAAGAATGTCTTCTCTTCCTCCTCATTGGCAAAGAGAACGACACATCTCTCCTGCCTTATGAGAATTCCCGCCCTGTCTGCGAGTATCTTCCTGTCGACTCCAGAAAAGGTTGCAGCATAGACCTGCATGCCATTTAAAATGAGGGGGGTAACTGTCTTCATGACATCCTCGCCCATCTTTTGAAGCCTCCTCTCAAGTGTGGCATTCTTCTCCCTGAGATTGAGGAAGGTCTCATATGTCTTCTCCACTGAAGTGCCTGCAAGCGCTGCAAGCCTCCGTCCGTGGAAGGCATACTGCAGTGCAGCACGCAGAGCATCCTCACCCACCTCAAACTCCATCTCATGAATTTCTCCCTTCCTCGCTATCCTTGTGATGAAGATGAATCCTATCTCGCCTGTTCTCTCGACGTGCTCCCCCGAACATGCGGCTACGTCAAATCCTTCAACCTCCACTGCACACACCTTTTCATCTTCTATCCTCTCCCATTTGGCGCGGATGTGGGGAAACATCTTTTCTATCTCCTCCCTCGTCCCGAAGAACTTTCTCACAGGCCGGTCTTCCCTTATGATTGCGTTGGCTATCTTTTCGACCTCATAGAGACCCTCCCAGTCCAGCTCCCCCCCATACTCGCAGAAAAGGGACCGTCTGTTCTCGGTTATCAAAACCTTTTGAGCCCTTATCCCCAGATATATCCTCGAGAGCGCCTGAAAGAGTATGTGCTCTCCCGTGTGCGCTCTGGCATTTTCTTCCATGAGATGAATCTTCAAGAATGTTTTTAAACTTTGCCCAGAGTAATGCGCTACCTCCATAATCTGTGTGCATAGGAGGAAATCCTTCGAGCCCCCTGAATGCGGAATCCTTGATATTGAGACGGGTGACCATTTATGCGACACGAGTGTAGATATGCATAGTCTCCTGGGCTCAAAAAGGAGAACCCTTAAAAACGTGCGTCTCACAGAAGCTCCTATGTTTTATGAACCCCGTAAATATGACACGATGGTCTCCTGGAAAAAGAGGCTTGCCCGCGAGGCACCCTTCTTTAGGGAAATATTCGAGGAGGGCGGCATTGAACGCGTGCTTGACTTCGGTTGCAGCACGGGAGCCCACGTGGACCTTTTTTCCTCCTGGGGGATACATGCGACGGGAATTGACAGCTCTTGTGAGATGATAGAGGAGGCGAAGAAAAATAAGAGGGGACATTTCTTTCGGGGAGCGAGGGCGCGTGGGAAGTACGAAGCCATCGTATGCCTCGGGAACACGTTGCCCCACTTCTTTGCGAAGGAATTGAACGAGGTGCTCGCTTCTTTCAGAAGGTCTCTGGAGAAGAATGGACTGCTCATCATACAGAGCCTCAACTACGACAGGATTCTTGCGCGCCATGAGAGATTCATTGCGGCAAGCGGAGACAGGAAAACGGTATTCCTTCGATTCTATGATTTCGGGAATGGGTATGTCATGTTCAACATGGTGGAGATGAGGTGGGATGGAAAATGGGTCTTCGATGTGAAGACGACCAAGCTTAATCCAATACGAAAGAGGGAACTTGAAGATTCACTCGGGAGGAACGGGTTTGGGGACATGAGATTCTATGGAGACTTTAGGGGAACGCCATTCACAAAGGAGAGCCTCAACCTCATCTGCATCGCGAAGCGAAAAACTTAAATAAGGTGGCATGATGGAGGAATATTAAAAGACGTAATGAAGGCGTGCGTCTTTTAACGATTGAACGTGGGCATTACGCTCGCACCGGGCCCGTAGCTTAGTTTGGTAGAGCGCCTGGCTCATAACCAGGTGGTCAGGGGTTCAAATCCCTTCGGGCCCACTTTATTCCTCGAGTCTTCTCCTTATTCTTCTCAGAATCCCTTTGAGGGTGTACGCCTCCCTCCCCGTCATGAAGCTCCTGTGTAGTATGGCGCTGAAGACATCGCGTACCACCTCCCTCTTGAAATTCCGTGATTCCACCTTCTCCACAATATGAGAAACATCCTTCATTATTAACTCCTTCTCGAGGTGAGACGCACCCCTGTATCTTCTCCGTAAAGGTACCTGTGAGAGCTCATAGAGAATCACGCAACACGCGTGAGACGCGTTCATTGCAGGATAGGAGGGACTCGTGGGGATTCTCAAGATGACGTTGCAGGAGGCGATTTCCGTGTTTGTCAGCCCTGACCCCTCTCTCCCTATGAGTATACCAACTTTCCCGCAAACCACAGTGGCAAGCTCACGAGGGGTGACTGTGACCTTCCTGAAGTTTTTATCAGAACCGTCGACACAGGTGGTGGCAATAGACGTGTCCACCATGGCGAGGGCATCCTGGAGCGTTGGTACCCGAATTGCATTTTCCAACACGTCGGCGGCGTGCATCGCGAGCGTGCGTGCCTCATCGTCTGGGACGTCATGCGTCACAAGCACAAGCCTCTCAAATCCAAAGTTCTTCATGCACCTGGCGATGCTTCCCACGTTACCCCAGTTCTCCGGCTCTATAAAGATGACTGTAACGTCCACAAAAGTCTTAAATAGAATGGCTTCTTAAAGGTTTTTGGTGATAGAATAAAGTATGTCATAGTGGGCGTGGACCCGGGCACCACGGCGGGGTTGGCAATTTTGGACTTGGAAGGCATTGTAATGAATGTATTTTCTGCCCGCAATTTCTCCCTTTATGAAATATCGGAGTATATTTCCAAGTTTGGCTATCCCGTGATTATTGCGACCGATGTCTCCCCTCCCCCCACAACCGTCGCACGTCTCTCACACAACTACGATGCCCGGCTCTTTTTCCCCCCCCAGAGTATCTCCGTGGAAGAGAAGAATGCCATCACCACCGGTCATACAACAGATAACTTCCATCAGAGGGACGCCCTCGCCGCGGCACTCAAAGCCTATAACCACTATGAGGGAAAATTCAGAAACATAGATGCCAAGCTTTCCGAGATGGGGTTGCACGAACACTCGGAACGTCTCAAGATGCTCGTCCTCCATGGCTACAACCTCAAACGGGCGATAGAACTCCTCTTCATAAAAAAAGAGGAGGGGTATGTGGAGAACCCCTCCCCCAAGATAGAGGTCCTCGACATTCAGAAGAAACTTTATGGAATCAATCTCAGCTTTGCGCGGCTCCAGAAGTACAAGGAAGAGCTTGATCTCGAAATAGAGATGCACAAAAAGACAATCGAGGGGTTGAAAGAGAAAATACGAACCTATGACAGGCAAACGAAAAGAGAGGTGTTCTCCTCTGAAGGCATCGCGTCGCGTGATAATCTCATAAAGAGCCTGAGGGAGGAACTCGTCTGCGAGAGGGAGAGAAATCACATCCTCCTGGAAGAAAACGAAGTCCTCAAGAGAATGAGGATACTCGAACTCTCCGAAGGCGCGCTGCCCGTCAAAGTCATAAGGCATTTTTCGGTTGAAGAGATAAAGATTTATGATGAAAAGTTTCGCATAAAGGAAGGAGACATAGTCTATTTTAAGGATGCGAGCGGAGGGGGAACGACCACCGCGCATGAAGTGGCACGCCATAAGGTAACCTGCATCCTCGTCTCAGGTTCCATGTCTCACCTCGCTCGCACTGTCTTCGAGGAGGTGGGAATACCCGTTTTCAACGCAGAGGAATTTGAGATGAGGTGTGTGGAGAATTATGGAGTCATGAAGGCAGAAAAATTTGAAGAAAAGGTAAAGGAATGGAGGATGAAGAAGAGTGTCGATGAAGCAAAAAAAGCCTCCAAAAACCTGAGGACAATCATTGAAGAATATAAAAAAGAAAGGAACGAGGAGATTTCCGATCATCTCGAGGAATAGATGCGCGGAGGTCGCTTCTCTTGATTCTTTTTTCCTCTTCATTAGGATACGGATAATTTATTTGATAGGCGACCTCTATTTAAGCCTTTGTGTGGAACCCCTCTATGCAAAAAAAATGGCTATCGCTCTCATTTGAAGAAGAAAAAGAAAAAAAGAATCTTGGCGAGCAGATATGGGGGTTTCTATTTTCTTGCCAGCATCACGATTATGAGTATTATGAGGAGCAGGGCGATGACCCCAAATCCAATATACATGAGCATGTTGCCGCCGAGGGTGAATCCAGGCTTCTCGTTGACGATGATGGTTGCGTATGCGGTGTCTCTCAACTGCCCGTCAGAGACAGTGACGGATGCAGCGTATTGGCCTGCCCTGCCATACTGATGTATGGGGCGTGGTCCTGCGCCTGTCTGTCCGTCCCCAAAATCCCATTGGAATGCCAACGCATCTCCGTCGGAATCCGAGGAGGCAGACCCATCAAAGGTCACGATGTCGCCTACATTAACAGACTGGCTTCTGCCTGCATCGGCGCGTGGGGGATTATTGGGTGGCGCGGTCGGTGGAAGTGTGGGGGGATAGGTGGGTGGAACAGTAGGTG
>Ga0315268_10008346_pt1 | contig 10836 bp, 10 predicted proteins | sample C1_top_MG_FD_204535 | JGI IMG/M metagenome (GOLD analysis project Ga0315268, IMG submission 204535) | Sediment microbial communities from Yellowstone Lake, YNP, Wyoming, USA - C1_top | ecosystem: Environmental > Aquatic > Freshwater > Lake > Sediment | place: USA: Wyoming | collected 2017-08-01 | reverse complement strand
CATGTGAGTAAACCAAATCAAATGTTTCATTCGCAAAGTTTAAATTCTCTGCATCCCCCACCTCGAAATGGCCCTTAGCCCCATACAATTCGAATCGTTGAGAGGTAAGTTCAACGGATCGAGGGGTGAGATCAATCCCGGTCACGAAGGCGCCCGCTCTGGCAAACTGAAGTAAATCCGTTCCCAAACCGCAACCGATCTCAAGGACTTCTTTCCCTTTCCAATTCTCAAAGTTAACAACCTTTGGAATATGATATTCCTGTGTGTACCTATGTTGCTCGACCTCCTCAAAAAAGGCCTTTGATCCAATCTCTTTATCTGAAACTCGGCTCCCGCAAGGCCTTGCATTCCACCACTCCCGAACCTTTGCTTTTACTCCGTTTAATTGGATTTGAGAACCATCGTGCATAGGTGATCTGAAAATGTTTAAAGGGATTTTGGATTTACCAAATTCTGTAATGAAGAAGATAAAATCCGCGGATCAAAGTCACCATGAGGCGCATTAGGGATGTCCGGAATGCTACCCATTCTCTTCATTTCTTTGACTTTTAATTCTTTCATCCGCGTTACTTCTACCCGAAGATGGGCCCATGCTCTCCCCACATCACCATCACGCCAAACACTTTCAACAATCATTAGATATAGCCATAACAATTGGAATCGTAGGGGAATATAATCAAAATATTTTTTGAAGAACATCCGTCGTTCCAGAGCATTCCCAAGGAGCTTCGGTTTTGTTGCAAGTTTATCTCTTTTTACTTTCATAATGGCTTCCATTGTGGTAAACCGGTTCTGTTTATCCATCCAATGATGAAGATTAATACTATCAAAATGTTCAATAATACCTTTAAGTTTTCCAATCTTGCCATTAATGATCGGATGCTCATTGACGAGTACATCTGAGAACCTACATCGGCCTGTCTTCCACAAACGCAATACATCCTGTTTAACACGTAAAGGTTTACCCATGAACCACAGTCGTCTGGGAATCCAATAACCATCACAAGATTCTTTAGATTGAATTACCTGACTCATTTCCTCAACAAGCTCGGGGGTTATGCGCTCGTCAGGATCAAGCTTCATCGTCCATGGTGTTTTAATAGGGAGTTTCGCTATTGCAAAATTCCATTGGTCCCCAAAATTAGTAAAGGGCCGCTGAACAATCTTGATCCCCTGCTTCAAAGCAATATCCACCGTATGATCTGTGCTGCAACTGTCCACAATAAAAATCTGTTCTGCCCAGGATTTCACATTCTCAATAGCCTCCGGCAGATGATGCTCCTCATTTAGAGTTAGCATAATGACAGTAACAGGAATTTTGTTCATTTGGACATTAATCATTGTCTAAGAAGCCTTTCTTGAAATGATGAACCAAGTCCTGTAGATTTTCCAAATTCGACCTATGCCTTCAAATGAGATGGGAATGAATCCTGTTTTTTTGAGGCACCGCTCAAGACCTTTACGGTCGAAAAATCGTATATGGGACCCCTCTGGATCAAAATGCTCGTCAAATTTGAATAGTGCGATCAATAAATTCTTTAAAACACCATGGTAAGGTGTAGTCAATATCAAAAAGCCACCTGGCTTAAGAACACGTTTTATTTCTAACAGAAACCCATTGACATTTAGGATATGTTCAATAACTTCACTGCACCACACGGCTGCATAGGTTTCGTCAGGCGAAGGAATCGTACCATCAGAATTCAGCAAAAAGAAGTACCCTCTAGGGAATTGGGTCTTCGCTAAATCTAAAGCTCTTTCCGAAATGTCTGCCCCCCTCCCCCCATATCCAGCCTCACGCATGGCCCAAGTGAACTGGCCTCCCCCGCAGCCTAAATCAAGAACTTCATCACCTGGTCTTAGATAAGTTGCAAGAGTTTTTAAAAGCTTTCCTTTTCGTTCTTGAGTTGTGACATCGCAATCAGATACATCTCTCCCACTTTCCCAATAGCATTCATAATAATGTTTATGTTCAGACATACCGGATACTATGAACTAACCTGTTGCATGAGCAAAACCATTTGCTTTGCAATGTTCTCATATGAGTATTTTTCTTTCAGACTTAAACCCATCTCCCTCATTTGGGCTAATCTTTGCCTGTCTGAAAGGATTGTAACCACGGTTCGTGCGATATCTTTGGGACATAACGGATCGAAATAAGATGCTGCATCTCCCGCTACATCATGTGCGTAGGGTAAATTAGATGCAATGACAGGGCAGCCTGTTGCCATTGCTTCTACGATTCCAAGTCCAAATGATTCAGCCAAAGAAGGAAAAACCATTAAATCACTATACGATAAAGCATAATTAACCTCATCGGGTGTGAGTATCCCAAGCCAAACTAAATTGTTATCTATTCCAAATTCCTTAGCTGTTTTTGTTATTTTTTCAACGAAAGTGGCGTATCGCACATTTGGTGGTTGGCTTTTTTCGAGTGTGAGAAGCAATTGGGTATTAGGGAAGAATTTGGTGATACTTGGTAATGCCTTAATAAGATTAATATGATTCTTATGCTCACTAGGATGTGAAACATAAATGAGCCTTGGATGGCAAGACTTATCAATTGATGCCTTCTTTTCTGGGCGGATCAACGGGTTGAGGGAGGGTGTGCGAAAACCGCTTGGGATAACATGGATACGACCATTCAATTCGGGGGCATACTTCAACATGCGTCTGTGCATCGCTTCAGTCTGGACAATCACCGCTCGGCTTGCTCTCGCTCCATGCAGTATTTGTCGCCTTATAAAGTTCATACGTAGATGATTAAAAAAATCATGTTTTGGAATCCCCTCATTAAAAAAAGCGTTCGGTTGCTGAACAAACACTATTTGGGGGATACAAGAATTATTGGATGCGATGTTGGCGAAAGAAAACAGAAGATCGGCGCCAACCGATTTAATCTTATCTTGCAATTGCTTCCTAACCCATTTCAATCGCTCCCAACCTTTGTTCCCCAACCGCGTATGAACAAGTGTTATACAATCCGATACTGGTGGGTCATCAAATTCTCTTAAATCCCGTTCAAAGATAAAAACATGCCATTTCCAATTCGTTCGGACTTTTGGCAACCAGTGAAGCAATTCGCAAAGTACAGCCGCCCCACCATGCCCACGAATTCCTACTGCATCAATGGCAACTTTCATTTCTCTCCTTTGCACCAATCAACTCTTTGTATAATTCAACATATTGCGCGGCAATAATTTCTGGTCTGAATTGTTCTATGTTCTTAAATCCGTTTTGGATCAGTTGTTCCCGATATCCTGTGTCTTTGATCACTCTAAGAACACCAGCACGAATGCTCTCCACATTAAACGGGTCTACCAGACAAGCCGCATTTCCAGCCACTTCTGGCATGGATAATATATTTCCCGTTATGACTGGGCGGCCTACCGCATTAGCTTCTAAGATTGGAAGACCAAATCCTTCATAAGTAGATGCAAATATCACCATATCGCACTGTTTGTATATTTCAACTAATTGCTGATCTGAAATGTTTGCAAAAGTTGAAAATTCAATACCAAATCGCTTTAGTGTCGCCTCCTGAACGCCCGAAAGTCTACCAACAATTTGAAGGTGGCATGTAATACCCTTGAGCGCCTCAGCAACTCGTAATAAATTTTTAGTCTCACTGGTACCGACCTGAAGAATATGGGGTTTTTTCGCATCAAAAACACGCGGAAACGGTTTAAAATCGTGTGAAACACAGCAATGAACCACGCGGATTTTGTCCGGATCGCAACGCAAATACTTCAGTACCTCTCTCTTAGTTGATTCAGAAATCACAGATATAAGTGCTGATCTTTTTTCGGGTAACCAATACCAGAAAAAAAAGAGTAACAACTTCTTCATGCCCTTTAGTCTTTTTAGCATTACACAGTCTGCAATAGTTAGTAGTGTCCTGTTTTTTTTCAAAAAACAAACCAAGTAATGAACATCTCCTGTAACATGATTAACATCTGACTGTCTGAAGATAGCTTCGATTGTGTTATACAAGCGAGGCCAGAGGCCCCGACTTTCGAAACGGGCAATGGAGATTTGATATTCTATATCGTCTGGCAGGGCTGATCGAACATCCTGAAAAAGACGCTCAAGGCTGTATGTTCCCTCAATCGGATGCCGGTGGTAGTAAGTGACTTTCAAATTCGGAGGTTAATGCGAGGAACCATTTAAGCTAACAACTTAACTTAAGGTTGCCCTTACGGTTGGAACCTCTCCTTTTGGTCTATAAAAGTCCTATCGTTCCTTGGTGTTTATAGCGTCTTTACTATAATTCGCCTCTTATACTGAAAAGTATTTCTTCTCATGCCGGGGTATCACAATTCTTAAGACCCATTTCAGGATGCTTACATTAACCAGAAGGATAATCGGACCAATAAGGGCTGAATTAAAACGGACTTCTTCCAGGAAAGCTACGAAAACCAGAAAGCTATACCAAGCAGGGATCATGACTGGTGATTTTTTTATTTGGTTAAGCATATACCTATCGATTCGGCAAAACATGGCACCCAAAAGAAACAAACCCACAACTGGCCCAATCCAACCGAACATCCAATAAAGCTCTGGACCAATGTGGAGCGCTGTAGCTGTAGTTGCCTCTTCTGGGCTTGTAGAATAACCAAGGTACCACGAAAACCATGCTGCCGGTTCAAATACTGGTTTATTGGGCCATATCAGCCGAGGGATGAAAGCATAGGTTAGAGACTCAAGAAATTGCGGGCCAAGAGGTCCACTCACATCTGCAAAATACACGACGAGACCGGGACTTCCTATCCCACTACTTCTTTTCAATAACGTTTCAAATGAGTCTGTCAGTACACCGCTTACGCCAATTTCTTTATAGTCCTGCGAAACCTCTCGGATAATTGATACTACATCACTCTTTTCTCCCGTATGCCACATTAATTTACGAAACTTTGACACATAAGGAAACACAAAACCCAACATGAAAATAGCAGATAAACAAAGTAGAACAATACCGACTCGAGGTTTCTTGATAAAGTACGCGAGCATCATAGGTAGGACGAAGAAAAAGAAGGCGCTTTTCATCCCGAAAGATAGAAGATTTATACTGAGGGGAACCAAAAGCAAGAACACAAACCTTACACTTTTTTTTCCGATGCCAAAACGATTACTTAAAAGCAAAAGGCCAAATATGGAACCGAAAGCAAGACCTTGAGTCGTGGTGACCAGAGCGCCTAAAGATTGGATTCTCTCAGGAGCGATTATTTCTGATATGAAGACGGTGAGCCCAGCTACGTAGGCTACTATCAATTGCCTGTCCAGGTTCGACCAAGTTTTGGAAAAATTAAAATGTGAGCTCCTCTTCCTCGCAATCAGATACCATCCGAGGCAGAAAGATACAGTCCCTACCAGACATACAATCTCTGCTTTATCGGAAAAGGCAAAAAAAGAGCTTCGATTTAAAAATTCGTTGTTAAACCTTCCCTTTCATAAATAACATAAGCCAGTGAAATCGTTCTTCGAAATATATACATTGTAAGAAACCCTGTAATAGGATTTAATGGGATACCCATTCCAAGAGGAATCCCATATGATCCAAAACGTTCAAACAAAAAAATTGTTCCTCCCAGATTCAACATAATAAATCCAGCCAGACTTGGCCAAGAACCTGATTCATAGTAAATTACTAATATTGCCCCGATCATGGTTATGACACAAGCAAGAATGCGGAGGCATAGGAATAACCCATTTGGCACCTTTATGAACAACCCGCTGGCCCCTAATGGTCGTAACATTGGTTTAGTAATATAATAATATTTTAACATTGGACAATTTTGAGCCGATCTTTGAAAACTTCTGTAAAAGTGAAATTACATATCTCTTTGCAATAGAAGACTTTTAAGGAAGTGTCTTTTACTAAAGTTGTTTTACAAGTGAAAGAATCGTCTCTATCCTTCTCATGTATGTATGTTCACTGTGGGCACGTTTTACAGCAGCTTCACGGATCTTTTTCATTTCATTGGGATTCCTTTTCGCTCTATCAATGTGATCAAGCAATTCTTCCATATTATTGAAAACAAGGATTTCCTTTTCCGGCTCAAAGCACTCTGGAATTATGGGTTTATACTCCATCAGCTGAAGCCCTCCTGCACCTGCGATCTCAAAGGCTCTGCAGTTCAGGCTGTTGCCCTCAATGATCTGCGTCGAATTGAGGCATGCCATTGCTTCCCCAAAGATGCGACTCTTCTCTTCTCGAACGATATATCGCCCAGTATATATACGACGGATTTCTGGATAGACCCAGCGGGGAAGCCCACCTCCATAAAGCTCAAGTTTTCCCCCGTGACGTAATAACTCCCTTACAAGATATTGCCGATACCCATAGAAATTACCGGCAACCACGATGCCTTCATTTGTCTGAGTTGCAAGAGGCTTGTGCCATGCTGGATTCATCGCTTCGTGAAGCAAATGGGCATTTAATCCAACACGACGAAATTTACAAACAGCGTCAGGATCTTTAAAGAAAATTATATCCCATAAATTACTTAACAGTCCCATTTGTGTCAGATAACCAGGAGAGTCTCCCCACCAAGCAATACAAGCCTTTACACCTGCCTTTTTGAGCTCTAAAAGTGCCTCTTCCTGAATTATCTGAGTCGGAGCTAAAAAAACGGATGGTTTCCAAATTTTGGCCGCTTTAATAAGCCACCGTTCTTCAGACGATAAATATGTACAACCAGTTTTCTGAAGAAATTGTCTATAGATCATCCGCCATTTCGAACGATATCTGCCAGGGGTAAGCCTTTCATCATATATAGGTTTGATGCCCATCTGTTTGAGCGTATATACGATATTTTCTGAAAAAGAATCATCCCCCACTGGGCCGGCTACAAGAACTTCTTTTGGCCAAAACATCATATTTATTTCTTCCCACCCAAAATTTATAATTTATGCCATACAAATCTATTTACATAATCTATATAGCTTACAATAACTCTGAGAACTTTTTCTGAAACATTTGTCACATTATAATCCTCTACTAAGTTCACTGTTCTTTCATCTCCTCTTCTTTGGGATTTAAGAATCGCAAGACCTTGTTGAATTCGCACCCAAGACAAACCTGTCATCATTACCACACCCTCTTCCATACCTTCGGGACGCTCATGAGCTTCACGGATATTTAATGCTGGAAGGTTAAGAATTGAGGCTTCTTCGGTAATTGTGCCACTATCTGAAAGGACAGCAAATGCATGAATTTCTAACTTAACATAATCTGAGAAGGCAAGGGGCTTGAGGAATTCAACTCTCTTGTCAAACACTTCTCCGGAAGCCTCTAACCTCTTACGAGTTCGTGGATGAGTTGTTACAATTACTTGTTCACTGTATTCATTCACTAAAGCTTTCAAAAGGGCAATTAGTTTTGTGAGGTTTATATTTGAATCCACATTTTCTTCCCGATGACAGCTAATTACAAAATATTCTCTCTCCTTAAGTCCTAAACGCTGAAGAATATTTGAATTTTCAATTTTAGGTTGGTAGAAACTAAGTACTTCAAACATAGGACTCCCTGTTTTAATCACTCGTTCGGGGGAGAAACCTTCACGAAGAAGATATTCCCTGGAGATGGAGCTGTAGGGTAAATTGATGTCAGCAATATGGTCAACTATCTTGCGATTGATTTCTTCTGGAACCCTTTGATCAAAGCATCGGTTACCAGCCTCCATATGAAACACCGGAATCCTACGTCGCTTCGCTGAGATTGCTGCCAAGCTACTATTGGTGTCGCCAAGTATGAGTAGTGCATCTGGTTGTATTTTATCCAGTACTTCGTCTACTTTAATAATCACCTGCCCAATAGTTTCAGCAGCATTTTTACCAGCTGCATTAAGAAAAAAATCTGGACCACGAATATCAAGATCTTCAAAAAAAATTTGATTCAACTCGTAGTCAAAATTTTGTCCAGTGTGAACTAAGAAATGTTCAGTTTCACATTCAAGCAGAGCAATAACACGAGAAAGTCGTATAATCTCCGGGCGGGTACCAACAACTGTTACAACTCTAAGCTTCTTCATCACCAACCTCGCAGGGATAGGTATCGGATAAATTTGGATCAAAGATCTCATCCGCCCAAAAAAGTACAATCATCTCATTAATACCCACATTTTCAATAGAGTGTATATATCCTGGTGGAATGTCCAACACCTTCCAAACTTTTCCTGATACCCGATAAGTAATTACCTCATTATGAAATATATTTTGGAAACGAATAATTGCTTCTCCCTGAAGCACACAAAACTTTTCAACTTTTGTATCGTGATAATGGCTCCCACGAGTAATACCTGGTTGTGTTCGTGATATGAAAATTTGGCCAAAATGCTGAGACTTAATTATTTCTGCAAGGCTTCCTCGCTGGTCGCTATATTGTTTTAAATCATATGAAAGTTCTTTGGGGTCCAGATAAGAAAGATATGTAGTGTAAAGGTAACGAGAAAATTTATCTGTCAGATCTGGAACCAACAGGTTATTGCGCATTTCGCTGAATGACTTGATAGAATTTGCTAAATCTCTAAGAGTCACTCGGAAAATTGGCTTGACTTCTAAAAAAATATAGCCGGGAATATTTTGGTTATTATCCATAAGGGTTAGGAAAGAGGAAATCACATCGTCGATGTAGACCAGCTCAATTTCCTTAAAGGGGTCAGAGATCATGATAGGGAGTTTATGGGCTATATTGTAACAAAATGTCGCTACAACTGAATTATAGTTGGGCTTACACCATTTACCAAATACACCTGGCAACCTGAAAATGCACACGAGTCCTCCAGACTGTGCTGAGTAATTGAGTAATGCTTCCTCAGCCTTACGCTTGCTCATACCATAAGGACTATCAAGTGAGGCCTGGGTTGAAGAGGACATCACAATGAGGGGTTGTTTTTTATTATCTTTGAGTATTTCTATGATTTTTCGAGTCAACCCATTATTTACAACTTCAAATTCTTCAATTTTATCGGGCCTGTTTACTCCAGCAAGATGATAAATCACATCCGCTTTTATTAGGTATTCTTGAAGTTTATCATCATTATCAGTGCGATTAAAGGTCAAAATTGAAATACCTTTCTTTCGCCCAAGGACAACCTGAAGGTTCTTCCCGATAAATCCATTCGAACCTGTAATAAGTACGTATCTCATAGAGAATTATTTTTTAGCTCCCATTGCACTTCACTTAATGAAAGAAGAAGATCTACGAGTTCGTCCACATCGAGTCTGCGAGTATTTTGTGAATTATAATCTTCTCGCATTGAGATACCAATCTTCCCCTCAGTAAAGTATGCTCTATAGTTAAGGTCTCGAGTATCAGCAGGAATTCGGAAATAATTCCCTAAATCCTCTGCTTTCTCCATCTCTTCTCGTGTCAATAAAGTTTCATGTGCTTTTTCGCCATGGCGTGTACCAATGATTTGAACAGGATTATCCGTTCCAAAGATCTTTTTAAGAGCCAATGTAAGTGTTTCTATTGTAGCAGAAGGGGCTTTTCGAATGAAGATATCACCAGGTACTGCATGCTCGTAAGCATAAAGAACTAAGTCCACAGCCTCGTCAATCGACATCATGAATCTTGTCATATTTGGGTCAGTTATGGTAATAGGTTTACCTTCTTTAATTTGCTTAATAAATAAAGGAATTACTGACCCGCGAGATGCCATCACATTGCCATAACGTGTTCCACACATGATCGTTCCTGTCTCAGCTGCGATGCGAGCTTTCGCAATCATGATCTTCTCCATAAGAGCTTTCGTCATACCCATTGCGTTAATAGGATAAACTGCTTTATCTGTACTTAATATGATCACTCGCTGAACCTTGTTAGCTATAGCAGCACTGAGAACGTTCTCGGCCCCAAGAATATTTGTCTTGACTGCTTCAAGAGGATAAAATTCACAGGAAGGTACTTGTTTTAACGCAGCTGCATGGAAAACCAAGTTAACACCTACCATCGCTTCAGCCACACCATCGTATGAACGAACATCACCGATGTAGAATTTTAATCTTGGGTCATTGTAATAGAGCCGCATATCCTCTTGTTTTTTTTCGTCTCTACTAAAAATACGAATTTCCTTTGGCCCCATAATTAAGAATCGGCGTAAAATAGCATTGCCGAAAGTTCCTGTACCCCCTGTTACCAGAAGAGTTTTCTGACCAAACATGTTACCTCCATATTTAACCAAAATTTAATGTCATCTGATTAAACTCATTTAACACTATTGTTTATAACGTAATTAACCGCTTGGACCAAACCCTCCGTCATCTGTTTGAAACTCAAAGTTGATGCTCGCTTTAACGAAGCTTCTTTCATTGAAACAATCAGAGAAGGATTAGTGGATAGGGTTAACATATGGGTAGTTAATTCGGGAATACAACCTGCACGATAAATAAAACCATTGACCCCTGGAGTCACCATATCAAACCAGCCTGCTACCTGATCAGTAGTCACAATAGCCAGACCTGCAGCAAGTGCCTCATTAATTGCCATTCCCCAATTCTCTACTGATGGAAAAACATGTACATCCGCAGTTGCCAAATACCTCCTTAATTCAGAATATGGTTGAAGACCTAAAAAAAAGACACGATGACCACGGTTGAGTTTATGAAAAATGCTTTCTGCTTCAGGACGGAGTTCACCATCCCCAAGCATTATTAGCGCAGCATTTAGTTCGGGCGGTAGTCGACAAAAACTTTCCACTGCATCAAAGGGGCGTTTAGGATTACGATGTTTTGAAGTATAAATAAATATGATGGTTTCATCATTAAGACTAAGATATCGACGAATTTCTTTTCTCCAATTTTCCCTTTCTTCAAAAGTCGCTTGAAACCACT
>Ga0315268_10008345_pt1 | contig 10837 bp, 8 predicted proteins | sample C1_top_MG_FD_204535 | JGI IMG/M metagenome (GOLD analysis project Ga0315268, IMG submission 204535) | Sediment microbial communities from Yellowstone Lake, YNP, Wyoming, USA - C1_top | ecosystem: Environmental > Aquatic > Freshwater > Lake > Sediment | place: USA: Wyoming | collected 2017-08-01 | reverse complement strand
GTTGATCGCCGGAAATTTCAGTTCGCCGCGTTCATGCATCTGATACAGCCGATGCACGCCGGTGGTAGTTTCTTCGGTCACGCCTTTGATCGCGGCAAGACGTTTGGAATACCAGGTCTTGTCAATTGCCAGTTTGGCCTTGATCGAAGCGAATAAGATGGTTTCTTCTTCGGAAGTCGGTTTACTGATCACTGATGCGTCTTTTTCAGCGCGTGCGCCGATGTGCAACAGCAGTGTTGCGTCGCCGCCGTCATCCAGGATCATGTTTGAATAACCGCCGTCAGCCCATTCGAAGATGCGATGGGTATAGTCCCAGTATTCAGTCAGCGATTCGCCCTTGACCGCGAACACCGGTGTGCCGTCGGCGGCAATGGCTGCTGCTGCGTGATCCTGCGTTGAGAAGATGTTGCACGAGGCCCAGCGCACCTGCGCGCCCAGCGCCTTCAATGTCTCGATCAGTACGGCGGTCTGGATGGTCATGTGCAGCGAGCCGGTGATGCGCGCGCCTTTCAGCGGTTGCGTCTTGGCAAATTCTGCGCGGATGGCCATCAGGCCGGGCATTTCGGTTTCGGCGATGGCGATCTCTTTGCGGCCCCACGAGGCCAAGTTGATGTCGGCGATAACGTAGTCTGTAATAGACATTCTGTTCTCCATTCAGGTTAATGAATGGGCGCCGTTGTTACACTACCCGATCGAGCCTGACAGACCCACCTTGCGGTGACTGCTGCAGCGCCCCTCGACGGGGTGGGTTGATGTTGGAATTACAGTCCTGCGTCTGCTCGCAATGTTGAGGGCAGCCACACAGGGCTGCCCCCTCCTTAATTTCCGTATCATTCACGTATGTCTAAATTCTATCAGCCATCCGCTTTGCCTGTGCGCATCTGTTACAAATGCAAGCGAGTGCAGGGTTGTATGCAACTATTACTTACTTCACTCCCGCGTCCTTTTTAAGTTTTGCAGCCTTGTCCGTCTTCTCCCAGGTGAACTCGGGTTCTGTCCTGCCGAAGTGGCCATACGCCGCGGTCTTCTTGTAGATAGGCCGTCTGAGGTTCAGCGTCTTCACGATGCCCTTGGGCGTCATGTCGAAATTCTTTCTGATGATCTGAACGAGCTTATCATGGTGGATCTTGCCCGTGCCGAAATCGTCAACATGGATGGAGACCGGCTCGGGAACGCCGATGGCGTAAGCAAGCTGCACCTCGACCTCGCTGCAGAGCCCTGCTGCTACGATGTTCTTGGCAACGTAGCGGGCCATGTAGGATGCTGAGCGGTCGACCTTCGTCGGGTCCTTGCCCGAGAAGCAGCCGCCGCCGTGGCTTCCCATGCCGCCGTAGGTGTCCACGATGATCTTGCGGCCCGTGAGGCCGGTGTCACCCATGGGGCCGCCGGTCACGAACCTGCCGGTGGGGTTGATGTGATAGATAATGGTCTTCTCATCGAGCAGCTTCTTCGGGAGCACGGGAAGGATCACCTTCTCGATGATCTCCTTGCGCAGCTGCTTGAGCGTTACATCCGGGCTGTGCTGGGATGAGACCACGATCGTATGGAGCCGGTAGGGTTTGCCGTCCCGGTATTCGATGGTCACCTGGGACTTGCCGTCCGGCCGAAGATACGGAAGGATTTCCTTCTTCCTTACTTCTGACAGGCGCCGCGTAAGCTTGTGCGCCAGCATGATGGTCATGGGCATGAGCTCGGGAGTCTCGTCGCATGCGTAGCCGAACATCAGGCCCTGGTCGCCCGCGCCGCCGGTGTCTACACCCATGGCGATATCAGGAGACTGCGAGTGGACCGAGGTGATGACCGCGCACGTCTCGGAATCGAACCCGTACTTTGCCCGGGTGTACCCGATCTCCTTGATGGTCTGTCGCACGATATCCGGTATCTCCACGTATCCTTTCGTGGTGATCTCACCCGCTACCATGGCGAGTCCCGTGGTCAGAAGCGTTTCACACGCCACGCGGCTCATCGGGTCCTGCGCAAGCAGCGCGTCAAGTACGGCGTCCGAGATCTGGTCGGCTATTTTGTCGGGATGCCCCTCAGTAACCGATTCCGAGGTAAAAAGATAGTTCTTGTTAATACTGCTCATCTGGTCTCCTCCTGGTCTTTAAATGACCTTTAAAATTTCGCTCTTATAGCACAGCCACATTATTTGTCAAGAAAAAAACCGGTGCTGCTCAGCACGCGGCCGCTGCAGCTCCAACAGCCGCAAATAGGCTAGTACAATACATGAACCCTGCAGCTTTTTCAATATATTTTTTGTCAAAAACGTGCAGGTCGTCGCCCAAGAACGGTTTCATGCCCGGGATCCCATTATAGGAGCTTGGGCCGCCGAGTTGCATGCCCAACGCGCCGGCCATGGCCGCCTCCGGGTATCCGCTGTTCGGGCTGGGATGGTTCCTGCCGTCCCGCAACATGATCCGCCAGGACCTCAGAAACCCTGTGTGCAGATCGCGGCACGAGGATCGGTAGCATGTCATCGCGCTGACAGACAGGCAGATCAGCATGCCGGTGATCCGAGCGGGTATGAAATTCGCGATATCATCCAACCGCGCCGCAGCCCAGCCGAAGTGATGGTACTTCTCGTTCTTATACCCCACCATGGAATCCATGGTGTTCACTGCCTTGTACGCAAGCGCGAGAGCCGGTCCGCCGAGCGCCAGATAGAACAACGGAGCGACCACCCCGTCCGATGTGTTCTCGGCAACCGTCTCGACCACTGCGCGGGTTATACCGTGCTCATCGAGGTCCTGCGTGTCCCTGCCCACGATCTGAGCAAGACTTTCCCTGGCCTGGACAATGTCCCCTGCATCCAGGTGCCGCAGCACCACCTTCGCAGCATCTCCCAGTCCCCGCGCAGCGAGCGTGGTATATGCCACGAGTATCGCCAGGAAAGAACCAAGATACGGTGATATGCGAACAAGGGAAAGGAGCAACCATTGTGTCGCGAAATAGACCGCAGAAGTGATGAGAACAACAAGGACAATGCCCGAAATCTTCTCGGCTTGCGGTCCGCGCGAAAAGCGCCTGAGGAACGATTCGGTCCGGGAAATGAGCCAGCCGATGCCCCGGACCGGATGAGGAAACCAGCGGGGGTCGCCGAAGACCAGATCCATGATCCACGCGGAAATGATCACGATCCCGTTCCACGACGGGTGCAAAGACGCGATCATGCTGATTATTTTGCTTCCTCGGCGATCTCTTTGAACAGGCGTACGGGATCGAACGGCTGGATAATAGGCTTGATATTCGCTATGCCTGCGGGCGGCTCAAGACAGCGGACCTCGAATGAAACCGATCCCTTTGCAGGAATGACAACGCCCTGCGGTTGGAGACTCCTGGTTTTCAGTTCCTGGATGTTCTTTCCCTGTTTCGCAAGGATGTCGTAATCTCTCTTCGAGTAGATCTGCTTCCCGTTCACCAGCCTGACCCGGGCAAGTTTGTTGTCCAGCGCATCCAGCACATCAATGACCACATACCAGGCATGCCGTTCCTTATCCGAGGCGTTCTCTATAACGCCCGTGATCAGCAGGTCTCCGCTGGGTTCCATGGACGCGGCAGCATTCGTGAGCGTAAGACCTTCGATCGATGCCATCTCCGGCGTCGCACTCTGTCCGCGATGCGAATCCGATTGCAGGTAGAAGAACACACCATACGCAGCGAGCGCCAGAACGACGAAACCGGCAATGAGGAGCGGGACCATGCTTCCCGAACGCGCTGGAGACGCGGGCACTTCGCTAAAAACCCTTTCAGCCGGAGGCGCTGGAGGACGAGCAGACTCATTTTTCGGCACTGTTTGTACCGCAGGCTGCGGCTTCGGCACAGCCATTGCCGCGGGCCGGGCAATCGGCTTTGGAGCGGGCGCAGGTGCTTCTGGTTTGTGCGGTTCAGGTACGATCCTTGGTTCCAGTTTTTGTGCTGATCTTTCTTCAACCGGCTTTGTTTCTACAACCCGTTCCGGTTTGGGTTTTAGTTCCGGTTTCGGCGCTGTTGAAGGCGACGGCGTTGAAGCTTCCGGGGCCATTGCGAATGGTTCCGCAACAGCAGGTTGCGGTTCAGAAAGGTGTTCGGCATGAGCAAAGGATGTCTGCTCGGCAAAAGGATCGGGCTCGGAAGGCTCCAATGATAGGTCGTGCGAAGCAGTCTCGTGGCCGGATGATTCTGAGAGATCAAAACCCTGCGAATCCGCAGCGAACGGAGACTCTTCGGCAACCACCGGCGCCGCGCCTGAGGGAGCCTGGGCAGCCTTCGGCGCAGCCACAGGCTCCGCCTGCGCGGCTTTGGCAGGTTTGGGTTTCGGCTCGAACATGTCCAGCGCGGACACCGCGGTCTTTGAAAGCGCGTAGTGCTCGAAATCTTCCTGCGTTATTTTGATGGCCTCGCCGCAGCGTGTACATGCGAACTTGACCCCTTTTCCGGTTATCTTTTCATCGGGCACACGGAAAAGTTTATTGCAGCTGCCACACCGGGCTTCCATCCTGCTCGGCCTCCTGAATTACCTGCCTGTTCTCATGCCTGTCGTCCCGGCGCGACATACTGGCGATCACGGCACCGGACAACGCACCACCTCAGCCTGAACAGATCCCTCACGTATATGTTTGCTATTGTAGTATATTTTTATTAAATAATCTACTTTTCTGTTTGATTTATTTCGTCGTTCTCTGCGTGCTCCGGGTCTCTGTGCTCTCCTGCGATCCGGTACTCTTCCGAGGCCCACTTGCCCAGATCGATCACCCTGCAGCGTTCCGTGCAGAAAGGACGGAACGGATTGCCGTCCCATGCTGATTCTTTTTTGCATACCGGACAGAACCGTTTGCGTTCCTTGCTCGTCATGCAGCGCCCCCTGTCAAAGGACCCCGTGGTCCGTGATGGTCCCGTTCATTTCAGCACATACTTCATCGGCATCTCCACCCATCCGTTCACCGACGGCATCGGAGCAGCCCGATACACAGCGCGGACCGAAGCAGTATCCAGTATCTCATGGCCGGAGCTTTTCAACACCTGGACCGTCTCAACGCCGCGGGACGCGTTCAGTCTGAAGCGGAGATGGACCACACCTTCAATGCCGCGCTCTCGTGCCAGCCGGGGATAGCTCTTGGCACGTTCGATGGCCTCCTGAATAAGCGCAAGGGAGGCTGAAGGCACCTGTCCTGCGGATGCATCTCCGGCAGCTCCAATGTCCGGACTCATTGCACCGCTGTCAGCAGCGTTCGCCGTCTCCCCGCTCACCGCTGCGGGAGTGCTTTGCCCGGCATGAGCCGTATCCTGTTCAACAACAGGCGCTTCCGGCTTACGGACCTCCGCGGGAACATTAAGGTCGTGTGCACGGGGCTGAGAGTTCGCTGATCGACTACCTCCTGATGTCCCCTGCACCGGAGCTACCAGTGAGACCATGAGAGCGTCACGGTGACATGCGGAGGTCATGATGCCATATTGGGCAACTGCGACAGCGCTGCCGAAGATGAGGGCATGCACAACAATCGAGAGATAGAGTGAGCGTGTAAATGTCATACGAATAGGTTTCTCACCAGCAAAGTATTCCGCGAGGAACGACACATGACCTTCTCGTGTCATCCGCCGTTCCCCGCAGAACGTTCTCTTAGAACAACAGCGCTATGCCACCGTAGAATTCCTGCGGCGACATGGGATAGCCTTTGACAACTTCGTACTTCCGGTTGAACATGTTCTTCATGCCCACAAAGATCTCGCTTGAGAATCCCTTGTCCGAGCCGAGCTTTTCGCTGATTTTTCCATCCACCGTGAAGTAAGACCACTTCTCCTCGTCGGTCTTCACATAGTTCTTCACTTTTTTCCCGTCAAAGGAAATAGTCGTGTCCTTGCCCACGACCAGTTGCACATTGCCGCCGATCTGAATGTTCGGGATCGTGTAGTAAATCCGCTCGCCCGTCACTTCGTTGATCGGGACCGTATGCGTATAGTTCAGGTTCACCTGGAATGATTCGGAGAACGCTAATTTCGCCTCCGCTTCATATCCGTAGATGTGTGCCCGGTCGATGTTCGTCGGGGTGTAGACCGATCCGTTAGTCTCCCAATCGATCATGTCCTTGACCTTGCGGTCGAATTTCGTCAATTTCATCGAACTTTTTCCACCGAGCGATTGCTCAAGACCGATCTCGTACTCATCGGCGGACTCCGGTCTGAGAGCAGGATTCCCTACTGCAAATGCGGTGGTCGAATTCGAGCCCGTGCCCCAGTAGAGGTCGTTCAGCGTCGGCGCCCTGAAGCTTTTACCTGTTGATGCACGAAGGATAGTCTTGGTATTGGAATCATACAGCCGAAGGCTTGCTTTAGGGCTTAATTTATCGCCATACACGGAATGGCTGTCGTTTCGCGCACCCACGACCAGGATCGCGGCCTCGCCCATGCTCAGTTCATCCTGAAGATAGGCAGCAGTGAGCGATGCGTTGTGCGCGCCGGTATCGATGCCCGTAAGCCGGTCCTTCTTGGCCTCGGCCCCGATACTGAGCAGGTTCCATGAATTGAAGAGCCAGTTGACCTGCGCCTCGGTCCCGGTCGTAATGCCGCGGCTCCTGCTGTCCTCGGTATTTAACGGGTCCGGGTTCTTGTAGGCTATCCGCTCCTGGGTCTCGTATACGTTCACGTTCGCATCCATTTCGGTTGATACCTTCTGCTTGTAACGGAGCCCGGTGACCGTTTCGCGGGTCCATTGCCGTGCGAGATCGGACGGATACGTCGTGGAGCCCGGCACCCCGAGCTTCTTGGTAAGATAATTGGAGGACAGCTCCAGCGACGAACTGCTGCCGAGGTCATACCCCAGTTTGCCGCCCAGGGTCATCTGATCGTGGTCGCTGTTCGCCCGGTATCCGTGGGACCGCTCCTTTGCAGCGTTCAGATTGTAATACACCGCTGACGGCCTGCCAGAGATGCTGCCGCCGAGCAGCGTGTACCCCTCGGCCCCGAGCGTGCTGTTGATCCCGACCGAGGTCGTTGTCGGTTTTTTGGTGATGATGTTCACCACGCCGCCCACTGCGTCTGCCCCGTACAAAGCCGATCCCGGGCCGCGCACGATCTCGATCCGCTCGATGTTGTTCAGCGGGATCGGCAGCGAGGACAGGTCGAATCCGCCGGACGCCGCCGAATTCATCCGCATGCCGTCCAGCAACACCAGGACCTGCTGGTAGTTCGCACCGCGCATGTTGGCGTAGCTGACCGATCCGTTCGATCCATAGCTCTTGATGTCCACACCCGGAGCGGTCTTTAATACCTCAGCCACCGTGGTGGCGCTTGACCGCCTGATCTCGTCCGCCGTGATCACCGTGACGGACTGGGTCACGTCCTGCGCGTACTTGACGGTCTTCGTTGCCGTGACGACTACTTCCTTTAATTGCATATCCGAACTTTCAGCATGCGCAACAGACGCCGACAGCATCCCTAGTGAACATACTGCGATAACTACTGCTTTACTCTTCTTGAACATTGCGATTCTCCTTCGATCGAGGTTTTGGGAATGGGAGGTTTCCTGGCTCAGGACTCCCTACTCGCCGACCTTCCCGTCCTGCGTTGCAGAACAGTGGCTTGCCCGGCTTTCGTTTCCATTACAGTTGCGCGACAGCTGGGGAATTGCACCCCCTTCCGCTTCGCCATTCCCGTATGAGATGATTGCTTCAGATGTTCTTACAACCTGTGCGTCTGGTTCTGTTCAACGCTGTAAAAATATCCTCCTTTCTTTTCGAGTCGGAACGCCGAAATCCTTCACCGCAGGACGCGGAGAAAACAGTACGCTACAATACAGTAAAATCTACCTCGCTTGTTTTAGCTTTTGTTTTCAAACTTGCATTCCTCTGCGTCCTCTGCGGTAAAATGCTTTCAGGTCCCTTTCGCCGTCTGCGGGAACGAACATTGAACCCTATTTGCAGATCAACTGCTTGATGAACTTCATATCCAGATGTTCTCGCAAAACACCGGCCCAGCGGTCAAGAGCCTGATCCCGAGCCGATGCAAAATCCGTCAGGACTTTCCGTAGAGGAAGTCCGCGCGTGCTCCTGAGCTTGTTCAGGAGATCTCTCCTGAACCCGTCATTATCAAAGATCCCGTGGATATAGGTTCCCCAGACGCTTCCTTTCACAGAACCGTCCAGCACGAGCTCGTTGGTCATCGTTCCACATTCAGGGTCAGACGCCTGACGTTGTACCTTGAACAAGCCTACTTCGCCCATTGTGCGACCCATATGGATCTCATAGCCTTTCAGCGTTGCCGCGGCGCCTTGCTGAACCCTGATCGCTGAGCCCTGAACTACGGTTGCTTCCACCTGCGCCGTGACCTTTGTATTTTCCAAGATGGTCACAACATCGAGCAGACCGAGTCCCTTGACCGTATGATGCGCACTCTCCAGTCCTAAGGGATCGGAGATCACCTTCCCGAGCATCTGATACCCTCCGCAGACGCCGACGATCGGAATACCCTTTGCCGCGGCACGATGGATGCTCGCCTCAACGCCGATCTCGCGCAAATACAGAAGGTCCTGCACCGTATTCTTTGAGCCGGGGATGATAACAAGGTCCGCATTCTCGATGTCCGCGTCCCTGAGCGAGTAGATCAGATCGACATCAGGTTCGTACAGGAACGAATCGTAGTCCGTGAAGTTGGAAATATACCGGAGCATGACCACCACGATCCTGACCGAGTTCCCCTTGCCTGTCCACCGCAGACGTTCCAGGGGAATCCCGTCCTCCTCGTGCAGACCAAGGTCGCCAAGATACGGGAGAACGCCGAGGAACGGCCTTCCGGTCCGTTCCTGCAGCATGGTGAGACCGGGCTTCAGGATGTTCAGGTCGCCCCTGAACTTGTTGATGATGAACGCCTTGATATAATCCGCATCCTGGCCGAGCAGCGCAATGGTACCGAACAGCGACGCGAACACGCCGCCCTTGTCAATGTCCCCCACCAGGATCACCGGAGCGTTCGCATAGCGCGCCACGCTCATGTTCACGACCTCGTCCCTGCTCAGGTTGATCTCGGCGGGGCTTCCCGCGCCTTCGATGATGATCAGGTCGGTGCGCCGCGACAACCGGTCGTATCCCTGCGTCACAGCGGCCCAGGCTTCATCCCGGAACGCGTAATACTCGTGGGCCTGCATATTCGAGTGGACCTTGCCGTTCAGGATCACCTGGCACCCGGCTTCGCCCGTGGCCTTCAGGAGCACCGGGTTCATGTCCACCGACGGCTCAACTCTCGCTGCTTCCGCCTGGTACGCCTGCGCCCTGCCGATCTCTCCGCCTTCCCGGGTGATGAACGAGTTCAAGGCCATGTTCTGGCCTTTGAACGGCGCGACGTTCATACCGCGGTCCCTGAAGATCCTGCACAGGCCTGCCACGATCAGGCTCTTGCCGACCCCTGATCCGGTGCCCTGTATCATCAATGCCTTAGCCACGAACGCTCCTGTCGTGCTCCGGGACCACGGTGTGCTGTTGAATATCAAGGAACCAGAACCCGTCCCTGCTGACCACGTCCTGTTTTGTCACGCTGATCCTTCCCTTGAACAACGGTCCCGCAGTGACGAACGTATGGAACTCTCCGTTCTCCCCGCATACATCCAGGTTTCTTGCTTTCAGGTAATCCATGAATTCCGTATCCATGGTACGGCCTATCCACTTTTTCTCGATACGGTCCTGCTGACCGCTCACAATGATCGTCTCGAATCCTGCTGCAAGAAAGTCCGTTAGGATCTTTTCCGTTGGCACGCCCCAGAGCGGCAATGCGGCTGTGATGCCCAATTCAGCGCTCACGCGATCGATCCACTCCCGGTGCGGTTCGAGATAAATGTCGCCGAAGACCATGCCGCGCACACGTTCGGCACGGGCATCGATTACTGTCTTTTTGAATTCCCGCTCAAAATCCTCTGATCGTACGTTCTTCTGCAGGAACGGGATCCCGGCAAGCTCCGCCTGCAGCCTGATCATCGCGGGATTCATACCGTGAAGATTCATCGGCCTGTTAAAATGGACCAGGTGCGCAATGTCCAACCCCTGCTGCAGTGCAAGATAGGTCGCGTAACAGCTGTCCTTGCCTCCGCTCCATGAGGCGAGGTAGCGGGCAGCTACTCCCGGTTTTTCCATATCAAGGTGCTTAGCAGCATTTCTCGTGTTCATTGTTATGTCCATTTCTCGTGCGTGATATACGCACCATGCTCGGATTGCCGGATTCCCACGGACACATCAAAGGCCTGCTTAATTGTTTCCGGTGTCAGGACCGTTCCGGGGCTTCCCATACCGAGGATGGCGCCGTCCTTGATCAGCATCACCTTTTCGAACTGGAGCGCGATGTTGATATCATGCAAAGCCATGATCACGGAGATGCCTTTTTTCTCCTGCAATCCGCGGAGCAGGCGCAGGAACTCGATCTGGTACTTGATGTCGAGGTTCGACAGAGGCTCGTCCAAAAGCAGGATGCCCGCTCCCTGGATAAGGGTCATGGCAAGGAACACCCGCCGCCGTTCTCCGCCGCTCAGGTTCGTCACGAAAACGTTTGACTTGTTTTCGAGCCCGACCAGCTCCAATGCCTCGACAACGGTCATCTGCGGCGGAATATCGTAGGGATAGAGCCCCATGCTCACGATCTCCCTCACCGTGAACGGCACGTTCACATCGAGCTGCTGCGGAAAATAGCACAGCAACTTCGCCCTGTCCTTGTTCCGGTATGCGGACAATGGTTTGTCCCACAAGGAGATCTCCCCTTCGGTGGGACGCAGCATGCCTCCGGCAAGCTTCAGGATGGTCGACTTTCCTGACCCGTTCGCGCCGAGCAAACCGATGAACTCGCTGTTCTTCATGGAGAAGCCAAGACGATCAACGATCAGTTC
>Ga0315268_10008344_pt1 | contig 10837 bp, 7 predicted proteins | sample C1_top_MG_FD_204535 | JGI IMG/M metagenome (GOLD analysis project Ga0315268, IMG submission 204535) | Sediment microbial communities from Yellowstone Lake, YNP, Wyoming, USA - C1_top | ecosystem: Environmental > Aquatic > Freshwater > Lake > Sediment | place: USA: Wyoming | collected 2017-08-01 | reverse complement strand
TGCCACCCAGACGTTCACTCTGAACGTGATCGAGGGGTCGGGTGCGCCCGAGATCACCAGCCTCGACACGGCCACCTGGGCAGCCGTCGGGGCGCCCTTCTCTCCGGACCCTTTCACCGTGACGAGCATCGGGTCGCCCAAGCCGGAACTGTCCGTCGTGACCAATGAGGGGCAGACGGGCTTGCCGCCCGGCGTGACCTTCATCGACAACGGCGACAGCACCGCGATGTTCGGGGCCGCCTGCCAGAGCGTCTGGCCGGGGATGTCACCGGAATGCCTCGGGCTGCTGGCTGAGGGGACCCAGGGCACCTGGACGTTCACCATCAGGGCATCGAACTCGGAGGGGATCACCGACCAGCCCTTCACCCTGGTCCTGGAGCACAACACTTCGCTCCTGGGCGCCGCGCCCAGCACCCTGTCCTTGGCCACCGACGGCACTTATGTGCCGGAGGCACTCGTCAACCTGACGACGTCGGGCGATACGCTGCCCTACGCGCTGGTCACGACCGCGGACTGGCTCAAGGCGACTCCTGAATTCGGCATGATGCCGGGCAGCATCACCGTCTCGGCGGATGCGGCGGGACTGGCCCCCGGCACCTACACCGGCACCGTCATCGTCGGCTCGGCCGGCACGGAGGGCCCGTTTGCCACCGTGGCGGTGACCCTGACGGTGGTTGGCCCGTCTGAGCCAGGCGTGCTGGGCATCTTCCCCGGCGCGCTGAGCTTCGCATACAACGTCAACGAAGGCACTCTGCCGCCGGCGCAAACCGTCTGGGTGATGGGCGGCGGCGAGGCGCTGGACTATACGGTGTCGACGGGCGGGGCGAGATGGTTGTCGGCCCCGGCTGGCGGCACTTCGCCGGGCGGCTTCCGCGTCTCTGTAGATCCGAAAGTGGGCGTCGGAATGCACATCGCCAACCTCACGATTGCTTCCGATGACGAGTCCTACGGTCCGCAAACCAAAACCATCCCGGTGACCCTCGTCAAGACGGCGGGGGACGCTGACCTGGTCCAGGTCATGTTCGATGTCGGTGGCGGGCCCGAAGGCCTGGCCGCCAACCTCAACACGCACAACCTGTTCATCACCTCCTCGAGCGGGGGAGCAGAAGCCGCCGAGGCGGGAGCAGAGAGCGGGCCGGAGGTGGAGACGCCGGGACCCCCTGAACCATCGCTCGTGTTCCACGTCAACCCGGTGGACAAGACCTTGGTCGGGGAAATCGTCGTGCACAGCGAAGGCGAGTACATCGGCGTCAACAGCAAGACCGGGCGCGCCTATCACGCCAGCCAGGGCACGGGGGAGATTGCGGTCATCGACGGGTCCACCAACACCGTGGTCACCTTCATCCCGCTGACCTTGAACGGAGACGTGTACCAGCCGTACCAGGTCGCCATCGACGAGGCTCAGAACCTGATCTACGTCGGGGCCAAGTCCCCCGAGCCCGAGCCCAACGCCCTGATCGGACCACCGTACGGGTGCAAGGCGATCCGCGAACTGCCATCGGACGAGGCTCCCCCCGGCGAGGAAGAGCTCGATTGCTGGCACGCCGGCGCGGTCTTCGTCATCGACGGGAGGACGAACACGATCGTCGGCTCGTTCCTCGCCGGCGATGACCCCGAAGGCGTCGTGTTCGCGAAGGCGACCGGCAAGGTGTACGCGTCGAACGAGGACGACGGCACCGTCACCGTCGCCCAGGGTGCGAAGCGTAATGGTAGCAGCATCACTCCGCCCGTGGTACTCAGCACTATCATCGAGCGCGTCCCCGTTCCAGGACAGTGGCAACCAACCTGTGACGAGAACAACTACTGCGGACAGCGAGGAGAGGGAACGAATCTGTCGCTGTGGACGACTTCGGGCGGAACGCAGAATCTGTCGGCCTGCCATGGAATCGACGACGAGGCCGAGGAGGCCGACAAGATGACGGTCGATCCGTCCGGCAACGTCTACATCATCGACGACCGGTATCGTGTCGCCAAGATCGACGGCAAGACCGACAAGGTCGTCGAGGTGCTGGCGATCCCCGAATTCGACTGCGAGGCCTCGGTCCCGGACGGCACCGAAGTGGTGCTCCGCAACACCGCCAACAACATCGCCTACATGGCGCTTGGGCAAGGGAAGCTGTATGTCACTTCCGAGCAGAACACCGTCACCCTGATCGAGTGGAAGAAGCAGGGCAAGAAGACGGTGGCGACGCTCACGACGCTCACGATTCCGAAGGCGGTCGAGCTCGACGCCATCACCACCGATCCGTCGAATAACCACGTCTACATCACCGACGAGAGCCTGGCGTCGCTGTGGATCCTGAAGGGCGCCTGCGCGAACGGCGAAGGGGTCCACTGCGTGCCATGACGCTCGCGTAGTTGCGCAACCAACGGTGGCGACGCACCCTGCACCAGGGGCGTCGCCACCGCCATCTCTCAACGGCAGGAGCGGAGGCGGCGAGGGGCGCACGGGCGGCGAGAGATCCGAGGAGGTTCCCATGCAGTTGCTGAACGCAGCGGTACTTCGGCGTGTAGCCTTGTCTGTTGCTCTCGTTGTCTGGATCGCAGGCTGTAGCGGCCAGGCCGATACCATCACCCTTGCGTCCTGCTCGTTCGCCCTATCTCCCAGCAGTGCGTCCCATGCCGCCTCTGGCGGCACGGGAAGCGTGACGGTCACCACCCCGGCCAATTGTTCGTGGACTGCGAGGTCCGATGCCGACTGGGTAATAGTGACGGGCGGAAGCAGCGGACGCGGCAGCGGAACCGTGACCTACCGCGTGGCAGCGGACACCACCACCTCCGCGAGAACGGCCTCGATCAAGGTGGTGGATGCAGACGGCCACCGCGCCGCCGTGGTTCACCAGGTCAGCCAGGCCGCTTCGACGTGGCTGCCCATACGAGGAGCCTATACGTTCGTGATGCAGGTTGACCCAGACGGGGCGTGCGGATGGCCCGTGACCACGTTCTACTGGCCCGTCGCCATCGAAGTCACCTCATACGTGCGGGGCACTGCGCTCGGATCGATCGTATTCCCGCCGACGCCGGTCTCCCCATCGAACACGTGGAGTATCTCCGCCGGCCCGACCCGGACGCAGCTGGTCCCACGCCAGGAGAGTCCAGGGCCGGCCGGAGGAGTGTACGACGTGGTGGTGGACGGAGGACGTTGGGAAGCAGGCGGGCTCATTCGCGCCCGCGATGGCAGGGGGCAGATCACAAGCGGCACGGCGAGCGGCGCAAGACAGATTCTCACGCTGCGTGGCTCCGACAAGCGGTGGGAGTGCCGGTCGGATGCGAAATGGAGCCTTCTCATCAGGCACGTTGACCTGGACTGATGGGTTCCTCAGCCGCTTGCCTCCGGCAGGTCTCCCGAGAGTCGGTGCGCTGGGTGTCCCCGCGAGAAACGCGTGGTCGAGGGATGGGCGCGTCGGGAGCCAAGAAACGCTCGGGTCACTGACCCGAAGCGACTCCAACTGCACGGCTCCGGACTCGACCGCACGCGTGGGCCAGTAGCAAATCTGTCCAACATACCCAAGGGAAAAGTTCTCCGGCGAACTGGACAGGTAGGAAAAATCCATGTAGATGGGAACAACAGACTTGTCTTCAGTCAGGGTTCGCCGCAAGAACTCTTTGAGCAGAAGGGTCTTGCCGATACGCCGCAGTCCGAACAGGGCGACGTGCTGCGCCGCGCCGCCGTGGAGCGCCTGGCGATAGTGCGCCAGTTCTGCCAGTTCGCGCTCACGGTTCGTGAAAAGACGTTGTTGGTCGAGAGGGTAAAAATAGTTCATGTTTAGGTCATTTGCCCTATAGGGTGATTAACCTAATTTTCACGATTTGGCTCCGAATGTCAAGTCGCGCGCCGTTCAAAGAGTTCAGCCACACCGTCGTCCACCCAGCGGTGACTCCGGAACAGGAAAAGTGCAGGAGACTCGACCAAGTTCCACGCTTCATTGACAAACCAGATGGTTCGACTATAATGTCACCTAACAAGGCGTTGACTCACGGAAAATCAAAACTACGGGAGATTCGACGCGAGGCTGAGTAGGAGACTTGGTCATTTAAGGCGGTCCCTCATCCGGGATCACGCTACACCCATTTGGGGTTCTTAAAATCCTCGGTCCGCAAGGACGTGTAGGTTCGACTCCTATCCGGCCTACTCGAAAGGGAGCCTGCTCCGAACTCGGGGCTAAAACACACCCATCTCCAACCTGAGGACCTGTCTTAGACGGGTCCTTTTGTTTTCCCCAACTTGCCTTTGAGCTACCTTGGGCCGGAAAATACAAATACGGGAGACTGTACGCAGTCAGTGCTAATAGGTGCGGTTACATACAGGGGAAACAGGTCAGCCGCGTTAATGTGGCAATTCGAGGATCACCACTGTGCCATAGTCAGTGGCCGTTTGCACGTCCAACTTGCCCCCTATCATCGCTGCGCGCTCACGCATCCCGGCTAGTCCCAGGTGCCCCTGAGCCACAAAGCGGCCTGGTTCTACGCCGCCTGCAATCCCCCGCCCGTCATCCGTCACGGTCAGGCGCAGCCGGTCGGGATACTGGGTCAGGCGCACAACGATCTCAGAGGCCTCCGCATGTTGAATGGCGTTGTGCAGCGCCTCTTGGGTGATGCGGAAGATAGCCACAGCCACATCGTCGGGCAGGCGCAGTTGCTCGGGCATGACGTCAATGTGAATACGCGTCGGAGAGCGTGCATCCAACTGTTCGACCAGCGCCTTGAGCGCCGAGACCAGGTCGTGTTGCAAGAGCGGTGGGCGCAGGTCATTGCAAATCGCCCGCAAAGTGTGCACCGTCTCGCCGGAGCGCGTCGCCAGGTCTGCAAAAAGCGCTTCATCACTTTCTGCTTGCGCCTCTAACGCTTTCAAGTCGCGGGTTACCGCACACAGGTCTTGCAGCACGCCATCGTGCAGATCACGCGCCAACCGACCACGCTCTGCTTCTCGCGCTGTAACTACCCGGTGATAAAGCGCCCGCATCTCAGACGCGGCCTGCCGTTCCTGTTCGGCATAGCGCATCGTTTCCAGCACGGTGGCTGCTTGGCGGCCCACGGCTGTCAGACAACGCAGGTCTTCGGCTGCATACTGCGTCCCCTTGCCTCGTGCGCCCAACAACCACAGCCCACGCAGATCCGTGCCGCGCATGAGAGGCACCCAGGCCCATGTCCACGCCAGGTCGGCACGTCCTTGCCGGATCAGTTCACGCAACCGGCCCCGGTCTGCTCTCTGCGCCTCTCCACCCGACGCCACCCAGCGCACGGCTGCATGACTGACTGGCAACCTAAGATCGTTCCCATCGAAGGCAACAAGCTGGTGCGCCTCAGGCAGCAACAATGCGGCTCGTTCTACCTGCAACACGCGCGGAAGCTCGGCTGTCAGCAACTGTCCTAATGCTTGCCGATCCAGCGCGCCCGTCATCTTGCGGCCGCATTCCATCAAAAGAGCGTTGTGGTCAACGGTTGCTCCATATCGCCAAAGACGCCACCCTCTGCGCACTCCGAGGTAGAGCAAAAAACCCAACGCCAGGGTGAGCCACCCCAGCGCCAGGCCAGTTATCAAGTTTTCCATTTGTCCACTCATTGTTGTGTCAAATCAGGCGACGTTCAGCGGCGACCTGGAGCGCCTCGTGGCGACTGTGGACGCCCAACTTGTCGTAGATGGCGCACAGATGATTGCGCACGGTGCCCGGCGAGATATGGAGCGCCTGCGCGATCTGCGGGTTTGGCAAGCCACGCTGGGCCAGGCGCAAAATCTCGACCTCGCGCTCCGAAAGTGGTTGATCCGTCCCTTCGGCGCGCGTGGCCTGCGCCAACGCCTCGTAGGCCTGCGGGCTGAGATACACTCGTCCGTCGGCCAGGTCACGGATGATGGTATCAATCCGGGAGACATAATCATCGTCCTTGAGGATATAGCCGCAAGCGCCAGCCTGCAACAGATCGCGTACCAGGGAGGGTTCGAGATGTGCGCTGAGCAGGCAAACTTTCAAGTCGGGGAAATCAGCGCGCAAGCGGCGCACCACTGTCAGCGCGTCGAATTGGGGTTCGATGAACAAATCTAGCAACAAGACGCCGGGGTGCGCCTGGCGCACCAAAGTCATCACGTCGCCACCACGCCGCGACTCGGCCACCAGGCGGATGTCGGGCGTCTTTTCTAGCAGCGCGCGCAAGGCAATCGCAACGTGCGGATGATCATCCACAACGGCAATGTGGATCATCTACACTCCCTCCACCAATACGCCAACCCGATATAGTGATTGTACCCAGGCTGGACAAAAAGTCAATCATGACGATGTCATGACAGACCATGACAGAATCACACTCTCCCCATGACCCGTGCCTATACCAGGCCGGATCGAAAAGTGGTACAGTATTACCGACAAACGACGAAAGGAGCTTTCCATGTTGCAAGGAGAACATTTGACCCTGACCTACAAAGACGGCGAGACCACCCTGGACGCCGTGCGCGATGTTTCGATCTCCATTGAAGATCATCAGTTCGTCGGCATATTGGGGCCTTCGGGTTCCGGTAAAAGCTCGCTCTTGTATCTCCTGAGCGGATTACGCCAGGCGACCACGGGCGAAATTTACCTGGACGACCGGGCCTACGGCAAAATGCCAGCGCACGAGCGCGTGGCCTTGCGCCGCACCGAGTTCGGCTTTGTCTTTCAGCAGCACTTTTTGATCAACTATCTCACGGCGCTGGAAAACGTGATGGTTGCCGCGCCAGTGCAAGATAAGGCCCACGCCGAGCAGGCCAGAGCGTTGCTGGCCGACCTGGGTCTGGGCGACAAGTTGCACCGCTTTCCTTACGAGCTTTCCGGCGGCGGGCGGCAGCGGGTGGCGATTGCGCGAGCCATGATTCACCGTCCGCGCGTCATCTTTGCCGATGAGCCGACCGGGCTGTTGGATCGGCGCACTGGCTTGCAGGTGATGGCGCTGCTGCGTGGCTACCGCGACCACGGGAGCCTGATCGCCGTTACGCACAACCCCGAGATCCTCAGCGAAGCCGACCTGGTGGTCACTATACGCGAGGGCCAGATCGCTGGCGTCAAAGACCGGTTGGAGCGCGCCACCCAGGCTAGCTCCTTATAACAGGAGGACCGCATGAATCCATTATCACCCTTGACCTACTATCGTCGCCACAAGCGCCGCGCACTGCTGCTGGCGAGCCTCATCACGCTGGTGACGCTGGGAGTGTATATCATGGCAGGCTTGCTGGACTCTTTTCTGGATAACATGCTTGCCACGGTAGACTTTTTGACCCGCTACAGCTTGGTGGTTCCCCTCAGTACCCAGTCAGTCGAGCCGGCAATTGTATCGCAGATTCGAACGCAGCCCGACGTGGATCAAGTGATCCGGACCAAGGTCTTGGCTATCCAAGTGCCGTCGCTGTCTGAAATCCCCTTCCAAATGTTGGGGGTATCCGAAGCCGACACGCAATACATGCTGCAAGTCTGCGACTTGCGCTTGAAGGAAGGGCGGCTGCCCACAGCGCGCACGAACGAGATCGCGCTTTCGGAGCAAGTAGTCCGCGCGTTGGGGCTGCGCCTCGGCGACAAGATCGGTCGCTCGATCAACAAAGACTATTACGCTAACATCCCAACAGAACTGGTGCTGGCGGGTATCCTGGAAGGTGATCCTTCTGCTTCTGGCGCGACCCGTGTAGCGCCAGGGGAACGCCAGGTAGGGCGTAGCATCCGCACAGGCTTTGCTTCCTACGAATACCTTGACGGCCACGAGTTATACGCGTCGCAACCATCTGGTTTGATCGTCGTCCCGAAACAAGGCCATAAGGCAGCCGTAGATAGCTTTTTGCAAAACACCATCCGTTCCAAGCAGACTAATGTAATGACCTACGGGCAATTGCTCGCACTCCTTGGCGACCTTCAGCAGACACTCTACTTGCTCTTGGGCTTTGTGGACTGCATGGTTGCATTCGTCATGGCGCTGGTCGTGGCAGCCATCAACCAAATTGCTCTGACACAGCGTCTGGAAGAGTTTGGCCTGTTGCACGCGATAGGCCAAGACAAGAGCAGGATCGTCCGCCGCGTGACGCTGGAGACAACCGTCTTGGCAGCGATAGGGTGGATGGTCGGTCTGGCATTCGCAGGGTTGATCCTTGTCTGGCTCAAGACTAACATCTTTGAGCCTGGCGGACTGGAGATGAACCTGGCACGCCTCTCGCCGCTCTGGTTCACCCTTCCGACTCCATTGGCCGTGATCACCCTGGGGGTCTTGAGCGTCGGGCGGGTCTTGGCTCGTCTTGATGCCATTGCCATCATCGAGCGCGGTCAACTCGGCATGGAAGCCGACCAGCGGCGAACGGCTCGGCGTTCGCGAACGCCGCGCTCGTCGGCCAATCCGCTATCGTCCTTGACCTTTTATCAACGCCATCGCCGCCGGGGACTGATGCTGGTTGCGATCATGGCGCTGATGGTCCTGGGGGTGGCCCTTCCGGTGTTTGTTCTCTCGCCCATCGGCCAGGCGCAAAAGCCCATCTATGAGCACTTGCGCCATTGGAGTGTGGTCTCGTCCGTCGGGAATTTTGCGCTTGATCCTGGCATGGTGGCGCAAATCAAGACTTTTCCGGCTGTGGCGCGGGCGATCCCGACCATCCGAACATGGCTCGCGTTGAGCGTGCCGCCTTTCAGCAAGACGGGGATGTGGGTCTATAGTGTTCCTGAAGATGACCTGCCGTATCTCGTTGATGCGTGCCAGGTCCATCTCAAAGAGGGCCGCCTGCCTAGCGCCCGAACCAACGAAGTCGTCTTATCCGAGGCGGTTGTCCAAAATCGTGGCCTGAGCCTGGGGAGCAAAATTGGTCAACCGGTCAACGATCAAGATGGGTTTCCGACCGAGATGGTGGTCGTCGGCATCCTTTCCCCCAGCGATGAGTGGCTAGGGTTCGCTTCTTACGAGTATCAGCAGAGCAACGCACTTTATGGTGCTCCGATGGGTGCCCTGCTGGTGCTTCCGGCCGAGGGACGCAAGGCTGACCTGGACGACTGGTTGGAAAAGAACATGGTCACTGCGCGGACGGAAGTGCTAACCTATGAGGTCAAGTTCCGCGAGTTGCGGCAAAGCGACCAAGGCTCGTTGGTGCTGTTTGCCGCATTCGAAAGCATCATCGCCATTGTCGCAGCCATCGCTTTGGCCGCCTTGAACTATATCTTTTTCTCTCAACGGCAAGACGAGTTTGGCATCTTGCATGCAGTCGGTCACAGCCGCCTGTGGCTCGTTCTGCGCGCCGTGAAGGAAACTGCCAGTGTGGTTGCCGTAGCCTGGCTCATTGGGGCAGCGGTGTGCCTGGCGCTCATGATCTACGCCCAGGCGAACGTGTACGCGCCAACGGGTGTGCAGATAGACTTGTTCAATCCGGGGCCGTGGCTGTTCACTCTGCCGATCCCCCTGGCCGTCATCGCCGCCAGCACCGGCACCATCGCCCGGATGCTCTCCAGGCTTGATCCTGTGTCCATCGTCGAAAGGAGATAATCCATGAAAGAGTGTCGGAAAAGAGTACTTGTCACGAGCTTGATCGTGGCGCTTGGAGTTCTTGTGGCTTCGTGTGGTGAGGGCAAGAAGACCAGAACAACGGCGACGCCGCCTGCCGGGGCGCAGACGCCAGTGTCCCCGGTGCAAAGCGGCCCGGACGCCATCGCAGTCAACGGCACGCTCGTGCCAGCCCGGCAAATCAAGCTCGGCTTCCAGGTGAACGGGCAGGTGAAAGAGATCGCCGAAATAGGTGATACCGTCAAAGCGGGTCAGGTTGTAGCACGCCTGGACGACACACGCCTCAAGTGGTCTGTTGAAGAAGCACAATTAAAGCTCAAGCAGGCCGAACTCGAACTGGAAAAGGCGCAAAAGCCGGCCGATCCGGACGAGCTGGCTGCCGCCGAAAAGGCGGTCCAGGCGGCGCAAGCGGTGTTAGCCAGCGCGCGTGGCTCGGTTCTGACCACAACGGATCTCGCGCAGAATGCATTGCGCAGCGCACAACTGGTGTATGACCGTGCCGATCGCGATCACAAGCACCTGCTCGATATGAAGGGGTGGGGGTACGACGTGGAAGACGCGCTCAAGTCCAGCCAGTTGCAGTTGGACAATGCGCGCACGGATTTAGACATCGCCCGACGCAACGCCGGCGGCGCAAGTGTACACGCGAGTGAATCCGTCCTGCAGGCACAACAGACACTGGCGGAGGCGCAGGCGAGATACGCTGCGCTCAAAAAACAGCCCGACCCGGACAACGTCAAGACCGCGCAACTGTCGGTCGAAGCGGCTCGGATGGCCCTGCAAAAAGCCCAGACCGACCTGGCGCAAGTTGAGCTGACAGCTCCTTACACAGGCACAGTGACGGCACTGATGATTCGTCAGGGTGAAGTGGCCACCGCTGGAGCGCCTGTGTTGGGAGTGGCCGACACAGTTCGTTGGCGGGTCGAGACCAGCAACATGAGCGAGCTGCAAATGAATCGGGTGCAAGTCGGGCAAAAGGCGCTGGTCACCGTCAACGCTTTCCTTGGCCAAGAACTGACCGGTCGGGTCATCACGATCTCTCCCGTCGCGATTGTCCAGCAGGGCGACACGACCTATACCATCACCATCGAACTGGAACAGACCCATCTTCCATTGCGGTGGGGGATGACGGCCAAAGTTAAGATTCTAGTCTAGTTTCTGTTGGGAAACGTCAAGCCACCGTCGTTCTAGCAGCATGGCGTCGGCGTGTTAGCTTGGCTGCCATCACGGCGAGATTGTTAGCGATGATGCCCCACCCCAGCCAGCGTTCCATGCCGGACTCGCCTTTGTTCCGGCAACGCTCCAGGCCACGTGCGCGTTTGAGGCCGCTGATGCAACCCTCAAT
>Ga0315268_10008343_pt1 | contig 10839 bp, 9 predicted proteins | sample C1_top_MG_FD_204535 | JGI IMG/M metagenome (GOLD analysis project Ga0315268, IMG submission 204535) | Sediment microbial communities from Yellowstone Lake, YNP, Wyoming, USA - C1_top | ecosystem: Environmental > Aquatic > Freshwater > Lake > Sediment | place: USA: Wyoming | collected 2017-08-01 | reverse complement strand
CCACGGCGACCACGTTCAGCCCCAGCTTGCGCAGGTTCTGCTGCACTTTTTCAAATTCATTTTTGCGCAGCACCCCGTTGTTGACGAAGACGCAGGTCAGCCGGCCGGCGATGGCGCGCGCCACCAGTGTGGCCGCCACCGAGGAATCCACGCCGCCGGAAAGCGCACAGATGGCGTGGCCGTGCGGGCCCACCGTCTGGCGCACCTGGGCGACGGTCTCGTCAATGAAGCGCTGCGGGGTCCAGTTGGGCTCCGCCTTGCAGATATCGAATACGAAGTTGCGCAGTACCTGCGTGCCCAGCGGCGTGTGGTGCACCTCGGGATGGAACTGCACGGCGAAGAAGCGGCGCTGCGGGTCCTCGATGGCGGCAATGGCGTTGGCGCTGCGGCCGACCTGGCGAAACCCGGCGGGCAGTCGCTCGGCTTCGTCGCCGTGCGACATCCACACCGACATGGCGGCGGGCAGGCCTTTGAACAGCGCCGAGCCGTCCTGGATCTCGATTTGCGCGTGCCCGTACTCGCGCTTGGTGCCGGCGCGCACCACGCCGCCAAGCTTGTGCGCCATGAAGTGCAGTCCGTAGCAGATGCCCAGCACCGGCAGGCCGAGCGAGAAGACGCGCTCGTCGGCGGGCGGCGCGTCGGCGTCGTAGACCGAGGAGGGGCCGCCGGAAAGGATGATGCCCGCGGGGGCGTAGGAATTGATCTCGTCCAACGACGCCGTGCAGGGGAGCACGGCCGAGAACACGTTCTGCTCGCGGATGCGGCGCGCGATGAGCTGCGTGTATTGCGAGCCGAAATCGAGGACCACAATGCTCTGGGGGTGCACAGTTTAGTGTCACAGAATGGGAGTGCGGGTGTAAAGAGAGATTGGGGCCGAACGGCGCCCGGCCGCCAAAACCAGCGCGTCCTGGGTTCTGCGCGCGTTCCTTCGACTTCGCTCAGGACAGGCTCTCGCTCGGGATGACACTCGGAAATTTCTTTTCTCAAATGAACATTCTCTTCTTACGCGGCGGTCTATGGCTCGGTATTGAGCGGCTGTGGTTCGGGCGCCAGGGGCGGAAAGCGGACGGCTAATGGCTCAGGGCTTACGTCGGCGAGCGCGACAAATGCCGCCAGGCGCGCGATGTAGAGGAAATCGGCGAGGGCGAAGTAGAGCAGCGCAATCAGCAGTGTGGCTGCGGCGGCCGGGCGCATGGTCTGGACGGCTAAGGCCGTTGCGACGCCGGCGACGAATGCGGCCAGCAGGGCCAGTCCGCGCAGAAACCCGAACCACCAGGCTGCCGCGACGCAGGCGCCCGAGTGGCGGCGGAACAGCGCGACAGAGTCGGCCACGGCCCTGAACGCGCCATGCCCGTCGCGAACGATCCAGATGGGCGCCAGCGCGAGAAACCAGTTGATGACGCTCCAGAAGAATGCCACTAACGCGGCCAGCAGGACCCAGATCAGCGCGGCTGCGGTCGGGTCGGCGCCCTGCCCGGGGAACGCCACGCCCGCAAGGATCACCGCGCCGGAGGAGGCGAGCAGCGTGGCCAGGGTGAAGATGGCGCGGAGGAAATTGAGGAAGAGCAGGGGGCCGAAGCGCCTGCGAACCGCCGGTCCAGGGCCGGAATGGTAGGGGTCCTTCGACTCGGACGCGCCATGCTCGCGCGCAAAACCGGCGCGCTCGCTTCTGGGCGCGTCCTCGCTCAGGATGACAGTCATTGAAAGCAGTGCTTTCAGCGTTCCGGCGCGGCCCAGGGTAGCAGCGAATATCCAGATCAGCGCCAGCCCGGGAATCAGGATGGCCGCCACGCGGGCGAGCGCCGGCAGAGCCTGATACAGGACGCGGGCGCAGGCGTCGGCGATCAGGAACAGGTCGCTGCGGCGGGCCAGAAGGTACTCGGGTTGGCTGAGGTTGATGCCGGCCAGCACCCGGCGCACTGAGAGCACGATCAGCACCCAGGCGGCCGCGCCGAACGACCAGCGCCAGGCGATTTCCGCCAGGATCAGCGCGGGCTGGCGAAAGACGGCGCGGAAACCGGAGCGGATGGGGTGCACGGAAAAGATTTAACCACAGAGGGCACGGAGGGCGCGGAGAAAAGAAAAGCATAGATCCTGAGCGCGCCCCTTCCGCCTCGCTGCGCTCGGCGTCAGGGGCGCGCTCAGGATGACGCCTTCAATGTTTTGGCATTAGCTCGGAGTTTTGGCATTAGCTCGGACCTGCCTACTGGTTGCATGTTTATCGCACCACGATATTAACCAGCTTGCTGGGCACGACGATCACTTTCACGACCTGGCGGCCGTTGAGCGAGGCCAGCACTTTGGGATCGTTGAGGGCGAGCTGGCGGACGTGCTCCTCGGAAGCGGAGGCGGCGACCAGCAGGCGCGAGCGCACCTTGCCGTTGACCTGCACCGCGATCTCGATTTCCTCTTCGCGCGCCAGTTCCGGGTCGCACTGCGGCCAGGGCTGGCGCAGCAGGTTGCCCCGCTCGCCGAGGGTCTCCCAGAGTTCGTGCGCCATGTAAGGCGCGAAGGGGTGCAGCAGCAGCACCAGCGCGCGCTGAGCTTCCCCGACCAGCGGCAGCGGAATGGCGCCGGATTCGATGGCGGGGCGCAGCAGGTAGAACTCGTTGACCAGCGACATCAGCGCCGAGACGCAGGTGTTGAAATGCCAGCGCCCGGTGAACTCGTCGGTGACGCGCTTGATGGTCTGGTGCAGGAGGCGGCGCATGCGGCGCGCTTCCGGCGAGAGGCCCTGGGGCACGGCGGCGCGCCACTGGGGACTTGCGGGCTGGGCGTAGGCGCCCACGAAGCGGTAGACGCGGGCCAGGAAATCCTGCACCCCGCTGACGCCGGCGTCTTTCCAGTCGAGGTCACGGTCGGGCGGCGCGGCAAACAGCGTGTACATGCGGGTGGCGTCGGCGCCGTAACGGGCCACCATGTCGTCGGGCGTGACCACGTTGCCAAGGTTCTTCGACATCTTGGCGCCGTCTTTGATCACCATGCCCTGGGTGAACAGGCGCGCGGCGGGTTCGGAATGGGAGACCAGGCCCATGTCGCGCATGAACTTGGTCCAGAAGCGCGAGTAGATCAGGTGCAGGATGGCGTGCTCGACCCCGCCGATGTACTGCTCGATGGGAAACCAGTAATCGGCGATGGCGCGGTCGAAGGGGGCGCGGTCGTTGCGCGCGTCGGTGTAGCGGTAGAAATACCAGGACGAGTCGATAAAGGTGTCCATAGTGTCGGTCTCGCGGCGCGCGCGGCCGCGGCACTTCGGACACTTGGCTTTCACCCACTTGGGCAAGCGCGCCAGCGGCGAGCCGCCGGTGAGCGCGACATCCACGTTGTCCGGCAGCAGCACGGGCAGGTCTTTCTCCGGCACGGGCACGATGCCGCACTTGTCGCAATACAGCATGGGGATGGGCGTGCCCCAGTAACGCTGGCGTGAAATGCCCCAGTCCTTCAGCCGGTAGGTGACGGTGGGCTTGCCGAAGCCCTGCTGCTCGGCCAAGGCCGCCATCTTCTGCATGGCTTCGTTGCAGCCCAGGCCGCTGAACTCGCCGGAGTTGATCAGCAGGCTGTCGGTGCCGGTGTAGGGCAACGTGGGCTCGCCAGCAGCCTCGTTGCGCGGCAGGACGACAATGCGGATTTCCAGGCCGTATTTCCTGGCGAACTCGTAGTCGCGGTCGTCGTGCGCCGGCACCGACATGATGGCCCCGGTGCCGTAGTCCATCAGGATGTAGTTGGCCACCCAGATGGGCAGCTTCTCCTGGTTGTAGGGGTTGACGGCGTAATGGCCGGTGAAGACGCCGTGCTTGTCGATGGCGCCCACGTCGCCCACTTCGCGCGCCCGCTGCTGCTCGGCCAGGAGCGCGCCAATGTCGGCGCGCAGTTCCGGATTGCCGGAAGCCAGTTGGTCCACCATCGGGTGCTCGGGCGCGAGCTGGATGGAGGTGGCGCCGAAGATGGTGTCCACGCGGGTGGTGAAGACGCCGATCTTTTTCGCCGGATCGTCTGCCAGCGCGAACTCCACCAGCGCGCCCTCGCTGCGGCCGATCCAGTTGCGCTGCATGGTCAGCACTTTTTCCGGCCAGCCCTGGAGCTGGTCGAGATCGCGCAGCAGCTCCTCGGCGTAGTCGGTGATGCGCAGGAACCACTGCTCCAGCTCGTGTTGCTCGACCGGCGTGTCTTCGTGCCGCCAGCAACAGCCGCGGACCACCTGCTCGTTGGCCAGCACGGTGGCGCACTTCGGGCACCAGTTCACTTTGCTCTTCTTGCGGTAGGCCAGGCCGCGCTGGTAGAACTTGAGGAAGAACCACTGGTTCCAGCGGTAGTACTGGGGCAGGCAGGTGGTGACCTCGCGTTCCCAGTCGTAGGCGAAGCCGAGGCGCTTCATCTGCGCCTTCATGTGGGCGATGTTGGCCAGCGTCCACTGCTTGGGGGGCGTGTTGTTCTTGATAGCGGCATTTTCCGCCGGCAGGCCGAAGGAGTCCCAGCCCATGGGGTGAAGCACGTTGTAGCCGCGCATCCACATGTAGCGGGCGAGCGCGTCGCCGATGGAGTAATTACGAACGTGCCCCATGTGCAGCGCGCCGCTGGGATAAGGCAGCATTTCCAGCACGTAATACTTGGCCTTGGCGCTGGCCGGCGGCTCGGCGCGGTAGAGCGCGGGGTCGGCCTCGAAGCGGGCGTGCCACTTCTCCTCGATGGGCTGGGGATCGTAACGCTGCTCGCGCTTGTCGGACCTGGGCGTGGTGTCGGCCATGAATGCTTGGTTCCTGCTGAGATAAACATTGATTTTACAACGGAGGGAGGCCCCGGACGGCAGCCCTCGCAACCGCAGGGGCGCTTCGACGCGGATGCGCGCCCTTCAACCTCGCTCAGGGCCGGCCCGCAGCGCGCGCCAACGCTGAATTGCCTCTAATGTTGTTCGCCGGGCTCCAGGGCAACTTTGCCGCGGAACATGCGATAGATAAACACGAAGTAGCCGATGGCCAGGATCATGCCCAACGTCCACCACACCAGGCCGACCCGCAGGCCGTGCGCCCCGGCGGCGGTGTTGTAGATGGTGAGGCTGTTGGGCTGGTTCATGGCGGCGGGCAAAACGTCCGGATAAATGCCGAAGGCGGCGCCCACCAGCATGCCGGTGATATAGGCGCCGGAGCAGACGAACGCGGGCTTCTCGCGGCCGTTGACGTGGAAGTACAGCATCAGTCCCAGGCTGAAAAACACGACGACGGGAATGATCATGCCGATCGGATAACGGCGGAAGTTGTCCACCACGTCCAGGTGCACGCGGATGGTGAGCAGCAGGCTGACGAAGGTGAGCAGCAGCAGCGCCGGCCAGAGACAGGTGGCAACGCGGCGGGCACGGCGGTTGATGTCGCCGGCGGTCTTGCAGGCGATATAGAGGGCGCCGTGAATGGTGAGCGTGACCAGCGCCAGCACGCCGACCATGACGGTAAACCAGTCGAGGATGCCGGGGTGCGGGCCGACGCGCCAGTCGGTCCACAAGGGCTCGAAGAAGTAGCCGTCCGGGCCCAGGGGCACGCCGCGCACCACGTTGCCCAGCGCGGCCCCGAAAAAGATCGCCAGCAGCAGGCTGGAGACGGAGAACACGACGTCGAAGAAAGCGCGCCACACCGGGCTTTCCAGGTGGGTGCGGAATTCGATGCCGACGGCGCGCAGCATCAGCAGCCAGAGCACCATCATGAGCGGCAGGTAGAAGCCGCTGAAGCTGGAGGCGTAGAGCAGAGGGTAGGCGAAGTAGAGGGTGCCGCCGGCGGCCAGCAGCCAGACTTCGTTACCGTCCCAGACCGGGCCGATGGCGCGCAGCACGGTGCGGCGCTCGCGGTCGGTGCGGGCCACCATCAGGTGGATGATGCCCGCGCCCAGGTCGAAGCCGTCCAGGACGACGTAGGCGGTGAGCATCAGGGCGACCAGGATGAACCAGAGAGTTGGCATCAAGACCTCTTGTGACAATCGCCTTCGCTAGAAATTCCCGAATTGCCGAACTGCAGAATTGCCGAGTGGCGACGGCGTTCTGAGCCGAACAATAGATTCCTCGGGGACTCGAAAATAACGCTTTGACGATATGGGAGATTGCGAGAGAGCGCTACCGAAGAGCCTTTCGGCGGCAGTAACAGCACTCGCATAGCAGGGGTCCTTCGACTCGGCGCCTGCGGCGCCCTCGCTCAGGATGACAGCCCTGAAGTTGCTTGTCGTCTTTCTCACCTCAACGCGCCTCCCCGGGTTCGCGCGCGTACTCGGGCCGGAGGGGGAGCGGTTCTGGCGGCTCGGGCCCGCGATCAATCTCGCCGTGGATCAGGAAGAGGAAGAGGAACGAGAGCACGGTGTACATGCCCATGAAGCCCAGCAGCGTAAACATGCCGTTGCCCGCCGACACCATGGTGGAATAGCCGTCCACGGTGCGCAGCAGGCCGTACACCAGCCAGGGCTGGCGGCCGATTTCGGCGGTCATCCAGCCGGCGGTGTTGGCGATGTAGGGGAACGGGAAGCTGAGCATCAGGATCCACAGCGCCCAGCGGGTGGCGTGCAGGCGGCCGCGCCAGAGCAGAAAGGCGGAGAGCGCCATCACCGCGATGAAGATCGTCCCCAGGCCCACCATGATGTGGTAGCTGTAGTAAAGCAGCGGGATGTTCTCCGGCTGGTCCTGCCTGGGAAACGCATCCAGTCCCTTCACCTCGGCCTCCCAGCGCTGGTAGGTCAGGAAGCTCAGCATTTTGGGGACGACCAGCGGATTGTCAATCTGCTGCTTTTCGACGTCCGGCTGCCCGACGATCACCAGGGGCGCGCCCGGCTGGGTCTTGAACAAGGCTTCCATGCCGGCCAGGGTGGCAGGTTGATGGCGGGCGAGCATGCGCCCCTGGCCGTCGCCGGTGGGAAACAGTTGCAGGACGGAGAAGATGATGCCGGCGACCACGCCGGTGCGCAGGAAGATGCGAGCCTGCTCCAGGTGGCGGCGGCTGAGCAGGTAGAACGCGCCCAGGGCAGCCATGACGAAAGAACCGGTGATGACCGCGCCGCTCATGTTGTGGGCGTACTGCCAGAGCGCCCAGGGATTCAGCAGCAGTTGCCAGAAGCTTTGAAGCTGCACGCCGCTGGGGGTGCGCAGATAACCGACCGGGTGCTGCATCCAGGCGTCGGTGGCCACGATGAAGTAGCCGGAAATCCAGGAGCCCGCGAACACCATGAAGGCGCTGAGCCAGTGCAGGCGCGGGCTGAGGCGTTTTTCGCCGTAGAGGAACAACCCCAGGAAGGCCGACTCGAGGAAGAAGGCGAATACACCTTCCATGGCCAGGGTCTGGCCGATCACGCCGCCGGCCCACTGGGAGAAATGCGACCAGTTGGTGCCGAACTGAAATTCCATCGGAATGCCGGTGACCACGCCGAGCACGAAGTTGATGCCGAAAATGCGGGCCCAGAAACGGGCGGCGCGGTTATAGCTGTCGTCATGGCGGCGGATGGCCAAGGTTTTCAGCACCACAATCAGCGGCGCCAGGCCCATGGTCAACTGCGGGAACAGGTAGTGATAAGTGACGGTGAAGGCAAAGTGGAGCCGGTGAATGAAAAATGCGCTGTCCACGCTGGCCTCGCTGGAAAGTTCCGGAATGAGTTAGCCCGCTCTGCCGGCAAAGCGGGCGCGCTATCGGCGAAGGTCCCCACCTTCGGGCCGCAAAAAACACCTGCAGAAAGTATCGCAAGCGGAGCGAAATCAGGATGTGATGAGAATCACAGGCGGCGGGCAGCGTCAGTCATCGCCGGCTCCGCTGCGCTCCGGGAGGGGCGCCGCGGGGGCCGGCTTGGAGCGAAGGCGCTCTTTCGCCGCGCGGTAAATAAGCCGGGTGCGGTGGAGGGTATCGCCGACGGCCGAAGAGGCGCGCATGATGGCGCCCAGAGAAAGCCCCGCCAGCTTGGCGTGGCCTACCGCGGCCAGCCCCATAGAGGCGATGCAGCCGCACTGGGAACAGTCGGGAGTGCCGCCGAACTGGCAGGGAGTGATGTGGGTCTTCAAGTCGGCGGAAACAGTGGCAGTACTGCAGGCGAAGATGCATTCCCGGGGCGATTGCGGCGGAGCCGCGTACTCGCGAATGATCTTGTCCGACATGTCCAGCTTGGAGTAGAGCGGGCGCAGGCGCAGGAGTTCGCTTACCAGGAAGGCGCGCTGTTCGGGGCGGGGAATTTCCGGCGCGGTGTCGCCCACCTGGGGCGTAAAAATGCTGAACCAGACGCGCTTGGCCTCCGGCCGGGGCTGCCAGAATTCCATGAACTCCTGCAGATAGGCCGGGCGGGTGAGCATCTGGGCGGTCACGGTGCAGTGGATACTGGTGCGATGCCCGGCGATGTTCTTGAGGATGCGGTCGTAGGTGGCAGGAGCGCGGCGCAGGTCGTGCTCGGCGGGGAGACCGTCGACGGACACGGTCAGGTTGAGCAGCGGCAGCTCGGCCCAGTGCGGCGGGATTTGCCGGAAGGCGCTGGTGACGAACTGAACGTGAATGCCGCGGTGCACCAGGCGTGGGATGACCCGGTCCATTTCGCGGTAGCGGACCAGGGGATCGCCGCCGACGAGGGAGACGTGCATGGGGCGATGCTCGTCCACCACCGCCATGATGCCGTTGACCAGAGCGTCGCCGCGGAAGTCGGTGAGATCGCGCAGGGTTACGCCGCCGCCGATGTGTTGCAGATCGTAGGCATAGCAGCCCGGGCAGCGCAGCGGGCACTCACGCGTGACCTCGATGGACAGAAAGGGCCTGTAGCCCGCCAGGATGTGGCCCCAGGAGCGGAAAATCTCAGCAGGCCCCACGTGAAACCTCCTCGACCCTGTAGTAGGAGAGCAAGCCGCCCTCCAAAGATGCATTTAAAGTTCAAAGCCGTTGGACAAACGAGAGGAGGCGCCAATCAGCACAGGTAAGCGCACGTAATGGTCACGACGTTGGTAGCGCAGGCGATTGCCGGGTGCGGCCCGGATTCAGCCCAGACTTGCACGCCCTGGGTAATTGTTGCCGATGACGGGGGAAGGGCGTGGACGGGCGCCACAGGGCTGTGGTTGGTTTTGGCGTCGGTCAAGGGCAGGTCGACCAACGGCGAGTACACGATGGCCACGATGCACAGGACCATCGCCAAGGCCAACACGGATTGCGGACTGAGTTTCACGCCGCGTACCGCCGGGGTTGCGCTACTGCGAACTGGTTGCGCTTCACAAGCGAGATTATGCAGTGTACGACTATACACCGCACGACCTACGCTTTCCTGTTTTTTCGGTTGTGCTCGACTTGGCGCAACTGGCGGCGGCGGCCGGCGTCCTGGAAGCGTTGTTTTTCCTCCTCGGTTTCCGGGACCACCGGCGGCACCGGCAGGCGGCGGCCGAAGCGGTCCACGGCGACGAAGGTCAGGAAGGCCGAGCTGACGTGGGACTGCGTGCCGGCGAGGTAGTTTTCCACCAGCACCTTCACGCCGACTTCCATGGAGGTGTGAAAGGTGCGGTTGACCGAGGACCTGAGGATGACGAAATCGCCCACCTGTACGGGGGTGAGAAAGTCGAGGTGATCGATGGAGGCGGTGACCACGTAATTGTGCGAGTGGCGGTGGGCGGCCAGGGCGGCAGCCAGGTCGATCCAGTGCATGAGACGGCCGCCGAGCAGGGCGCCCAGCGGGTTGGCGTCGTTGGGCAGGACGAGCTGGGTCATCTCCGATTGCGACTCGCGCACCGGGCGCGGCGTGAGCGAGGGGGTTTCCGGCATGCGCACCTCTAACTTTCCTGCTTGCGGCGCAGGTAGGAATCCAGATAGCACTCGGCCATGCGTTGCAGGCAGCGGTCGGCGTGAGCGACGGTCCAGCGGGCCGCGCCCGCGTCGAATTCCAGCATACCGTGAGCGCCCGGCGCGTGCCCAATTTCGCAGACGTACTGGATGGCCAGCCTGCGATCGCGGTCGCGCACCAGCAAAAACCGGACGGCGTCGCAGGGGCGCTGCTGCGGCAGCCGGGGGCAGCGCGCGTAGCCAAGATTGCAGCCGTCCTTCAGTTGCTCGCCGGTGGGCTGGGCGCCTTCGTGGCCGGGCGCGGTGCACTGCCCCTGCCAGGCGTCGCCCAGCGGCAGACGCGCTGCATGCGGCCACAACGGCGTGGCGCAGCGCTCGGTGGGAAGGAAGTAGGGGCAGGCCATGTCCGCGCCATTGTAGCAAGCGGCAAGCAGCAACGAGCCATTGGCCATTGGCGGTTGGCGGTTTACTATCATCTCTCATCTGAAACTGCCAATGGCTAACGGCCAATGGCCAACGGCAAGGACGCGGCCGTGAACGACATCGAACGCATTCAAATGTTGAAAGAAGTCCTGGCCGCGAACCCGAAGGACGCCTTCGCGCGTTACGGGCTGGCAATGGAGTACGCGAAGGCGGGCGATATTGACGGCGCGCTGGCCGAGTACAGGCGGGTGATCGAGATCAATCCCGAGTACACGGCGGCCTACCAGATGGCGGGGCAGATGCTGGCGTCGGCGGGGCGAAGCGAAGAGGCGCGCCAGATGCTGGAGGGCGGCATCGCCTGCGCCCGGCGCGCCGGCAACCAGCACGCGGAGTCGGAGATGCAGGGAATATTGGAGCTGCTGGGGTAGGGTCAATCGACAAGCGGCAACCCGACGATTGACGGATTTACGAATTGACGGATTCGCGAGCAATTCGGCAATTCGTAAATTCTGCAATTCGTCAATTTTTCAAGACCGCCGACTGACGGCTACTTTTCCCTTCTCGCGGCTTCGGCTTCGGCGATTACCTGGTCGGCGGGGCGCAGGCGGCGGCTCATGCCCCACTCCACCACGGCGGGAAATAGCTGGTACATATTGAT
>Ga0315268_10008342_pt1 | contig 10840 bp, 9 predicted proteins | sample C1_top_MG_FD_204535 | JGI IMG/M metagenome (GOLD analysis project Ga0315268, IMG submission 204535) | Sediment microbial communities from Yellowstone Lake, YNP, Wyoming, USA - C1_top | ecosystem: Environmental > Aquatic > Freshwater > Lake > Sediment | place: USA: Wyoming | collected 2017-08-01 | reverse complement strand
TTCATTTCCCTCCATCTCCAACGCCCCTTCCTTCGAACGCAGCAAGAGCGTTGGGCAGCTGGCTTACGACGAATTCCTCAACAAACGCGCGGACAGGATCTTCCTCTGCTATTCTGATTTCCGCAGCGCCATTTCCCAGGTCCCGACCATCGTCCAGCTCCTACCCATCATCCCTGAGGAAGAGCTGCTGGCCACGGACGGTGACGATGCCGAGGAGAAGCAGTCGACCCTGCAAGCCATGACCGAAAACGAACGCTTGGCCTTCGACCGCGCCCACGCCGCCAAGTACCCGCAGGATTACGCCGTAGTCTTCGAACCGACCCCACGCTACGTGCTCGACCACCTGTTGCCCAGACTCATCGATACGCGCCTTTACCAGGCCATGCTGGAATCCACAGCTTCGGAACACTCCTCGCGCATGATGTCAATGCGCAGCGCCACGGACTCAGCCACCGAGATGCTGGACAGTCTCACCTTCACCTTCAACCAAGCCAGACAAGCGAGCATCACGCGTGAGATATCGGAGATCTCGTCAGGCAAGGCAGCGCTGGAAAACTAATTACAAATTACGAATTATGAATTACGAATTAAAGAAAAACCATCGTCTTTACCGGATTGGGTTATGTATCCCGATTCGTAATTCGTAATTTGAAATTCGTAATTGATATATACATATGAAAGGCATAATCACCCAAATCATCGGTCCGGTCGTGGACGTCCTGTTCGACGGCGAACCGCCGGCCATCTTCAGCGCCCTGGAAGTCAAGCACCAGGACAGCATCCTTGTATTGGAGATCGAACAGCACCTCGGGGAAGGCAATGTGCGCACCGTGGCCATGTCCAGCACGGATGGTCTGCAACGTGGCATGGAGGTCGTGGATACAGGAGCACCCATCTCCGTGCCGGTTGGCGATATCACGCTTGGACGCATGTTCAACGTCACCGGTGACTCCATCGACGGCGGCGAAAAGCTGAATAAGCCCAAGAGGCTGCCTATCCACCGCAATGCCCCGACTTTCGCAGAGCAGTCCACCAAGACCGAAATCCTCGAGACGGGCATCAAGGTCGTAGACCTCATCTGCCCCTTCCTTAAGGGAGGCAAGATCGGCCTTTTCGGCGGCGCGGGCGTGGGCAAGACTGTGGTGGTCATGGAGCTCATCCGCAACATCGCCACGGAACACGGGGGCTACTCGGTATTCGCCGGAGTGGGGGAACGCACACGCGAGGGCAATGCCCTATGGCGAGAAATGAAGCAATCAGGCGTCATCGACAAGACCGCTCTGGTCTTCGGTCAGATGAACGAACCGCCAGGCTCGCGCGCCCGCGTGGCTTTGTCAGCCCTGACCATGGCCGAATATTTCCGCGACGAACAGAACCAGGATGTGCTGCTCTTCATCGATAACATCTTCCGCTTCACCCAGGCCGGCTCAGAAGTGTCTGCCTTGTTGGGCCGCATCCCGTCAGCCGTGGGATATCAGCCGACTTTGGCCACGGAAATGGGCAACCTCCAGGAACGCATCACCTCGACCAACAAAGGTTCCATCACTTCCGTCCAAGCCATCTATGTGCCAGCTGATGACCTGACTGACCCGGCTCCTGCCACGACTTTCGGCCACTTGGATTCGACAGTAGTGCTGACCCGAGCCCTGACCGAACTTGGCATCTATCCGGCTGTGGATCCTTTGGATTCCTCGTCAACAATATTGGACCCCAAGATCGTGGGCGATCGCCATTACAAGGTTGCACGCGGCGTGCAGAAGGTGCTGCAACGCTATAAGGACCTGCAGGACATCATCGCCATCATGGGCATGGACGAGCTGTCGGACGAAGACAGGATGACTGTGGCTCGGGCCCGCAAAATCCAAAAATTCCTCTCCCAGCCCTTCTTCGTGGCCGAGGTCTTCACACAGCATCCGGGCAAATACGTGACTTTGGAGCAGACCATCGCGGGCTTCGAGGAAATACTGGAAGGCAAACACGACGATAAACCGGAGCAAGCCTTCTACATGAAAGGCGACATCTCCGAAGTCACTGCCTAATATGCTGTTCGAGCTGATCACACCCGAGAAGGTCATCTTCCAGCAGGAAGTCGACCAAGTCACGCTGCCCACCATGGACGGCGAGATTAGCATCCTTCCGGGGCATATCGCCCTGGTGGCGCAGCTGGTCCCGGGCGTGGCCACTCTTAAGATGAACGGCGAAATGGAGGACGTGGCAGTTTCTGGCGGCTTCATCCAAGTTGACGGAAAAGATAAGGTCACGGTGCTGGCGGACACGGCCGAACGCGGCGCTAACCTGAACCTCGCGGACATCGAGAAAGCCAAACAACGCGCCGAGGACGTGATGAAGAACGCAGCCCGCGGCGACGACGAGACTTTTGCCCACGCGGCAGCCGAGCTGGAACGCGAACTGGCCCGCTACAAAGTCGCCATGAAATACAGGAAAGAAGCCCCTCAGAAAAGACTTTCCCCCCAGGACGTCAGATTGACGGACGATACCGGTCCGGTATAAAGTCAAAACACGAATTAGAAAACCAGGATTACGCGAAAATATCCCGCTTTTTGGGGATTCGTAGTCCGTAATTCGTGAACTATCGATGTGAGGTGTTTTCTGGGCATTCCCTTGCCGGCCGATTGCCGGAACGCCATCAAGAACAGCTGGGTCATTCCTGAACCTGAACGACCCAGTTTAAAATTGACCGATCCCGGGCAATGGCATATCACCCTGGGTTTCTTCGGGGACGTGGCCTATGACCAGCTCATCCGCCTCGTGCAGTTCATCGGGCAGGCCCTCGAGACTCCGCCTGAAGGCGCGTTCCGCATCAGATCCATCCAGACTTTTCCTTCCAAGAAACCGACCATGTACGCGGCCATAGTCCAACCCGAACAGGAAGCTATGTGGCAACAATGCGTAGGGCATCTGGTCGAGATGGCCTCCCTCTGCGCCCCCCAGACCGACCGCAAACCTTGGCTGCCTCATGCCACTTTGGCGCGGACCCGCAACGCCCGCATCCTCGATCCCATGGAGATACAGCTGGAGAACGTGGGCTGGGTGCCTGAATTCGCCACGCTTTACCGCAGCGAACCTACGGTCAACGGCCATAAGTTCATCCCTTTGCATGAATACCGCCTTAACCTTTGATTGTTTCGGACTCGTGATCCACGGTTATGCCTTGGATAGGATGATCACGGAGATCCAAACGCGCTCGGCCGAAGGTTGGCCGACATGGATAGTCACAGCCAACCCGGAGATACTTTTGCATGCTAAAAAAAATCCAGAACACTGGGAGGTCTTGAGGCAGGCTGACTTCAGGACAGTAGACGGCATGGGCCTGAAGCTTGCCGGCTGGCTCAAACACGCTAGGCCGCAGAGATGCGTGGGCGTGGAACTGGCCGAGGCGGTGGCCAAACTTTGCGTCCAGAACAGATGGACGATCGCTTTGATAGGCGGCCAAGAAGGCGTAGCCGACAAAGCGGCCTGGTATCTGCGTCACGCATACCCTGATATCAAAGTCTTTTCCGAACCTGGCGGCAAAGTCAGCCCGGACGGCCATTTGGACGAACAAGCCGAGGCTTCGTTGACCCACCTGGTGGAAATCGAACCAGACGTCGTGCTCGTCGCCTACGGTCACCCCAAACAAGACTTCTGGATCAACCAGCATCGTTCAAGACTGCCCAAGACCAAAGTCTTCATCGGAGTGGGCGGGACTTTGGATTTCTGGTCCGGAACAGCCCAGCGGGCTCCCCAAGGGATGAGATCAATCGGCTTTGAGTGGCTCTGGAGGCTTATAGTCGAGCCACAACGCTGGAAGAGGATATGGAATGCGGTCGTGGCTTTCCCTCTCGCGGTCTTGTCAGACCGACGGACTTAGTTTTATTGTCATTTCGACCGAAACGGCATGTAGATGAAGTGAAGTGGAGAAATCCCTTTTCTTATAACTTGTTGATTAAGGGATTCCTCGGCTGCGTCACATTGAGCTTCGGGTGACTCCACTCGGAATGACGAATAAAAAAAACCGCCTTCGAGCTTCGAACGCGGTACATAGTCAGAGCGTCAATCGGCGAATCCGCCCGTCACGAACTTCATGCGACAGATCCTCTTGGCCAAAGCAGGGTCTCGCTGTTTTAGGTTCTCCAGCGTGTCCCTGTAGTCTTCATTGAAGGCGAACAGGTTCCGCATCTCGCAAACCTTGTCGTACATGCGATCCCTGAAGGAGAGCCACTCGAGAGCAAGCGCCGTCAAGGCATACGTCATAGCCAGACCGAAGAAACCGAGAAGGAACGAGATCTGGTTGGTTTGTGGAAGGTAATGCAAGACGCTCAGAACGAAATAGATGGAGAGGAACAATACAACGCTGATTGGTCCCGCGACAACGAAGTACCCGGTCCTCAGCCACTCTATGCGATCGGTCATTTGCCGAAGTCGAGACACTCGCTCGAGCTCGGTCGCTTCACGTCTGATGTCCTCAGCTTTGTACAGCTCAGGAATCGTCGTTTCAGCACTCATTTGTCTACCTCCTGCGCCAATGTTAAAAGCAAACCGTTATACGGTCAAGCGAGGTCAATCAGCTCCGCAGATTCCTCGCCTACGCTCGGAATGACTAACGAAGGCGGGGTTGCGATTATTGTTCAAACAGCGTAATATCGCTTCATTATGGCCCAAAAACGTATCCGCGTTCGCGCCGCGCCCAGCCCGACAGGCTACATGCACATCGGCAATCTCAGGACGTATATCTACGACCTGTTCTTGGCGAAACAGAACGACGGGGACTTCGTGCTACGTATCGAAGATACGGACCAATCCAGGTTCGTGGCTGACGCGACCGTCAGTTTTTGTCGCACTCTCAAACGCCTGGGCATTGAGCCCAACGAAGGCGTTTGGATCGCCGAAGACGGACAGACGCTGACGCAAAAGGGGGATTACGGTCCGTACATCCAGTCAGAGCGGAAAGCCAAACATCAAGCGTACGCTAAACAGCTATTGGACATGGATAAGGCCTATCATTGCTTCTGTACCAGCGAAAGGCTGGAGGAGATGCGCAAGATGCAGGAGATGACCAAGCAGCCCACGGGTTATGACGGCACCTGCCGTAAGCTTGACGCGGCCGAGGCCAAACGGCGGGTTGAAGCCGGAGAACCGCATGTCATCCGTCTTAAATTACCCAAAGAAGGTAACGCGGTGGTCGAAGATGCCATCCGCGGCAAAGTCACATTCGACTGGAAGCTTATCGATGATCAGGTCATCATCAAACAGGACGGTATGGCCACCTACCATCTGGCTGCCATGGCCGATGACCACGACATGGGCATAACCCATGTGCTGCGGGGCGAGGAGTGGCTGGCCTCGGCTCCCAAACACCTGTTCATCTACCAGGCTTTCGGATGGGAACCGCCGATCTACGCGCACCTGCCTCTGCTGCTTAATCCGGACAGGACTAAACTCTCCAAACGTCAAGGCGATGTCTCAGTCGAATCCTATCTGGACAAAGGCTACCTGCCCGAAGCGCTCATCAACTTCTTGGCTCTTTGCGGTTGGAACCCCAAGGACGATCAGGAGATATACGCACAAGAAGAATTGGCCAGACTCTTCGATCTGTCTAAGATCAACAAATCCGGCGCTATCTTCAATCTCGAGAAACTGGATTGGCTGAATAACCATTATCTACGTCAATTGCCCTTGGACGATTATTTCACCTTAGCCTTGCCCTTCCTCCCGGAAAGCGAGACTGATACGGAATTCAAGCAACGCGTAGCCCTCATGTTCCGCGACAGGCTGAATCTGCCCTCGCAACTTACCCATCTGGCCGATTTCATGTTCTTGCCTAAACTCGACTATGCTGAAGTGTCTTTGACCTGGAAAGAACAGGCAGCCGAACAGACCATCGAACGTTTGAGTACGGCCAAGGAATGGCTGCAGATGACGGACGAAGCGACGTTGTCGGACATCAAGAAACTTGAGGAATATCTGAAGTCACGGATCCAGGAAAAGGGCTGGGGCAACGGGGATACACTCTGGCCTCTGCGTGTCGCCTTATCAGGCCAAGAAAAATCACCGAGCCCGTTCGAGCTGATCTTTGCGTACGGACTGGAACGTTCACTCAAGAGAATCGACGGAGCCTTGGCTTATCTGCTAAAATGACGAAGTCATCCTGAACTTGATTCAGGATCTCCACTCGAAACAGGCTTCGTGAGATGCCGAAATCAATTCGGCATGACATAAATATCAGAGAAAGAATGGATTTAAGATACAAAGCTGTAGTTATTCTGTGCATCTGCTCGCTGATGAGCCCGGTTTTTTGCATATCGAATGTCCAAGCCGCGGGTGAAGCCAAGGAACTGAAGAGCCAGGCAGATGACCTGAATCAGGATCTGGACGGCAAACGAAGTCGGGTCAAGGAAATCCAAGGCTTACTCGGCACTTATACCAACAAGATAAAATCCCAAGAGAATCAGCAATTGACCCTGAGCAACCAGATCCTGCTGTTGGATAACCGTATCCGCGAGAAGGAGCTGATGATTGAGGAGGCGAAAGCCAAGATAGAAGTCATCACCCTTGAGATCCAGGTCCTGAACGGGGACATCGCGCGTCAGGAAGGACGCGTCACGGCCCAAAAACAGATGATTTCAGACCTGGTTAGACAGCTACGACAAGCGGATGACGTGAGTACGCTCCAGGTCTTCCTGAGCCGTCCCTCCCTTTCCTCGTATTTCGACCGTGTGGAGGAAATCAAACAGCTGAACGGCGATTTAGGCCGCTCTTTGGCGCGCGTCAAGGAACAGAAGGTAGCTTTGGAAAGCGACAAGAAGATGCGCGAAAGCAAGAAGACCGACCTGGAAGCCCAGAAAAAGCAACTGAAGCAGGACTGGATGCGTCTGGAGATGGAGCGCAGCTCCAAACAATCGCTGCTAGCCGAGACCAAGGACCGGCAAGAGGAATTCAACCGCGTGATCGACGAACTCCGCCAGCAGAAGGAATCGACCGCGGATGAGATCGCGACCATCGAAAGGACCCTTAAGGACAAGCTGACCGCTCTGGATGAAGCCCTGGCCAAAGGCGAGACTTTATTGCTTTGGCCTGTGCCAGTGCGCAAGATAACTGCCACGTTCCACGATCCGACTTATCCCTTCAAGAATCTGTTCCAGCACCCGGGCGTGGACGTACGGGCAGACGTAGGTACACCGATCCGCGCTGCGGGTGGCGGCTATGTAGCCTGGACCAAGCTGGGAAGGATGTATGGCAACTACATAATGATCATCCATCCGGGCAACCTGGCCACGGTCTACGGCCATCTGAGCAAATTCAACGTCAAGCCAGGCACCTATGTAGAGAGGGGTGACATCATAGGTTTCACAGGTGGTATGCCGGGAATGCCCGGAGCAGGCCTTTCGACCGGTCCCCACCTGCATTTCGAGGTCAGGCAAGACGGTATCCCTGTCGATCCCATGGGCTTCTTGCCGGAAACACGGGAGTTGGATGAGTAATAAAGTTTGACGACGACGGGTACGACAACCCCGTCCATCGTCTCGCGGTCCGCGCTTAGTGGGCCTTTTGTGTTCACGTGTCGCGTCCAACTTTTGAAATTTCCTCGATCAGCCGATCCAGATCCTCCACAGTCGAGACATGGACGGCTGCGGCACGGTATTGGCGGAAGCCGGATATGTGCTTGAAGTACCAAGGGAGGTGTTTGCGCAACTGGACGAGTCCGTGTTCGCCATAACGTTCGATCTGCAGTTCGGCATGGCGGCGCATGACGCGCAGGCGCTCGGTCAGCGTTGGTTCGCCAGGATCTTCCAGACCCTGAAGGACCGATTCTATCCGCTTGAAGATCCATGGATTACCCAATGCCCCGCGGCCAATCAGCACGCCCTGAGCTCCGGAAAATCGAATGGCCTCCTGAGTCGTAGCCACATCCGTGATGTCGCCGTTGATGAGCAAAGGGATCTTGATGCTTTCCGCTGCCGGGCGCACAGCCGCCCAATCAGCCGATCCTGAATAGCCTTGCGCCTTGGTCCTGGCATGGACTTCCACGGCGTCAGCGCCTGCTTCCTCCAGTCTGCGCACGAAATCCACGATCTCGTCCGGACGGCTCCAACCTAGACGCGTTTTGACGCTAAGTGGTACGCTAATAGAGCTTTTCACGGAGCGGACCAGCACAGAAGCCTTTTCCGGGTCGCGCATCAGAGAAGCGCCGTTGAAATTAGACACGGCCTTAGGCACTGGACATCCCATGTTGATATCTATGCCATCAGGCTTAACCAGGTCTTCGACCATGGCCGCGGCTTGCGCCATGGAAGAAGGTTCGGACCCGAACAGCTGTTGGATCAAAGGTCGCTCGTCCTCGCCGAACAGCAAAGACTCACGGGTCCTGGCGTTGCCTCGCACGATGGCTTCGGCCGCGAGCATTTCCCGGAAGACGACAGCATGGCCGCCGCATTCGCGAATAAGACGGCAAAACGGCGGATCAGTGAAATCCGCCATAGGGGAAAGCCCGACGATCGGGCGAGGTATATCGACCCAGCGCATAAGGGGCCAGTCTAACAAAACGGCCAGGAACAGTCGAATAAAATGAAAGTATGAACTTTATCAAAACTATCCTGCATTCCAAGGATGCAGACCGCACGGTCAGTATTCAAAAGGACAGACGGATCCCGGAAGGCGATCCGCGCATGCAGAACTTCGTGCACATCATCCGCTGGCAAGGACGGATCATTTTGGTGTTCCTGGCCATCGTCATCTTCCTCATCATCTGGCAGGCCCGTGGCCTGCCGCTAGCCTTCCCCAAACACGAAATCCAGACCGTGGCCTATTCACCTCCGGTGGACCCGAAAGCCATCCTCTACAACATGTTCGTTTATGCGGATTCCAAGGTAGTCCCGGACAATGCGACGATCCAGACTAGGGATATCTCCATCCTGGGACAAATCTACGATTTCGACACCGTAATGGAGAAATGGCCTGACGTGGCCATGCTAATCAACGGCGCTTCTGTGCCTTTGAGCAAGGCGGGCAACTGCTTCGCCCAATATCAGCTCAAGCCCGGTGAGAACACCTTCTATACTTCAGTGGTCATCGACGGGACGGAACTCGGCAAAAAGCAGATGCGTATCTATTACCGGCCCTAGGCGTGAGATGAATTGCCTACAAACGGACAGGCGACCAAATCATGGACAAATTCCGACTCAAACAACCCTACGAACCGGCGGGCGACCAGCCCCAAGCCATCCGACAGATCACTGACCGCCTAGCGGCCGGCGATCGTTTTTTGACTCTCTTGGGAGCCACAGGCACGGGCAAGACGTATACCATGGCGCATGTCATCCAGAACTTGAATAAGCCTGCGTTGGTCATCGCCCACAACAAGACCTTAGCCGCCCAGCTCTGCAACGAATTCCGCGAGTTCTTCCCGGATAACGCAGTCGAGTACTTCGTTTCCTATTACGACTACTACCAGCCGGAAGCCTACATCGCCAAGTCAGATACCTACATCGAGAAGGAAGCGCAGATCAACGAAGAGATCGACCGGCTCCGGCACAGCGCCACCCAATCCCTGCTGACACGCAAGGACGTGATCATCTGCGCCTCTGTCTCCTGCATCTATGGTTTGGGCGCGCCCGAATCCTATGCGCTGACCACGTTCCACGCGTCCACGGGCGAGGATCTGACGCGCGAGAAAGTGGTGGGAAGGCTAGTGGATATGCAGTTCACGCGCACCAACGCCGACCTGCTGCGCGGCACATTCCGGTTGACCGGCCAGGTCCTGGAAATCATGCCGGCCCATGAGGAGACAGTATTCCGACTGGAGACGGCGGGCGGACGATTGGAACGCATCCTGCAGATCGACCCTGTCTCGCGCAAGACTATCCGCGAAAAGCAGGACGTCTGGATTTTCCCGGCCAAGCATTTCATCACGCCCGGACCCGAGCGCATCAAGGCTTTGACGTCCATACGGGCTGAGCTGGCCGAAAGGCTGGAATACTTCGAGAAGCACGGCAAGCTGCTCGAAGCCGAAAGGCTGGAAAGGCGTACCCACTACGACCTGGAGATGATGGAGAATTTGGGCTATTGCAACGGCATCGAGAACTATTCGCGCCAGCTTTCCGGACGGGGCGCGGGCGAACCTCCGGACACTTTGCTTTCCTATTTTCCCGAAGACTTCCTGCTTTTCGTGGACGAATCGCACGTCACGGTCCCGCAGATCGGCGGCATGTACGAAGGCGACCGCTCGCGCAAGGACACCTTGATCGACCACGGCTTCCGTCTGCCTTCGGCCAAGGATAACCGGCCGCTGACTTTCCTCGAATTCGAATCCAAGATCAAGCAAGCTGTCTTCGTATCCGCCACGCCCAGTGATTTCGAAAAGAAGATCTCCTCGACCATCGTGGAACAGATCATCCGCCCGACAGGACTCGTGGATCCCGAGGTGCTGGTCCGGCCTATTACGCCCAAAGGCAAAGAACTTGGCCAGATCGATGATGTACTGGAGCGCGTAGCCCAGACGACGGCCAATGGGCTGCGTACGTTGATCACGACCCTGACCAAGAAGATGGCCGAGAACCTGACCGAATATTTCAAGGAAAGGAAGATCAAAGCCTGCTACCTGCATTCGGACATCAAGACCGTGGAACGTCTTGAGATCCTGTCGGACTTCAGGCGCGGCAAATATGACGTACTGGTGGGCGTCAACCTCTTGCGTGAAGGCCTAGACCTACCCGAAGTGGCCCTGGTCTGCATCCTGGATGCTGACAAGGAGGGTTTCTTGCGGTCAGATACTTCGCTCATCCAGACCATCGGTCGCGCAGCCCGTAACGTGCTAGGCCGCGTCGTGCTCTATGCCGACCAT
>Ga0315268_10008341_pt1 | contig 10840 bp, 12 predicted proteins | sample C1_top_MG_FD_204535 | JGI IMG/M metagenome (GOLD analysis project Ga0315268, IMG submission 204535) | Sediment microbial communities from Yellowstone Lake, YNP, Wyoming, USA - C1_top | ecosystem: Environmental > Aquatic > Freshwater > Lake > Sediment | place: USA: Wyoming | collected 2017-08-01 | reverse complement strand
TAACCATAGAATTTATCGGCTAATTTACTTTCACACTATTGTTCACTTCATTGACGAGTGGTTCGCAAACTTGGGAGAATTTGTTTTTCTCGGCAACAAAGGCAAGGCCATAAATATTGTTATTGGTTTTAAATTCCAGAGAAACATTCCTTAAAGTAACACCCCCCATAATGACGTCGCCATCCAGATAAGCTCTGTCACCGTTAATTTCCTTTTTGTTGATTTTTATACTGGTTCCGGAATCACTAATTACTTTCTCAGCATAAGCTTTAAGGGTGGTATTGGGCGGAACGATGCTGACTTTGATAATAAAATTGCAGCCTTCATTAGCTACGGCTACCCTGAATTTATCCGTTCCGGGAGTCTTGTTGGTATCGATGTTTGGCCAGTTAGGGTATTTCACCTCGAAATCATTAGTTTTGAATGTAAGATATTGTTGACCATTGGAAAATTCTCCGGGTCGTTGGCCTCTCGCTGCTTCTTTAATTCCACCGTTTCCACATCTGTTTTGAGGTGGAGGATTTTTCGGGTGGCCGTGTCTTACCCATTGTTCGTTCACACAAATCCAGGTATCTTCGTTACCGCCAATAAGAAATCTGACGGCCAAAACAACCCCTGCAAATACGACTAATAGAACCAGAATAAGAAGACCTTTCCTTTTCACAATTTCAGTATAATCTTGTTGAAAGGTCATATGCAAACAAGGGTATCCCCATAGAGAAAAGCAACTGATTGAAACACGGACTATAATGTATTTATGAATAACAATTCTTATTCTTATCAGGATAGAAAAGGAATTAAGCCTATTTCATGGGAGTTGTTTCATGGAATATGCAAGGGTCTGGCGATAGCTGTGTCTGACTTTAACCCGACCATAATTTTGGGGGTGTCACGGGGAGGGCTATACCCTGCAGCCATAATCTCCAGTATATTACGGAAGGAACTATATCCTATTAGACTGACAAGAAGGAGTGAGGATATTGTCAAGTTTGAACACCCAATTTGGCTGCTTAAACCTCCGCCGGCCATCAATGGTTTAAGGGTATTAATTGTGGATGAAATATGCGATTCCGGAGAAACCTTAACCATGGTAAAGGCTCAGGCACTGGAAACAGGAGCTGGTGAAGTTAAAAGTGCCGTGATGTACAGCCATACAAAAAACCAAAATATTCCTGATTATATCGGGATTATTACTGATGAATTGATTTTAAATCCTTGGGATAGAGAAGTATATAAAAATGGGAAATTTATTTTTCATCCTGAGTATGTAGACGCTTTGGGAAAACAAGGCATGCAACCGGAAGAATCACTCCTTCCAAATATAAAACCTGAAAAACCAGACAAAAATTAACTTCTCCTCCAAAACTTCGGATTAATTATTCAAAGCGCAGGGCATCTATAGGATGCAGACCGGCGGCTTTTCTGGCGGGATAAAGTCCAAAAACAATACCGACCAATACGGATATACCGACTGCCAAAAGTATCCAGGGTACACTGACAATGAAGGGGATGTTGGCAACAATCGAAATTAAATATGTTCCACCCACCCCTAATATTATTCCCACACAGCCGCCAATAGTGGTCATCACCGCCGACTCGATGAGAAATTGGGATAAAATATCTTTACGTTTGGCGCCAATGGCTTTGAGAAGACCAATTTCTTTGGTTCGCTCGGTTACCGATACCAGCATAATATTCATTACCCCCACTCCCCCCACAACGAGGGAAATTGCCGAAATACCGGTGATAAAGACAGTGAGTAAATTGGTTATGGTTTTGAAGGTATCCAGGGCAGCAGTAAAACTTTGCATGAGAAAATCAATTTCTTCATCATCAGCAATATTCCGATGGTCTCTGAGGACCCACTCAACTTCATCCATGGTTTCATTGAGAAGATCGGTATTTTTGACACTAATATCGATCTCGGCAATGTCATCGCTGCCGGTGATTTGGTTTTGCAAAGTATCCAAGGGGATATTGACCGCGGTATTGAAGAAACTTCCAAATAGTGAACCACCACTTTTGGAAACGCCAATAACCACAAAGCGGATATCGTCAATTTTTACGGATTCACCCACCGGATTGGTGTCCGGGCCAAATAAATTTTCCACAACATCGGACCCCAAGACCACTACCCGATTGTTGCTGTCATTTTCGGTAAGTAATTCGCCATAAATCAGATCGGGTTTAAGCAGTTCCTGAGCCTCGGGGGTCATACCATAAACACTAACCCGAATGGACTCCTCACCCGCAGAAATAAGCTTACTGGTATAGGAGAATGCGGCAATGGTATCAATGTTTTGAATATTGGCGTTTTTGATGGCTTCGATATCATTCGTAGTTAACGGTTCATCCCCTCCGGTAATAGCACTCATCATGTTGTTTCCGGGATTAATGGAGAAAAAGTTGGTCCCAAACGAAGTTAGTTCGTTGGAAATAAAAGCCACCGCACCCTGGCCAACAGACGATATAAGTATTACCGCCGTAATGCCGATAATGATACCCAGCATAGTCAAAGATGACCTGAGGATATTCATCCTTAGGGCTTGGATTGCAGATCTGATGGTTTCTTTAAGTTCCATAATCTGACACAATTTTGCCGTCAACAATTTTTATTTTTCTTTTGGCATAGTTGGCGATATCGTCCTCATGAGTAATAATGACGATGGTGCGGCCCTGTTGGTTCAGTTTGGTTAAAATATCCATAATCTCATGAGCGGTTTTGGTATCTAAATTTCCAGTAGGTTCATCGGCAAGAATAATAGAGGGATTCATAATTAAGGCTCTGGCGGTAGCCACTCTCTGGATCTGGCCTCCGGAGATGTGATTGGACAGGTTTTCGGCTTTATCGGCTATGCCTACGATTTTTAGAGCATCCATGACCCGTTTTTTCCGCTCACTGACCGGAACCCCCCCATAAAGCATGGGGCGCTCAACGTTTTTAAAAACAGTCATTCTGGGAAGCAAATTAAAAAATTGAAAGATAAAACCGATTTCCTTATTTCTGATTTCCGCCAAATGATCCTCGCTGTAGCTACTGATATTTTTACCTTTAAAAAATTGCTTACCCTCAGTAACAGTATCCAAAGCTCCCAAGATATGCATGAGAGTTGATTTACCACTTCCCGAAGGTCCCATGATAGCGACAAATTCTCCTTCATTGATATTTAAATCAATACCATTTAAAGCCTGATAGAAGTCGCTCAAACCAATCGGGTATTTTTTGGTAACTCCTTCCAGACTAATCAGGGGGGGGTTTGGTTTGGCCATATTAAAACCCAAACGAACTTTTTCTGGGCGTCTTTTCATTAGTCAGCGATACCAGTATCTCCTGTCCCTGTGACAACCCTTCAATAATTTGGGTGAACTCTTTTCCTCTTATCCCGATCTTAACCGGAACAAACTCCGGCTCACCATTTCCGCCCAGTTTTCTAACCGCCCGGCCTTTTTGATAAGGTTTTACGGCAGTGTTTGGAACTGACAAGACATCCGTTAACTCACTGGTGACAATATCCACATCGGCTGTCATGCCGGATCTCAGGTTGGCGTCAGAATCGGTTACCTCAATGTACACGAAAAATTTGACGACACCTTGGGTTACGGATCCCTGATCATCGAGTCTTTTAACTATACCTTGATAAACTTTATTCTTAATTGCATCCAGTTTAATTGTCACCTTCTGCCCGACTTTTATTTTGGCAATATCACTTTCTCCGACAGAAACCATTATTTCCGAAGTGCCAAGACCAGCAACTATCAATACCGGGGGTGAGGAAATAAGGGGATTGGTAACCGAGACACTGCTTCCCCTGACAATGGATAGATTGGAAATTAATCCGGAAACCGGTGCTGTCACTGTCGCGTTTTGTGATGCCTGGTAGGCAGTCTGAGCTGAGCCTAATTGTGTGCGGGCAGACATCAGGGCATCATAAGCATTATCGTTGGCGACTTCAGCGGTAGTTCTGGTTTCTTTTTCCAAAAAACTCTCGTCGGCGTCATTATTTTTTAAATCATCGTGAACGCGATCTACCGTAGCTGAGGTAGCCCGACGGGTATTTTCTGCTTGTTGCACGGCTGTCTTCGCGGCTTGATAAACGGCTAACGCTGCAGTTTTTTCCTGGGGAGTGGCGGTGCTTTTTACGGAAAATAATTTTTGACCCTCGGTAACAGTTTCTCCGTTTGAAACATAAACATCTCCAACTACACCATGGGTGGGAGAATATATATTTACCTTGCCATTTGCGGTAAGTGTCCCTGACTCGGTGACAATTTCCGTGATGGTACGCTTTTGGGCGGTATCCATAACATAACCGTTATTTTTACCGGTTAAAATTCTTCTACCAATAACAAAACCAGCTAGTAAAATTACAATTATAATGACAGTCTTTTTTTTCCATGAAGATTTGGAAAACCAACCAACAAACCGGGGTATTATTTTAATTATTTTGTTTAACATACTCCCTATACAATTATTCTGAGGCTTTATAGCGTTATTTACAAGTTTAAACAGCGGAAAAACGCCAAATCTCATGAAATTCATTTTGACAGGGATGACCAAGCGCCAACTCCACACTCCCCTGGGTTAGGTTGAATAGGGTACTAAAAGTAGTTTCAGATTCGGAACTATGGCGGCAAACAGTATTTTCCGACGCTATTCCATCTTTACCGTGATCTTTGAGGATGTTTAAAATTGCAGTTTTTGAAATAGGTCTTTTAGTTGTCATTAAAATTTCTACTAACCGACGCTGTCTTTCAATAGAGCTTAGATAGTCGGGGTGGCCTTCAAACTTCTGCATTTGGGGTGACAGATAATGGTTAGTATGGATTAACTGCCCGTCTTCCGGATAAATTAACCCGTACGCTGTGGCTGAACCTTCAATTCCTACCACTTGTCCGGGATAAGGAGTACAAATAATATTGTGGTATGAAGAGGCTCGATCCGGATTGGTAGCAATATTTATCGCTTCCTCAAAAGTTTCGGCATTTAAAACAGCCCGAGCTATAAATGCACCGGGGATGCCAACTTTATTGTCAGTAGAAGTGAGTTCACTTCCGGTTAAAGAAATTCCCTGGGTGTTTATACCGACACTGATAAAAATCCCTCCCGGGCCAATAGTAAACATTGCCGATTTACCGCTTATATTCCACTCTACAGCCGATATGAGATTTATCTGTCCCGGAGATAGATCGTTATTGTGACCAACCAGGATATCGGTATCAGTTGCCGGAGGACATACAATTATGTCCGAACAATGGCGAGCGGAATTAACATGATCTGCCCATAATTCATCGGTCGCGACAGTAAAAAGTTCCAGACTATCGATCCCCGTAGCTCTAGCGCATCCTTCGAATTCCTCAATAATATAGGGGTAATTCCGTTTGGTAGCGGCAATATAGGGCAGGCAGGATTTCAGACATTCCTCCCAGCTGGAGCCTTTCGGCGGACTATCTTGGTACTGAGAAATTAAGTCTTTTAGCTGGTCTGTACAGGCTTCGCCCACTTGTTCCCCGCATTGGAAATGGGAACCCCGGACTTTGATAACATTGTGCATTTGTTTATTATAGCCAATTCCAGCTGTATGGCTATGTTATATACTAATTCCATGAGAACAATAATACTTCCCGGGTTTTCTGTAACGAATAAGGAATGGGCGGAAGAAATCAAAAATAATCTGGATTTAACTTTTCCAACTTCAGTTTATTATTGGAAACATTGGGAGTCGGGTAAGACAGAAGCCCAATGGGTAGAGAACGAAGCAAATAGGATTATTTCAGACACTCAGAAAGAGGTGAATGTGATTGCAAAGTCAATCGGAACTGCAGTGGCGATGGTGATACTTAAATTAAAACCTGAATTGATTAATAAAATTATTTTATGCGGAGTACCAATTTATGACCTTCGTGAAGAAGACAGTAAATATTATGATGTTTTGGTAAATTTTCCTACCGACAAAATACTTTGTATCCAAAATATTGATGATACTCATGGAAGTTATGAAGAAGTAGAAAAATTTTTACATTCTTTTAACCCCAATCTTAAGATAATTTCCAAACCCCGTTCTGATCACGAGTATCCGTATTCTGAAGATTTTATAAATTTTTTAAAAATATAGTTGAATATTAGCCATGATTGCCTTGGCTCAACCAACTATTGTAATCAGCATCGAGAAATCTCTGAAGATCATTGTTAATATACCCTCTTGCCTCAAGCTCTTTAGTTGATAGATAAGTTTCCACACCCCAAGGTAATCCGGATTTAATTGTGGCAAGCAGGGGATTTTTTACGGCCATTGTGGGATCGAAATTCTCCTGGAAAGTATGTGTAATTTCTTTTAGGGAATACAGTTTTCTCATTAACCAATAATATCCTTGTTGAAGTTCCTCTGTAGTCATGTTTTTTGGTTTGAAAACAGGACTTCGATGATTATAATGTAACGGATCTCTATCTATAATTCTTTCCTCTTTTTCCACCATATTACCCCAGGGAGTAGAAGGATATGGAGTTGCCAGGTGTAGAAAAGAATAAGGAACCTCGAGAGCCTTTAACCGGTAAGCATACCTGTAAAATGTATCGGGATAGATATGATCATCCAGACCAATAACCACCGATAGATTCAAAGGTATTCCCATCTCCTTAAAAATAGGTACTGCTTTTTCTAGCATTCCAATTTCTTTGTCTTTTGAACCTTTAACTTTGAGAGATGTAATATCATCTGCCCCGTAAAGAAAGGAATAACACCCACCTTCTCCTTTTCCAGCCTTTACTGACATCAGATTTAAAAGACTATTGGGACCATATTCATCGTGATCTTTCAATAGAGGAGCTATGGTCCCCTCCGTATACCAACATATCCCCTTTTCTTTTAAATAGGTAAATAATTCAAACAGTACCGGCCTGGGGATAGAAGAGGTATTAAGATCTACAGAAAACAAATGATCCCCTCTTTTCAGACCCATTTGTTCAATCTCTCCGATAATATTCTCTACACTTCTATATCTGGTTGTGTCTCCTCCCCCCCTTTGCATTCTAGTTGGGCTACAATATGAACAATAGTTGCTACAACCCCTTTGCCACTCTTGTGCATGTCTATGGAGTTGGGGTAATACTTTTGGGGGTTTAGGAAAAATAGATCTATCGGGATAAATATATTTATTTAGATTAAAAGGGTCTTGTTTTCTTGAATCATATACACTTTTTAGGCGTTTGGACAAAAGATCGTCCATTAATTCCGGAGCAACGGGTTCAAACTCACCTTGCACCAAGGCGTCAGCCTCTGCATATTTTTCCTCGTAAAACGTAGGGCCATAACCACCAACAACAACTGTTTTGCCTTTTTCTTTGGCAATCTTTATGGCTTCTTCAGCCATAGATGCATCAAAGTACCTGGCAGAAATAAAAACACAGTTTACGATATCAATTAGTGCCTTAGTGGAAGGAGGTAGGGGTTCCGGAGACAAGGTCGCATAAGTAGTTTCAAAACCGCTTTGTTTTAAATACGAACTGACTATTGCGATCCCCAGTGGGTCCAAATGTTCTAAATACCCCCTTATTTTACCCGTCGTTGGTCTTCTTTCATCCCAATGCTGGGGTCCAGCTAATAATAACGCATGCCTTTCTGCAGACATGTTGTCATTATAGGCTTTTTTTATTTTTTTTCAAAGGGTACCAATTTTGAATTCATTAAGGATGTCCGTGGCGCGACCACTATGTTGACCAACTGAATTAAACATTTGAGTAGCATCCTGACCACAGCCTCTTATGATGCCGCGATTGGGATGAAGGGGAATATAAGTAGTCACATTGTAGACCTGAGAATCAATCACCATCCAACAATCGGAGGCAGTATTATGCTGGGAAACTTGATTTAAGGAATAGACAGAAAATTGACTTTGTGAAAGTAATGAACTTTGACCAAGAACTGCCGGAGACTTTTTCTGAATCAGATAAATACCCGTTATCACCGATATTACAATTACAACGGCAACAGGTAAGATGATTTTAAATTTCATAAAAATATTTTATTAACAAAGACTTAAGATGAGCTGAAGATAAGATTTTGGTTAATGATATAATTTTTAAATGCGAATATTGGTTGCGGGTGGAGCGGGATTTATCGGAACAAATTTGGTTGAAAGATATCTGAAACTTAATCATCAAGTAACGATTGTAGACAATATGTCCACGGGAAGAAGAAATAATTTGAAACATTTGGAAGATAAATTCGGAGACAAAATTAAAGTTGTGACAGCAGATATTACCAGAACTTTACCTGTATTTGAGAAAAATTTTGAAGTGGTAGTTAATCTGGCTTGCCCGGCTTCTCCACCGATATATAAAAAATTAGCTCTTGAAACACTAAGGGTGAACAGTATAGGAGTAGAGAACCTGCTGGCTACAACATTGAGAAACAAAGCGCGTTTTTTACAGGCATCTACTTCGGAAATATATGGGGATCCTGTGATTCATCCCCAACCGGAAACATATAAAGGCAATGTAAATTCTTATGGAGAAAGGTCTATGTACGATGAAGGCAAAAGGTTTGCCGAAGCGTTAATTTGGAGTTATCGAAAAAAATATAACTTAAATACCGGCATAATCAGAATTTTCAATACTTATGGACCTTACATGAGTCCGGACGATGGAAGAGTGGTAACAAATTTTCTATACCAAGCTATGAATAACAAACCGCTGACAATTTACGGTGATGGCACTCAAACCAGATCTTTTTGTTATATTGACGATCTGGTCAGGGCGTGGATAAAAATGACTAATTCAAATATTGAAGGACCAATTAATATCGGAAATCCTATTGAATTTAGTATGTTGGAATTAATAAAAACAATTGAGAAAGTATTAAATAAAAAATGCAAGATAGTATATTTGCCGATTGGAAAAGATGATCCTGGTAAAAGACGGCCGGACATCGGTTTGGCAAAGAGGTTATTGAATTGGGAACCAAAAATATCACTGGAAGATGGTTTAAGAAAAATGGGGAAAATTAAGGAATAATTAAGAATTGAGGGGTAGAATAGGGACAGCATGAGGATATTAGTGGTTGAAGACGAGGTGAAGCTAAACAATGCCATTAAAAGGGCATTGGAACTGCAGAAATATGCAGTGGATGCGGCATATGACGGAGAAGCGGGGCTGGATATGGCCTCCGGGGAAAGCTTTGATCTGATAATTCTGGATTTGATGCTGCCAAAAATAGACGGTATGGAAATCTGTAGAAAAATTCGCAAAGCGGGAGTAAAAACGCCGGTGTTGATACTGACCGCCAAGGGACAAATTGATGACAAAGTGATGGGGCTGGATGTGGGGGCGGATGACTATATGGTTAAACCATTTTCTTTTGAGGAATTGTTTGCCCGAATCAGAGCCCTGGTGCGTCGAAGTAACGGAAATGAAGAGACAATTTTGAAAGCGTCTAATCTAAGTTTGGATCCGGTCACGTTTAAAGTAATGCAAGCTAATAAGAACATTGAGCTTTCGGCCAAAGAATTTGCGATATTGGAATATCTGCTGAGACATAAGAATCAAGTGATAACACGAGAACAAATAGTCGATCATGTTTGGGATTACGATGCGAATGTGCTGCCAAATACGGTCGAGGTGCATGTGAAACATCTGAGAAATAAACTGGGTGAGAAATTGATCAGAACCGTTAGGGGTTTCGGGTATGAAATCCGGGAGAAGGAGGAAAATGTTTGAGGAAGCACGGTTGAAATTGACGGCCTGGTATTTATTTATTGTGATGCTGATTTGCGGACTTTTTTCACTAATTATCTACACGGTGGTAGCCGGACAGATTGAACATTTGTCCCGACCCAGATTTTTGGAACCCCCCATCATTAGTTTTGAAATTATTGAAGAACAAAAAGCAGCTTTGGTATCGGCCCTAATCGTGATTAACGGGGTAATATTGGTAGTATCGGGCGGAGCCGGATATTTCTTGGCAGGGAGAACTTTGAAGCCTATTAAAGTAATGGTCGATGAACAAAATCAATTTATTTCCGACGCTTCACATGAATTGAGAACCCCGTTGGCGACATTGAGAGCGGAGATGGAGGGGAAACTTTTGGAAAAAAATATTCCCGACACGGATGCCAGAGCGCTAATTAACAGTAATCTGGAGGAATTGGACAGACTGCAGAAACTATCAGACAGCCTTTTACAGCTGACACGGATTCATACCGTGAGTAATAAACGGGTGGAAAAGGTGTCGATAAACGAGATTGTTAATTTGGCGGTTAAAAAAACAACTGCATTGGCCAGAAAAAAGCTGATCAAAGTAGAAACTAAAATTTCAGAGGCTAAAATTTCAGGACAGAAAGATCCCCTGGTGGAACTTCTAATAATATTGCTGGACAATGCCATTAAATACAGCCCGGAGAAAACAAAGATAAACGTGACGACCAAAAAAGACGGACAAAATTTGATTATTTCAGTACAAGATCTGGGGGTGGGAATATCACCTACTGACATGCCGCATATTTTTGAAAGGTTTTACCGGGCAGATAAATCCAGATCTGTTGAACCCGGATACGGATTAGGCCTATCTATTGCCAAAAAACTGGTCGAAGCGCAAAATGGCCACATAGAAGTCGAAAGCCAACCAGGAAAGGGTTCAACTTTTACGGTCACTTTACCTATTAAAGTATGAAAAAGTTTATATTTAAATTAATCAAGAATAAAAAGTTTCTCATCGGAGCAGTAGTGGTGTCGGTGTTGTTAATCGGCTGGCGAATGTATTTGGCTGGTAAAGCAAATAAAGTCACTTATGAAACTACCATAGCGGAAAAAGGGACTTTGATTTCGTCTATTTCCGGATCCGGAACA
>Ga0315268_10008339_pt1 | contig 10842 bp, 8 predicted proteins | sample C1_top_MG_FD_204535 | JGI IMG/M metagenome (GOLD analysis project Ga0315268, IMG submission 204535) | Sediment microbial communities from Yellowstone Lake, YNP, Wyoming, USA - C1_top | ecosystem: Environmental > Aquatic > Freshwater > Lake > Sediment | place: USA: Wyoming | collected 2017-08-01 | reverse complement strand
TCGCACTTCACGGTCAGCGCACGGTCAATCAGGAGCGCCGCGATCCGTTGGGCCTGGTCTGGCTCATTGTCCGCGAACTCCAGCAGCGTCGCCCGTTGTTGCATGCTGACCAGGCCGCAGAAGAAAACTGCGGTGACGATGGTTCGAATGGTGGAATCGAAATTGCGCAGTGCATTCATGACTTCCTCCGTGCTTGCTTTCCTCCCCAGTGGGAGGTGGTTGAAATGGGTATTCCGGACTGGCCGGATATGGCCAGGGAATCGCTAAATCTAGCATAAAAAGAAGGTTCTGTCAAGGCTCGAGGCTGACTTGGAGCAATAAATTTAATCTAGGATAAATCGCTTATTAAAGCCTAAATTTATCCACAATTGACAAACGGGTAGGTTTTCTTGACATACCTTAAGCCTTCGGCTAAACTGCTCGCACCTTCACAAAGCATGTAACCCACAACAGGGAACATGTAGCAAAAACAACGGGCATCGGGTGCTTCTCGCGACCCATTGTTACGTGCTACATGAAACGTGCTGCGTGAATAGTTATTTGGACAACAGAAGAGTGATCGTCTAAGGAAATACGTTCTTCAATCCACTTACGCGTAAAGCGTAGGAGGATAAAGTAATTGACCTTCGCATCTCTACCAGGAGTGCGAAGGTATGATGATCCGATTTATCGGATCATTACTGAGAGTTTGATCCTGGCTCAGGACGAACGTTGGCGGCGTGTCTAAGGCATGCAAGTCGAGCGGATTTCATCATGTAGCAATACATGATGAGGTTAGCGGCAAACGGGTGCGTAACACATTGGTAATCTACCTCCCAGTCGGGCACAACTCCGCGAAAGCGGGGCTAATTCCACGATGGCCATGCGGGGACTTATGTCATTCGCATGTAAAGCGCAAAACGCGCTGGGAGAGGAGCCTATGGCCCATCAGCTAGTTGGCGGGGTAAAAGCCCACCAAGGCGACGACGGGTATGGGGTGTGAGAGCACGACCCCACTCACTGGGACTGAGACACTGCCCAGACACCTACGGGTGGCTGCAGTTAAGAATATTCCCCAATGGCCGAAAGGCTGAGGGAGCGACGCCGCGTGCGGGATGAAGGGCTTCGGCTCGTAAACCGCTTTTATTTGGGACGAATTCTGACGGTACCAAATGAATAAGAGGTTGCTAACTCTGTGCCAGCAGCAGCGGTAATACAGAGACCTCAAACGTTGTCCGGATTTATTGGGCGTAAAGGGTCCGCAGGTGGCCGTGCGCGTCGGGAGTTAAATGTCGGGGCTCAACTTCGACACCGCTCTCGATACGGCATGGCTAGAGGCCGGAAGAGGCACACGGAATTGCCGGTGTAGTAGTAATATGCGTTAATATCGGCAAGAACACCAAAAGCGAAGGCAGTGTGCTAGGACGGTTCTGACACTCAGGGACGAAAGCGTGGGGAGCGAAAGGGATTAGATACCCCTGTAGTCCACGCCCTAAACGATGGATGCTAGATGCTGGGAGTATCGACCCTCCCGGTGTCGTTTAAAAAAGCTAACGCATTAAGCATCCCGCCTGGGGAGTACGGCCGCAAGGCTAAAACTCAAAGGAATAGACGGGGACCCGCACAAGCGGAGGAGCATGTGGTTTAATTCGATGGTAAGCGAAGAACCTTACCTGGGCTCGAAATGTAGCTGCAAGCCGACGGAAACGTTGGCCGCCTTCGAGGGTGCTATATAGGTGCTGCATGGTTGCCGTCAGCTCGTGTCGTGAGATGTACCGTTAAGTCGGATAACGAGCGCAACCCCTGTCCCATGTTGAATGTTCATGGGAGACCGCCTCGGATAACGGGGAGGAAGGTGGGGACGACGTCAAATCAGCATGGCTCTTACGTCCAGGGCTACACACGTGCTACAATGGCGATGACAATGGGCTGCCAAACCGCAAGGTGGAGCTAATCCCATCAAACATCGCCCCAGTTCGGATTGGGGGCTGCAATCCGCCCCCATGAAGTCGGATTCGCTAGTAACGGCCGATCAGCAATGCGGCCGTGAATACGTTCTCGGGTCTTGTACTCACCGCCCGTCACGTCAAGAGAGTTGGTAACGCCCGAAGGCCCCGATAAGGGGACTAAGGCGGGACCAGCGATAGGGACGAAGTCGTAACAAGGCATCCGTAGCGGAAGCTGTGGATGGATCACCTCCTTTCTAGGGAGATACTTCCCACGTCGTCGAGCTCAGCTCGACTATGAGGGACAATCCCGAGGTCGATGGCATATCGGTCCGGTGAAAGCCGGAAAATGATGTCACCATTTCGGCGTATTTCCTTCAGATGATCACTTTTCTGGAGTTCAACCAAGTTGAACCGCCCCAAAGGGCGGTTTTGTGTATAAAAAAACGATTCGCTTGTCAGACGAATCGAGGCTGAGGCGGATGTCGCGTCATTGGCACATGGCCCGTACCGGAGATGATTTGTCGATCATTGTCCCGTCGCCAAGTTGGCCATAGTCGTTCTTGCCCCAGCACCAGAGCGTACCGTCGTTTTTGACAGCACAGGAACTGAGGCTGGTCGAGTGCACGCTGAGTACGTTGTTGCCGAGCGAGGCGGATTTGGCAGGAAGGGGTTTGCATGGACCTCCATTCCAACAAGCTTGTCCGCTTGTCGTACCGTCGCCCAGCTCGCCGAAGATGTTTCCTCCCCATGCCCAGACAGATCCGTCGGTATCGATGGCGAAATTGAAGTCACTGCTCGCAGTGATTTTGGCCACGGTAGACCCGAGGGACGAGGCCTGCACCGGTGATGCGCTGCAGTACCCATAGCAATCAGGGCCGGTGATAGCTCCGTTCCCAAGCTCACCCCCTCCGTTGAATCCCCAACACCAGAGCGTGCCGTTGTCCTTGAGGGCGCAAGTATGGTCGCTACCCGTCGACACGTCGACAGAGCTAGTGCCCATACCGGCAATCTGTACCGGAAGAGGTATACAGGTCGAGATGCCGCAGGCCGCTCCGCTTGTGGTGCCAAGCTGGCCTCTGGGGTTTGCGCCCCAGCACCAGAGCGTGCCGTTGTCCTTGCGGGCGCAGGTGTGCGCGTTGCATGAGGCAATTTGGATGGTGCCTGAACCCAGGGCAGTGACTTGGCTCGGTGAAGCCAAGAATGAAGGCAGCATCCCGCCCCCAAGCTGCCCAACATTGCCCGCACCCCAGCACCAGACCGTGCCGTCGTTCTTGCGGGCGCAAGTATGGTCACTGCCGATCGCGACCTCGGCAACAGTATTGCCTAGGTCTGATACCTGGACAGGTGAAGCCTCGTAAGGACCGGATGACCCATTCCCCAGTTGACCATAGCCGTTATAGCCCCAGCACCAGAGCGTGCTGTCGTTCTTGCGTGCGCAGGCATGGTCATAACCGATGCCTAAACCGACGGCCTCGGAGCCAAGCGCGGAAACCTGCACGGGCGCCAGTCGGCATTTTTCCGGAGCCTGACCGCACGATTGACCGCCGGTAGCTCCATCCCCAAGTTCGCCGTAGTCGCTCTTGCCCAGGCACCAGACGGTCCCGTCGTTCTTGCGGGCGCAGGTATGGTAGCGGCCAACCTTGACTTCCACGATGCCGGTCGTGCAACTTCCGTTACAGCACGTCGGCGTATTGCCGGAACATGCTTGATCGTTCCATTGTCCGGATTGGTCGCAGACATGGGCGGTGTTTCCGTAGCATTGCTTCTCGCCCGGTCCGCAGACTCCCTTGCACGCACCGTCCTGGCAGACGAAGGGACACGGTGTCCCGTCCTGCCATTGCCCATCCGGGCTACAGGTCCGAGGGACCAGACCGTCACACTGGGTGTCGCCGGGTCCGCAGACGCCTTGGCATGTGCCATTGACGCAGACTTGGTGCGAACAGGGCGTATCGCCTGTCCATGCACCTTGCGCATCACAGAGCTGGGGCGTGTCGTTTAGGCAGCGTTTTTCGCCGAACGAACAGTCCCCGGTGCAGACGCCGTTTTGGCATGCATGCCCACAGGCCGTACCATCCTGCCAAACACCACTGGTGTCACAGGTCTGGATGATCAGGTCCAAGCATCTCTTCTCGCCCGGTCCGCAGACTCCCTTGCACGCACCGTCCTGGCAGACGAAGGGACACGGTGTCCCGTCCTGCCATTGACCGTATATATCGCAAGTTTGCGGTAACTTACCTTGGCACCGTCTATCGCCTGTCACGCAACCGGCTTCGGGAGAGGCGTCGATGATAGGCGACGGCGGAAGAATGTTGTCACCGCCCCCGCTGCAATCCGTCAAAAAGGCGCATGTGATCATCGGGACCAATGCAGCCAAGGACCTTGACTTATTCATGATGCCCAACCTCCTGTCAGGTTATCGAATTACGAATCAGACAGCTATCTGAAAGTAACACAACCCAGGGAGAAGTAAAGCTATCGGTCAATACCGAAGGGTCAATCCCTCGTAAGGAGATCTAGGCATAAAAAAATCCGCCTAAGCGGTGGCGGGAGTAAGGCGCACGAAGGCGATGGGGCGGCGGACCTTGGCTTTGGCGGTCTGCTGCAGCCAATCGAATTCGGTCTTAGTGAGAGTGACGTGGCCGTAACCGCGTCCGGTGAGACGGGAGCAGGGGACGATGGATATCATGCCATTGAATCCACGATCGCAGGAATAGTTGACGACATCGATAGTCTTTTCATCGCGTATGATGGCCAGGATGTCGTGAGCATTTTCGGGTACCTGCAGTTTCTGGTCGTCGATCTGGAAAATCTTCATGGAGCTTCTCCCTAGGTAAGAAGCGTCTGAGCCCTGCAAAGAGCGGGTCGAAAACAGGATAGCCCTTCGGTTTCCGCATGAAGGATAGCATTATCCGGTCGGTTGGGCTAGCTCTACCCATGCCAGCAGGGCTCTTGCCGTCGAATTGATTTTATGAGATAACTATCCCGCTTCGGGCTGTGGCGCAGTTGGCTAGCGCGCTTGCATGGGGTGCAAGAGGCCGCGAGTTCAAGTCTCGCCAGCCCGACCAGAAGGAAATCCGGCATCAGCCGGATTTTCGTATAGGGCGTTGCGGGACGTAGTATGACGCTGTAAAGTGGCACGATATGTCACAAAAATCCATTGGCGAGCAGGCGCTCGAACTGCACAGAAGACTGGTCGGCAAGATCGAAGTAACAAGCAAGATGCCGGTCAAAAGCATGGCCGACCTTTCGTTGATTTACACACCCGGCGTGGGGACAGTTTCGACCTATTTGGCCGAACATAAGGACCAGATGCGTGACTATACCATCAAACGCAACACGGTGGCCGTCATCTCGGACGGATCGGCCGTGCTCGGCTTGGGCAACATCGGGCCGGAAGGCGCGTTGCCGGTGATGGAAGGCAAGGCAGTGCTGTTCAAGGAACTGGCTGGCATCGACGCTTTCCCCATCGTGCTTGCCACACAGAATACGGAGGAAATAATCCAGACGATCAAGAATATCGCGCCGGTCTTCGGCGGCATCAATCTGGAGGACATATCCGCGCCGCGTTGCTTCGTCATCGAGGAACGTCTGCAGGCTATGTTGGATATCCCGGTCATGCACGACGATCAGCACGGGACGGCGGTCGTAGTCTTGGCCGGACTGATGAATGCCTTCAAAGTCGCGGGCAAGGAACTCGCTAACGGCAAGGTAGTCATCGTCGGTTCGGGTGCGGCTGGCAATGCGATAGCAAAACTGCTGATTGCCGCGGGCATGGGGAACGTGGTCTTGCTTGACCGCAAAGGCATCATCTCCAAAGACAGGTCAGACATGGATGAATATAAGATGGCGTTAGCTCAAGTGACGAATACGGAAAATTTATATGGAGATCTATCGGTCGCGGCAAGAGGGGCTGATGCAATCGTCGGCGTGTCCGGACCGGGTAGCATCACGGGCGAGCATATCAAGCTGATGCGCGAGAAACCCATCGTCTTCGGGCTGGCTAATCCTGTACCCGAGATCATGCCGGACGTAGCCAAGGCCGCGGGAGCGTTCATCGTGGCGACCGGTCGGTCGGACTATCCCAACCAGACGAATAACGCCTTGTGCTTTCCGGGTTTTTTCCGCGGAGCTTTAGATAACAATGTGCGCAAGATTACGCAAGAAATGAAGCTGTCCGCAGCGCGAGCCCTAGCCTCCATCATCTCCGATCCCACGCCGGACCGTATACTGCCGACTGTCTTCGAGCCAGAGGTGGTGAGGGCTATAGCGGCGGCGATTAGGTAGGAAACATTGGGTTTATGCACAGGGTCGGGGCTGGAACCCTTGATTTTATTGGGGATTCATCTTGCGTCCGTTATCCAGGACGGGTATACTTTGTTTCGTCGAGATAATTTTAATCATTTTTTATTCATCTTTCATGTAACATGTAACATATAACATGTAACGCCTGGACCGTTTCGGAATTGTTACATGCTGCATGATACATGCTACATGAAGTAAATATATTGTCCTATGGCAAAGATGACTAAGTCCCAAATATTGAGCGAAATCGCCAATAAGACCGGCCTGTCCAAGAAGGACGTCGGTGCGGTCATGGATTCCATGCTGGTGTTGGCTTATAAGGAAGTGAAGAAGAGCGGCGAATTCGTGATCAACGGCATCGGCAAGCTGGTCAAGGTTAAGCGCAAGGCACGCGTGGGCCGCAATCCGGCCACTGGCGCCACCATCCAGATCCCGGCCAAGACCGTGGTCAAGTTCCGCGTGGCCAAGGCCTGCAAGGAAGCGGTCCTGTAAACAACCAAACGAAAAATACAGTAGAGACGTAGCAATGCTACGTCTCTACTGTATTTTTGTTATACTACCCGCATGCCAGATGAAGTCGGACAGAACAAAGGGACCGTGCCTTTTACGCTGAAGGTGGCGTCTTTGCCGCATGAGGTGCATGAGCGACCTTCGTTGAGGCCTACACCCGCTACCATGCAGCAGGCCTTGGCTGATTTCGGTAAACAATTGGTCATGCAGGCTTCTGACCGATGCCGCATCCTTCCCCACATCCTGCACCTCATCGGCAAGGGAGGGGAGCATATCGTGTTCCATGACCTCATGTTCCCCAACTATGTGCTCAAGGTGGACTTCATCGAGAGTTTGCCTGTGCTGTACGCCCAAGCACGAGGCCAGGAGGCTGTAGCCAAGGCCGTGGCTGATCTGGAAAGCAAGGCCGAAGAGCACAACCGGCGCCATAAGATATTGCAGTCATTCTTCCCATCCGGGTCCGTGCCCCTGGAATTGGTCGCGATCAAGGAGTTGCCTGTAAGCCAGGATGTGGTCTTGAGCGTGATGCGCGACCGCGGTTTGGATATCCCCAAGAAGCTGGTCGTGCCGCCGGCCTTACCCTTGCTCTGTACTCTGCAGCATCGCATCGATCTGCCCAAGCAGGGCAAAGTCGATGTATATTCTAGTTATTCGGAACTCAATCGGACGATCCTGCTGGAGTACTACGCCGAAGGCCATCGTCTCTTGGCTAGTCCTGAGGCTATCGGCCCCGCCGATGGTCCGGCCAGGGAGAAGATGATTCTTTTCATCTATCCTTCCTTAAGGTCGGTGGCAGCCAAGGCCAATGAGGACCCATCCTTCAAGCGTGCCTTGGGCCATTACGTGAAGCAGGCCATGGCCTATTCGGCGCAGACGGGCGAGATCATAGACATGGCGGGCGGAGGTAACGTGCTCCTCATCCTGAATGAGGATAAGGATTGGCAGCCCTTCCTTATGGATGCCCTCTCGCCTCCTGAACTCAACTTCAAGCTGCTCAAAAAATCAGCCCTGCTCATCAAGCATCAGGAAGAGATAAGCATGCACGATAGGGCCAATGTACTGAACGTCATCAATTACGTGAGGTTTGCTAATGCCATAGCCATGCTGGCTGGATTGCCCGAGAGGCTAGACGTGCCGGGCATGACGGACGTAACGGCCGAAGCCTGGCACAAGGGCTTGATGATCGAGAAGTATCTGGACGTCTATACGCCCAAAAGACCTAAGGAATCCAGCGTTGACAAATAGCTGGAAAGTCTATAAAGTTCGTCCATATTTTATGGACGTTTAGCTCAGTTGGTTAGAGCGTTCGATTCACATTCGAAAGGTCGCAGGTTCGAATCCTGCAACGTCCACCATCGAGCTAAGCTCGAACACCAAGAACCCCGTAAGGGGTTTTTGCGTCGTTGGATGGGAATAGATTGTGGATATTCAACTTAATGAGGCTATGCTATAATTTTTTAGCTCATATATGTCAGAACCTAAAGCCAGGTCTCGCGTCATCCGCAGCAAGAAAGCGGGCAATAGCCCGTCACCGTCCACGGTCGGACCGTGCGGACATTCGCACTGCGCGGAAGTCTGTCGGGTACGCTACATAGGGCCTGTGACCCCGATCCGCGATCACCACATCCTGCACGTGGCGCGCGGGGTATCGCATATCTGGACGGCAGTCATCATAGCCGGTTTGGCTGTTGTGCTGACCGGAGCTGTGGCTTTCTCCTCGGTCAACGCGGCCAACCAGAGGAGGGAGGATATCCGGACGACCCAATCCACCAACATCCTGCTCAACAAGCTGCAAACTCTGGAGGATAGGCTGGGAGCCATGGAAAAGCAGGTCCAGGATCTGTCATATAAGCCCATCACGGTCGGGATATCTGAGGGTAAGTTGCCGCCTCCTCCACAACCTTAAAAACAGGCAAAACATAAGCAGAAAACCAGTCTTTTCAAATTTTTGTAGCTGAGGTAAGCTGTGTGAACGGGATGGGAAGCGAGTTCTACGAACGGGTTCTGGCGAGGATGCCGTTCGAGATCTCACTTACCATCCTGTTTTTATTTCTTTTAACCAGTGTCATCTTGAGTGAAGTGAATTCGATGAACGCAGTCGAAGGATCTGGGTCGATCAAGTAACGAGACAAACCGGATCTTTCGACTCCGTCGGACTCCGCTCAAGATGACAGATGAAAGCAAAAAGACAGTATGTCTCCGCGAACCAATCAACCGCGCATATCCAACCTGCCTGGCGATCGCCAAGAGCGCATAGCCCAAGTCCAAGCGCAGCGATGGCTCGATCTGGAGTTAGTGCTCGAGCAGATCGACGATCCGCATAATATAGGAGCTATCCTGCGTACTTGCGATGCGGTGGGCATCCGAACAGTGCACCTGGTCTATACGGATTCTAAGCCACCGCGCCTGTCTGAGATGGCTGACACGGCCAAGTCGGCAGCTAAGTGGCTGGACATCAAAAAATGGGACAATGTCACGGCCTGCGCGCAAGACCTGAAAGCGCGAGGCCTTAGAGTCCACGTCACGGCCCTGGCCACGCAAGGCAAGCCTCAATGGGATTTCGACTGGACCAAGCCCTCGGCCATCGTGGTAGGCAATGAGCAGTCTGGCGTATCGCAGGGATTCTTGGGGGCCTCGGACGGCATCGTAGCCATACCTATGCGCGGCTTCGTCCAGTCGCTGAACGTATCGGTCGCTGCGGCTGTAGTCATGGAAGAGGCGTTGAGACAGCGCATGGCATCAATCAAATAAAAAACCTCGCGGATCGCGAGGTTTTTTTGTGTCAACGGAGAGAAGATTATTTAAGCTGCTGGCGCAGGGTCGCTACGGCGTGGTCTTTGGCTTCCAGTAAAGTCTTGGGGATGGCACCGCTAGCCCGGATATGCGTACCGTCCAGGCCCAGGGAACGGCCTACCTGGTTGGCCATGTAGGGCGGTTGGGCGAACAGCACCATGCGGGTGGTCTGGGGGTCGTGTTCCACGAAGATCAAAGCCAGCTTGGCGTCGGGAGCGTGGGCAATCAATTCCTGGACCATGACGTCCAAGCGGGCCTCGCTTGTGCCCGTATCCAGGATGTCCTGCTTGGAGAGGACGGTCCAGACCATGCTGTGCTCCAGGTCTTGCTCCAGGCGGGAGAGCGCGCGGCCCCAAAGCCTGAGGGTGCTGACCGGATTGGTGCGCCAAAGGTCGAGCACGATACGTTCGCGGTCCGCACCGATGGTCATCAATTTAGCGGCCTTCTCCAGGGTCAGGGAAGTGACCTTGGACGACCGGAATGAATTGGTGTTGGCCATCAGACCGGCCATCAAAGCGGTCGCCGTCGGACCATCTATCTTCTTGGCGTCCCAATCCTCGAACCAGGCGTAGGCCACTTCGGCCGAGGACGTCGCTGAAATGTCCACTAGGTTGATGGCAGACCAATGCTCATTCTTGGCTTCGTGGTCCAGGTTGATGATGGGTACGCGATGGACCATGTCCGTGGGTTCGCGGAAGGCTGAGACCAAGGACTGCCGGTCCGGAAAGCCGATAGCCACGATGGCCTGATGCCGGTCCTCGCCGGGCAGGATAGTCACGTCTTTGGCGTTCCATTCGCCGGATTTAGGTGTGAGGTTGATCTCCAGATGCCCATCCACCACATCGTAGGCTAGTTCATGGACCGGTATCTTGGATAGGTCGAGCTTGATTATCAGGTCGCGCAGCCCGGCAGGTTTGGGCATGATCCGGTCGGGTTGGGGGAGGTAATTCGGAAGCTTTTCAGGATTGATGTTGGGGACGAGCCCGTCGGCTGCGATACCGTGCGCCTGGAGATACGACAAGACCGCTGCCAGGGTAGCCAGGCTGTCGGACGTGGGATTCTCGGGCGCCACAACCAGGACGCGCTTGGCGCGTTTGATGGTTTCGGTCGCTTGCTGATGAGCCGTCCAGGCCATAATTGGATAAACCTTAAACCCATACGGGCTTTAAAGGAATCGGATAACTTACCGCTAATCTGGATATATGTCAATGGATTGACATGATTCACGGATTATTTCTCATCTCAGCCAAAAAATCCGTCAGGATACCCTGACAGATTGGGAACAGATAGATGTTCAGCCTCTCTATCA
>Ga0315268_10008338_pt1 | contig 10842 bp, 11 predicted proteins | sample C1_top_MG_FD_204535 | JGI IMG/M metagenome (GOLD analysis project Ga0315268, IMG submission 204535) | Sediment microbial communities from Yellowstone Lake, YNP, Wyoming, USA - C1_top | ecosystem: Environmental > Aquatic > Freshwater > Lake > Sediment | place: USA: Wyoming | collected 2017-08-01 | reverse complement strand
CCCGCGCATCGAATATGATCAGGGATCTTCGAAAAGTGCTGCCTTATTCAGGATACGAAAAAGTTGATTTTATTGTACCATGTGAGCAGGAAGGTGACGGTTATGCCCGTCTCAGGGTTCTCTTTAGCGAAGCAGAGCAGACCGCACAAATTATTAATCAGGTTGCCTTTTCTCTTCCTTTAGGACCTGTACTCTCACCTGTATTTCCAATAGTTCATGGATCGTCACTCGGATGGGTAGAAGCTCCACGTGGTGCTGCATTTCACTGGGTGAGGTTAGGTGCAGATGGTAAGGTAGCCCGCTATCGTTTAACAACGCCCTCTTTTACCAACTGGCACGGTTTTCATCTGGCAGCAGAAGATTTTGCCTTTCAGGACTTCCCAATCATAATGGCCACTTTCAGCTTATCAAATGCAGAATGTGATCGGTAGGAGGAAGATAACAATATGAATAAATGGTTTTTCAAGGGACTTAAAACAGGGATTAAGACAACATTATATCCGGACAAGGAGGAAACATCTCCCGGCGTATCACCGGGATTACCACGAGGGAAACAAATTATGGGTGATGAAGCTCAAGTGGTTTCTCGATGTCCGACACAAGCGCTCAACTATATAGAGGAGACGATCTCGGTGGACTATAGGCGTTGTATTCACTGTTTTCGATGCCTGCGGGGTATAAATAACCCGGTTGATTGGGACAGGGGATATGAATGGGCAGTATCTATAAAAGAGATTGATGATCTGTCCCGTATGTTCGGGAAGGCTTTTGGTCACTCCCTCCATATCAGATTTGTAGACGGCGGTGCCTGCGGAGCCTGTATAAGTGAGATCGAACAGATAAACAAGCCCTACTATAATATTCATCGTCTTGGTTTTTTTATAACTCCAACACCCAGGGAGGCTGATGTATTGGTGGTGGCCGGTCCGGTTACAGACCACATGCGCCTTCCGATCAAGAAGGTTTATGATGCAATGCCTGCACCTAAGCGAGTCATAGCAATCGGTACATGCGCCATTTCAGGTGGTATCTTTGGTCCAAGCTTTGCATCTGAGGCAGGTATATCAAATTTAATTCCTGCAGATATTGTAGTACCGGGATGTCCTCCTCCACCATTATCTATCATTCACGGGTTACTTTTACTGGCTTCACGGAAGCCTTCGGCTTTACTTACATCTCCGAGGTCTACTGAAGGGAGGAAGACCTTATGATTAACCCGAGCAATTTTTTAATTCTTTTTCTAATACTATGCAGTTTAGGGGTTGTTCTTTCCGCCTTTCTTCCTGACCGCAGGAATCCTCTGTTTCTGGCCTGGATATCTTCTATAGCAGCGATTTCAATTTTATGGTCAAGTGGAAATGTCCTTCTTTATGGTCTTCCTTTTCAGATTGAACTCTGGACGTTGCCTTTTTTAGGAACACTGGTTCTTCAGATGGATCGTTTTTCTGCTCTTTTCGTTTTCATAACCGGGTTGGTGTTTTTGCCAGTTTCGATCTTCTCAGCAGAGTATATGAAAAAGTATTTTAGCCGATACAACCTGAAGACGTTCAGTGTCTTTTATCATCTCCTCTTTGCATCCATCGTCCTCCTTCTAATTGCAAATGACATTTTTTCATTCTTGCTCACATGGGAAATTATGTCGATCCTTTCCTATTTACTCGTGAATTATGAACATGAGAAAGATGAGAATACATCGTCAGGTTACCTGATGCTGGCCATGAGCGAAGCGGGGACAATAATGGCAGCCTTTGCCTTCCTTCTTCTGGTAAATGGGTCAGGAGGTCTTGATTTTGCTTCATTAAAATCAGCATCTGCAGGACTTGGAGACAGCAGCCGTTGGGCGATATTTTTACTCTCTTTCTTTGGTTTCAGTGTCAAAGCTGGCCTTGTCCCTAACAACATATGGCTCCCTAAAGCCCATCCCGCAGCACCCAGCAATGTATCAGCCCTTCTATCCGGAGTGATACTCAATCTCGGTATATATGGCATCCTTCGGGTCAATGCTGATATTCTTCCGGTCACTCAGGTTGGGTTAGGTCTGATCACCCTTTTTATCGGAACCGTTTCTGCTCTTGTCGGTATTCTCTATGCCACAATAAGAAAGGACATGAAGGAGATGCTTGCCCATAGTTCCATTGAAAACATGGGAATCATCACTGCTGGTATTGGAGCGGGATTTGTATTTACTGCCTCTGGATATTCTGTTTTAGCAGGTATCGCCTTTATTACAGCATTGTATCATATGACTAATCACTCCCTATATAAAGCCCTCCTATTTCTGGGTGCAGGAGCGGTAGATTCAAGTGTAGGTGACAGAAATATGGATCGTCTCGGGGGTTTGATGAAAGTTATGCCATGGACAGGGCTTTTCTTTCTTATAGGTGCGCTATCTATTGCTGCCCTACCACCATTTAACGGCTTTGTGAGTGAATGGTTGACACTGCAAACGATGCTTCAGAGTGCGGCACTTCAATCAAAGGCGGTTAAAATTGTATTTGCCCTCTGCGGTGCAGCGTTAGCGCTAACGGCTGCATTGGCTGTCACGTGTTTTGTCAAGGCTTTTGCGATGAGTTTTTTAGGAATCGCCAGAACAAAACAAGCTGAAAAGGCTGTTGAGGTGAGACGTTCTATGATAATTCCGATGGGGGTGCTAGCGGTATCCTGTCTCCTTTTTGGAATTCTCCCGACTTATATAATTCCTGTTCTGGATCATGCTATAACCCCTCTGACACAGGAGAGTGTCGTGGATGAACTAGTGCCACCGTTCTTTACTGTTGCCAAAGGTGATCCAAAGTTTAGTGACGCCTTTGTATCTGAGTTCCATGACCTTGGAGCGCAGACCGGTCGTAATGTTATTCCCGGTAGAGGGTTGGTTGTCTTGCATAGGGGTACAGAGAGGAATCCTGTGGTCTTTGCTATGTCAACCTCATATACGCTGGTTGTGCTGGTCTTGCTCTTGAGTGGGGTCTTCATTCTGATTCGGGTACTGACAAAAGCAAGGATGGTGACAAGAAAACCCGTCTGGGATGGAGGAGTACGTCGGTTAATGCCCGAGATGACTTATACTGCTACAGGGTTCTCAAATCCTGTACGTGTTATCTTTGAGGCGATCTTTCGCCCTTCAACGCTTGATGAAAGTAAAGAAACGATTGCTGAACATTTCCGTACGGCTATCAACAATGAACGTAAAGAAGTTCATATCGTGGACCGTTCAGTTTTTCAGCCTATTGTTAAATGGATTCAATCAATGGCTACATTACTTGGACGGATGCACACTGGGAGCGTGAACATCTATGCCACTTACATTTTAGTCAGCCTGGTTATCGTACTTATCATCCAGGCGCTTTTGTAACCTTGCTGAAAGAGCAAAAATGTCACGAAAAGAAAGACTGATTCAAATATAGCAAAAGGTTTCTTCATAAATTTTTAAAAGGGATTTCCCCTCTCTCTTACTTCAGGGGGAAGGGAATCTTTTTCGTAACCGTCTCCTCAAAGCGGAGGCTGAAAAAGAGCGGCTGAAAAAAGTTTTTTCTTTCTTTGCACGCATTAGTAAGCAATGCAAAAGGAACAACCTCTAAAGAAAGGAGTCTCCAGTGAAAAAACAAGATCTTATTCTCTGGTTCATGGATCTCAGGAAAGAAGACATCCCGCTGGTAGGTGGGAAGTGTGCAAACGCAGTATTGTCAAGTCTTTTATGTAAATTCTCTTAAGGGCTCTATTCTCAATGGTTTTCATGGTTTTTAATTACGCTGCAATCCTTTCAAGTCTCGACACCTTTATTCCTGCAAGAATTGCCCGTGCCTCCTTCGTCATACTGACTCCATACCATCTGAGTTCTTTGATCTGCCAATAAACCATTGCAAGTGCTCTCTCTTCATCTTGAAATTGTCTAACTCCTTTCGTCCTTCTCTTCACCTCCCGAAAACTCCTCTCCACAACATTGGTTGTCCTGATTCGCTTCCAATGCCTGTAAGGATATTTATAATACGTCAGACATAACTCGATATCCTCTGTGAGAATCTCTACTGCCGAGGGATACTTCTTCCTCCACCTGTCCTTAAATAGCTCTACTGCTTCCTTCGCATGTTCGTATGTAGATGCATAAAATATCTTCCTTAACGACTCCTTGACCTTATCCCTGTCTTCCTTTAACACTTTATCCAATACATTCTCCGTTTTGTGCTTTGTGCACCGCTGTTTATCTGAATCGGGAAAAACTTCTGTGACCGCTTTGATGAGCCCAGGACATCCATCTATTACTACCAATATCGGCTCTTGTAGACCCCTCTTGACCATGTCCTCTAAAAACCACTTCCATGCATTATATGATTCCTGGCTGCCAAGGGATATACTCAGAGGTTCAAGTCTCCCATCTTCTAAAAATCCCCATGCAACCAGCACCGCTTCTTTCTCCTTTGTCCCTGCCCTTACTGCAAGCCTCGTCCCGTCAAGGATTAAATAAGCTACCTTGAGATTGGTTAAATCCCGCCTCTTCCATTGCTTGAATTCCTCTACCACCTTTTCTGTAATCCGTATTACGTTCTGATGACTCAATCCCCTCTTGCCTAAAAGCTTCGCTACTGACTTCTTTACCTTCCTCGTAGAAAGGCCGTTCATGTAAAGGAGCGGGATTATATCTTGTATTTCTTCCATACGGGTGACACGAGGAGGAAGGAACTCTGAATGAAAAGGTCCCCCTGCATCTCTTACCTTCGGCATCTCAATCTCTATATCTCCACAACCTATCTTTATTGTCCTCGGCTTCGAGCCAGCCCTGCTACCCTCTTGACCATTACTTCGCCTCTCGTAATAATCTCTCCCAAGAAATGCCATCAGTTCTTCCTCTAAGGCAATCTGGATCATCATCCGTGCGCCTACCTTAGTGAGCTCCACTAATGAATTCCTCTGCATAAACTCCTTCATGCTGATTGTGTTAATAGAACCAAAAATTAGAAGACTCGCTCTCACGGTATCCTTTCTTCAGGGAGATGACCTGCGGAAGTTTCTCAAGAGGTGGCTGCTCGAAATAAGAGAAAAAGATGAAGTCATGGAGGAAATTATCTTGCAGGTAGCTAAAGCGTATCATCCCTTTAAAAAGTACGAGGAATGGATAGAGAGAAGAGTCACACGTAATCCGGATATCATGCCTGAAAGAGTTGCCTATGAATGCAGGTATTATCTCCATATCAAACCTCAGATGATGCCCTATTTGATAAAAGCAGCTCAGAGAATTAAAAGAAAGGTAAAGGCAAGACAGAGGAGATCGAGAACGAAAGATGAATTCCTGCAATGAGGACGTGCATTCCCCTTGATGAGAGGAGAAGAAAATTACTCCCTTAACCAATATCTTATAATAAGTCTGACATGGACATAAAAGAGCAAAAGAAGATGCTGAGAGAAAACATCTGGAGATTACTGGAAGAAAAAGGAGTGGCCAGATTTCCTCTTCCTCTGAAAGATCGAATTCCAACGGTTGAAGAATCCTGAGGATGTATTTCCTATGTTTATCGAAATTGAAGGTCAGATAGAAAGAATTACTTACTACAACGAGGATAATAATTACACCGTTGCCCAGATGAAAGTCCACGGTAGGAATGATCTGCTTACCATAGTCGGTAATCTTTTCTCTGTCAATCCAGGTGAAGTTTTAAAGATAACAGGTCAATGGCATACCCATCCAAGATATGGTCAGCAGTTCAAGGTGCTCTCTTATGAATCAGTAGTCCCTGCCACAGCAAAGGGAATAGAGAGATACCTCGGCTCAGGCCTGATCAAGGGCATCGGACCTGTCATGTCCAAACGTCTTGTATCAAAGTTTGGTGTTGATACCCTCACCATCATTGAAACCGACATTCAGAGGCTGAGAGAGGTTGAGGGCATAGGAAATCACAGGATCGAGATGATCCAGAAAGCATGGGAGGGCCAGAAAGAGATACGTGAGGTGATGATCTTCCTTCAGGGCTATGAAGTAAGCCCGACATATGCGGCAAAGATTTACAAAACATACGGAAAAGACTCTGTAAAAGTTGTTAAGGAAAATCCCTACAGACTTGCTCAGGATATATTCGGGATTGGATTCATCACAGCTGATAAGATAGCCGAGAAAATCGGAATTCCAAAAGACTCCCGAATAAGGGCTGAGGCGGGAATCCTTTATGTGCTTCATCAGCTGTCAGAGGATGGCCATGTCTATTACCCCTATGAGCCTTTGATTGAAGAATGCAGAAAGATCCTGTCGGAATCAACTCCTGCCGAGAAGGTTGAAAGAGACACTTTAGTGGAGGCGTTCGGCAAGATTGCCTTAGATAAAAAGATAATAGTTGAAGACCTGAATCAGGAAGATATCAGAGAAAACTATAAAGCAGTCTATCTTGCCAAATTTTATATATCTGAAGTTAGCATTGCGGATAACTTGAAGACCCTTCTCAATTTCCCTAAAAAATTGAGATCCTTTGATAAAAACGAGGCTGTTGAATGGGTTCAGAAGGAATTGAAAATAACCCTGGCAGAAAGACAGATACAAGCAGTAAAGGAGTCCCTGGAAAAGAAAGCCCTGATAATTACGGGAGGTCCGGGGACAGGGAAGACCACAATAATAAATGCAATCATAAAGATTTATAGAAGGTTAGGGCAGAAGGTTCTCCTTGCTGCACCTACAGGAAGGGCTGCAAAGAGGATGTCTGAAGCTACGGGATATGAAGCCAGGACCCTGCACAGGCTTCTGGAATATAGTCCTAAAGAAGGAAGGTTCAAAAGGGATGACGATAATCCTCTGGAAGCAGATCTTATAGTAATTGATGAGACATCTATGGTGGATACGATACTGATGCATCATTTTCTTAAGGCTGTGCCCAAAGAGGCAACCTTGATTTTGGTAGGGGATGTGGATCAGCTACCTTCAGTAGGATCTGGAAATGTCCTTAAAGACATCATCGATTCTGGTTCTGTACCGACTGTTAGACTCGATGAGATCTTCAGGCAGTCTAAAGAGAGCCTTATTATTGTTAATGCCCACAGGGTTAACAATGGAAAGATGCCGGTATTCAATCAGAGTAAAGACCAGCAGCAAGATTTCTACTTCTTCGAGCTTGAGGAACCCGAAAAGGTACTGGAAAAGGTCATTCAACTCTGCAAGGATAAAATCCCTGCAAGGTTTGGCTATAACCCTGTTAATGATATACAAGTTCTCACACCAATGCACAAAGGCATTATCGGCGCCTCCAATCTAAATACAGAATTACAGAAACAATTGAATCCATCAAAAGATGAATTCATGAGAGGGGGAAAGGTATTTAAGGTCGGAGACAAGGTGATGCAGATAAGGAACAACTATGATAAAGACGTCTATAATGGTGACATTGGCAGGATTACCAAAATGGATAGGGAAGAACAAGAAGTAATAGTGGATTATGACGGAAGACCTGTTTCATATGAATACCCTGAACTTGATGAGATAGTTCTGGCTTATGCAATCTCCGTCCACAAATCTCAGGGGAGTGAATATCCTGTCATTGTCATGCCCGTTCTAACCCAGCATTATGTGCTCTTACAGAGAAATCTCCTCTATACGGGTATAACCAGAGGAAAGAAGATGGTTGTACTGGTGGGAACTAAAAAGGCCATTGCAATAGCTATCAGGAATAACAAGCCACAGAAACGATATACATTATTAAAGGATAGATTACTGTCTTTTAAAACCAAATGATGATTTGTAAAAATCAAGTTGCCGCTTTCAACTATACTTTGGAGACGATTGTTAAGTTCATTGACAAAAAAACGAATATTCCCTGATAATTGTTTAAATGCCAGCTGTTAAAAATATTCCCGGGCCATATCGTTTTTTCTTTTACAGCTTTGATTGCAATGAGCCGATGCATGTACATGTTCAAAGAGAAAGAATGGTCTGTAAGTTCTGGTTAGATCCCATTGTATTGAACAAGAATCATGGTTTTGGACCAAAAGAGCCTAAATATAATACGTGAAATAATCTATAATAATAGAACTAAAATAATGGAGGCATGGTATGAGCACTGTGGTGAAACCCCAGGAAGTTAGAATTAAGAATATAGAAGTGACTGACGATACAATTACAGCCTATCTTGTTGATGGACGTGTAATCAGTGTTCCTCTTGCCTGGTCATGGCGATTATCAGAGGCAACGCCTGAGCAGCGCGCAAATTACGAGATTATTGGAGATGGTCAGGGTGTACATTGGCCGGAAATTGATGAGGATATCAGTGCTGAAGGCATGTTATATGGGGTGCCTGCTCCGAGACCGCGTAAACCATCCAAATAACTCTTGACTATGTTGTTGGCTGCCTAAAAAATAACTATCTGTGGACGGCACACAGCTATTGCCGACTTTAACCGATAGGCCTTTCTTGAAACAAAAAGACAAACAAAGGAATAACTGTGAAATATGAAAAAGGTAAAGAGGACGAAGCCCAAATTTAAAAAATTTATTATGCGAATAGATCCCCAGGTAGAGGAGGCGGTGGATCAAGCTTTGGGGATGGCCGAGCAGGGTAAAATACGGGCAGCAGAGAAGATCATCTCCGAGTTGCTTAAACAACATCCTGATATTCATACCGTCCATTATGCTATGGGAGTCATATGTGTGATGAGAGAGCACTATGATAAAGCCATTCCATATTTTGACAAAGCGATCGAGATTTATCCCTATTTTGTCGAAGCATGGTTTAACAAAGGTGCCTCTCATCAGAAAAAACTGGAAGTAAGGGAGATGATCAAAGCCTATCAAAAGGTAGTTGAAATAGGAGATCCCGCAGATGATTTTGTCCGCCATGCCAATGATGTGATTAAAGAGATGGATAACCAAATACGTCAAGATACGAATTTAACCCTGGATGAGTATTTGAAAGGGATGGACATGTTCAATGAGGCTTTCACAGCAATGCAAAACCATGAATGGGAAAAAGCACTCAGGGGTTTTCAAGAGGTGCTGAGAATGGATCCCAAACATACACAATCTTACGGGAATATGGGAATTTGCTATGGTCACTTAGGCCAAAGGGAGGAAGCGCTTGAGGCATTAGATAAGGCACTGGAACTCGACCCGAAGTATGAGCCAGCGATACTAAACCGTGCCGCAGTAAGTTCCTTGAAAGAGGGAGAGAAGCTGGGGGCGAAATTTAAAGCAGTAGATTATTACAAAGATTTTAGTGTGAAAAGAAAATCCCTGTTTGAGAAATTCTTTGGCCAATTTTGGAAGTGATAAACATAAATTTTGTGCAATTTCAAACATCAGCTTCTATGAGCTTTTTTCAGGAATTGAAAATACGGAAAGCGTTCCTCATTCTTGTGTCTAAAGTCTGGGGATGCTATTCCTCTTTTGCCATAAGGCAAACTTCTTTTATAAAAGTTTCTGATAACTACAATCCAGCGGTATGAAGTTTGTGAAGGCTTTCTCTCACAGATGGGATAATACCTCTTCTTTTTGCGAGCAATATGATCCCGATAGTACCCATATGGCGACAACCTAATGACATGGCACATCTGCGTGCCTCCCGGTCGTCTATGACAGCCCAGTAATCAGGATTTTTTAAGGCAAAGGATATTACGGAACTTTTACCTTCACCTATATCCCATGATGCTATAGAGGGTAAAATGACGATATCACGCCCCAGTTTTAGCTGCTTAATTGAAGAGAGATCTATTCCACTTTTTGCCGTAATCTCCTCATGTACCTTGTCAGGTACCATAATCTCAGAGAATAAGGAAGGAAGTATATCTGAGAGCCCACTCTTGAAAAGGCAGATTAATGGAGAGGCATTAACGACAATGTGCTCAATCCGCATTACGCAGTTCTTCTTCTATTTCGTCTGCTGTGTATTGAAAGGGAGATACATTAAAACGGGACAGTGAGGATATAAACTCATCACGTGTCAATCCTGCTATTTCTGCAGCCTTCTCCTGTGATATCATTCCCATTTCATACCACTTAACGGCTGCAGCAAGACGCAATTCTTTTGCAAACTCATTCGGGTCTTTGCGGAGAGCAGAAAATGCTCCTTCCGGCATATCTAATTTTAGTGCTATCGGCATAACGACCTCCTAACTTTTTTGTCACACTCTATAAATTAGTATATCAAAAACTATTCTTTTCTAATATTTATTTCATGCCAGCCTGCAAGGAGTTGCCTTATGCCTTCACTCTATTTCAACTTCAAGCACATACTTTTACCCCATACTTGTGGCAGGTCAAACTTATCTTTTTACATATAAAGTCTGACATTGTCTGACAGGTTAAGTGGCTGCAATTACATATGAAGTATAAAAAATAGAACCCTTTTTCTCCTATCTTAAGAAAAAAATGACTAAACAAATAGCCGCGCTATTTTATTGATTCTTTGAAGGTCTTGCCGGCTTTAAACTTTGGGATCTTGGCAGCAGGTATTGAGATAACAGCGCCTGTCTGTGGATTACGACCTTTTCTGGATTTCCTTTTAACAACAGAGAATGTCCCGAACCCAACAAGAGTAATTTTTTGCCCTTTCTTTAAGGCTACCTTTATGGAGTTTAACATAGAATCCAGTACCTTTGCAGCATCTGTCTTACTTAATCCTGCCCCCGAAGAAATCTTATCAATAAGTTCTGCCTTTGTCATTTCCCCTCCCTGTGTAATTAGTTTTAAAACTTGTCCTGGATTTGATTCAGGAACGGTTAACAGTATCAAGAAGAAATCCTTCATGTCAAGCTTAATTCCTATATTGATGTTACCATTTTGAAATGTCACACATTATTACTATTTTGAAATGTCACATTCTGGTTGTCCTCTTTCCTTTAAGGTACGGGGTATTTCACCCCAGTTTGTGGAAGGAG
>Ga0315268_10008337_pt1 | contig 10842 bp, 6 predicted proteins | sample C1_top_MG_FD_204535 | JGI IMG/M metagenome (GOLD analysis project Ga0315268, IMG submission 204535) | Sediment microbial communities from Yellowstone Lake, YNP, Wyoming, USA - C1_top | ecosystem: Environmental > Aquatic > Freshwater > Lake > Sediment | place: USA: Wyoming | collected 2017-08-01 | reverse complement strand
ACGCGAGGGCGAAGCGTGCGAGGTTCGCGACATTCTGGTCGCTCACTTCACTGACGGCCTTGAAATCCTCTTCCGCGGCCTTGTTGTTGCCGAGCTCGACTTCGGTGACTCCGGCCATATATCGCGCAAACCTTCCGGCGCGGGTGGATCCGTACTTGGAGGAGACATCGTAGAAAGAGGTCTTGGCGGCGGCGGCGCGCTCCGGGATGGTGGCGAAGGTGAGGACCTGTTCGGGAGCGGCACCCTTGGGAAGAATCGGTGCCCCGTTGATCAGCATGGCGGTGCCGAGTGCGTTGTTGGCCTGTTCGTTGTGGTAGGTGTAGTACCAGCCGCCGCCGATGGCGGCGACAACGATGACGGCCAAAACGATGCCTATCATGGTGAGGTTCTTGCGGTGGACGACGCTCCAGTGCATGGCGTCGGCTGCGGTTTCCTGGAGGCGGTCCTGTTTCAGTTCCTGGCGGGTATAGCGCACGAGATTCCTTTGCAGAGTAGGCGCGCGGAGAACTTTAACCGGGCGCGCCCCGGTGAGATGCGGCGAAAGAGCCGCAAAGCATTGATTTTACAGTGCTGGCCATGGAGCGTCAACGCGGCGTAAGTCCCAAAGACGGAATCAGTCGTTGGTACCCTGTACAACAGCCGGGTCTGGCGGCACCCTCTTACGAGTAGAAACTGATTTGTGGCCAGATGAATCCCTCAGGAGAGCCGGACGGAGTCCCCGTTGGGCAGAAAATCATGCGGAAATATGGAATAGCGTTCCTGGTGCTGGTAGTCGTGGTGGTCGCGATACTGGCGATCGCTCCGAAGATGATCGACGTGAACCGTTATCACGACGAGATCCAGAACCAACTCACGGCGAAGCTTGGACGGCCGGTGCAATTGGGCGCGATGAGCTTGAGCCTGTTGCCGCCGAAGTTCACCGTTCGAGATGCCATGATCGGCGAGGATCCGGCCTTCGGCACCGACCGAGCGTTCGTGCAGATGCAGTCGATGGCCGTGCGGATCCAATTGCTGCCACTGCTGCGTAAGGAGGTCCAGATACAAAGCCTGGCCCTGGAGCATCCTTCGGTCGAGCTGGTGAAGAACGAGCAAGGGATCTGGAATTTCGCTTCTTTGGGCAAGCCCAACGCGCAGGCTGCCATGGCGACGGCACCCACGAGGAACCAATCCACCCAGGGCGGGCCGACGAAGGCGAGTCCAAGCCAGGAGACCACGCAGCCGAGTTCGCAAAGCGGCGAGAAGCTGGAACTGGCGGAACTGGACATCAACGATGGAACGGTAGCCATCACCGACCATCAGAAGCATCAGCCGCGCGCCGTGTATGACCACATCGATCTGAGGTTGGAGGACTTCGCAGGGGACAAGCCGTTTTCGCTTGCGCTGGCGGCGCACCTGCCGGGAAGCGGGAAGCAGGTCGCAAAGCTCGAAGGCCATGGCGGCCCGATCAACAACGCCGAAATGCTCAAGACCCCGTTCGAGGGGTCGCTGGACCTCGAGCAGGTGTCGCTGTCGGGAGCGCAGAAATTTCTGAACTCGTCGGCGCTGGAAGACACCGACGCGGTGATAACCGGCAAGCCCGAAGTGAAGAATGCAGATGGGAAATTGCAGTCGAAGGGTTCGCTACGGCTGGAGGATTCGCACGTTCACGGAACCGATATCGGATATCCGATCTCAGTGGACTACGAGGTCGCGGACGACCTGGTGAACGACATCATCCAAATCTCGACTGCGAACCTGAAGCTGGGCAGTACTCCGGTATCGCTGAGCGGCACAATCAACACTAAGAACTCTACGGCGACGGCTGACCTGGCGATCAAGGCGAGCGAGGTATCGATCTCGGAAATGGCGCGCCTGGCAGGAGCCTTCGGAGTCGCATTTAATCCGGGGATGCAGATCACGGGACGCTTGAACGCCGACATCCACGCGCAGGGGGAATTGAGCAGTCCGGCGTTGACGGGACAGCTGGTGGCGCGGGAGCTGGTGATCAGCGGCAAAGACGTGCCGGTGCCGGTGAAGGTGCCGGAACTCCAACTGCAGCTTACGCCGCAGCAGATCAGTTCGAACCAGTTCGTGGCCACCTCCGGCAACACCACGGTGAATGCGCGGTTGGCGATGTCGCAGTACACGACGAAGAACCCGGTGTTGGATGCCACCATAAAGATGGACGGCGCGAACGTGGCCGACGTGTTGAGCATCGCCAAGGCGGCCGGAATCTCGGCGGCGGAGGGCACGAGCGGCAGTGGATCCCTGTGGCTGGACGTCCACGCCGTGGGCCCGGTGAAGAATACCGAAGCGATGCAGTTCACGGGAACGGGCAGCCTGCAAAGCGCGAGCGTGAAGAGCGCGCAATTGACGCAGCCGCTGCAAATCCACATGGCAACCTTGAAGTTCACGCAGAACACGGTGAACGTCAACGGGCTGAACATGACGCTGGGAAGCACGAATGCCACGGGCACGGTGGCGATGAAGAACTTCCAGGCGCCGCAGGTGCAATTCACGTTGACGGCCGACAACCTGAATGTGGACGAGCTGCAAAAGATCCTGGGCGCGCCAGCGCCGGCTGCGCCGGCCAAGACCTCTCGGCTGAATCTGATCGCGCGGGCGAACGCCTTGCCGAGGGCCCCGGCGGCCGCGCCAGGCCTGATGAGCAAGACGACGGGCTCGGGCCAGGTCACGATCGGCAACATCCTCTACAACCAACTGCAATTGCAGAACACGAAGGCGAACGTGACGCTCGACCACGGCGTCATCAAGTTGGATCCGGTGAGCACCACGATGTATGGCGGGTCGGCGGCGGGCACGATCACGGTCGATACCCGCGGAGCGACAACCTTGTACAACGTTGCGCTGAAGACGCAGAAGGTCGACAGCAACCGGCTGCTGTCCTCGGTGTCGTCGGTGAAAGATGTGCTCTTCGGATTGCTGGCCTCGAACGTGCAGTCGAGTTTTGCGACGGCTTCCAACGCCGACATCGCAAGATCGCTGAACGGACACGTGACGATGAACCTGAGCAACGGCAAGTTGGCGAGGGTCGACATCCTGCAGCAAATGGCGTCGCTGGGTAAATTCACATCGTTCAATCGAGTCGTGCAGGATTTCACGGTGCTGCAACAGCTCGGCGGAGATTTCGACATCCGTAACGGGGTGGCGACGACGAACAATCTCAAGGCCCTGATCGAGGGCGGAACCCTGGCCGCGACGGGAGCCGTCAACCTGGTGGACCAGTCGGTGAACATGAGGCTGACGGCGGTGTTGTCAAAGAGCTACAGCCAGCAGGTGGGCGGCAACCAGATCGGCGGATTCATGAATACGGCGCTGGCGAACAATAACGGCGAGTTGGTGCTGCCGATGTTGGTGACCGGGACGTTCCAGAACATGCATTTCGCTCCCGACGTGGAAACGATCGCGCAGATGAAGATGAATAATCTTTTGCCGAGCTTTGGCAATCCAGGACAGTTGACCACGGGATTGCTGGGGGCCATCGCCGGACGGAAGAGTGGCGGAGCCGGAGCGCAAAGCGGTATTGGAGGCGTACTCGACGCGATCACCGGAAGGCCGCGGAACACCCAGCAGAATCAGCAACCGCAGCCTGAAGCGGCGACGCAGAACACCGGCACTAATCAACAGACGCAACAACAACAGACGCAACAGCAGCAGACGCAACAGCAACAGACGCAACAGCAACAACAGCAGGACCTGGTCAACGGGATCGTGGGATTGTTTGGCGGCAATAAGAAGAAACAGCAGCAGCAACAACAACAGCCGCCGCAGTCTCAGCCAGCGGCTCCGCAGCAACAACCGCCACCAAAATAAATGGAGTCAGGAATCGCAACGAAAGGCTACTCCTCGCGGAAGTAGCCTTTTCGGTTTTGGACGCTGAGTCCGGCGGTGTCGAGCTTCACATTCAAGGCATGAAAGGAAGCGCGGTCGCGATCGGGCGCGCGATAGGTGGCGACATAGTAGGTGCGAAGGTCGGCGTCGATCTGGCTGAAAGCATCCTTCACCTTGCGGAGGTCCTTCATCACGTAGGAATGCCCACCGGTGAGAGCGCTCAATTCCGCGAGGCAGGCGGCAGGTTCGAGGCTCTTTTTGTCACGGATGCTGATGGTGTAAACGGTGACATCGCTGCGGAGGACGGAGTTCATCGCGTCTTTGAAATTGCGGCGACTGACCGAGTCGTATCCATCGGTGATGACGATAAGAACCTTGCGGGCGGTCGAAGCGCCGATGAAATCGTCGGCCGCCAGCTCAAAGATGGAATCATTCAAAGCCGTGAGGCCGCCGGCGTGCAGGGAACGGACCGAGTCTTCCAACTGGTCAAAGTGTTTGGTGAATGAGCCGGGCACGATCAAATGCGTGCTGAATCCGGCGATCAACGCGCGATCCTGAGGACGCAGCAGCTTTTGCAGGAACTCGAGCGCGAGTTGTTTTTCCGTGGGAAGCTCGTGTTCGGTGGAAGCGCTGGAGTCGATCAGGATGGCAAGGTCGAGGGGAAGATCGGAAGCCTGCTGAAAGCCCGTCAATTCGGCAACGGGCGTTCCATTGTCAGTGAGCTGAAAGTCGTTTCGGGAAATCGAAGTGACATGCCTGCCCTGACGGTCGGTGACACTGAATTCCACGCGCACTTCGCGAACATCCTTGCGGAGCACGAACTCCGGAGCGGGAAGCCGCGAGGGCGAGGCGAAGGTGGCATCGCGGTTCGCCGCAAGTGACAGATGTCCACCGGCGATCGCGAGGTTCTGACGGCCGCTGGCGCCGACCTGGGCGGAGGCGAAAAGAGCGACGAGACAAATGGGCACGAGCAGAACATTTCGCATGTGCGAATGAACGGACGCAGAGGCCCGTCTCCATGAGGGGAAGCTCGGTTACTTGAGTTACCTAAGTTGTCGGATCGGCACTGAGACCGTCCCCACGACGGTCACAATGTTGTTTTTGGGAATCCGGACTCCCCCACGGAGTCCAGTCCTGGGCAGAAGATGTGGGATTGCCGCGCTGCGATGCAGGAAAAGAAGAAGAAAGCGCGCGGAGGTGCGGATAACTGGCTCGGAAGTGGCGGAACAGCTGACGAAAAAGAAAACCGCGCCGGTGAAGGCGCGGTTGTGGAGGAGGGCTTCTTTACATGATTACATCGTGGCCGGTTTCGTAGTCTTTTCGCCCGGCTTCATCTTGGAGTGCTCTTTTGCCTTTGTGACGAGCTGTTCAACTTTTGCCCGATCGGGATAGTCGGGAACGGTCTTCAACAGTCTCTCCCAGGCGGTGACGGCAGCGTTGACGTCCCCTTTGCCCTGCCATTGGACCATGCCGAGATTGTAGAGCGTCTGGCCATGCTTAGGATCTTGTGCCAAGGCGGTATTGAATTCGGTGATCGCACGATCGGCATCGCCGAGATAAAAGTACGCGGTGCCCATGTCGGTGCGAACGCCGACATTCTTGGGGTCGACTTTGAGCGAGCGATCGTAGTAGCCGATCGCGTCCTGGTAGAGCTGGGTGTCGTAATAGACGTTGCCGACCTGCGCCAGGAGTGCGGGATCGTTGGGCGTTGCCTTCAACTGCTGGAGCATGGGCTCGACCTGCTTCTCGACCATGTGGCGGAGTTGCTCGGGCGAGACCTTGCTGGGATCCATGTTGCCGCCCATGGCCGGGGCTGCGGATACCGGGCTGGAAGCGACCTGCTCGGGAGCGGCGGCAGGAGAAGCGGAACCGCGAACGAAATATCCGACTGCGACACCGATGACGAGACAGATGAGTGCAAGTACGTAAGCCTGGGTGCTGGTCCAGTTAGAAGACTGCGAGGACTGTGTCATTTACTGAATCTCCTGCGGTGCGACGTCGCACATTAAAAATGTATAGCCTGGAATGAACCTCTTGGTGTGATAACGGTCACAAACCGGAGATTTTCCGGGGGTTGGGCTCCTCCAAGCTACCATTCGCCTAGCTTTGCTGCTGCGCGGCCTTGTCGATGAGACTCTGTACTTGCTGGCGCTGCGGATGGTTGGGATAAGCCTTCAGTAATCTCTCCCACGATTGGATCGCGCCCTTAGGATCATTCTTGGCTTTCAGGCGAACCATCCCGCTATTGAAAAGTGCGATGTCATTGGTAGGGCTGGTTTTCAGAACACGATCGTATTGCTGAAGTGCGGCGTCGGCCTTGCCCTGGTAAAACAATGCACTGGCGTATTGATTGCGGACGGCCGGATTGTCCTCAGCCGCAAGCGCGCGCTCATAGAACGAGGCTGCATCGGCATACGCGCCGTGGTGGTAATACATCTCACCGGCCTGCACCAGGAGCTTGAAGTTCTTGGGATCCTTCTGAAGTCTTTCAAGGACGGGGACGGCGGCCTGTGCGCTGGCAGCCTTCAATTGGTCCGGAGTCGGATTGGGCGTGGAGATCGCCGGCGCTATCGTGGAGGGCGCAGGAGCGGTGGCATTCATCATGGTTGCGGCGGCGACGGTCTTTACCGTCTTCGGACCGTGCGCAACAAACCCGACGGCAATTCCAATCGCGAAACAGATTGCAGCAGTGACTACAGCTTGCTTGACCGTCCAAGAACTTGCCTGTGCGTTCGGTGTCATGTACAACGACTCACTTTCGAGAAAATGCAGATCCCACCGAATCCGTTGCCAGAGGCGCGCGTAGCCGCCGACCTGGCAGGGGATTCACCAAGCATTAATGCACGGCGAGGGCCAATACGGACGTTTTGAAGTACTGGGAATGTCCTGAATAATCAATAACTTACAAGGATGGAATGCTTCCGTGGCCGGGGCTCCAGGGTAGTGCTGCGGCAATTGCCGCGTTGGCGGGTGATTTCTCGCGCAAACGCACTGGAAATCGAGGATTTCCGTGAGATCAGTGGGCAGGACTGACCGTACCGTTGGGATTGTGATCCATCATGTGGCAGGTCAGCACGCAGGTACCGGTGGCACTGTAAGAGATCGTGCCTTTATAGCCCGTGACAACATTGACATCGAAATTGACGAGATGCTGGCCGGTCACTCCGGTACTTCCAGACGGAACTCCGTGAGCCGTGTGGCAGACCGAGCAGGAGATCCCGGCGTTGAGGTGCCGGCTATGCTGTGGGAAGGTGACGTTGGTCATGATGTTAGAGAGGTTGTGGCACTTGGCGCAGAGGGCGTAGGGGCTGGCGACCGGATCGAGGAGCGGGGTGGGCGCGAGATTGTTGATGAGGGTGCCGGGGCCGCCGGTAGGCCACACTCCCGGATTGACCTGGCTCGCTAGATATTGACGTTCGAGGATGTGATCGTTCTTGGATCCATGCGGACCGTTGGGGCCGGTCCCGCCGAATTCACGGTTGTCATCACTGTTGTGACAGTCGGTACAGAAGATGCGGGTCCCCATCGGACGCAGCGGAGTCTTCCCCGTCAGATCCCACATGGCGCTGAGCAAACTGGGCTGGTTGCTTCCGAGGGCATCGCGCGCCACCGGATGTGCCGAAAGCGCGGATGTATTGAACTGCGGGATGAGATTGAGCGGATCGCCGGCATAAGCGCCGCGCGTCGGAAGATACCCATACGAGGAGAGCACTTGCTGTCCGGAGCCGCTGCCGTGACAGCGGTAGCAGTTCTCATACTGATTGGCGACGGCGCCGGAGATCAGGGTGCCATCGGCGGCCACGCCGGTCGTGCCATTTTGCGAAGGACGGATGGCCGGAGCGGGTCCGAACGTCGTGGTCGGGGCTGACGAATGCGCTTCATGGCAATCCACGCAGGTGGTATGGCGGTTCAGCACGAGGACGACAGGCTCCGAGGCAAGATGAGCGTTCCCTGTCGAAGTGTAGGGATGGCCGCGTTTCTGGAATTCGCCAAACACGTCAGTCAACGGTTGCAGGAGGTTATTGCTGCCGTTGTGGCAGGTGATGCAGCTCTGACTGGTGGTGTCAACATTGGCCGCCGGTGGTACGGGGTTCCGCAAGAGACCGGCGGCGTTCCCGGCGTTGTGCCCGACGTGACAGGTGGAGCAGCCGAATTCGGCGACCGTGTTGTAGCCACCGAGTCCGGAACTGACGGCGACCTGCGCACCGCTGGTGGCATGAACGCTCGTGGTCCAGAGAGCAAGCGGATTCTGGCTGCTGTTGACGGTTCGCGGCGAGGTCTGGTGGCAGGCCAGGCAGATCGTGCTCTTGGCGTTGTCCATCACCAGGAAATAGGGAGAACGTGGATCGATCCTCTGGTTATGCGGCTCGTGACAACTGGTGCACTCGACATTCCCATTGATCAGGTTCACCTTCTTGGTCGTGTCGGCGGTGGTCTGCGAGGCCACGAGGCTGGGCACGAGATCCGCGGAATCCTGTAGCGGAAGCTTGAGGCTGAAAGGATGGGAGGTGTTCAGCTTGGAATTGAAGAGATTGGTCATCGTTCCCGTGACGGTGATGGTTCCGTAAGGAACGGTCTGGCCGGGAGCGATGGTCCCATCATGACAGCTGAGGCAGAGAGAGCTGGCGGCGCCGAGGGCCGGCTGCACCGTGGTATTGCTCAGGGTATCGCTGGTGTAGAGCGTGTAGGTCTGGGTGGAAAGCGTCTGGCTCCAGAGGGGACCTTTGCTGATGCCCGAGTGCGGAGCATGACAGTAAAGGCAGGCGGCGGAGTTTGCTCCTTTGACATTGGCGGTCGAGGAGGAAAGATCGTGTACGCCGAGGACATCTCCGCTCTGCGCAGCAGCAACACCGCAGAGGGCAAGCGAAAGACACGTAGTGAGAAGTCGCTTCACGGTTTTTGGCTTTCCGGGTTCGCCGACTTCAGCCCGTGGTATTGGAATACCTGCACCCGCTGGTTATAAGAATCGGCTACGTACACGCGATCGCTGCGATCGATGAACAATCCGCTGGGCAATTGGAATTCTCCGAGGCGAGTGCCGCGCTTGCCAAAGTAGTAGAGCAGGCGTCCCTCGCGGTCAAACACCTGCACGATGCCCCAAAGTCCTTCCACGACATAGATGTGCCCTTCGGAATCGATAGCGATGCCCTTGGGCCGGAAAACTCCGCCGGCCGAGTCGCCGAGGCTGCCAATGACTCCGAGCACTGAACCGTTGCGGTCGAGGAGCTGGATGCGGAAGTTCATGGCATCGACGACGGCTACGATGCCATTTCGGATCAGGACCTCGGTGGGGAGATTGAATTGACCGATCTCGCTGCCGTGCTTGCCGATGCTGCGAACGACCTGCCCCTTGGGGTCGAGGACAAAGACGCGATCGCGCAGCGTATCGGTCACAAAGATGTCCTGGGTGTCGGGATCGATGGCGATGCCGGTGGGACGCTTGAAGAAACCTTCGCCACCCTTGAGGCTGCCGAAAACGTGCCGGAACTTGCCTTGCGCATCGAAGACGAAGATCTTTCCGGCCTTCGAATCGGTCACGTAGATATTGTCTTTGGCATCGACCGCGACGCACTGCGGCTCGCGCATCGGCTCGGAGTACTTATCCTGGCGGTCGAGAAACTTATATTTATTGTGGGCGACATCGAAGATATGCACGCCGCGTGCGCCGGGATCGGTGACGAGGATGCGCCCGGTGGAATCGACCGCGACGCTGTAGGGGCGGCCCATGTTCTTGAATTCGGGCTCGCCGGCGACGATATCGGCCATCTTTCCCCAGAAGCCGGGTTTATGGACGTCGCGCTGCGTATGGATGACGCGCTCGAAGGTCAGACTGCGGCCGCCTTCCAGCAGAAGGTCGGGAGGGCGGAGCTCAGCGGCCGGCTTGTTGCGGTCGGCTCCCGATCCTGCGAGGCAGAGGGTCAAGACAAAGCTGGCCACGACGATTGCGCGATGCAGTCGTTTCGGGCGCGCACACCTCAGAAGATCGAAAACCATCGTGAGATACCGAAGTAATACGAATTTACCACGGTAGGTGAAGCGCCCGAAGCACCAATACTCTGCTGCAGGCGATTGAATCCACCTCGGAAATCCATCTTCCGGAGACGGTATTCGACGACCGCATCATAGCGGCGCCCGGCGTTCATTGATGCCAGTGAATGTGCAGAGGTGTCGCTCTTGACCTGAGAGTAGTTGGCGGTCACCACCATTTTGCGGAAAGGTGAAACGCCGATGCCGCCGCCCCAGCTTTTGGCGTTGAAAAAGACGTAATCCGCGGGGATGAGTCCGGGCAGCGGCTGGGTCGGCGTCAACTGGCCATTCGCACCCAGGATCGAGGTTCCGAACGACTGCGAGTAATTTCCCGAGAAGCTGTAGCGGCGCCAGTTGAAGATGCTGTTGATGTTCTCAGAGCGGTTGTTGCTGCCAGCCTGTTGTGAGATCCCGCTGTGCGCAGCCCGAGCCGAAGCGCTCCAATACGAATTGGCCGTAACCTTGCGGCGAACGGAGGCGCCATAAGTAAAGGAGCTCGTGGTATAGAGCGCGATCAAGGTCTGGACGTTTTGCGAATAGGAGAAGTCGGCGGAAGTGTTCCACCCGCGGATCCTGCGAGCGAAGCCGACATTGCCGACCAGCCCGGCCCCGTTGTTTCCCTGTTCACTTGCCGAATCGACGACTCCAACGCTGAAGATCAGGCTCCCAAGGAACGGGCGAGCGTAATTGATATTCACATTCCCGCCAAACTGGGTGTCGGTGATATCGCGCCCGGAATAATGCTGCATGCGGTGGTTGACGTGCCCAGCGAAACCGATGAGGCGATTGGGGGAATAGGTGACCATGGTGTCGACGCCCAGCGAATTCGAGGTGTTATCCACCGCAATTGGCGAGGTGATACCGGAGGCAGCCAGACTCTGCTGATAGGCGCCGACAAGGTTTCCGGTGTAGCGAAGGTTGGTATAGATGGTCACTTTACGGATTGGCGTGATCCCGGCGGTGATGGTGGCACTGTCGGTGTTG